>Ga0070738_10002735_pt1 | contig 25745 bp, 21 predicted proteins | sample Coa_R2_2_FD_66446 | JGI IMG/M metagenome (GOLD analysis project Ga0070738, IMG submission 66446) | Surface soil microbial communities from Centralia Pennsylvania, which are recovering from an underground coalmine fire - Coalmine... | ecosystem: Environmental > Terrestrial > Soil > Unclassified ...
GCGCATGTATGCGATTGCATTGTGGACCTCGGCAGTCATCGCCTCGCATCTTTTTGCGGCCTCGATCAGTTCCGCGCCCATCGCTTCGATCTCTTTTGCGGCGGCTTCATAGTCGCGCACGACAGCTTCGGCGCTGAGCGCCCCCACACGAGAGACACCCTCCTGGTGTTCTACATAATCCGGCAATGCGACCGAAGTTAATGCGCCTCCTGAACGGTGGCCCGTAATGTCTGCTTCAAGTCGAGCCAAATTGACGTCAGTACTCTTTCGCAGTTGTTCAAGCTCACCCATCAGTCAATTCCCCTCTATCTCTTGAAAGCTACGGAAAGACCCCAGATGCAACAGACTATCAATATAATATCTGGGGTAAACTCACCGATTGTGTTGACAGTCGTGAAATTGCCACTATTGGGCTACGCTGGGCCTTGCGCCCGGGTTCCATTCCGCGAGTTTGCAGGCGGTGCTCGGGCCTTTCGACGTGACCCAGAGGGTTCGACACCGTCGGGGAAGGGCGAAGCCCGCCAGCCGGTAGGAGTCTTGCGTCGGGGACGGTAACATCGCTGGTGAAGCATAGACGGTGGGTACTCAAGCCCTGTGACTGCCTCGAAAACATAGTCGTGCGCGGACCGGGCTCGGAACGCTAGATTCAGGCTTAATGGCGCATCCTTTGGCAACACGGTTCGGTGCGATGCCGGTTGCGTTCTAGTCGGTTTGCATGACGCGATAGCTCAGTGCTTGAAAGGTAACTGCTGACAGCCAGACTCTCGATCGGGTACAAGAACGTCAGGCCGAAGTGGGCCAGTGCTGATCGAATGGCAGCTCCGGGCTCGCGGATCATAGGCGGGGGAGAATGTGGCGCTTGCCATCCCAATGGCCCATCTCTTTCCTCTTCTCCGCCCCGCTTAGAGCGCTTTTGCCATTCATCATCCCAGTGATTGGGAGAGTTTGCAGTCGGCTTGCGGGCTGTAAGGTTTATTTGATCTGATTGCGTCACTTGGAGCAAGCGATGCGTACCGAATTGTCATTTCGGAGCAAGCTGCGCCGGATTTTTGTTGCCGCGGCCACCATTGGCGTGGTGGCGCTGGCGCCCGGGATAAGCTCGGCCGAAGGCTTGCTCGATTTCTTTTTCGGCGCCGGCCAAAAGCAGCAGCATCAGACCTCGTTTTTCGCCAGTCTTTTCAACGTCAATCCGCAACCACCGCCGACGCGGCCGGTTCTGGGAAGCTCGGGACCTGCGTTCTGCGTGCGCAGCTGCGATGGGAAGTACTTCCCCTGATGCGCGGCGTTGCCTCGCCGGCGCAGATGTGCCAAGCCTTCTGTCCGGCGAGCCCGACTAAGGTGTTCTTCGGCTCCGGCATCGACAGCGCTTATGCTGCAAGCGGCGAACGGTACGCCGATAGCGAGAACGCCTTTGCGTATCGGAAGGCATTGCGCGCCGACTGCACTTGCAATGGCCACGGTCCGGCCGGTCTTGCGCCAGTTGATCTCGCGTTGGACAGTTCGTTGCGCCCGGGCGACATTCTCGCCACCACAGACAAGCTCGTGGCCTATTCCGGTATACGCGTCGGCAACGAACAGACCCCAGATTTCAAGCCGGCGGCGTCTTATCCGAGCCAGACGCCCGAAGTGCGCGCCCGGTTGGGTGATATGAACGTGAAGCCGGCGCGAGCTGACATGACGGGCGATAACCCGCGAGCGTCCGAGTTGAGCCACACACCGCTGCGGGCAGCGATCAGGGCGCCCACGCCTGTGCCCGCCCGCGACAAGCACGTAGATGCGGATTGATAATCGCCGCCCGAGCCATTCGGTGCAGCCCGAAATCATTCCTCGTGTCGGGACGGTCGCGGCTGCGCGGTTTGCTTTGCCAGTTGAGTCCATTGCCAATCTGTCGGTTCGGGTTGCAATCGCCGCCGACGCTCGCAGACCAAGCGGTAGCCTCGGGCCGTAGGCTTGATCTGCGTCGACGCGTCGTGGGATGTCCCAGCGCACAACCAACATTTCGTTGCTTGTCGTGTCCTCGCCCGGCACACCTTTGATTACGAAGCTGCCTCGGGGGTGCAATCTTTTCCGGATTCCGAACTCCGCTTTGACCAACCTCGCCCCGCCGCGAGAGAAACTGAGCACCAACAACTCAAGCTTTATGAGCAGCACACCGCCCGGCCCCTCGATCGGGAGCTCGAAACACCCAGTCATAGAGGAGTCGTTGGCGATCGCTCTCAGCCCAGCCGGCCCCGAAACAGTTGACAGCTAGGCGGCGGGCAACGCGCGCAGACGCGACGGTTTGCGGCGCGCTTCGTTCTGCTTTTCGAAAAGCTTCGTTCTGCTTTTCGAAAAGCAGGGAGCGAAGACTCTTCATGAACCGCCGATCCGTTGCTCCGGGCTTGAGACCCAAATAGTCCAGCAGCCACGACTTCTCCTGGTCGTCGAGCGCCGCGGCGACAATTTTGGCCATTTGGAGCGAGCGATCGAACGCCGGCTCGGTGGAGGCTTTTTTTCCGCGCACAAACTCGTTCACAAATTCGACCGTCAATCGCCTTGCGAATTGAGCTCGGCTACCCTCTCCATAGGAAGTATCGAAAGCCTGAGGATTGTTGCCGTAATGAAGCAGCGAAATGTCGAAATCGCTCTGCGGCGTCTGATCGACGCGTTCGCACCGACGGCCTTGGGGCGGCCGAAAACGTAGACGGTTGTCGCGAACAATCTTGAGACCTTCGAGCGGTTGCTCAAGGGTGGGCTGACCTATCAGTCTCGGGAAGGAGCCCGCGGCCGGCGGCGCAGAGTTCACAGCAGGATCGCTCTACAACGCGATTGCACGGGCGAAGCGAGCTCGGCAACCGGACAGTGCGAAGTCCGCCGATGTCGGACGAGAGCCGGTGGAGGTCGTGCCATCGCCAGGTTTCGATGAACAAGCCTTATCTTCTGCGGAGCTGAACGACTTCCGTCGCCTGATCGGCGAGGCACAGGCGGAGTCCGCTGCCCATCGTATCTTGTTCGACCGGAAGCGTGTTTGACCATGCTCTCGACCGATGAGCATGACGCGGTCATTGATTGCCTCCGCAGTCTGGGTAGTCGTGGTCGCGAACTCTACGATCAGGTGCGAGATCTCGATGAGGTGGCGGCCTCCCTTCATCGCCGTCGCAACCCTGGCCGAGGCGCGCGAGATCATCGCCGAATTTCACTTGATGATCCGGCGCAGGGCTGAGGCGGGACTCACCCCATGGATCGAGCGCGCCCGCGTCAGTCTCGTCGCCTCGTTCGCCAGCGGCGTCGAAGGATGAAGCAGCGCTGAGAGCCGCAATTACCTCGCCCTGGTCCAACGGGTAGACCATGACCCTAGCGAATACATCAACCAGCCCAGGCGACCCAATGCCTAGCCGGCAAAGCATATATCAGCCGCGCCCGCGCCGTCTCCGCAACCCCGACCAGCTCCGACGGCGCGAGCGCTACCACCGTGCTGTGGGCGAGTTCAGAAATGTAAGCTTGACAACAAACCGCAATTAAAGGGCCGAATGACAAGCTATGCCCTACAGGCGCTCGAGTTCACGATCGGCGGCACGATCACGGACAAGCGGCGCTGCCTGGAGCGCATCGAGGCCGCAAACGGCATGTTCTATTCCGAATCCGCAAATCCCTAATGCTCGTCTGAGGAGATGGCAACCAGCGCCTGTTCGACGAAGTCGCAAATGCCGTGGGCGACCGAAAGGTGAATCTGCTGAATCAGCGCCGTCTCGTCCACCGGCGCGATCAAGAGGTGATCGCAATCTGCGCCCATGGCCTGGCCCTTGCTGCCGGTGAAGCCGACCGTGACGAGGCCGCGCTTGCGGGCTGTGCGCAAGGCCGCAAGGATGCTCGGCGAGCGGCCGGAGGTCGACAGCGCGAGCAGCACGTCGCCGGGGACGCCCAAGCCCTCGACCTGGCGCTCGAACACGCGCTCATAGCCGTAATCATTGGCGATCGCGGTCAGGGCAGACGTATCCGTGGTCAGCGCCAACGCGGGATAGGCCGGCCGTTCGCGCTTGTAGCGGCCGACGATTTCGGCGGCGATGTGCTGCGCATCGCCAGCGCTGCCGCCATTGCCGATGATCAGAAGCTTGTTGCCGGCGGTGAGCGCCGCGACGATCGCCGCCGCGATCTTGCGCGCACAGTCGAGCAGTGCCGCGTCCTGGGTGGCGCGTTCGAGCGCCGCGAGGGACCGTTTCAGATGAGTATCGATCAGGTCTTCGGTCGGCTGGCTCAAAATTCACCTGCGGGGCTGGACGCTGCGCCTTGGTAATGGGCGGGCTGCCGTTAGGCAAGGTCGGCAGCCAGCCGCGCACAACGAGGTTTACAACAACTGAATTTAAATTCAATTATTGGTCCAAGTTGCGCGAGCGGCGCTAGTGGGGCAAAGCTGCCTCGACGGACAGCCAAGGCAGGGAATGGAATGTTGATGGTGACCGGCGGTGCCGGTTTTATCGGGTCGAATGTCGTGGCTGCGCTCAACGATGCCGGCCGGACCGATGTCGCGGTCTGCGATGTGCTCGGCAGTCAAGGCAAGTGGCGAAACCTCGCCAAGCGGCAGCTCGCCGCTTTCGTCAGCCCGGCCGAGCTCGAAGGCTGGCTGAAGGGCAGGCGGCTCGAGGCCCTCATCCATCTCGGGGCGATCTCCTCGACGACGGCGACCGACGGCGATCAGGTCATCGCGACCAATTTCAATCTCTCGATGCGGCTGCTGGATTGGTGCACCGAAACCGCGACACCCCTGATCTATGCCTCGTCGGCCGCGACCTATGGCGACGGCGCGGCCGGCTTTGGCGATGAGCCGTCGCTCAACGCGCTCAAGCGGCTGCGCCCGATGAATCTCTATGGCTGGAGCAAGCATCTGTTCGACATGGCCGTGGCGGCGCGCGCCGAGCGCGGCGAGACATTGCCGCCGCAATGGGCAGGGCTCAAATTCTTCAACGTGTTCGGCCCCAATGAATACCACAAGGACACGATGGCGAGCGTGCTCGCCCGCCGCTTCGACGACATCAGGGCCGGTCGCACGGTGCAATTGTTCAAGTCGCACCGCGACGGCATTGCCGACGGCGACCAGCGGCGGGACTTCATCTATGTTGACGACGTCGTGCGGGTGATCATGTGGCTCCTCGCCACGCCGTCCGTGTCAGGCCTTTTCAACGTCGGCACCGGCAAGGCGCGCAGCTTCAGGGACATGATGCTGGCCGCCTATGCGGCGCTTGGGACGAAGCCCAACATCGACTATGTCGACATGCCCGCGGAGATCCGCGACAGCTATCAATATTTCACCGAGAGCAAGGTCGATCGGCTCTGCGCCGCCGGCTACAATGGCGGCTTCACGGCGCTCGAGGATGCCGTCGCCCACTACGTCAAGGGCTATCTCGCCGCCGCCGATCGCTTCCGCTGAGCCGCAAGCAGCCTAACTGAGGTGCGTCGGGCCGGCCGTATCGAACAGATCGCGCCGGTCCGAGATTGCGAGATGCCGCAGCTCGCCGAGCGTGCCTCTGACAGCCTCGCAATGGCTGCATCTGACGATGCTGGAGGGGGGCGCCAGCTCTCCGTGATCGATGATCACGCCGACGCTATCGCATTTGGCACAAACCAGCTGAAAAGCCATCGTCAATCCAATAGGCGTCGATCCAACAGGCGATATGAGATCAATCGAATTAAGCAATTAACGTGCCGCCGAGCCGCGGCAACCCCGATCCTTGCATCCGGCCGGTCGGGGTGCAAACGAACGATCGTCTTAACCTAACCGCTCAAGCCTACCACGACAGGCGCCTCGCCTGCAAAGGCGCGCGCGATCAGGTCGCGCATGGCGTCGCGGTCGAGCGGGCGGGGATTCCAATAGGCATTCGTGACCGCAAGGTCGGCCGCCTTGTCGATGCCGCTCTCGGGCATGCCGATGTCGCGCAGCGCGCGTTTTGCACCGAGCCTGCGGGCGAGTTCATGGAGACCCTGCGCGGCGTCGCTCGCGCCAAGCGCGCGGGCGATGCGCACCATGGCCTCCGGCGCGGCCGGGGCGTTATAGGCGAGCGCATGCGGCAGGATGATGGTATGGGTTTCCGCATGCGGCAGGTCGAACGTGCCGCCGAGCGTGTGGCAGAGCTTGTGGTGCAGGGACATGCCGACCGCGCCGAGGCACACGGCGCACAGCCAGGCGCCATAGAGCGCCTCCGTGCGCGCCTCGCGGTCATCAGGGTTTGCGGCGATCGCCGGCAGCGCCTTGGCCAGCGCGCGAATGCCGTCTTCCGCCATCAGCGTGATCAGGGGATTGCCGTCGCGGGCATAGAGCGCCTCGGCGGCGTGGGCGATCGCATTGATGCCCGACGTCGCGGCGAGGTGAGGAGGCAGCGACAGCGTGAGGTCGACGTCATAGATCACGGTCTCCGGCAGAACCGCGAGATTGCGGACCGTGGTCTTCAACCCGTCCTTGGTCTCGCCGAGTATGGGCGTCATCTCGGAGCCGGCATAGGTCGTGGGGATGCAGAGCTGGTTGACGCCGCTGCGCAGCGCCAGCGCCTTGCCGAGCCCGGTGGTCGAGCCGCCGCCGAGCGCAACCACGCAATCGGCGTCGCAGCCTTTCATCGCGGCAAGCGCCCGCTCGGTCACCTCGACCGGCGTATGCATGACCGCGCCCGGGAAAATGCCGGCGAACAGGGAACCAAGCGCGGCCCCAAGCCTGCGGCCCTTGTTCTCCTGCGGCGGCGTGGTCAGCACCAAAGCACGTTTGCCGCCAAACCGCTCGATCTCGGCCGCCGCCGCGCTCAACGTGCCGCTGCCGAACACGACGCGGCAGGGCAGGTTTTCGAACGTAAAGTTTCCAATCACGGGCGCGGACCTTTTTGCCTGAGAGGGCGGTCATTTTGCCGTTCGAGAGGCGGAAATAAAGCCAAAATCTCGAAACGCTCCCGTTCGAAAATGGAAAATTCGGCCGTCAATTGGTGATATGCGTGGTCGCCAAGTCCAAGTCCAAGTCCAAGTCCAAGGGCAAGGGCCAGGGCAAGTCCAAGGGCAAGGGGTGCGAGGGCGAGGCCGCTGCTCACGACAACAACCTGATGCTTCGGAAGGCAATCCCGTTTCCATGACGACATCAACTCCTCCCGCGCGGCCGGGTCCAGAGGCGGCCACGGCGTCGCGAGCGTGTTCATCAGGGCAGGCGGAGACCCGCGCGTCCGAGACCGTGACGCTCGAAACCAGCCATCTCACCCGCAGCGTGGGCGGGCGAATGCTCGTGCAGGACGTCAGCATCAAGGTGTTGTCGGGTGAGATCGTTGCCGTCGTCGGAGCAAGCGGCGCCGGAAAGTCCTCGTTTCTGCGGCTGCTCAACCGGCTGGACGAGCCCACATCCGGCACGGTCTTCCTGAAGTCGATCGACTACCGCACGCTGCCCCCGCAGCAGCTGCGCAGGCGCGTCGGCATGGTGATGCAGACGGCCTATCTGTTTCCGGGCACCGTCGCTGCCAACATCGCGTTCGGACCTCGGCAGCGCGGCGAGGCGCTGGACGCGGTGCGGATCGCGGCGCTGTTGGAGCGCGTTGGTCTCGGCGGATTTGCCGACCGCGACGTCAGTCATCTCTCCGGCGGAGAAGCCCAGCGGGTCGCATTGGCGCGAACGCTTGCCAACGCGCCCGAGGTGCTGCTGGCGGACGAGCCGACCTCGGCGCTGGACGAGGCCTCGGTTCGCGGCATCGAGGAGCTCATTCTCGACATCGTCCAGGAACGGCAAATGACCTGCGTGATCGTCACGCATAATCGCGCCCAGGCCGCGCGGCTTGCGGCACGGACCATGGTGATGGAGGCCGGCCGGCTCGTTGCGATCGGCCCGACCCGGGAGGTGCTGCATGACGATGACTGAGCTCGAAAACAGCATCACGGGCGACGTGCTGATGGGACTCATGCAGGCGCTCGGCGCGATCGCGCTCTGTGCCGTCGTGGTGCTGTTGTGCCGGTTGTCGGCCGTCCGGGTGGAGCGCGAGGCGGCGATATCGCTGGCGCGCGGGCTGGTGCAAATGATTCTGGTCGGCCTTGTGCTGGCGCTGCTGCTGCACGGCAGCCTGCTGGTCGGGTCTCTCATTCTGCTCTTGATGTCGGTTGCCGCGGCGGTGACGGCGGCACGGCGGCTGAAGGGAATGCAAGGCGCGCTCGTGCTGTGCTTCTGGTCGATTGCCGCAGGCGCCGGAACGGTCATCGCGGTGATGCTCGCCACGCGAAGCCTGCGGCCGGAGGTCTCCATACTCGTGCCGGTCGGCAGCATGATCATTGCCAATGCGATGAACTCCTGCGCACAGGCGGTCGAGCGCTTCCGGGCCGAGATCCTCGCCCAGGTCGGTCGCATCGAGGCAGCGCTGTCGCTCGGCGCCGAGCCTGCGGTGAGCGTCGCCCCCTATCTGCAAAGCGCCGTCTATGCGAGCCTGTTGCCGCGGCTCGACATGATGAAGTCGCTTGGCCTGGTCTGGATTCCCGGCGTCATGGCCGGCATGGTGGTGTCGGGTGCAAGCCCGCTCTACGCGGGCATCTACCAGTTCATCGTGGTCGCGATGATCCTGGCGGCCTCCGGCATCACTGGTCTCGTCGCGACCGTCCTGATGCGAACGCGGGTGTTTTCCGCTGCCGCGCAATTGACGCTGCGACCGGCGGACGCAGGCGGGCCGGCGCGCAATTGACCCGCCGCTCACACTGTTGTCGTGGGAGCGATTTCCGTTTCCATCAGCCCTCGATCAGCGGGGCGGCACGTGAACGGACCTGCCGGCGCCGAACTCGCCGTGTGGCTCGGCTTCCAGGTCGGCAGCCGTGAGCGGCTGATCGACGATGAACAGATAGCATCCCGCCGACACCACCCCGATCAACGCGCCGACCACCAGCGCCGGGACAAAGGAGCCGGTGTGCTGCACGATCAGTCCGGTCACGGTGGGCGCAAGCGCGCCGCCGAGATAGCCGCCGAAATTCTGCACCGCGCCGATCGAGGCCGTGCAATTGGTCGGCACCGCGACCGAGCTCAACGCCCAGGCGCAGGTGCTGGTGACATAGACCAGGAACAGCGAGATCGAGATGAAGGCAATCGCCAGCGCATTGCTGCTGACATAGGCCGCAGCAACCGTGCAGGCCGCCGTTCCGAGCAGCGCCATGGCGGCCGGATAGCGCCGGCTCCTGAGCGGCTCGACGCCCCGGCGCACCAGGATGTCGGCGATGTATCCGCCGAGCACGCCGCCGACGACGCCGCAGGCGAACGGCACCGCGGCCGCCCAGCCCGTGTATTTCACGCTCATATGGCGCTCGATCTCGAGATAGCCCGGCAGCCACGCGGTGTAGATCCAGGTCAGATAGATGCAGCCGAAATAGCCGAACACCATGCCCCAGGTGGTCTTGAAGCGGAACAGCAGCTTCCACTCCCGGAAGGTGACCTTGGTGCGCTGGCCGGGCGGGTCGCCCTGCGTGCGGTAGGCGATTTCGCCCGATGTCAGCGCCACCTCGTCGGGGTTGCGGTAGAGCACGCACCAGGCGGCGGCGACGATGAGGCCGGCAACGCCCATGATCACGAACATCGCGCGCCAGCCGAACGAGAGCATGAGATAGGTGAGGAGGGGGACGGCAATGGCCGTGCCCAAGGAGGACGCGCAGTTGAAGATGCCGGTGGCAAGCCCGCGGTCGCGCTGGTTGAACCAGTCGCGTACCACGCGCGCGGCCGTCGGGAATTGCGGCGCCTCGCCGATTCCGAGCAGGACGCGGGCTCCGAAGAACTGGCCGAAGGTCCGCACCAGGCCGCCGAGCAGCTGGGCAAGCGACCACAGGCTCAGTCCCATGGTGAGGAGAATGCGAGGCCCGAGCCGGTCGACCATGGCGCCGGTCGGCAATTGCGAGAACGCATAGGCCCAGAGAAACGCGGAGAGCAGGTACCCCATGTCGGCAATCGACAGGCCGAGTTCCTCGCGGATCAGCGGATTGGCGACCGCAAGCGTCGCACGGTCGATGTAATTGACGACGCCGGCTATGACCAGGAGAGCCAGGGCGACACGCTGAATGGATTTGAGACGGGGTGTCGCAAGCTCTGCCACGGGCATCGGTTTCCTCAGTGTTTTTCTTGTGCAGCGAGACTAGCAGCGCGTTCGCGGCGAACGCCACAAGCGCAGTTGCGGGGGCGACTTGCATTTTGGCATGGGCGCGGGCGGAACAGCGGTTCGCTCTCGCATGAATGGAATGTCATCCGCGCAAGTGACGGTGGAGACGACATCGACGTCGTGGCTTGTCGGAAACGTCAGCGCGTGAGGCGGCCCGTCCGAGCCGCAGATATCGCGCCATCGGCCGATACATCGGTGTGCCGTGACAGCGCGCCGAAATGCGGCAAGCCTGCGATTCCCGGTCTTGCGGCGGCGTCGCGCCTGAAGGGCAGCGCCGCCCACGGCGTTGCTGCCGACATATTGTGGGATCGCAGACCACTTTCGATAGAGCCGCCTCTACCGACACTCAGAGCATCTGCTGCGAGCTTGAGCTATTCGCCCTTGGCAAGGACCGGCGGCGTCCGCCAATCAGCCGCAATCCGATCGAACGAGCCCAGATATCTCATGGAGTCCCGCGCGACATCGAGTGCCGTGCCGGTACGACCGGACGTGACGCCGCAATATGGGCCGCAGTCGGCGTATTGCCGGCCGATCTCGAACGCGGTGCCGGTTCTCGGAACGGTCTGATCGCCCGCGTTGGCGGTGCCGATCAAGGCCGGACTGGCGGCGAGCAATGTCACCAAAAGCAAAGCGGAGTTTTTCATTGTCTGGACTCCTGTCTGGAAAATTATTTTGAGGTCAAAGGGCCGAAGATCGGGCTCATCAAAGCGTCGGCCAAATTGGCGCGGCTTTGTTTGCAGACGTCTTCGTGCGCGTCGCGAACGGTTTCGTGCACCGGAACGTGATCGGATGGGCGCCGGTCGTGATCGGGCAAGTGCGGTGCGGCAGCCAGCGGTGAGACGACGTCACCAAACCAGCCGAGGCCACCTGCGCCTGTTGACACCAGCAACCTCGTGGGATTCTCTTTCTCGCAACACAATCCTGGCGGACCATCGAATGTCGACCTTGGAAGCCGCGTTGCGGGGAGGGGCAGTTGTTCTGCTCCTCCTCCGCGTCGTGGCCCTAGCTCAAAACGCGCGAAGCGATCAAGTCAGCCGCTATTCGGCACTCATGCTCGCAAGCATCGCGGCTTACGTCGTCGAGTCGGCGCCCGGCTTCGGCGCGTTGGATCTGCGCTGGAGACTTCCAATCCACGTCGTCAATAGCGGCGCGGCGGCGGCATTCTGGGTCACGATGGGCGCGACATTCGTCGATGAATTTCGCGCTCGCTGGTACCACGCTCTCGCCTGGCTGGCGCTAACCATGTTCGGAGCGGTGGAGATGTTCAGCCGCTCGACTTTCATCGGTGCAACGCACACCGCTTTGTCAATGTTTTGCATTCTGCTCGGCATCTGGCATACGCTCGCTGGTCGGGCGACGGACCTGGTGGAAGGGCGGCGCCGGCTTCGCGTGGTCTATGCGGTTGCGATCGCGCTCTACACGGTGCTGATCATCGCGTCGGACTGGCTTTGGCCCGGGGGCCTGTCGGCAGCGCCGCTCAGTCTCGCGAATGCGGTCGGTCTGATGACCTTGATCTTCCTCTTCGCGGTATTGGCCTCGCCTGCATCGACCCGACAGCCATTGGCGCCTGCTGCGGTGCGAGCCAGGTCGACGCCATACCAAGGCCAATTCCAAGACCGATCTCAAGACCAATCGCAGGGCGACGACTTGCGGATACCACCGTCGCCAACTGGGGCCGACGCGGCGCTGCTCGAGGCGCTTCGCAAGCTGATGGACCATGGCAAGGTCTATCGCGAGCCGGATCTGAGCATCGCGTCGTTGTCACAAAAGCTCGACATTCCGGAACATCGGCTGCGTCGCCTGATCAACGGACAGCTCGGCCATCGCAATTTCAGCGCCTTCGTCAATGGCTATCGCCTGGCGGAAGCGGAAGCCGCGCTGGGCGATCCAGCCCAAGCCGATGTGCCGATCCTGACTATTGCGCTCGACGCCGGTTTCGGCTCGATTGGGCCCTTCAACCGAGCCTTCAAGGCGCATACGGGGCTCACGCCGACCGAGTATCGACGTGCCCACCTCGAGGGCGCGCAAACCGATGTGCGGTTGCCGTTTCCGAAAATGACTGGCCGTTTGTAGAATTCGGCCAGCCTTGTCCGGAAATCGGCCAGCCGGAGCGTTGCACATATGCGATCTTTCATTGGCCGGCAGGTGCCTGCGATGCGGAGATTAGCCATGACCCGACAGCGGTCGAGCGGCGGCAAGCGAGCGATGGGGACGATTGCAATCGCGGTTTGCCTGTTCGGGTCGGCGTTCGCCGACGAACTCACGACGCCGGGCGATGCAAAAAACCTGGGATTTTCGGCTGCGCGTCTGGCGCGGATCGCGCCGTGGTATCGGGCGCGCTTCGAGTCTTTCCCGCCGTCGGACGGCCTTCTCCCCGGCGCCGTCGTTGCGATCGCAAAGGACGGCAAGCTCGCCTATTTGCAGGCGATGGGATTTCAGGACCGCGCCAAGACGATCCCGATGAAGACGAATTCCATCTTCTGGATCGCGTCCATGTCCAAGCCGGTGACCAGCGTCGCCGCCATGATTCTGGTGGACGAGGGCAAGCTCGACCTCGACGCGCCCGTCGCCAAATATGTGCCCGAAATCGGCGACATGCGGGTCGCGCCTGAGACGACAAACCCCGCCGCGGGAAAGATGGGTTACGGGCTCGATCCGCCGAAGCGGCCGATGACGGTTCGCGATCTGCTGCGCCACACCTCCGGCATCGTCTATCCGGAGCTGGATTTTGCGTTTCCGGAGCGGGGTCTTGCCGACGCTGCCTCCGAGGCCAGAATTCGGGACCTCCATATGCTCTACGCCTGGACCGACGCGACCGCGACCCGTCGCGACACGACCCTGGCGAATTTCGTTTCCGCTCAGGCGCGCTTGCCGCTCGCCCATCAGCCCGGCGAGGTCCACGAATATGGCTGGAGCGTTGATGTGCTCGGCCGGGTCATCGAAGTGGTGTCCGGTGAGCCGCTCGACCGGTTCCTGCAGAAGCGGATTTTCACGCCGCTGCATATGGTCGACACCGGCTTCTATGTGCCGGCAGCACAACTCGACCGCCTTGTCGATTCACCCATGCCGGAGCGGCCGCCGATCTGGGACGTCACCAGGCCGGCGAAGCTGTTTTCCGGCGGCGGCGGACTCGTTTCGACCGCGCCCGACTATCTTCGCTTTTGCCAGATGCTGCTCAATGGCGGCGAGCTCGATGGCATGCGCGTCCTCAGCGCGCAAGCGGTGAGGGCGATGACGACGAACGCGCTGCCGCCCGATGTCAGCATCTACGGAGGAGATGAGGTCGGCGCCCGTGCCGGGACAACCTTCGGACTCGGCTTCGCCATCCGCACCAATCCTGTCCACAGCTGGATACCAGGGGCGCCGGGAAGCTTCTCCTGGGCGGGATACTGGGGCACGTATTTCTGGATCGATCCGGCGGAGAGATTGATCGGCATACAGATGATCCAGGCGACGCCGGGCAGCAAAGGGCGTCGTGCGCTTGCCTATGCGGAGATCAACCATCTGGCCTATGGCGCCTTGGCGGTTCGCGCCCCGTCCTCTGCAGCCGCGCCGGCAGCGACCACGGTTCTGAGCGTTGAGGCGCTCGCCGACTATGTCGGCACCTATGATTTCGGCGCCTCGGTGAGTTCGCGTGACCGGCAGGGTCTTGCCGATGGCAAAACCGGATGGCTCGGCATCGAGGACTTCGTCGCCATGGAGCGGGAGGGCGTGAGGATCAACAGGCCGATTGCGAGCAGTCCCGCGGCGAATGCCGGTGTAACGGCGGGCGACCTCATCACTGAGCTCGACGACACTCCGCTCAAAGGCCTCTCGCTCGCCGATGTGCTGGAAAGGCTGCGAGGGCCGGCCAACACGACGATCAGGATGAAAATCGTCCACAAGGGTCAAGGTGGCGCGAGCGACCTCAGCGTCGTGAGAGCCGCCCGCCGTGTCAATACGGTCCAGCTTCAGCTTCGCGTCGAGCAGGGCAGGCTCGTCGCGGAAGCGACGGGCGTATGGCCGATCCTCGAATTCGAGCAAGGCAGGGCGACGCCGCTGACGGCGATCTCAAGCAACGAATTCACCGTAGACGACGAAGACCACAGCCGGATCACTTTCGTCAGGGATGCGGCAGGCAAGGTCTCCGGGCTCATCCTCAATCCCGGGCCCGATGTGCTGAAAGCCGCGGTGATCGCGCCGGCGCCGAAGTAGCGTATCCGCCGCCTATGCCGCGTATGAAGTCTGAAAGCAGCGGACGAAGTCCCGCGCGAATGTGCAATCAACCACAAGAGGGATGTGGGGTGCGTCGGGCAAATCAGTCTTCGCAATGCAGAGGCTCAATCCGGGCTGTCAATCCCTTGCCGCAAAAATATTCCTATTTCCAGAAATTCGGAAAAGGCGTATATAGGTCTCGTTCCGCTTCCTCCAGGAGGGGCGTATCGCGAACGTCACATACGTTGGTCGCGGGATGCGGTGGACGCGGCTGTGCCGAAGACGAACGGCTCATGTCCGCGGACTGCGAAGGCGTGTGGTCCCGACGCCCCGACGCTGGCGTCAAGTTTCGCGCGAAGCTCCAAAGGCCTGCGCGAGGCGATGGTGGCAATCAAGCATTGGCTCACCAAGGAGAGCACGCAGTAAGCGTTAAAACCACTGCGCAGGGAAGGCCGGTTGTCACCGCCTGTACCCTAGGTTTTCGCGCTCGCGCAAATCTACTCTTGCGCGGGAGCCCCGGGTGCATGCGGCCACCCGGCCTTCCCTGCGCCCTCCGCATTCGGGAGGGGCATTGCTAGCAAGCCTCGGGCGCACCAGGCGTCGCGAGACTGCGGCCGCGCGTCCGCCCACGACCGCTCCGGACGGAGACCTCAAACGGTGCCTTGCGCATGCTTGCAACACCTGAGGCTAGCAGGTACAAGGGCGCCATCCCGGAGCGCGGTGATTTGCATCAACGGTGCGCCGGCAATTGCCGTAGAATCCGCTAGTGCGTTGATTTTACTCCGCAATTCCGTTGGGGAATGGTGTAACGGTAGCACAACAGACTCTGACTCTGTTTGTCTTGGTTCGAATCCAGGTTCCCCAGCCAAATCATACCGCGGCGATCGTCGTCAGTCCGATGTGGACCGGCGTCCTGCCATGGTCCGGCTCTTCCATCGTTTTCGCACTGCTGTCGCGTCGCCAAGGTGCCCGTGTCAGTCCACGGCACCAGCCGCCACACGGCTGCGGCTGACGGCCGAGAGCCCGGCCTCTCACGATGTGAGACATCCGCGGCGCGTGCGCCTGTTTTGCCCATTCACGAGGCGGCGCAGATCGCGTCATCGACTAATGGTCTAGCGCCTGCCGCGCGGCATCGAACGCGCGTCAACTTGCCGACATCTGTCCCGCATGTAATGCTCGCGATCAAGAACAAGCACGTCGCTGCGTCCGTCATGGTCTCGGCGCGTCGAAAAATCATTATCGGCACTGGGAGGCTATCAGATGACATTACGTCCTCTCCTCAAGCTCGCTTGCGCGGCGGCCGTGGCCAGTGTGCTGGCGGGCGCGGCTCGCGCGGAGGACAAGGTCGTCAAGATCGGCGCGGTCTTTCCGATGACGGGCAATGCGGCGAGCGCCGGCGTCCATGCCAAATACGCCATCGAGGTCGCGCTCGACATCATCAACAATGCCCATCCCGAGCTCGGCGACCTGCCGCTCGCAAAAAATGCCGGCCTGGCCGGCCTCGGCGGCGCCAAGGTCGAGGTGGTGTTTGCCGATAACCAGGGCAGTCCCGCGACCGGGCAGAACCAGGCGCTGCGGCTGATCTCCGAGGAGAAGGTGGTCGCGTTGACCGGCGCCTACCAGTCCGGCATCACGCTCACCGCGAGCGCGATCGCCGAGAAGTACGGCATCCCCTTCGTCAACGGCGAGTCGGTGGCGTCCAATCTCACCGAGCGCGGCTTCAAATGGTTTTTCCGCACCACGCCGATCGCGACCGACTTCGTCAAGGTCTATTACGATTTCCTGACCGACATGAAGGCGCAGGGCGCGAAGATCGACAACGTTGCGCTGGTCCATGACAACACCGAATACGGCACCTCTGTGGCCGGCACGATCGCGGCCGGCTTCAAGGACAAAGGCCTCAACACCCTCGACATCGGCTACGTCTCCAACGCCACCGACGTGCAGAGCCAGGTGCTGCAGCTGAAGGAGAAGAAGCCCGACGTCGTGCTGATGATCAGCTACACCTCGGACGCGATCCTGTTCGCCAAGACCATGCAGGCGCAGGACTACAAGCCGCCGCTCTTGCTCGCCGACGATGCCGGCTATTCCGACCCCGCCTTCCTCAAGGCCGTCGGCAAGTCCTCGCAGGGCGTGTTCAACCGCTCCGCCTGGAGCATCGGGCCGCCGGGCTCGCCTAGCGCCATCGTTGCCGACATGTACAAGAAGAAGAGCGGCGACGAGATGGACGACACCGCAGGGCGGCAGATGGAGGGCTTCTTCGTGCTGGTGGATGCGATCGATCGCGCCGGCTCGACCGATCCCGCCAAGATCCAGGCGGCGCTGAAGGCGACCGACCTCAAGCCCAGCCAGCTCATGATGGGCTACAAGGGCGTGAAGTTCGACGACAAGGGCCAGAACATCCTCGCATCAGCCGTCATCATCCAGCTGCAGGACGATGGCGAGACCTACCTGACGGTGTGGCCGAAGACCAATGCGGTGAAGGCGCCCGTGCTGCCCTACAAGGGTTGGTGAAACGTTTCGAGGCGGGATGCTTGCGTCCCGCCTCAGTGATTTGAGCAAGCTAATCGCTTCCACGCAACGGCGCGCTGGCTAAATGTCTTTTGTCCTGGTCCAGGTGATTGTCGGCGGCCTCCTGCTGGGTGCGGTCTATGCGCTGTTCTCCTCGGGGCTGACGCTGGTCTGGGGCATGATGAACATCGTCAACTTCGCCCATGGCGATTTCGTCATGCTCGGCATGTATGCCGCCTTCGTGGTGTTCACGCTGTTCGGTGTCGGCCCGCTCGCCGGGGTGCCGTTCGCGACGCTACTGCTCGCTGCGCTCGGGGTCGTCGTCTATTTCGCGCTGATCCGCGACATCATGAAGGGGCCGATGCTGGCGCAGATCCTCGGCACCTTCGGACTCGCGCTGCTGTTGCGCTACTCGGTGTTCTGGTGGTTCGGCGCCGACTTCCTGTCGCTGCCGCAGAACATCGTCGGCGGCACGCTCGCTTTCTGGGGGCTGCGCATCGAGGCCGCGCGGCTGCTGGCCGGCATCGTCGCGCTCGTGGTCACGCTCGGCCTGCATCTGCTTCTGACGCGCACGGCGCTGGGCTCCAAGATGCTGGCGGTCGCGGAGGACGCCACCGCCGCGCAGCTCATGGGCATCCGCCCCGACACCATGCAGGCGATCGCCTGGGCGATCGCGGCCGGCGCCACCGGCCTTGCCGGCGCGCTGATCGCAACCTTCTTCTACATCGTTCCGACGGTCGGCGAGACCCTCGGCATCGTCGCCTTCATCACCGTCTCGCTCGGCGGCTTCGGCAGCGTGCCCGGCGCGCTGGTCGCGGGGCTTCTGATCGGCGTGATCGAGTCGCTGTCCGGCTATCTGATCGGCGCGGTCTACAAGGACATCGTTGTCTATGCGCTGTTCCTGTCGTTCCTGTGGTTCAGGCCGCAGGGCCTGATGGGCAGAACATGACGGGACGGACGATGCGCCGCTTGGTCTGGCCCGCGCTGCTGCTTGCGATCGTGCTCGCCTATCCCCTGGTGTTTGCGACGCCGTTCCAGCAGCGGCTGGGCGCGCTGGTGCTGCTCTACGCCATTGCGGCCTCGAGCTGGAACATCGTCGGCGGCTATGCCGGGCAGGTCTCGGTCGGCCATGTCGTCTATTTCGGCTGCGGCGCCTATGCCGCGATGGGGGCTTACGCGCATTTCGGCGCCTCGCCGCTGGTCGGGATTCCCGCCGGGATCGTGCTGGCGGTCGCGATCTCGGCAATCGTCGGCGTGCCGACGCTGCGGCTGTCGGGGCATTATTTCAGCATGGCGACGATCGCGGTTGCCGAATTGATCCGGCTGGTCGTCACGAACACGGACTATCTCGGGGCGGCCGTAGGCCTGAGCGGCCCGACCGTGCCGCGCAACATCTTCGATCTCTCCTTCATCTCGGCGCTGCCATACTACTATCTGTTCCTGCTCGTGCTTGCGATCACGCTTCTCATCACCTGGTGGATGACGAACAGTCGCATGGGATTCTACCTGCGTGCGATCAGGGATTCCGAGCGCGCGGCGCGGTCGCTCGGCGCGCCGGCGAGCCGCGTCAAGCTTTACGCCTTCATGCTGAGCGCGGGCCTGACGAGCGTTGCGGGCGCGCTCTATGCCATGATGTTCGGCTTTGTGGATCCCGAGTCCGGCCTCGGCATCCTGATCTCGGTGAAGATCCTGATCATGGCCGCGCTCGGTGGTGCCGGGCTGTTGTTCGGGCCGCTGGTGGGAGCTGCCATCCTGGTGCCGCTGGAGGAGATTTCCAACAGCCTGCTCGGCGGCAAGGGCGCGGGCCTGACTTTCGTGGTCTACGGCGCGATCATCGTGCTGATCGCGCGCTTCCAGCCGGGCGGCATCCTGACGCTGATCAAGCGGCAAATCGAACGGCGGGCCAAGACGCAAGCGAAGGACGCGCCGGCATTGGCCACAGGAGCAGGGCATGCTCCTTGAGGCGCGCGAGCTGACAAAGTCGTTCGGCAATTTCAGGGCGGTCGATGCGGCGAGCCTGACCCTGGAGCAGGGCGATATTCTCGGCCTGATCGGTCCGAACGGCGCCGGCAAATCCACTTTCTTCAACTGCCTCACCGGCGATTTGAAAGCAACATCGGGCAAGGTGCTGCTCGACGGCCATGACATCACCAACCTCGCGCCGGAGGCGCGTGCAACGCTCGGGCTTGCCCGCACCTTCCAGGTGCCGCAGACCTTCGAAGGCATGACGGTGCTGGAGAATGTGATGATCGGCGCCTTCCTGCGCCACCCGCATCGCGCGACGGCAGAGACGAAGGCCCGCGCCGTGCTCGACCGTGTCGGCATGAGCCGCCTGGCCGATGCGCCGGCGCGTTCGCTCGGCACGCCCGGCCGCAAGCGGCTGGAGATTGCCCGCGCACTCGCGACCGAGCCAAAGATCCTGCTGTTCGACGAGGCCATGGCCGGGCTGACGCAGCGCGAGGTGCAACTGGCGATCGCGCTGGTGCGCGACATCCATGCCTCCGGCATCACCCTCGTGATCGTCGAGCACATCATGGAGGTGATCATGTCGCTGGCGAGCCGCGTCATGGTGTTTCACCAGGGCCGCGAGATCGCGCGCGGCTCGCCCCGCGAGGTCACCAGCAATCCGGACGTGATCGCGGCCTATCTCGGCACCCGCGCGGCGAAAGCGGCTGCCGGTCATACGCCGATCGAGCTGATGGGCGGGCCGGTCGAATGAGCGGGGTGCTGCTCAAGCTCGAGCATCTGGAGGTGCGCTACGGCGACCTGATCGGCGTGTCCGACGTCTCCCTCGAGGTGCCCGAGGGCAGCGTGGTCGCGCTGCTCGGCTCCAATGGCGGCGGCAAGACCACGACCTTGAATGCGATCGCCGGGCTGATCCCGCTGCATGCGGGATCGATCACATTCCGCGGCGAGGACATCGGCGGCCGCAGCGCCTTTGCCATCGTGCGCAAGGGGCTCGCGCTGTCGCCGGAAGGCTGGCGGCTGTTCGTGCAGCAGAGCGTGGAGAACAATCTGCTGCTTGGAGCGACGCCGCTCGCCGACAAGGCACGCAAAGCCGTGCTGCTCGAGCGCGTCTACGAGATCTTCCCGCGGTTGAAGGAGCGGCGCAGCCAGCGGGCCGGCACGATGTCCGGCGGCGAGCGGCAGATGCTTGCGGTCGGCCGCGCCCTGATGAGCGATCCGAAACTCCTGATGCTGGATGAGCCGTCGCTGGGGCTTGCGCCGGCGGTGGTGGAATCGATGTACGAGACCTTCGGCCGGCTGCACCGGGAGGGGCTGACCATCCTGCTCGCCGAGCAGTCGATCGAGCTTGCGCTGGAGGTCTCCGATTTTGCCACCGTGCTGCAGGTCGGCCGGAGCGTGCTGTCGGGCACCGCGGCGGCGCTGGCACAGGACCCGCAGGTGCAGCGCGCCTATCTCGGCACGGCGTGACGGGGTAAGAAGCGCAATGGCGGATCAACCGCTACGGCCGAAAGGCGAGGGGGAGGACAAGATGAGCGGAGCAGCAAAAGCGCCATTTGGCGGCACGATCGGCAAGACCATCGCGACCTCCAAACCCTGGTGGCCCGATGCGAGGAAGCCGCCGCCCGGCGCGCCCAACATCCTGGTGGTGCTGTTCGACGATGTCGGCTTCTCCGATTTCGGCTGCTACGGGTCGCCTATCAAGACGCCGACCATCGACCGGCTCGCCGCGCAAGGCCTGCGTTATTCCGGCTTCCACACCACCGCGATGTGCTCCACCACCCGCGCGGCGTTGCTGACCGGGCGCAACCATCATTCGGTCGGCGTCGGCTGTCTCGCCAATTTCGATTCCGGCTATCCGGGCTATCGCGGCAAGATCGCGCGCGAGGCGGGCACGCTCGCGGAGATGCTGCGCGAGCACGGCTACCGCAACTACATGATCGGCAAGTGGCATGTCACGCCGCTGACCGAGAGCGGCGCGACCGGGCCGTTCGACGGCTGGCCGTTGGGGCGCGGCTTCGACCGCTTCTACGGCTTCCTCGATGCCGAGACCGACCAATACGCACCGGAGCTCGTCGCCGACAACACGCATATCGATCCGCCGGGGACCTATGCGGGCGGCTATCATCTCACGGCCGACCTGATCGACCAGGCCATCCGTTTCATCAGCGACCACATCGCCGATCGGCCCGACCTGCCGTGGCTGACCTGGGTGGCGTTCGGCGCCTGCCATGCGCCGCATCAGGCGCCCCAGGACATCATCAAGGGCTATGACGCGCTGTTCGAGCACGGCTGGGACGTGGAGCGCGACCAGCGCCTGGCACGGCAGAAGGCGATGGGACTGGTGCCGGCCGACACCAGGCTGCCGGCGCGCAATGACGGCGTCAAAGCCTGGGAGGCGCATTCCGCGGACGAGCAGCGCGTCTTTACCCGCCTGCAATCGGCGTTTGCCGGCATGCTCGACCATGCCGATCGGCATCTCGCACGCCTGATCGCCTTCCTCGAGACAGCGGGCGTGCGCGACGACACGTTGATCATCGTGATGTCCGACAATGGCGCGAGCCAGGAGGGCGGGCCGCTCGGCTTCATCAACGCGATGGGGCCGTACAATTTCCGCCCCGAGCCGATCGCCGAAAAGCTGCGCCGGCTCGATGATATCGGCGGGCCCGACACGCACTCCAATTTCCCCCATGGCTGGGCGATGGCGTCGAATACGCCATTGCGGCGCTACAAGCAGAACACCCATGGCGGCGGCATTCGCGATCCCTTCGTCATGAGCTGGCCCAAGGGCATCGCCGCGCGCGGCGAACTGCGGCATCAGTTCGTGCATGCCTGCGACCTCGTGCCGACGCTGCTCGACGTCATCGGAATCACAGCGCCCGCGACGCTTGCGGGCGTTTCGCAAATGCCCATGGAGGGCGTGAGCTTCGCCCGCTCGATTGCGGACGCCGCCGCGCCGGCAAAGGCGGCGTCGCAATATTTCGAGATGTTCGGCCATCGCGGGCTCTGGCATCAGGGCTGGAAGGCGGTCGCCTATCATCCGCCGGGCACGCCGTTCGAGAACGACAAATGGGAGCTGTTTCACCTTGACCGGGACTTCTCCGAAGTTGACGACCTCTCGGCGAAGGAGCCCGAGCGGCTCGTCGAGATGATCAAGCTATGGTGGAGCGAGGCGGAGAAGCACCACGTGCTGCCGCTCGACGACCGGTTCGGGCCGCGCTTTGCCGAGAACGCCGCGCGCTTCCATGGCGCGCGTCACCATTTCACCTTCCACGCCGGCATGGGCCACGTGCCGACCGACGTCGCGCCGGATGTGCGCAGCCGCAGCTACACCATCGAGGCGCATGTCGAGATCGATGCGGCGGGAGCGGAGGGCGTGCTGATCGCCCATGGCGATGCCACCTCGGGCTACAGTTTCTACATCAAGGACGGCCATCTGGTGCACGATCTCAACATCGGCGGCGGCCATGAGACCGTCAGATCCGACCGCAAGGTCGCGTCGGGCGCGCGTCGGCTCGGCCTTCGCGTCGAGCGGCTGGTCCGCCAGACCGAGCCCGCCAAGGGCGCGCGCACCGGCGAGAGCGAATACACGCTTTTGATCGACGGCGAGCCGGCGGGCTCGCTGAAGACGCAAGCGGCCTTCCACAATCTGATCTCGTGGTCGGGGCTCGATATCGGCCGCGACCGCGGCAGCCCGGTGTCGCATTACACCGCGCCGTTCGCGTTCACCGGGCGGCTGTTGAAGGTGACGGTGGCGATGGACAACGACCAGAAGCTCGACGGCACCGGCGTGGGGAATGCGCAGATGGCGCGGCAGTAAGGATGGTCGATGTGACCTTACTCCGCGGCCTCCTTGACCGCGCCGCGCTCGTCGCCTTCACCCTCGCCCTCGACGTCGGAGCGGCCCCAGTTGGAGAAGGCATTGGTGAGCTTGTCGAGATAGAGATAGATCACAGGCGTCGTGAACAGCGTCAGCGCCTGGCTGACGATGAGGCCGCCGACCATCGCATAGCCGAGCGGCTGGCGGATCTCCGAGCCGGTGCCGGTGCCGAGCATCAAGGGCACGCCACCCAGCATGGCCGCCATCGTCGTCATCATGATCGGGCGGAAGCGCAGCAGCGCCGCCTGCCGGATCGACTGCTCGGGGGTCATGTGCTGGTCGCGCTCGGCGGCGATCGCGAAGTCGACCATCATGATGCCGTTCTTCTTCACGATGCCGATCAGCAGGATCACGCCGATCAGCGCGATTAGGCTGAAATCGTAGCCGAACGCCATCAGGATCGCGAGCGCGCCGACGCCGGCCGACGGCAGGGTGGAGAGAATCGTGATCGGGTGGATGTAGCTCTCATAGAGGATGCCGAGGATCAGATAGACCACGACCAGCGCCGCCAGGATCAACAGCGGCACGGTGCCGAGCGATTGCTGGAACGCCTGCGCGGTGCCCTGGAAGCTCGAATTGAGCGTCGGCGGCGCACCGAGATCGGTCATCGCCTTCTGCACGGCTTCCGTCGCCTGGCCCAGCGCCACGCCCTGGGCAAGGTTGAAGCTGATGGTGATCGCCGGGAACTGGCCCTGGTGACTGATCGAGAGCGGCCGTACCGGACTGGAGGTCCAGGTGGCGAAGGTCGACAGCGGCACCTCGTCGCCGGTCAGCGGCGACTTGACATAGATCTTCTCCAGCGAATCGATCTTGCCCTGCAGCTCGGGCAGGATCTCCAGGATCACGTGATAGCTGTTGAGCTGGGTGAAATACTGCGTGACCTGGCGCTGGCCGAAGGCGTCGTACAGCGTGTCGTCGATCAGCTGCGGATAGATGCCGTAGCGCGAGGCGGTGTCGCGGTTGATCTTGAGCTGAAGCGTGGTGCCGTTGGTCTGCTGGTCGGTGGCGACGTCGCGCAGCTCCGGCAGGGTCTGCATCTTGCCGAGAATCTTCGGCGCCCACTCGTTGAGCTCGTCGAGATTGGCGTCCTGCAATGTGAATTCGAACTGGGTGCGGGTCGGGCGGCCGCCGAGGCGGACGTCCTGCGCCGCCTGCATGTAGAGGCGGGCGCCTTCCACCTTGGCAAGCTTGGGCCGCAGCCGCGCGATCACCTGCTGGGCGGACGCATCGCGCTCGGACAGCGGCTTCAGCGTGATGAAGAGATTGCCGTTGTTGCCGGCGCGGCCGCTGCCGCCGATCGCCATGGCGACGCTGGCGACCGCCGGATCCTGCTGCACGATCTTGCCCAGGATTTCCTGCTGCCGCTTCATGTCCTCGAAGGAAATGTCCTGAGAGGCCTCGGAGGTCGCGGTGATCAGGCCGTTGTCCTGTTGCGGGAAGAAGCCCTTGGGAATGATGACGAACAGGTAGACCGACAGGGCGAGGGTCGCGAAGAAGATCAAGAGCGTGGTCCGCCGCCAACGCAGCGCGAGGTCGAGGCCGCGTTCATAGCCATGCAGCATGGCGTCGAAGGCGGATTCGCTCCACTGATAGAAGCGGCCATGCTGGACTTCGCCATGCGCGCGCAGGAAGCGCGAGGCCATCATCGGCGTCAGCGTCAGCGACACCACCATGGACACGAAGATGGTCATCGCCAGCACGACCGCAAATTCGCGGAACAGGCGGCCGATGATGCCGCCCATCAAGAGCAGCGGGATCAGCACCGCGACCAGCGACACGCTGATCGAGACGATGGTGAAGCCGATCTCGCCCGAGCCCCGGTAGGCGGCGGCGAGCGGATTTTCGCCTTCCTCGATGTAGCGGGAGATGTTCTCCAGCATCACGATGGCGTCGTCGACCACGAAGCCGACGGCGATCGTCAGCGCCATCAGAGAGAGGTTGTCCAGCGTGTAGCCGAACACCCACATCAGCGAGCAGGCGCCCAGCAGCGCAAGCGGCACCGTGATCGCCGGAATGACCGTCGCCCAGAAGCTGCGCAGGAAGATGAAGATCACCATCACGACCAGGGCGACGGTGAGCAGCAGGGTGAACTGCACGTCCTCGACCGCTGCGCGGATGGTCTGGGTGCGGTCGCTGATCACCTCGATCTTGATCGCGGGGGGGATCGCGGCGACCAGCCGCGGCAATGTCGCCTTGATTTTGTCGACGGTGTCGATGACGTTGGCACCGGGCTGCTTGAAGACGACGAGGAACACGCCGCGCTTGCCGTTGGCCCAGGCCGCCTGCTTGGCGTCTTCCGGCCCCGTGACGGCCTGTCCGATGTCGCGGATGCGCAAGGGACCGCCGTTGCGGTAGGCGATGATGACGTCGTTCCAGTCCTTGGAATCCAGGAGCTGGTCGTTGGCGTAGATGGTGTAGGCGCGCTTGTCGCCGTCGATGTTGCCCTTGGGGCTGTCGACGGTGGTCAGCGTGATCTGGTTGCGGACGTCCTCCAGCGAAAGGCCCTTGGCGACGAGCTTGGCCGGGTCGACCTGGACGCGGATCGAGGGCTTCTGCTGGCCGCCGATGATGACCTGCGCGACGCCCGAGATCTGGCTGATCTGTTGCGCGAGCTGGGCGTCGACGGCGTCGCTGACGGTCGTCAGCGGCAGGGTGTCGGAGGTCGCGGACAGCAACAGGATCGGCGAGTCCGCCGGGTTGACCTTGCGGTAGGTCGGCGGCGAGGGCAGGGTTTTCGGCAGCTGGCCGCTGGCGGCATTGATGGCGCCCTGAACGTCATTGGCGGCGCCGTCGATGTTGCGGTTGAGATCGAACTGGATGGTGACGGCCGCCGTGCCGAGATAGCTGGTCGAGGTCATCTGGGCGATGCCGGGGATCTGCGCGAACTGCCGCTCCAGCGGCTGCGCGACCGAGGTCGCCATGGTCTCGGGACTGGCGCCCGGCAGGGTCGCCGTGATCTGGATGGTCGGGAAGTCGACCTGCGGCAGCGGCGCGACCGGCAACAGCGGATATGCGACGAGGCCGACAAACAGGATACCAGCCATCAGCAGCGAGGTGCCGATGGGGTAGCGAATGAAAGG
>Ga0070738_10002743_pt1 | contig 25699 bp, 23 predicted proteins | sample Coa_R2_2_FD_66446 | JGI IMG/M metagenome (GOLD analysis project Ga0070738, IMG submission 66446) | Surface soil microbial communities from Centralia Pennsylvania, which are recovering from an underground coalmine fire - Coalmine... | ecosystem: Environmental > Terrestrial > Soil > Unclassified ...
CATCAGATCGACATCGGCTTTCAATATCACTTGTTGCCCAACGTCTTTATGACCGGGGTTTATACGATTTCAAATGAAGTCGCGACGCCCAATGGTACCAAGACCGTCGATCAGACGAATAGCACGGCCGGAATCGGATTTCGTTTCGGATTTTAAGAGGAGACACTATCATGTATCTACAAACTTTAACTATTGCAGCCGCGATTAGCATTGCCGGTCTAACGGTGAAGTTCAGTGGTGGTGATCCATCGACCACGCCCGATCCGATGACGACAGCCACTCCAGTGCCGAGCACGGAAACGCTCGAGCATGGCAAGGCGATGTTCAATATTTCCTGTGCCCCGTGCCACGGCGCGGATGGTACGGGCAATGGCCCGATCTCAGCGAACCTTCGATCGAAGCCAAGAGACCTTACAAAAGGGATCTACCTTAATCGATCGACCGCGAGTGGCGAACTGCCAACCGATTACGATCTCTTCCGAACGATCACGACTGGTTTGCATAACACGGCCATGCCATCATTCCGGCAAATGCGACAGCAGGACCGCTGGGCGATCGTGCAGTACATCAAAACATTGTCGCCACGATTTGCAGACTCAACCGAATACCCGCTCGATGTGTTAAACGTCGGGACGCAGGTCCTGCCGAGCCCGCAAAGTCTGGAGCGAGGCCGCACACTGTTCTTGCAAATGCAATGTGCCAATTGCCACGGATCGGGCGGCGAAGGCAATGGACCTTCGGCCTCGTCGTTAGTCGACGATTTTAAGAATCCGATTCGGCCGACCGACCTGACCAATCCATCCGATTACAAATTCAGCCACTCCGTCCTGGACGTATTTCGGATCTTCTCGACCGGCTTAAATGGTACGCCGATGCCGTCGTACGCCGCCTCCCTAAGCGAGACCGACCGTTGGCATCTTGCGAACTATGTGTGGTCGTTACAATCGACCGATCAATACGTCGATGGTCGCAACACGGATTCACCGGCTCCGAAACAAACGGGATCCGAAAGTTCTGATTCACAACAGTAAACTTTACTTAAGGAAGGACTCTACATACCAATGATGAAATACTTAGGAGCATTACTACTCGTAGGCGCCTTGGCCTCGTGTGGTGGTGACGAGAAATTGAATAGTGACGATAAAACTGCGAGTACGCCGCAGGCAACGACTGCAGCCGCTCCCGCGGAGCAGCCGCTCGATGTTGCGATGACTCCGGATAACATCGCCAAAGGTAACGACCTGTACCAGAAGACCTGCGCACCGTGTCACGGCCCGCGTGGTAAGGGCGATGGCCCGGCCGCTGCCGCGCTTAATCCGAAGCCGCGCGATCATACGAACGGTGCCTACATGGATAAACTAACGAACCGGCACATTTACCTTGTTATTAAGAATGGTGGTGCACAGTTCGGTTATCCGACGATGCCGGCCCAGCCGCAACTAACGGATGATCAGGTCGTCCAGTTGATCGCCTACGTACGCTCGCTCAGCCCGACGTACAAACCGTAAGTATTCTCCTCCCCCTGGAGTAGCAGGCGCCCAGCCCACGGGCGGGCGCCGCTCTCCTTCACTCTCCAACCAAGTATGCTGTGTCCACGGTAGTTTATCACTACCGAAAGCACGGCTGCGCTTGAATAATTTGAAATAAAGCTTTATGCGAATCCGTCCGCATCTAAAATATACTGTATTAGCAGCACTCCTCCTCAATTTTGCTGCGTGCTCGAAAAATAAGTCCGATCTTTCCACCATCACTGGTGTACGAGACGCTGAACTTACCGATGCACCCCTCGTACCGAAACAGGTAAAGACCGATGGCCCGCAAAAGGTGATCGTGCATTTGGAAGTGCAGGAAGTCGTCAAGCAGATCACCAACGGTACGTATTACACGTTCTGGACCTTTGGCGGCAATGTGCCTGGCAAGTTCATTCGCGTGATGGAAGGCGATGAGGTGGAGATTCATCTTACGAATCCTTCCTCGAGCAAGATGCCGCACAGCATCGATCTGCACGCTGTCAGCGGGCCCGGCGGCGGCGCTGAAGCCTCGTACACGGCGCCTGGCCATAGTTCGGTTTTCACATTCCGCGCTTTGAACCCGGGCCTCTATGTGTATCACTGCGCGGCTGCGCCAGTCGGGCTGCACATCGCGAACGGCATGTATGGCCTCATCTATGTGGAATCGCGTGAACATCCACTGCCGCCCGTCGATCACGAGTTCTATCTTATGCAAGGTGAACTCTACACCGTCGGGAAATACGCTGATACGGGACTCCAGGAATTCTCCATTCAGAATGCGATCGACGAGAAACCGACGTACGTCGTCTTCAATGGCGCAGTCGGTTCGACGTTAGGACCGAAAGCACTCAATGTTAAGACCGGCGAAACCGTACGGCTCTTCGTTGGCAACGGCGGACCAAATCTCACGTCCTCTTTCCATGTGATCGGAGAGATCTTCGACAATCTTTACAATCAGGGTGGTACGGACGTGATCCACAACGTTGCGACGACCTCTATTCCGCCGGGCGGTGCAACCATCGTCGAGTTCAAGGTCCGAGAGCCGGGCATCTATCATATTGTCGATCACGCGATCTTCCGGGCGTTCAACCAGGGCGCGGTGGCCGATATTGTTGCAACCGGCAATCTCGATTCTACCGTCTACTCGCCGCACCCAGAGAAGGGGCAGTAATGAGCGGGCGCATTCGACCGAAGGCCGTTCTCCTGTTCGCTCTTGCGCTGGTGCTCGCACATCCTGCGTTCGCACAGTCGCATCAGAGAAAGCATCCGCACGAGCTTGCACCAGTGAGTGGCATGGTTTGCATTCCAGGTGGATATTACCGTCCGTTCTACATCGTGAAGGGTATCGATTCGGTGTGGATATCAACGTATCACATGGATGCAAGGGCTGTCACGAACGGCGAATTTCTGGAATTCGTGAAGACGAATCCGAAGTGGTCGCGGTCGCGCGTCTCTCCGATGCTGGCGGAGAAAGGTTACCTGAAAGCGTGGCAGAGCGATTTCGAGATCGGGAATAATGCGCTCGTAAATGCACCGGTCGTCAATGTATCGTGGTTCGCGGCGCGGGCCTACGCCGCATGGTGCCATAAACATCTTCCGACCGTAGCGCAATGGGAATATGCAGCGTCGGCGCCGATCGTCGAGCCGGTACGCGCAACGGCTCGTGCGAAGCAATCTTTAATACTGGCGTGGTACTCGAAACCAATGGCGAAGACGCTCGCGCCAGCCGGGACGGTCAATGAGAACGCATTCGGATTGCGCGATATGTTTGGCCAGGTTTGGGAGTGGACCGATGATTTCTCAAGCGTGATCGTGCCGGGCGATGCTCGCGGTACATCCGGTGGTCCGGCGGTCTGCGGTGCCGGCGCCATCGGTTCGATCGATCCAACGGACTACGCCACGTTCATGCGCTTCGCAATGCGAAGCAGCCTCAAAGCAAATTATGTGGTCGATGATCTCGGCTTCCGATGTGTAAAATGAAAACGTATACGATCCTTATCTGCGCATTCTGTGCGTTCGCGCTCTCTTCCTGCTCCCACGAACGGACGGGAAGCGCTGCAGTGGATGCACCGAATGCACCGACAACAATTGCACGAAGTGCCGGCTCGATCTACGATGTCGATATGATGTTCGACGATCAGAATGGCGAGCACATTTCCTGGCAATCACTGAAAGGCAAAGTGCAAGTAATGGCAATGGTCTTTACCCATTGCCAGGCTACGTGCCCGATGATCACCTACGAAATTAAACACGCGGAGGGACTGCTACAAGAGTCGGTGCGAAATAACGTTGGATTTACCCTTATCTCGTTCGACAGCAAGCGCGACACGGGGGCGCAGTTGCGCAGCTACTCTGATGCCGTTCATTTGGATGATCACTGGCAACTATTACATGGTAGCCAGGAAGACATCCAGACCGTTGCCAACTTATTCGATGTGAAATATAAAGAGCTGCCTACCGGCGATTTCTCGCATTCTAATGTGATTTTGGTAGTCGACCAGCAAGGCCATATCGTCTTTCGTCGAGAAGGGATCGAGCGAAATCCGGAGCAGATCGCAGCGATAATTAAATCGCTACAGTAAAGGCTTTTTGTCGGCCTTTGATTTGAAACTATTCGCTCTATAAGAGTGTCGCTTTTAATAAGGGAGTGGTTCAAGACGCAGCGTTTAGTCGCATAGTTGCGAGCTTCTTCCCCAGGTAAAAAGCACATACCGAAGCCTCCTCAGGGTCCGTGACGGTTTGCCCGTATGATCAGCGATGATTTTTACACGAAGGCCGTCGCGGGCCTGTTTTTTTGTGGTTTGTCTCAAATTAGCACTGGAAAGATAGTGATTTTCGGCCACATTCCCCCACTTTTAGATACAGTAAATTTTTTGTAAAATTTCGGAAACGGTTCGTTAAGAAATTGCGTCTGAAATAGTGAATCTCATGGCTAACAGCCGTGAGTATTCTAAATAGGGCAAACAAAACAAGAGCTCCGCAGCGATGTCTTCTTTTCTCGGCACGCTGCGGTTTTTATTTGTACAAATTTCTTTGCCGATCGCTTAGGGTGTGTTAGTCTTCGCTCCGTTTACCTCTGCAATGATCTTCATCACCATCTCGTGATGCAATCCGCTCGTTGCGATGATCGACTTACGATAGATATTATAATCACTGCCATCATAGTGCGTCGCGCGACCACCCGCTTCACGGACCATCAATTGACCAGCCGAAGTATCCCAGGGTGAGAGCCCTACTTCCCAAAAGCCATCGAAGCGGCCACACGCGACGTAGGCTAAGTCAAGAGCAGCGCTTCCCAATCGGCGAATGAGCAACCCTTTACTAAGGAAGCCTACGAACTGCTCGATCACTTTATCGGGATTTTCGTGCACATTGTATGGGAAGCCCGTGACGAAAAGCCCTTGCTTATAATTCGTTTGAGAAGAGACATGGATCTGTTTACCATTCAAGAACGCCCCATGTCCTCGTCGAACAGTAAACAGCTCCTTCAAATTGGGATTATAAATGACGCCGCATTCGACCTGGCCATTTACTTCTACTCCGATCGAGACGCACCAGATCGGCAAGCCATGTGCGAAATTCACCGTGCCATCAATGGGGTCGATGATCCATCGAACCTCGCCTTCTCCTTCAGCGCTTGCTCCTAATTCCTCGCCCAAAAAAGAATGGTCCGAATACTTCGATAGTACAGTATCGCGGATCATTTTTTCGTTGCGTCCATCGACCTCCGTAACGAGGTCCATTTCGTTGGACTTGGAAGCGATCTTCAGTTCGTTTGTATTGACGCGATAGGCATAGTCGCCCGCTTCGCGCGCCACTTCAATTGCCAGTGAGAGATAGTCTTGAATAGAATGTTCTGTCATGATCGGGAAGGAAAACACTGATGGCATGACAATGAACCCCCTCGCAATCTCAGCGTTTGTATAATCGTTAAAAAATCAACCTCTAACCTATGATCCGTGATTGGGTGCGAATTCTATTTGTTGGCTTTTTTATATTGCTGAGCGCTTCGGGCAACGCTCAATGGTCGCGATTTGGAGAACCGCCGGGCGGGTTCTCCCTTTTAGGTCAGGCGGCAGGCGTTGCTGCGGTCGATTCCAGCGGCGACCTCTTTGTAACAAAGGCCGGCGGACCCTATTGGCGCCGCTCCTTCGGTGCGATCAACTGGCAAACGTATAGTGTAGATACGTTTACGACTACATTTCAGTCGTGCCTCGCTACGCTGCCTACTGGCGATATGCTTACGTTCATCCGAGCGCATGGATTGTATCGCTCGACGGACCGTGGTCAGACCTGGCACTCGGAAGTATGCGCTGCTCCGGATCTAAATGCTGTCGCCGCAGATGGTGCCGGTCATGTTTTGCTCGCAGGTTTTCGTCTGTTTCACCGCGGCACACAAGATACGGGATGGATACAGACAACAACAACGCCGAAGGACTCGAACTTCACGCATGCGATCGCGCTTGCGAACAATGTATTCCTTGTTGCAACCTCCGTACATATCTATAAGAGTACGGATGCGGGTGTGACCTGGCAAGAGTCCGACGCTGGTATTCAACCGTATGGTACGATCGATTTTTGCCTGGACCACAATGGAAATGTACTGACAATTTCCGGGCAAAAGAGCAGTGCGATCTATCGCTCGACCGATATGGGTCAGCACTGGGCAGTACTTTCTCGAGATATTCCCTCGTACAATCTTCATCACCTTAATAAGCTGCGGGATGGCAGTATTGTAGTCTCGACAGCAGGTACTGGAAATGGAACATACTTCTCGCGAAATGATGGACAGAACTTCGATTATCTGGCGAGCCTGTGGGGAAAAACTCCCTTCGAAGTACTGCAGGGACAAGGCTCGACGGTTTTTGGCCTGACCGATGAAGGTATCTTTGCCAGCAATAACAATATGTCCAATTGGCAGCCGATCGATGCAGGCTTTGCGATCGCGGCGGTACATACGTTAGCTCAGTTTGGCGATACACTGTTCGCTTCTTTCAATTCGCGGGGTATTGCTAAGACCATCGATGGCCATACGTGGACGTTTGCCAATGATAGTCTCGTCGATGATGTTTATTCGTTATTGGTACATGGCAATGTGATGTATGCGTATAGTACTTCAGAACCCTTCGTTTATGAAGGTGGAATGTGGCATACATTACCGCAATTCTTCGATCCTGGCACGGTTGGGTCCGGAGTGATCGATAAGTCAGGCAAAGTATTTATTGGCGGGCGAAATGGTCTTTACTATTTAACATCGACTGGATGGCACGGTTGTCAGGACCTGTTGCAAATGGGCATCCGATCTGTCGTTTGCGATTCGCTGAATGATCTCTACGCGTTTGTTGGCGACTCACTGTATAGTTCAACCGATGATGGTATTTCCTTCAATGTTATAACCATACCGAATCGGACCGAGGCCATAACCGCTATTGGTATCAGTAACGATACGTTTGCCGTCGCTACTCAGAGCTTTCTCTATCGAACGACCGATCAAGGCGTTTCTTGGTCGGCGCAGGCGTATGGTTCGAAGATCGCGCCTACCTTTATAGGCCTTCATGGCGGGCAAACGTTTGCTGTTACCGCGCGGCAAGTTTGGCAACAAGCGATGCGCACATCGCCATTTGTGCTGGATACAGGCTACGGTAAGAGCACGATCTCGTATCTTACGGTATCGAATTCCAATACCGCCTATCTGGGGACGATGGATAGCGGTATCTACTCGCGAGCGTTACCACCGCTGCCTTCTAATGGTATAGCTTCGAATCCTGAACGACTAGCAATTGCGGTTTCTGTATGGCCTAACCCTTCAGCCGGCAGAGTAATGTTCTCGAACCTGTTGCAAGGTCCGATCGACCTGATTGTTACTTCCAGCGATGGGCGTGAAGTGTTGCGGACCACATTCTCCCCTAATGCAGATGGAGAAGCAGAGCTAACGCTTCCTATTCCTGCGGGTGAGTATTTCTGCAAGCTTGGTCTTGCAGATAAGGCGCAGGTAGTGAAACTTTCGATCGTAAAATAAAACGGATCGATGACGGGTCTTTCCTCCAACTCGCTCATCTTCGGAGGGGTGATCGGATATCTTATTGGTTCGATACCCTCCGCGTACCTTATCACTAAGCGCCACGCTGGGCTCGACCTTCGAGAGCACGGTTCACGAAATATCGGCACGATGAACGCCTATGAAGTGACCGGCAAAAAGTCGATCGGCTCGCTGGTGCTGGTGGCGGATATTCTAAAAGGGCTACTGCCGGTCCTTCTGTTCGAGATTGCCGGATACTCCACCGCACTGCTCGTTCTCATGCCGGCGTTGGTTCTCGGGCATTGTTATCCCATCTGGCTGAAGTTTCACGGTGGTCGTGGATTGGCAACAATGGCGGGCGCTTCACTTTTGGTGAATCCGGCCGTTGTTATTTTTTGGCTTCTCTTCTATCTTTTGGCAAAGCGCATTTACGATGACGTCCATTTTGGGGCTATCGTGGCGACCGGACTTATTGGCCTGGTCCTGCTCCTTCTTCCCCCTCAGATAATCGAGCTTGCAACGATACCCTGGAGTGGGCTGGCCGAAAGCGGTGACGACCTCAGGCGCTCGATCCTGATCGTAGCGCTTATTATTTTGTCTCGGCATATTGGCCCGTTTCTCTCGCTTATAAGAAAACGGCCTACCGTTTAGAGCATAGGTTTAGGTCATAACGGGCCGAAACTCCGTCCCATAATTTCCGTTTGTTCAATGCCAGCACGGCTTTGCCGCTGACTCGATTTGTTATGTTTGGAAAAGGACGAATGCTCATACTGATCCATCTTTTAACAGTTCTTTCACTCTTAGCCCCAACTGCCGGGTGTAAAAAAGACATCGGTGCGGACAACATTTACACCGTAAGCCAACATGGCCCTAATCGGGATTCTGTCAATGGGACGGTTTCCGGTTCGCGACGTAATGCGATCACTGCTGCCGTAGCAAAGGCAAGCCCGGCGGTGGTGGGTATTAATGTGACCGAAATTCGGAATGTGCAAGTAAGTCCCTTTGGGGGTATGGGGGGATTTGGCGGTTGGGATCCATTTTTCACCTATACTCAGCGAGCAAAAGTAAAAGCGCTTGGTTCAGGATTCATCATTTCTCCGGATGGATATGTACTTACCAACGATCATGTTGCCGGAGATGCCTTAAAAATCATCGTAACTACGACCGATGGCTCTGAGTACGATGCTAAGCTTATCGGGACAGATCGGGCCAGTGATGTCTCTTTATTGAAGATCGATAAGACCGGACTTCCCTATTTAAAGCTTGGTAACTCTGACGATTTAGCGGTGGGTGAGTGGGCTATTGCTATGGGTAATCCATTTGGCCTCTTCTCGATCAACGACAAGCCCACTGTCACAGTCGGAGTAATTAGCAATACCAATGTAAACCTCGGTGTCGAGGAAGGAAGAAATTACCGCGGAATGATCCAAACGGATGCAGCTATCTCGAGCGGTAACTCGGGTGGTCCATTATTGAACGCGAATGGTGAAGTGATTGGAATGAATGCAACGATTCGCACTACCGCTGTAGTAAGGACCGAAGGCGGTGGCGAACAAGCTGGTTCTATCGGACTGGGCTTTGCGATCCCAGTCAATAAAATAAAGGAAGTTGTAGATCGGTTGCGGGCTGGAGAAACCGTCAATCATAACATCGGAAATCTGGGAATGGGATTTCAAGATCTTACCGATGAATATAAAGAGTATCTCAATATTAAGAATGATGTTGGAGTAGTAGTTGATCCACTCTATCGTGGTGGTTTAGCGGAGCAAGCTGGTTTCCATGCTGGCGACCTCATTGTTGCAGTGAATGATGAGAAAGTGCGAAGTACGGATGGCTTACAAAGTGCTATTTACGCCCATGAAGTTGGTGAGAAAGTGACATTCCACATAGTTCGCGATGGTCGACCCATGGATATTAAAATGAAACTGCCGGGTGGGAAGTAGACCGGCAGTCTACGGATTAAAAGCGTATGAAGTGTCTTCTCGTTGTGTGTCTTATCACACTTGCTTCCTCTCAGGCGCATTCTCAAGCAGATTCGCTCGCTCGAAAGACGAGTACGCTTCGCGGGACCGTTACTGCGGCCAGCACTGGTCTTCCGATCATTGGTGCGCGAGTGAAGGTGCTGACCACCAAGCTTGGCGGGATCACTAACTCCACGGGTGAGTACCGCATCCAGAATATGGCTGTGGGCCACTATTCTGTCACTGTCACGTCCAATGAGTTTGCATCTCAAACCCAGGAGGTAGTAGTCACATCGGCGCATCAGGCAGTGCTTGATTTTAGTCTTCAGGAGCGGCGAAGTGAAAAAGGAGATACATTGAATGTCTATGGCACACTCGCTCTCACGCCGGTCAATCCGTTTGCGCTTTCCAGTGTAACACCATTCAGTGTGGAGGATGTGAACCGGTATGCGGCGGCATTTCAGGACCCTTCCCGAATGGCTGAGAATTTTGCAGGTGTGTATGGCCGCGGTTCGACCAACAATTATCTCGTTGTGCGCGGCGGTTCACCAACGGAGTTGCTCTGGCGGTTAGATGGCATTGATATTCCCAATCCCAATCATTTTGGCAAGAATGGATCGACGGGCGGATTAGTAAGCGCCATCAATAGTGCTATGCTCGGTAATAGCGATTTCTTTAGCGGAGCATTTCCTGCCGAGTATGGCACAAGGCTCTCCGCAGTATTTGACCTTCACACTCGAAATGGCAACACCGAAAACACCGAGGGTCGGCTTGAGGCAAGCCTGAATGGTTTGGAAGCGCTTGCGGAAGGTCCGTTGCCAAAGTTAGAGGGGGCATCCTATTTAGTAGGGTACCGACATTCCACGATCGAAGTATTACGGAATGTCGGCATTCTCAGTTCAGATTATACCGACCTTCCCGATTTCGACGACGCGATGCTGAAGCTTCACATTCCTGCCGGTGAGCGGAATCAGATAAACATGACCGGACTGTGGGGAGCCGCTCACGTTAATGTGCAAAGCACCACCAATGAAGAGCTGGGCTCGGGTTCGGGTATTCTTGTCGGAGGTATCGATTGGCAACATTTATACTCCGATGCACTGCTTGGGCATGTGTATGTGAATTATGCCGGCAATCGATATGAGGAAGGCCTCGGATACTTTTCAGGGACTGAAAAAGTATATACTGGTTACACCACCGCGAAGACAACTCTCACTTACACTCCAAATGCGTTTCATTCAATAGAGGCGGGTGCTTCCGCACAACGCGGTAACTATGAGCTTCAAAATATCGATGGCTATCGATTCGATACCTCGTTTTATTCGAACGATTACACCGCATTCCTGAATTGGAATTGGCGCATTGCTCCTCCACTCGTTCTAAATACTGGCGTCTTTAGCCAATATATGTATTGGCATCTTCCGTGGATCGCTTCTCAATTTGTCGTGACCGATTCCACCTGGACACTCGAACCACGCGTTTCTCTTGCGTGGTCGCCGGAGGAAGCTCATACGTTTTCCCTCGCCTTTGGAATACACGAGCAACCGGAGCCGTTCGCCTTTACAAAGGCCGCACATTATGTAGCTGGCTATACATTTCGCGCCTCGGATGACCTGCTCATTAAAGCGGAAACATACCTTAAGCACTATACCGATGTTCCGATTCATGCGTCAACACTCGATGATTATTCCCTCCTGAATGAAGGATATGCAAGCCGAATTGACTTCAGTGACCTTACAAATAAGGGCACCGGGCGGACATACGGCGCTGAACTTACCGTATTAAAACATTACTCGTCGGGCTACTTTGTGACGGGTACCGCTTCGCTTGTTCGACAGGAGTTTGCCGGGTCAAATGGCATATGGCATTTCGGGACGTTCGATAACGTCTACATTCTGAATGCTGTCAGTGGATTCGATATCGCTCTTAGTCCGTCATCGATGATGACACTCGGTGAGAAATTTACGATCGCCGGCGGAGGCATGTATACGCCCTTCGATCTCGAACAATCGTATGCGACCGGACGCGAAGTGCTTGATTCGGCGCATGCGTATAGCGCTCGTAATCCACCCTATGTACGGTTAGATATTAACCTGGAATTTCACTTCAACTGGCAGCGGTCGGCGCTTACGATATACGCGAGTATCTTAAATGCTCTCGACGTGAATAACGTCGTATACCGATATGTAAAGTTTAGTAACGGATACGCGACCGTTGGCGAAGACTACGATCTTCCAATCGTACCAATTGTAGGGATACGGTACGAGTTTTAGCAGCTACACCGTTTGCATTGCCTTCAGTCCCTTTTTGCCGATATCGCTGCGATAGTAGGCGCCATTAAAGCTGATCTGCGAGACTGCATTATAGGCTTGAGTGATGGTTTGTCGCAGATCTTCCGCAAACCCGACGGCTGTAACAGAAAGCACACGACCGCCGGAAGTTAAATAGTGATTTTTATCATCCAGCTTCGTAGCACCGTGAAAGACGACGGTACCCTCTTCGATCTCACGCTTCTGATTGAATTCTTCCAGTCCACTAATGACCTCACCTGTTTGGTAGCTATCGGGATAGCCCTGGCTTGCCATCACGATCGTCACAGCCGATGCTTGGAATTGCTTGATCGGTAATACGGTGGAGAGCCGTCCCTCGGCACACGCAAGAAGGATCTCGGCAAAGTCTCCATCGATGAGCGGTATGACCACTTCTGCTTCCGGGTCACCAAAACGAACGTTGAATTCGACGACGCGCGCATAACCGTTCGTGATCATAAGGCCGCAGTAGAGTACACCTCTATACATGCGCCCTTCCTCGCGAAGGCCTTTTAATGTACGCTCGATGATCTCTTTCTTGACCTGCTCGATAATGTCTTCGGTGACGATCGGCGCCGGTGCGTAAGCACCCATGCCGCCGGTATTTTTACCACGGTCACCATCCAAGATACGTTTATGGTCCTGCGCTGAAGCCAGTACCGCGTAATCGACACCATCGGTAAGAGCGAAGACGCTCGCTTCTTCGCCTTCCATAAATTCTTCGATGACAACGCGCTGTCCTGCTTCGCCAAAAATACGGTGTGTAAAGATCTCATCGAGCGCATGGGTAGCTTCGGCTTCTGTCTCGCAGATCATCACGCCTTTTCCTGCCGCGAGCCCGTCGGCCTTGATGACCGCAGGATAGTTAACATGCCGCAAAAACGCACGACACTCGATCTGCTCTTCAAAGGAGAACACCGCATAGCGGGCGGTCGGGATATCGTGCCGCTGCATGAATTCCTTTGCAAACGCTTTGGAGCTTTCGAGTAGCGCGGCATTTTTACGCGGACCAAAGACGGGAATTCGTTCTTTATCCAGTGCATCCGCAACACCCACGGCCAGAGGCCCCTCAGGACCGACCACGACGAGATCGATCCGTTCGCGCAAGGCAAACCCGACGACGGCTTTAACATCAGTGGGGATCAGCTCGACCGATTCGGCAATTTGCGCGATGCCGGCATTGCCGGGAGCGCAAAAGATTTTGGCTACACGAGGGGATTGTTTAAGCTTCCAACAAATGGCGTGCTCTCTGGCGCCGCCGCCCAAGACAAGGATTCGCATATATCGTGCTTGTAACGAGTATCGAGTAAGGAGTAATTCTTTCCGGGGCCTACAAAATTACGAAGAATCGCGTCGCGAAATATAATTGTGGCCGCAAGAAAGAACCGAGCTCGTTTTACATCGTGCACGAAAAGCTTCCAGTCACCAAAATTTTCGGGTCGGTCGTTTGTCCTGAATGAGAAGCATGGAAGGTGAATGTACCTTGTACCGTATGAGCGCTCCATTGCGTGATCGTAACCGTTCCATCGGTGAAGATATACTGCGATTGATAATAATGACCCTGGTTTAGAACGTACCGAGTGACGCTGGTACCAAACCAAACATCATAGGTACCCGGGCCTGTAACCGAATCCTTGGTCTGAATATAAATACTGCTATAGTTGAATGAGTTGGTCGGGTCTTCATTCCATGTGGCGCCGATGTTCAATACGCCGTGAGGAAGGATCATCGAGTTGCTTATTAAATTACTACCAGCTCCGAAGGAAAGTGGGACTCCGTCCTGAGAGGCTGAAAATTGACATCCAATTGAGGGAGCGGGTGCGTTAACATTGAGCGTCAGCCACTGAAAATCGACCCAATGGCCGCCTGTATCCTGCACTTCGAATCCATACTTTTGTTTGCCAAGTGGAAGCGAGAACCGAGCACCGTCGCCTGGGACCAGCTTGAATGTCGCATCCCACAATCTCAGCTTTAAACTGGTGGAAGAGGAGGGCAGAAAATTGCTGACAGAATCAACTTGGTCGCCATCGTGCAAAACAACATAATTGTCGTTGGTATCGAGCACCTTCAACGTGTAGTTCGGATAACTGCCGTTACCGATCGTACCGGCATCGAATTCGGAAAAGCGGGAGCTGATCGAATGCCACTTAAAAAACGCTGTCTTACCCCAATAGGCAACTTGCTCAAAAGGAATGCTCGGCTGAAGTATGCCATTGCCTCCAAAGGAATATGGAATCCAAGAGCCAAAGTTGAGTTGGATCATCCTTGAGTCATCTCCAGGTTCATTCGGATCAGCGACTAAAATAGAAATGCCTTCCGTAGCGTAGGCGACGATTGCATGAAAGGCGGGCTTATTAGTACCAGGAAACTTTGCCGTTCCGACGATACATAGTTGCGGTTGATGCGTAAGTCGGATCGTATAGGCGAACGCATAAAACATTTTGCCCGGAGTAATATAGCCCTTTTTAGCCTGCAGCAGGATCAGTTGGTTTTCGGCAATATCCGTAGAGTTGCGATCCGACTGCAGGACGCCCGCAAGCCGCATGGTAAGTCGATCGTCCCATTGGAAGTTGGGTGTCCCGCCGTTATACTTATTGTAGAGCGCGCCCTGGCCGGATTTGCGGTGCTCGTAATACCACATCTCTGCTTGCGATTGTCCCTCGCATTGGCCGTTCGGCGCCAAATAGGATCCGAAATTTGTGTCCTGCAAGTCATCGATACCCGGTTCGAATTCACTTGAGTTCTTTTGTTCGAGTAGCGTTGAATCGATCTGCGTGCATACGATCTCGGACGCGGTAAGATTATTCGGCACTTGTTTGCCACCCGGCGCAGCGCGGTTCGCGTCGGTGAGCGATTCAAAATGGCGAGTTGCCACTGTAATGCCGGCAGAATCTTCCTCGATGAGTGGCATGCCTTCTAATGTGTTCGTGCTTGGGTCATAAAAGAATGCCATCGCAAATTTGCCGGGAGCGATGTGACACGGTATCCGCAGCAGCATCGGCGTTGACGAATAATCGCCGCCATTCGAAATGGTAATAAGCGGTGAGATCGGATCGAAATCGGAGCCAAACGTGTGGCTATTAATATGTGCTTCCGAAACAGTGAATGACCGCGCGTCCGCGTACCCTCCGTTCGGCACTGTGAGCGTTAAGCCATCGAGTGAATCGCCGGGCATTGAAACATTGATCGTTCCTCCTGTCGGAGTAACGGTTTGTTGTGCGACTTGCCGCGTCGGCCCCGTTATAAGGTTGCCACTTCCAGACGGTGAGGAATTCGTCGGCTGGCTAAGATACTGGCAGGCCGTGAAAGAAAATGCTATCGCAAGAATGAGGACGAGGAAACTCCGAGACATGGTCAACATAACACACCTCCAAAGAGACAAATAAAGGTCCCGAAAGAGACAAAGTAAAGGCTTTCGAGTCAAAGCGAAGCTATGGTAAGTAGTTCCGAATTTATGGTCCGAAGAACATCCCGGTTTATGCGGAACGAAGTGCTCGGTTGTTTCGCTTGCTGCGGAGCAATGAGCCTGCTTTCGCGCCGCAAATTAACACCGCGATGGTCCTTCGAAACACGGGACGAGCAAACGATCATTTGGAAGCTTCTCGTCTCATCTGCCGGTATTCTTGTTGGTGAAGAGCGCAACGTGGAAGCGAAGCAAGGATCGCTCTTCGCCATTAATATTAAAACAGGTGTAACCCTGTGGCGCGATACCGTACTACCGGAGCCGTGGTGGTTTGGTATCGAAAAAGCAACGAAGGATACCCTCTTCGTCCAAACATTTCGTAGCCCTAATCTTCCCGAGCCCAAAGGCATCATTGCCTTGGATATTACCACGGGCGCACTACGTTGGCAGGATGCGGATGTGGCCTATTTATTTTTAGCGGAGGGTAAGGTATATGCTATACGGCAGGGATTTTCTCATCGCGAATACCTTACTCTTTTTCCGGATACAGGAGCGATCATCGACAACTTCGGCAGTGATTCGGCACCGGTAGAGATCGCCAGGGGTCTTATTGACGAGCACGATCCGTTCACACATTTTGCAGAGCGTGTTCGGAGTGGCGAGCCGTTTCAAAGTGCTTGCCGGCTCATCGATACGGTTTCGAGCGCCGACGAGTTGCGTGGTGCGATCGAATCGCTCGAACGTGGTAGCTATCGGGTGCTCGCATACCACCGCCGAGCTGAAGGAGCGCAAGCACGACTCCAGAATGTTCTACGGAGCGAACTTGCGGTTTTTGATCGCGAACGGGTTGTTTTCCAAGAAACCTTAGCCAAAGAAACGCCCTTAGCGCTACCAGATAATTTTTTTCTCAGTCACGACCATCTTCTTTATGTCAAAGACAAACGGGTCCTCACAGCCGTGGCACTTTCTTAGTGTTGTTGTGATCGTAGTCGTTATCCCATTTTTTACTGGCTGTGACCGGGGCGCATCCGAGGAGGTGGGCGCAGCTCGGCAATTCGCCGATGCCGTAACTCATAATAATGCGTTAGGACGTGATTCGATGATCGCGACCTACAAATTCAAAGAGTATTTTCAGAATCCATTTGTCGCAAGCGACATGCGGTCGTGGTTCAACACGTTTTATGATGCCCACGAGAGGAAGTTCAAAGGCAGTTCTTCGGCCGATGTCGATCGCAACCTCGAACCAGAGCTGGAAGGCGCACTCTTGGACACCAATCATATTGCCGAGACCGGTATGGTGAAGGTGAAGTCGCCGAACGCCGGTGAGGATGCGGCGTTCTTCTGGATGGTGCGCGAAGAGGGCAAACCCTGGAAAGTCGCGATGGTGACGAAAGGGGAATCGCAAGTAAATTTTAGATAACGAACTTCAGGCTTTTGGTAGCGAATTTCAAGTAAGGAATGCACGATGTTACAAGAAGGTGATAAAGCACCCGATTTTAAAGCGAAGGACGATAAGGGACACGATATTTCGCTTAAGGATTTTCGTGGTAAGAAGGTCGTCCTCTATTTTTATCCGAAGGATGATACATCAGGATGCACGAAAGAAGCATGCAACTTTCGGGATAATCTGGCTCGCATCAAGCGTAAAGATGCCGTGGTGCTCGGTGTAAGCCCGGACTCCGAAAAGAGCCACGAAAAATTCAAGGATAAATATGATCTCACCTTTCCCCTCGTCGCGGACCCAGATAAAGAGATCGTAAACGAGTATGGTGTTTGGAAAGAGAAGTCCATGTATGGCCGAAAGTATATGGGCGTTGAGCGTACCACGTTCATCATCGACGAGAAAGGAAAGATCGCGAAGATCTTCCCGAAGGTCAAGGTCGAGGGACATGTCGATGCAGTAATGGAAGCGTTGTCAGAAATTTAACGCACATTACCTCTGACGAACGAAGTACGATCTATGCTGGAAGAATTTCGCGCGCCGGACCGCGTCCCGAAAGCAATAGAATCCCAGCGGATCGTTCTTCGACAATATCGCTTGCAGGATGCTGACGAATATTCCAAGCTTTTTTCGGCATCGTATAAGGGCCATCTCGAGCCGTGGTCGCCGCCTACTGTAATTGAAGATTCCGAGTCTGCTGCTCGTCGTTCAGCACGTGAACATATTTTGGCTGCGCTGGATAAATGGGAAGACGGCTCCGATTACCGGTTCTTCATCACGCTACACGAAACGGGCGAGATCATTGGGCAGATAGGGCTTACTCAGATCATTCGTGGTGTATCTCAATCGTGCTTCATCGGATACTGGATAGGACTACCCTATGTGAAGCATGGTTATGCGACGGAAGCAGTCGTACTAGCGATGGAATATGCATTCGATTTCCTGAAGCTCCACCGTATTTCGTTGTGGATCGCTATCGAAAACGAACAGAGCTTACGAATTCCCGAGAAGCTTGGATTGCGATTTGAGGGGACGGCAATTCGCGGGCTGTTTCTCGGCGGTGCTTGGCAGGATACCCATATCTTCGCGATGACACTCGAAGAATGGGTGGACTGCAAAGAAGCACTATTGCAACAGTTTGCTCCCTAACGGGATCTCATCCTTCGAGAAGGTACTGGACCTTCGCAAAGAATTGCCGCTCCGTCGGTCGAAGGGATGTAGGAGTTCCGGTCAGTGAGGCGAAATTGTGAGTCGAACCCAAATAAAAACTTGTAAAGGGGTTTACCTTGTATGTTACCAACGGATCGATCTGCAGTTGTTGGTCGAATCCGTTATATTGAAAGATGACCCGAGCATCGAGTTCGCGAGTGAATTGATAGGTAACTCTTGAGCGATAGATCGAACCCGAATAATAGGTCGAGCCATCATCGCGTGTCAGTTGTGAAAACAAATAGGTTGGCTCTACGAGCAGACTCCCGGCCGGCTTGAGGCTGGCGGATGCCGTCACATCGATACCGGTACCGGCAAATGGAACGTCCGACGTTCGCGCTATAGAGCGACCGGCCGTTATTTCGCCATTCAAAGAGACGTGGGCATCGAAGGCGGTATTGAAGTAGAAGTCCCATTGTGTCAGTCCCGGAAAAAGAACTTCCTTAAATTGTTCGGTATAAAAACGATAATAGAATCGTACACTGGTCTGACCGATGAGGTCGAAACTGATCTGCGGTCGTAAAGCACGCAATTTTGTGACGTCCTCAAAATTCCACGTGTACAGTCCCGTTACCATCGGATCGATCTCAACGATCCGGGCAAGCCAACTGGGAGGCGCCAGCAGCGGGACCTTATATTTGGTCCACGCAAGCACGCTTTGAAGATTATTATTAAAAATGAAGCCATTCCCGGCACGGAACGATGGACTGGTCTCCGAATATTCGAGGTGACCGTCCAGATTTGTGGTGAGGCGTTCGAGCACAAGGTCTGATGCCGTACCATTGAAGTGCTCACCATCATATTCGACTGTATGAAGTCCATTTGCAAACAAATCGGTCGAGCCAACTGTATGGGAGTTAGATTCCGTCGTTCCGCCCCAGAGGCCTTGACCGAACAGCGCAACATTTTCGAAAAGTCGAACTCGGCCGTCCAGCCCCACAACAGTGTTCGATCCACGATCGTCATAGCGGCGGTCCGTGACCAGAGCGCCAAAGTAGCTATCCTCACCGGTCGTCTTTGCAATTCGAAGAATGTTCGAGTAGCTTGTTCCGGCATCCGGTATTACAACGCTCTTTTCTTCCAGTGGGATGATCACAGGAGTATGCCGATCGTAGCCGCCTAAATATCCGATACTGAGGGTCGGATCGCGGTGCAATATTTTTACTGCCCCAAGCGGGTCGTCGATGGACCGGGTGTAGATCGCGCTCAGGTACGTGTTAAAAAGATCGCTGCCATCCTGAAAAAACGGACGGTGCTCCGGGTAAAGGAGCGCGAATGTGGTGTTGACACTTACCTGTGCTGCATCGGCTTCGACCTGACTAAAATCCGGATTGATGGTCGCCTCGATCGAACTTGCGGGACCCAGTCCGTAGCTAATTCCAAGAGATGGTTTAACGGTTACGGGGTCATTGATAAGTGGAGAGGGCTGCAACACATCGGTAACCGCAGCAGATTGTGATGCTGCAAGTGATGGAAGGAACGCGAAGGAGTTTGAATGAGGAATATTATCAATTCCGGCGAGCGTACCAAATTGGCAGAACCAACAAGGCAGACGAAAGTCGATCGGCGCGGATGAAAGCTTATAAACGACTTCTCGGGGATAGCTCCGCCAAAACGCAGCGTGAAAATTTTGTATGGAAGCATTTGGGAATCGAAGGCTTCTAAACGGGATCCGCATCTCCATTTGCCAGCCATCGGCTGTGATCTTGGACTCCCCCTCATAAATGAGATCGTAGGTCATGTCCTCGTTGGTACCGCTCCAGTACAGGTCTCCCTGGACGCCGCGCGGATTTAAATAAATCTCGAACGCACGCGTGGCATCGCCGTACGTATCGAGAATGATACCCATAAAATCGTCAGCAAAGATATTGTCTCGCCCGATCATCGAGCTTCGGATCTGTTCCGGATGCGGATCGTGCGCGATCATAGCGACATATAAGGCATCATCGTCATAGGTGACGAACGCTTCAGTCCGTACCGGAGGATGAGTATTAGGATGGGGAGCACAACAGGTGAACACATCGGTGTGGGCGGCCATGCGCCATGCAGAATCGGAGAGATCGCCATCAATTACGATCGGCCCCGCTCGGCGGTGCACCTCAAGCCTTGGATGGAGAATGGGATGGAAGGATGTATCGCTTGTTGCATCGATCTGCGCGATGGCCTGCGGCACCATTGCGGAAAGCAAAATAGCGACACACGTAGCGAGGAAGCAATGATGCGGAACGAAAGGCATATTCGACGACAATGAAACTCTCTCGTAACGCTACGTATTCTTCGGAGATAATGTTGCAGCGCCGGATCTATTTACTTTTTCTATTTTCGATATTTCTATTTGGTACTTCCTTTGCGAATGAGACCCCCGAATCGCTCGCCCGGAAATTACAGGACCAACTGCTTGCATCACCCGGCGTCTCACTCAGCTTTACTATTGCGAGCGAGGGACACATTCATATTATTGCCGATACGAAAGCGAACCACATTCGGGTGGAGAGTCCATCCCTACTCATCCTATCGGATGGAAGATCGGTTTGGAATTACGACAAGAAGATCGACCAAGTCACGGTCGATAATGTAGGTCCGACCTCTTCTTATAAGGAAGCATCCGCGCTGTTCCGATTTGCGGATAATTACACAGCTACCATAGTAAAAACAGAGCCTGGGGATCATTATACATTAGAACTTACTCCTTCTCAAAAGTTACAGTCTTTACTGAAGGCCGCGGGTAACATGCAGAAGTTGGTACTCGATGTAAAAAAGCAAGGAAAGCGTTGGAAGATCGTATCGGCACGTGCAGCGAGTTCACGAGGCGCAACGGAAACTCAGGGATTAAAGATCGAAAGCCTCCGCACGCTCCGAGCATCCGATTTTGTTTTCAAGCCCAAAGCCAGTACGAAAGTGATCGACATCAGAGATTAAGGAATACACGATTGCAACGATTCAAACATCATATCTTCGTTTGTGAGAACGTTCGTCCGGAAGACGATCCGAAAGGTTGTTGTGCAGCCAAGGGATCGGCCGAAATTCGGCAAGCGATGAAACGCGAGATCAAACAGCGTGGCTTACGAGGCGAAGTGCGGGCGAATCAATCGGGTTGCCTCGATGCCTGCTCGTATGGTCCTTCTGTAGTTGTATATCCTGAGGGTATTTGGTATGGCGGTGTGTCTGTAGACGATGTACCGGAGATCATGGAATCTCACATTATTGGTGGTAAGCCAGTCGAGCGTCTTTTGATCACGGACCCCAAATACAACCAGAACGTAAATAAGAAAGGCGCTTAAAGCGCCTTTCTTATTAATCCTTTAAGATCGATCCTGAAAATCCATCTAATCCTGCAAATCCAGGTTATGGATTCTCATTCTCACCACCAACCGCGGCGGTTACCATAGGAGCGGCCCGTGGTATCGGTCGAATCGTTATTATCGAACGACGTTGCGACCTGCTCGCGCGCAAAGCGCGGGGAAGCTCCACGATCTACGTTCGAGCGATCCACATGCGGGCGTGCTTCACGGACTGCAAGGTTACGGCCTTCGATCTCACGACCGTTAAGCTCGCTCATTGCCTTCTGTGCATCATCACCCGATTCGAATTCCACAAATCCGAAGCCTTTCGAACGGCGGGTAAGCTGATCCGCAACAACGGCTGCGCTGGTGACGCGGCCAAAGGGCTTGAACATATCTTCGAGTTGTTCGGCCGTCCAGCTATAAGGCAGGCTGCCGACATAGAGTTTTGTCAGAGAGGAGGATGACTTTTCATCCACAGTAGCAAGTTCGTTTTCCATCCAATTTCCTTATTCTCGCCATAGAACTGCGCCGGAATGACGCCTTCTGGGCAAGAGACGCGCCTAACAGCCCTCCAAATCAAGAAGTTCTAAGGGTTAGCGCTGCGGACATGCCAGATTATGCAGTCCTGACAAGCAAAAATGGAATCTGCGACCGAATGCAGGTCGATCGCCAAATGCTCGTTTTTTGAAGGATTTTGCAGAATATAGGAGACTTTCGAGGCTGCCAGGGCAGAATGGACCCGCTCAGGGTCGTTCGAAATATAGATCGTATCCAGCCACGCGCGATGGGTGAGGAGCAGTTGCCGGGCGTCCGGTATCGGATGAAGGCCCTTTTCTGAATTGGTATCGGCCACGGCTGAAAGCAGCGAACCGTATTTTGCCCCCTCCGAAATAACCGCTCGCCCGGATAGAGCCGAATACCAATAGAACGATTCATCCTTTGTAGTATCGAGATCGAATCGGTGGGTCGCGATAATACTCGAATCGTTTGTAACGGAGGTAAGATAGTGCATTGCTTGCACCGAGCACGCTGGTACGATATCGGCTTTGATCGATTCGGCTGATGCCACCGAGTGAGCGTTCATTCCAAAACCGATAACGAGAACGATCCCGACTAACCCCATTCCTGCTTTTTTGAAACGAGTAACCTCTCGTTGGCTCAGGATACCAAATGCAATGGATAGAAGAATCACCGCCGCCTGCAAACTAACAAGCGGCGCATAGAAGGAAAGAGCCAGCGGATACCATGCCGGCGAGTAGAGGACCGGCAATAAAAATCCGAGCGGTACCATGATGAGCAGCAACTTAGCAAGCTCACCCGATTCTTTCCACAGCACCTTACCAAAAAGCGCGATGATAATAATTACCGCGAGCAGTTTCGGCTCTTGAACGACGAAGCGGAGAAAATAAAATAAGAAGTATGGTAGTATCAAGATGCTCTGCCACTTCAAGTGAAGGCCGACCGACACAGGGTTGAATGACGAAACAGGCTGGTGCAATGCCGCCGCAACATGATTCGCATAACCAAGGAGCGGCGCACCGATGAGAAAATCGCCGCCCGGCATGAACCTGTTCGGTGATGACATTTGAAAAGCGAATACAAGAACCGCTATCACACAAGCACCAAGGATCGCTAACGACTGATAAGGCCTTCGCCTAAGTCCTAAAAGCCCGAGGAGTCCCAGCCCAATAAGAAGCACCAGGAATGAAGTGAGCTTCGTATGAAGAAGAACTATAAGTAGAAAAGCCAGTACGACAACATAGATCCACTGTTGGCGCTTATTCGCTTTCAGAAGAGTATCTACAACAAGCAGTGCATTTAAGAATAGAACACTACCATAAACGAACGAGGGGCTAAGCGCGTAGCTTCCAAGCTCTCCGCCATTCAATCCACTTACTACGAACCAGACAATTACCGAAACACCAGCGGTGTACTTGCGCTTAGTTAGCCGTAATACTAATGCAAAAATGGAAACGGCAAGGAGTGTATAACCAACGATCGGTGAGGCAAGAGCAACGTCGTCTATCGTTCGCTCGCGCGGAAGAAGAGCGAGTAATTGATAGGTCCAATCGTGATAGCTCCACGCCTGCGCCGATTGATGGAGGTCACGTAATGCGTGAAAATCGCGAATACCGTGAATTTCACCCGCAAGGAATGGAATATCAACGCCGAATAATCCACGGGTTTGGATCGCACCATCGCTTAAGAATCGAAGATTGGGAAGACTGCTGATCGCAAGAAGGCAAAGAACGCCGATAAGCGATATAAATAAAACAGGCAATGACTCTGCAACCGGATACCAAACCTTACGACCCTTGGGAAAGGCAAGTGCTATCACACTTCCAACTACAAAGCCGATATAGAGAGACCGGATCGGAAAGCCATACTCCCATTTTAGGAGAGCGAACAGCGAAGCTAAACCAAACCCGATCGCACCAGAAAGTGAGATCGTCTCGAAGGGGCCAAGCGATATCTCACGCGATAACTTAAATAATCGCGTAGCGGCAAACCCAGGTATGAATATTACGAACGCGAGTACGAATGCATCAACACCCACGGCAAGTGGATAGCCAAAGAGCTGGCTCTCGAAGATAAAGAGCGCAACAGCTACTACGGCGAGAATGAGACTCGTTCGAAGATCATGCCCGGGACGCGGGTGATCCATAGGTTATGCGGCGCTTAACTGCTCGGTTCGTGAAAGCATCTGGACCGATTCGATCGTCTGCTCGATCACATAATCGATCTCTTCATCGGTAAGTTTGGTGTAAAGCGGCAGCGTGATCGTTGAATCGCCGATACGCTCTGCCACTGGGAAGGTACCTTCCGGCACCTTGAAATGCTCTTTGTAATAGGTTAGCCGGTTGATCGAGCGGAAATTTACCGCGACACCGATTCCCCGGTCCTGTAGATCGCTGAGCACCAGATCGCGAATGCTCGGATCGACCCAGAACGTAAAGAGATGCCTTGCATGGATCGAATTCGGTAGTACCGAAGGATACGAAATACCTTCTACGTTCTTAAACGCCTCTTCATATCGGCGGCAAATATATTCTCGGCGTGCCAAGCGTTCTTCAAGCCTCGGGAGCTGTGGCAACAGCATAGCTGCTTGCAGGTCGAACATATTGCACTTATAACCGAGCACTTCCATGTCGTAATGTTTGAAGCGGGCTGTGTAGCGGTCGGCCGCGGATTTATTCATGCCGTGCAATCGCAGCTTCAGCAATTTGTCGTAGAGCTCTTCGGAGTTCGTCGTGATCGCACCGCCTTCACCGGAGGCAAGATTCTTCGTCGCATAAAAACTGAAGACCGCCATGTCGGAGGCTTCGCCCGGCTTGATACCATCGCGTTCACCTTCCACGCAATGCGCGCAGTCTTCTACAATAAAAAGCTTATACTCTCGCGCGATCTCTTGCATTCGCCGCATATCACACATTTGCCCATACAGGTGGACCGGCAAGATAGCTTTCGTGCGCGGTGTGATTGCCTTTACTATCTCATCACACGAGATATTTCCCGTTTCCGGCTCGACATCGACGAACACCGGCGTTGCGCCACATTCGATGATGATGTTGCCGGTCGCCATAAAGGTCATCGGCGTAGTGATGACCTCATCGCCAGGTCCGATGCCGAGTGCTTTGAGCGCGATAAATCCGCCCATCGTCCAACTGGTGACGCCGACGGCATATTTAGCCCGCATCATGTGGGCAAAATCGGCTTCGAATTGCTTGGTCTTTGGTCCGGTCGTTAAGAACGTGGAGTGCAGAACTTCGGCAAGACTGGCTATTTCCTCTTCTCCGAGCGGGTGCTTATAGAATTCGACTTTCATAGTGTGGGCGGGCATCATTCCTATGGAATGCATAGGGCTAACTATCTTTTTCGAAAGTTAGCTTCCGATGTTCTTTAATTAGCTTCTGGCGTTCTTTAAAAACACAAAGGACCGAAGTGATCGGCCCTTTAATCCAGCGATTAAAAAATCTTATTTTTTCGGCGGCATTGGCGAGTTATCCGGATTGGTCTGTCCGGTCCCTGGTTGGGCACCCGAAGGTGGCTGTGCAGCAGGAGCCGACTGCTGGACCGGTGCCGGCGCCGGTTGGGTCATCGGTGTCGGTGCTTTTCCGCCTTGAACGGCGCTCGGGATCTTATTTCCAGTCGGAAGAAAGAAAAGATTAGCAAAAATGCAGAGAACGACAAAGATGCCACCCAGCCAGATCGTGGTCCGTTGAAGGAAATCGGAGGCACGGCGAACACCGAAGACCGCCCCGACAGAGCCCGGCGCACCCAATGCGCCAGCCAGGCCATCGCCCTTTGAAGATTGCGACAAAATGACCATCGTCAGCACGATGCAGACGAGGACGATCAGGATTACCACTAAAGTGAACATCTATTTCCCTGTTTTTGAGAGGCATAGGAACAAACCGACCCCGAAAGAATTCCGAGGTGGTTAGAGGCGATCCATAAGGGGCTGTTAAGTCTCGAACAAGTCATGATGCAGCTTTCTTAAAGCCGATAGTCCCTCGGAGTCGTTGACGAGCGTGATGAGGCTGCGTCCCGCCGGCACGATC
>Ga0070738_10002744_pt1 | contig 25673 bp, 15 predicted proteins | sample Coa_R2_2_FD_66446 | JGI IMG/M metagenome (GOLD analysis project Ga0070738, IMG submission 66446) | Surface soil microbial communities from Centralia Pennsylvania, which are recovering from an underground coalmine fire - Coalmine... | ecosystem: Environmental > Terrestrial > Soil > Unclassified ...
GGGAAACGCCGTCTATTACGAAGAGGGCAACGGCGAAAGCCGGATGAAACAGCCCTAGATTTCGTTTTTCAAACTTCTTCCCGGGCGGTTTGGGCCCTTTGTGACAATCCTGTGACGTTGGGGTTATGTATCGACAGCAACGAAGCCCCAAGCTGAAATTTGCCCTAACCCGAATAATTTGAACGAAGAAAAACAGGGCATTGCAAACGCAGCGATTACGGTCAGTGCTGGTGTTGTCGTGGCGGTGTTCACCATCATCGCTTCGGCCTCATTTGCGGCGTTGATTTTTCACGGCGTTCTGCAGCCGTACATTGCCAGCGGCCTGTGGATGGGCCTGGTGACGGCGGTGATCGTGGGACTTCTTGTCGCTCTCACAAGCTCGTGCCATGGAGCGATTGCCATCCCGCAGGACCGCATCGCTCCCATCCTGGCGATTCTCTCGGCGAACATAGCGTTGCGGATGCCCAATGCGACTCCCCAAGAGACGTACCTGGTCGTGCTCGCCGCCATTGTCCTGGTGACGCTTATTACCGGGCTGTTCCTCTACGGGTTGGGCTGGTTAAAACTCGGGAATCTCATTCGCTACATCCCCTACCCGGTGATCGGCGGCTTTCTTGCGGGCTCCGGCTGGCTTCTGGTTTGCGGCGGAATCAGAGTAATGACCGGGAGAGCAATGCACTTGGGTGAGCTCACCCTGTTTTTCCAAGCGCCCATCTTTGGCCAATGGGTTTCTGGAATTGTGTTTGGTAATCTCCTGTTCCTTGTCTTCAGACGCGCTCGCCACCAGTTAGCCATGCCTGCAACCCTGGTGCTGGGTATTGCGGCGTTTTATGCTTTCCTTGCCCTGAGCGGCATTACGATGGCTGAGGCGCGGCATGGCGGCTGGCTTTCTGAGTTTCCGCATCAAACCCACGCGAGCCGAGTCACGCTTTTCACCGTGCTGCCGGTGCTATCGTGGTCACTTCTTTTCAACCATTTGAACCTGGTTGCCACCATCCTCCTGACGAGCGTGGTCTCGATCCTCCTGACAGCCAGCGCGCTGGAACTGGTTGCCAAACAGGAGATCGATTTAAACGCCGAATTGCGATCCGCGGGGATGGCCAGTTTCGCGGCCGGCTTGGCCGGCGGCATGGTGGGGTTTCATTCTTTGAGCATGTCGCGCCTGGCGTTGAGCATGGGCGCGCGCAGCCGCTGGGTTGGAGTGATCTCAGCCCTTATCTGCGGTCTTGTGCTGCTCTTCGGCGGCACAATTGTGTCCTATGTTCCCCAATTCGTGCACGGCGGGCTCCTGTTTTTCCTTGGGCTCGTATTTCTATGGGAGTGGGTCTACGAAGCCAGCCGCAAACTGACGAGGCTGGATTACTGCGTGGTGCTCATCATCCTGGCGGTGGTGGGAGCGGTCGGATACCCGGAAGGCGTCGCGACCGGCATCGTGGCAGCCATCGTGTTGTTCGTCCACAACTACAGCAGGGTGGATATTGTGACGCACGCGGTTTCCGGCGCCAATCTTCGCAGCAACGTCGAGCGGCCGGTCAATGAAGTGCGATTCCTCCGAGAACGCGGCGACCAGGTCTACGTTTTGCGGCTGCAAGGTTTCATTTTCTTCGGCACCGCCACCCGCGTGCTTCAGCAGGTCCGTTTGCGGGCAATGGACAGCGCTCTCAAGCCCTTGCGATTTGTGATCATGGATTTTAGACGGGTTACGGGGTTGGATTCCTCCGCCGTATTCAGCATCTGGAAGGTGTACCAGCTTGCCAACAAACTGAACTTCACGCTGCTGATGAGCCAGGTGGGTCCTGCAATCCTGAAACAGCTCGAGATGGGCGGGTTGCGCGAAAGTCAGTTGGATCAATTGGTCGTCCAACCGGACCTCGATCACGCCATGGAATACTGTGAAGCTTCCCTGCTACGCGAGCTGCCCGAAATTGGAAATGGCCTGCATGTCCATTTGACTGAGCAACTGAGTCAAATTTGGCCTCGCGAAGTCCCTCCCGACCGCCTGCTCGTTTATCTCGAAAGGAGAGATGTTGCGCAGGGTGAGCATCTTATCCGCCAATCCGAAATCTCCGAATGCATGTATTTCATAGAAAGCGGCCAGGTGACCGCCAAAATGGAATTTGAGAACGGCCGTTGGATGCGTTTGAGGAGCCAGGGACCGGGTACGGTTGTGGGTGAGGTGGGCTTGTTTCTTGGGGGACATCGAACGGCTTCCATTATCACCGAGCGACCTTCTACCGTTTACTATCTCTCAGCGGACGCGTTAACGCGAATGAGGACGTCGGACCCTGCCCTTGCGCTTGCATTTCACCAGTTCCTGGTTTGTTTGCTCGCGGAGCGGCTCACCAGCGCCAGCAACATGCTCCGAGACCTCCAAAGTTGACGGTTCAACTGTCCTTCAGTTGAGCCAATCCCGGCTCGAAAACGGCAGGCTCGGCTTCGAGTTGTTCAGAGACGATGTATTGAACCTTGGCCTCGAATCGAGCTCGACATAGGACTTGGTGTCCTGTTCCCAGAAAAATAATTCCGAGACGACGAGCATGCGTTTGATCCCACGGGGTAAGCCGAAAAACCCCGGGTAGCTCTGACTGATGGTCCTGACGTAATTTTTCATGCTGATTACTCCGGCCTCAATTTTGCCCGGGCGAGTCAAACCTCAAGCGACGTTTGAATGACAAAACGAAATCCTGTTGCGGAAGCGCGGCCCTTTTTGGATCTGTGCCAGTAAAGCTGGAAAGTCAAAGAAACGTAGCCTTTCTGTCGCAAATTTGTAACCCAAGTGCGCGAACGTGGGGCACGGGCATGAAGACAGTCCTCATTCTCACGGCGAGCTTCGCTGACCGGTATGCTGTTGCCGCGCGAAACCTCAGCGATGCTCTTGAGGCCAAATGCGCGGAGGCGAAGGTGGAGGTGGCTGACCTTTTCCAGCCGGCATCAGGCTCTTTCAAGAGCGTGGCTCAGAAGGCGTATAGCGGCCTGATGCGCATTGCTCCAACCTGGTGGGCGGGCATAAACGGTTCCGTGGACCGTCAAACGCTGGGCGAGAGCGGATGTTTTAGAGTCAGTCGTTTGCAACGAGCGTTGGGGCACGTGCTACAGGAGGCTCAACCGGATCTCGTGGTCTCCACTTACCCGGCCTACGCCATGTTGATCCACGATTTGTATCAGGATCACGCAGAACGCCCGTTCCGGCTTATAAGCGTCGTTACCGACAGCGGCACGATCCAGCCAGGATGGCTTGCGGGCGCCAGCGATTGGTTCTCCGTCAGCAGCGAAGCCGTAGCCGAGCAATTGCGCGCCCAATCGATTCCCGAGGATCGCATTAAGGTGCACGGTTTTCCCGTCAGCGTTCTGTCTTCGGAGTTGCGGAAGGAAAGTTGCCCCGCGCCGCAAAGCGACGGGCCTTACCGAATCCTTTTCCATGTCGAATCCGGCAGTAAAAAAGTAGCAAAATCCCTAAAACGACTGTTGGATCGCGAAGAGAACCATGTGACCGTCGTAGTCGACTGCAACGCCTACCTGAAGGCCGACCTTGCAAAAAAGCTCAAGCAATACGGGGAACGCGTCCAGGTGCTGGGCTGGACGAACCGGATGCCGCAGTTGTTGAGAAGCCATCATCTGGTCATCGGGAAGGCCGGCAGTGCCGTTGCGGAAGAAGCAATAGCGGCAGGTTGTCCGATGATTGCGAACCAGCGAGTCAACGATCAGGAGTACGTTCACACCCTGATCAACAATGCCGAGATTGGGGCCGTTGCATGCAAACCCCGGCAATTGGCCGAGTCGGTCCGGTATGCGTTCAAACACAACGCGAAAGTCTGGAAATGCTGGCGTTCAAACCTGGCGCAAATCAGCCGTCCGAACGCCTCGTTGGACATTGCGCAGGCGCTCCTCGATGAATGTGAGATCGCCAACTCGAGCCACGCTGTGCCTGAGCAAAGGACGGCGGAACACATCCTCGCCAACCCGGCCGTGCAGCGTGGCATGACGCACCACCTGCTTTGTGACTTTCACATCCACACTAATTATTCCGACGGCAAGTTGAGCGTTGCCGATGTGGTCGATTTCTATGGCGTCCGGCATTTTGATTGCATCTGTATCACGGATCACCTGGCGGACTCGCGGCGGTTAATCGGCAAACTCGGGCGCCTGAGCCGGCTCACATTGAGCCCGAATCAGCTCGAGGAATATTTCGATGTCATCGACCGACAACGTCGCCGGGCGTGGCGCAAATACAATATGCTCGTCATGACCGGCCTGGAATTCAACAAGGATGGCCTGACTAAAAAATCATCCGCGCATCTGCTGGGCATAGATTTGACCGCGCCCATTGTCGATTGCCTGGACTTGCCGGAGACGATTGCTCAAATCCACGCTCAGGGCGGCCTTGCTGTCGCCTCGCACCCGCACATTATGAAGAGCGAGTGGGGCAAGGACACGCTCTACCTGTGGGAGAACCAGGAGCGGTTCGATCCCTTGATCGACGCGTGGGAAATCGCCAACCGCAATAATATGTTTAACCCTGTCAGCGCAAAGCGGCTCCCGTACCTGGCAAACAGCGATTTCCATAAGCCGAAACACATCTACTCCTGGAAGACCCTGGTGAGCTGCGAAAAAGAGCCCGAAGCGATCAAGGAATGCATTCGAAAGAACGAGAGGATCGCGATCACGCTTTATCGTGAGGCCGATTCTGCGGCGGCTCAATTGGCCGCGGCCGTCAGCCCGGCATCCGCTTCAAACGTTGTGCCGCCCCGGGCCCGGGGCGCATCGCCGATGCTCCCCGCAGCCTAATCCCGGCGTCTATTCAAGGCTTGGACCGGTGGGGTATACAGTATTGCTCCAAAAGTAAGTGTTACCCGGAGGCGAGGGTGGCGTTCGACTTGCAAAAGGATCTTGTTTGCTGCCATTCTCAAAGGCAGCCAATCTTGTTGTATGAGTCAGATTCCTGATCCGTTTTTAGAGGCCCGCAACGCAAGTGCCATCCTCAAATGCACCTTCCAGGGCGAAACGCTTCCGATGATCCTCCGTCACAATGATGTGCGCGAAGCCTGCAAAGACTGGAAAACCTTCAGCTCCGATGCGCCTTTTCGCGTCCCCATTCCTTCCGAGGAAGAAGTCCGCACGATGCGCCAATTACCCATCGAAACCAATCCCCCGGAACACACGGAATATCGGGCAATCGTCGAGCCGTTTTTCCAGCGAGCCAAACTGCCGGAAATGATCGGCAAAGTCGAAGCCCTCATCGACCGAAAACTCAGCGAAGCCATGGCCGCCGATTCAGTTGAGATTGTCCAGGGATTTGCGCTGCCCGTGCAGTCGCATTCCCTGACTTGGTTGCTGAACGTGCCGGAGACGGAAGCTGAAACCTGGATCGGCTGGGGCATCCACGTTTTCAAAGCCACGAGCGGCTCCTTCAAAAAAGGGAATGTTCTTGAAGGCTACCTGCTGGCGCAGTTCGATCGGGCTTCCGCAGCCCCGGGCCAGGATTTCTTCAGCGCGTTGACGCAGGCAACGTATCGGGGCCGGAAACTGACACGCGAGGAGATGATGGGGTTCGCTAACCTCGCCTTTGCGGGAGGCCGCGATACTATTATTCACAGTATTTCCTCAATCATTGCTTACGTGGCCCGCAATCCGGACGCGCTTGAGTTTTTGAGGCAGGATCCGAAGCGGGTCGTTCTGGCAGCGGAGGAGTTTTTCCGTGTATTCATGCCGCTGACGCACATCGGGCGCGTGTGTCCCCACACGACGAATGTGCATGGAACCGAGGTCAAGCCCGGGGGCCGAGTCTCTCTATGCTGGGCGTCGGCAAACCTGGACGAACGCGCGTTTCACGAGCCTCGCCGGGTCATGTTGGACCGCAAACCGAATCCGCACTTGTCCTTTGGATTCGGCGAACATCTTTGCCTGGGCGCCCCACATGCCCGGCTTATCGTGCGAACCTTGTTGCTGGCGCTTTCAAAACGCGTGAGCAAAGTCCGCATCATTGAAGCGAGGGAACACATTGAACAGGAAGAGACCTATCGTCGCTCAAACGGGTTCGATTCCCTCAAAGTCCAGCTAAGTCCGCGTTAATCCTACGCGCGGGCGCCAGTACGCAGCTTCGCCGATGCGCTCGTGTGACGAATACGTGTCGAGAGCCCCTTGCGCAGAGTCGTTTCTGGAAGGCCTTTCCGTTCACAACCTTACCCACCGGGTATAAGTCAGCCAACTGTAGCCGGTTTGTCCGCCTTCTGGTGGTCACCCGGCGCTTGAGCAGAGAAGATGGGGGTGCAAGGTAACTTTTATTGTACATTTCTAGGGATACCGCTGTCCTGACTCGATGGGACAAGCGCTCCCACATGGACCGACTAACTGCATATGAAAGTTTTGTTACGAGACGAACAGGCCCGACTTTATCACGGCCCGAATGACACATGGGTGATCGATCCAACCACGGCCACCGATTATCGCATGGTAGAACGTGCCGGCCACGAAGCTGTGCAGCGGCCGGCGCAAATGCTCGCCGTAGTTTTGCGCTATGACAATCCGGAATGCGAATTGGCCTTGAACCCGGCGTTTTGCGTCAACAAAGTGCCGGTCAGGATGACGTGAGGCCTTTTCGCTAACCGCATGATTGATGGAAGCTCGCTCGTTTTGGGTATTGGTTGCGTCCTTGTGTTTTGGGGGTTTACCCTGAGACGCCTTCGGCGCAGATCGCTTCCGTCAATCAAGGCTCAAAACGGCTCGAAAACAGAGGGGCGCTGAGCCCAGGCGGCTGCCAAGGTAACAATGCGGATTGGCGGCCGTTTTCTTGTTTTGCACGGATGGCTTGCCGCTGCGAATTCGACTTAGGCCGGGATTGGCAAAATGGCGCCGCGTAATTGAACCAGGAGGTTCTCTGTTGTAAATGGCTTTGGAAGGAAAGGTATTTTCAGGTCGCCCAGTCGTTTCTGGATGCTGTCGTTTTGCATGAGACCGCTGACCGCGATGATCTTGAGTCCCGGTTCCTGGCTCTTCAAGTGACGAATCGCGCTTGGGCCATCCATGACCGGCATCATCATGTCCATGAGGACGGCGCTGATTTTTCCCTGGTTTTGCGAGTAGAGGGCCAGCGCATCCGCGCCGTGAACGGCGGTAAGGACGTTGTATCCGTAATGGGTCAGAATGCCCTTGGCGAGATCCAGGATCGCGGGTTCATCATCCACAATCATCACCAGTTCACCCTTGCCCCACAGTTCGGGAGACAGGTTGCTTTGAGACGGCGCGCTGCTGGGCATCTCAGCCGCGGGCAGATACACATTGAACGTGGTCCCTTTTCCCACTTCAGTCTGCAGGTCGAGAAATCCGCCGTGGCTCTTGATAATGCCAGTGACCGTCGAAAGGCCGAGACCGGTTCCTTTGCCAATTTCTTTGGTGGTGAAAAAGGGTTCGAAGATTTTGTCCATGATCTCGGCGGGAATTCCGGTGCCGGTGTCGGAAACGCTCAGCAGAACGTATTCGGCTGGCCTGGCGCCAACGAACTTTGCGGCATCGGCCTGGGATAAAGTCACGTCTCGAATGGCGACGCGGATCCGGCCGCCCGCGGGCATTGCGTCCCGAGCGTTTACACAAAGGTTCAACAGGATTTGGTGAACTTGGGTCGCATCGCCCAGAATGGGTTTTGTCTTTTCAACACAGATCTCAAAATCAATATTTCTCGGGAATGTTTCCTTCGCGATTTTCTGCATCTCCCGAACGAGGTGTCCCACCTGCACTGGCGTTCGCTCGCCATCCTGTCCCCGGGCGAAGCTGAGCACCTGTTTCACCATGTCGGAGCCGCGTTTGGCGCTGTTGGACATCGTGGTCAGCATGTTGCGGCAGGATTCATCTTTCACTTTCGTCTTGAGCAACTCGACCCCCATCATGATTGGCGAGAGAACATTGTTCAGATCGTGGGCGATTCCTCCCGCCAGCGTTCCGATGCTCTCCATCCGCTGCGTCCGCAAGAACTGAGCCTCGAGTTGTTTTTGCTCCGTCATGTCCGTATTGATCACCAGCACAGATTGGGGGTTGCCGGCATTATCTCGGACCAGGGTCCAGCGGCTGTGCACAATCAATTTCTTGCCGGTTTTCGATATTTGCTTCAATTCGCCGAGCCATTCGCCCTTGGCCAGGGCAATTTGAAGAGCGTCCATCAACGGCGGCGCCGTGCCTTTCAGAACCTCCGTTTTCAGGTCCCCATTCTTTATTTCTTCAAAGCTCCAGCCGTACAACAGTTCAGCGCTCTTGTTCCAGTATTGCACTCGCCACGACAAGTCGTGGACGATGATCGCATCATGCGCCTTGTCCAGCAGCGCGGCTTGTTCGCGGATCCTTTCGTGGGCCTGGCGGCGTTCCTCTTCGAGTTTGCGCCTATGCGCCATCCATTCGAGCGAACGAAAAATGACCGAGCACACGAGCGCGGTTGGGATCTGGACGGCTACCACCACCAACCACGCAAACCACAAGTGTTGAATTGCGAACAAGCTTTGCGCGATGAGGGCTACCGCCAACCCTCCGCCAACGGCCGTCACGGTTGCCATGAGCGGTCTTAAACGCAACAAACCCACTCCGAACAGGAAAGCGCCCAGCGCCATAATACAGGTTTCCTGCAGGAAAGACGGTCGTTCTAGCCAGTCGCGACGCAGCAGGTTCAGGAACTCGGTGGCATGCACCTCGACCATGGGCATGAAGACGAATTCCCTGTCTGTGGCGGCGTATGGGTTGCGGAGTTCGTCTCGCTTTTCAATCAGCGAGCTTGTCATCGGCCGGGCACCCACAAAAACGATTTTGTTTCTGAAGAACCCAGGAGCTACCCCATCCGTCGATAACGCCTGCTTGTAGCTGACGTAGGGAATGGTCTCGGGCGGACCGTAGTAATAGATCCACCTTTCGCTCTGCCGTGACCTTTTATCCCGGGCCCACTTCAAATCGATCATTTCCGCCCCAGCCCAGCTTAAGCTTGGAGGCGCTTCCGGCAGGCCCGCGAGTTCATGGAAATGACGGCGCACGAGAAAGTCGGTGTCGGGTTGCAGCAAGACAAGCCCAACTCGGTTTGCAGTCTGCGCGAATGGACGGTATATGGGCGTGATACTGCGAAAGGCGACTGAAGCGAGGGCCTCCCCGGGGCTATAATCTTCGCCCAGGATCACGCGTCCATTTTCTCGCATAGCGCGCGCGAGATGTTCGTCGGCGCCCGTGTCGGGTCCCGGATCGCTGAAGACGATGTCCATAACGACCGCCTTGGCATGGTCAGCCGTCAAGCGCTCGATCAGCTTCGCATGAAGGTCCCTGTCCATTGGCGCATTGAGGGGTTGATTCAACGCCTTCAACGAATCCTCATCGATGTAAACGATGACCACCTTCGAGTGGCTAATGTCCGGCTGCGCAAAGCGGGTCAGTCCAAAGGACCAATCATAGCTGGCGCGTATCAATGCCCGGGAAATCCGCGAATCAAAGGCCAGCATGCCAAACCCAAGGCAAAAAACCAGCAACGCGGTGAGCGGGCCTGCCGTCCGTTGGGTTAGAAAGGCCGATTTGATTTGCATGTCTTTATTGATTGGAATCCTAGAAATTCAATTTGAGGCCGGCGTAAAACGTCCTGGACCGTGGAAGATCCGCGTACAGGTTCAGCGGGTTCAGGTTGTAATCCTGGTTCCCAATATTCAACACCCCGAGTTGCACCTGGACAGCTCGCCGGGGAAAGCGGTATCCGGCGAAAACGTTGAACTGCCAAAAACTGTCTCCAGCAAGAGGCGCCGCGTAGCCCTGATTCGATTGGGACGACCAGATGGACTCTGCCTTCGCGAAAAACCCGCTGGGATGATTAAAAATCCCATAAATACGCAGCTGTTGCAGAATCGCGCTCACGTCCCGGTTTGCGGTCAGGCTGAAATTCCCGCTGAGTTGTGGAGCAATGGCAGGCACATCGTCATCCAGAGACGCCCTGCTGACGCGGTAACTGACGCCTGCGGCAACTTGTTTTCCCAGCAGTTGGTTGACGACAGCGCTGACGCTTTTTTCCTGGTAGTCAAGAACCTGGCTCACACCCGAAGGGATATCGAGCGCTAGCGGCCCCAGGGCGTCGAGTGTGCCGACGGTTCGCTCGCCATGCGACTTGAGCAGTTCCCCTGCGATTGTCAGGTAAGTGCGGGTTGAAAACTCCTGGTCGAGCGCAACTCCAAACGTTTCGAATTTTGAGCCAGGCACCAGCCCGGCGACCGACTCCGGGATAATGCTGCGAAACGCCTGATTAAAACCGGCGACCTGGGTCGGTTCCAGCCGAACGCTCGTGTCGTAGAACACTCCTCCGAGCGAACGCGTGTAGGCGCCGCGCAACGTCGTGTTTTCAAATGGAGTCCAACGGATCCCCGCTTTGGGAGAAAGCCGGCTTGCGTGGTCTTCACCCGTGGAAACAGGAGGGATTTCATTGTTCTGCGGGAACTCGATGTAATCGTAGCTAAGGCCGGCGGTCAGTTGAAGTGGGTCTGCGACCTGCCACGAGTAATATCCATAACCGCTAATCCGGGTCAGGCTGAGTGAGTTGGTTTGTCCGACGGGGAGCAGGCGCTGCACGAAAGAATCCGTATCGATGTCCCCTGTCTGATAACGGGCGCCCACAATGATCGTTTGGCTCGCTGTTTGGAAGATTTGCTGCAGTTCGGTCGAATACGCGGTCAGATCACTTTGATACGCGAGGTCGGCCGGCCTTTGGCTAACGCCCACAATTTGTCCAGTCGAACTGTTCCTGGTTGTGATGATAACGGGAGCTAGCGGGTCCGTTTGGCTGAACGTGTCTTGAAGCCGGCCCGCGAGTAACAAGGTATGGATCCCGGGCGCCCACTCGCGATGATAACCGGCGAACAGGTTGGGTTCCTGGTTCTCATTTATCCTCAAAGTTCTGCTGGCGGCGGCGGGGTCGTAATATTGAAGCACATCCCCTGAGCTGTAGTTCGCTTTGTTGACTTCGAAAAACAGCGAATCTTGCGAGGTGATTTGTTGCTTTAGCCGGAGCGAGAAATTTTCATCCTGAACATCGTTGTTGGGCCGTTCACCGCGGTCGGAGCGGTAATACTGGTCCAGCGCAAACGCGGAGTTTCCATAATTTCCAAACTCAGAGGCGTCCTCCAGCCATGCGCCGCGGCTCAAATATTCGGTTCCGCTGAAAAATCCAACGCGGTTGCCCTCAAAGAACCTGGAGTATTCCTGTTGGGAGACGTTCTGTGAGAGTGGAACCGATCCGACGGGCGCCAGCAATTGCGCCACGAGCAGTTCGCTGAACCATGGAGTTTCATAGCGCAGGTTGACTTTCCGCGGATCGCGAAGGCTATCGTAACTGTCGGCGAGGAACAAGTGGGCGGAATAGTTGCCGTAATCCAGGTCGACTGCTCGCGATGCTTCGCGAACGCTCACGTCCAACATGCCTGCATCCTGGTAAATGCGCGCGAGATTGGCGCTGCGCACCGCCTGGTCCTGGTCCAACAGGAGCGCCGAACGGTAAACACTGCGATTGTTGTTCAGTTCCTTTGAAGTCTCGAGGTCCTCAATCGCCTGGTTATTCTGGTTGTAAGCCTGGTTTAGCAGCGCCGAATAAAGCCAGGGAGTGGGATCCTGCGGATCAAGTCTCTTTGCCAGCGTCAGTTCTTTTTCTGCATGCCCGCGGTTATGCGTCTCGGCCCAGGCCTTTCCAAGATAGCTTCGCAAGTCGCTCCGATTTGGTTCGAGAGCCGCAGCTACCTGGAGATCCTGCCGGCCCGCTTCGCGATCCCCGGCTCGTATCTCGCACAGGCCGCGTCCCACCCACCCGTTGGCCAGGGCTCCGTCCGTTGCGATCGCCTCGTCGAAGTAAGCGCGGGCTTGCTTAAAATTGTTTCGTGATGCCATTACGTACCCTTGAAGGACCAGGGCCTGGGCATTTTTAGGCGAGAGCCTCAACCCCCGGGCCAGTGCCTGGCTGGCCCGCTCGGAATGTCCGGCGCTGAATTCGAGCTCAGCCAATCGGACCCACCCGTGTCCGAATTCGGGCGACTTCTCCACGGCGCGCCTGGCGATCTCGATCGCCTCGTTCAGCCTGGAGCGCGATTGAAGGTAATAAGACTGGGCAAGACATCCGGAAGCCGACTCCGGCGCTAATGAATTGGTGAAAGGTGCGTGCTTCACGGCCGCAACCAATTCCCTTAGGGCCTCCGCAAAAGCGGACGGTTCCTGCAACATTTTCAGTTGCGTTTCGGATTGATCAACCTGGCCTACCGCGAGCAACAGGCCGGCATGATAGATCCTTTCCGAATTCGATGCGGGCTGGTGGCCCGCCGGGTACAATGACAACGCCGCCAGAAGGTCCCCATCGTTGTACGCCGATACAGACTTCGCGAGCTCGACCGGGACATTGCTGTTAAAACCCAGTTCACGGATGTCCAGTACTGCCGGATAGTACAGGCTCCACTGAACCGCGTTGATGGCGCTCAACATGGGGCTTTTTTGAGGACTTTGATTGGGCGCAACCACCCCCTCCTCGCCGTTGTGCAGGACCAGGTCACCGAACGCATTGTTCAAAAACACTTCTCCGTCGATCAACACCACTCGTGTCGGTGAATCCGGCTCAGCTTCCAAAGTGAATTCTGTGCCTCGTATCGCGCCGGAGACCAAAGGCGTTCTAAACTGCAGGGCCCCGGGTTTGGAGCGATTGAAAAAATATGTGGACCCCGAACGGAGATCCAGCAACGCACCTTTTGAGTCTGCTTGCGGGTGAATCTCCAGGAGCGTTTTCTCGTTTACGCGCAACACACTCAGGTCCGACAACCGAACCGTCGCGCGGCTGCGTGGGCCTGTTCTCAAGCTGTCGCCAAATCCAATTGGCTGGTTGGTGAGTGCGGAAGACCATTCTGCGCGCCTAGCTCGCGAGATTTCCACGGTCCCTTCAATCGTTAGAATAACTCCGGCGGGTTGTGACGCCTGGGCGCTGGCAGCTACGGTCGAGGTCTGGATCTGAGATCCGAGCAGGAACATCAGCGCGCGCATCGTTGTCTTCGCCACAGCGCTCCGGGTTGGGCACAGTCCGCTCAAAGAAAACTTCTTTGTGGCGGCGAGGCGCGGGAAGTGACGCGATCGCAAATTCATGTGTTATGGCAGGGCTGCTCCAGCAAGTGCAAAGCCAGACCCTGCGTTGTGTCAGAGTTGCGACTGCGATTCCGTGAAGTACCCGACACCCGTTTCAAGCGACGAGAGGCTGCTCCCCACAAACTGAACACGTGCTTCTAAGCGTCGCGGTTCTTTTGTCCCGATTTGAGGCAGAACTGTCTAAGATTTGGACCTGTCCAGAGTGTCCCATTTTAAGGCTGAGAAAAATGGGCCTTGGCTCGCATGCTGCTCTATCTGCCTATGGACAATGGAAATGTACGGGTTAGTACGGACACTGTTTAGAATCGCGCGAAGGGCGATTCCAGTTTCGTTTCTCTGGCTGGGCGTGAGGGTGGCTGTGGCGCAGAGTGCCAACCCGGTGGACCTCCAACTCACGCTTGCAGCGCCTACGAATGCGGTTCTGTTCGGCAATCAATTGGAGTATTCGATCACCGTTTCCAATGCCTCGGCAAACGCCGCAACCGGAGTCGTAGTCAGCGATATGCTGCCGCCGAGTTGGCAGTATCTTTATTCTCAACAGTCGCAGGGGATCTCGACGAATGCTCGCGCCCAGGTCGATTTTTACCTCGGCATGCTGCCTCCTTGGAGCTCCGTTACGATGGACATCTTTGTCCAGCCGCAAGCGCCCGGCAGTTTTAGTCACAGCGTGACGGTGGCCGCAGACCAAACCAACATCGATACAGTCCCGATCGCGATAATGAGCCTGGACGTTTTTGTCCCGAGCCCGCCCATCATTACCGCCCAGCCCGTGAGCCAGAGCCTCAGCCTGGGAGGTCTATTAAATCTCGCCATTGGCGTCATCCCCGGACCAGGAACCCAGTACCAATGGCGCCTGAACGGGGCCAACATCCCTGGCGCTACGAACAGCTCGTACACCGTGCTGAACGCTTTGGCCAGAGACGCGGGATCCTATACGGCCGTGATATTCAGTCAGCTCGGCGCTACAGTAAGCCAGCCCGCCTTGATTTCGCTCGCCGGTGTTTTGACTCTTCCAGCCAGTGACAGTTTTGCCGGCCGGGGCCCCATGCTCAATCTGTTGGACCTGGTCAGCTACAGCAATGTCGGAGCGACGAGTGAACCGGGCGAACCGCTTCACGCGGGCGTGCCCGGGGGCCACTCTGTTTGGTTTTCCTGGACGCCGCTACTGAATGGGACTGTTACATTCTCCACGGCGGGCAGCAGCTTCGATACTTTATTGGCGGTCTATACGGGCAATTCCCTGACGAATCTGACCTGCGTAGCAAGCGATGATGACAGCGGTGGGTACTACACCAGTTCAGTGACATTCAACGCGGTGGCGGGGACTCAGTATTCGGTCGTGGTCGACGGCGCCTATGGTGCGCAAGGCAACATCCTATTGAACTCGAGCTTCCAGCCGCTCGCATCGCCAGTTCCGCAGGTTGTCTCCTGGCCTGCGGACCAAATCACGACGCTTGGAGGTTCGGCCCGCTTTTCAGTGGTCGCGAACGGCACCGGTTTGGCATATCAATGGTACTTGGATAATGCGCCGATCGAAGGCGCCAACGCAGCGACTCTTCTATTGACGAATATTTCGGCCGAACAAATCGGAGCTTACAGAGTTGCAGTAAGTTCATCCGGCGGCCGAATTGTTTCAGCCCCTGCGGCGTTACAGGTTGGAATGGTTGACGGCCAATTCAACCCGGACAGCCACACGTTCGATAAATTTCAGGCGGTTTCGTTCAGGGTAGCGGGGTACAGTCTGAAAGCGCTGCGCAAGCTCAGCAGTGGAACCTCTCGAGGCTACACCGGGATGCAGGTGTTCAGCACCTACGGCAGCGCCACGCAACCCGGTGAGCCGAACAATTGCAACAATCCCGGCGGGGCATCCTCCTGGACCTCGCTGCAACCCGTGCAAGGCGGCGTCATGGAAATCGACACGGCGGGCAGCAATTTCAAAACGATCCTCGGTGTTTATACCGGCAACGGTTCGGATTTTTCGAGCCTGGTGCCGGTCGCTTGTGATGTGGCGACGGGCACCGGAACAAACAATGCCAAAGTCACCTTCGCCGCGACGGGTAATGTGGTCTACTACGTGTCGGTCGACGGCGTGAACGGCGCCTACGGCACCGTGCAGCTCAACTGGAACCTACTGGTTGCGCCCTCGATTGTTTCACAACCTTCGAGCCAGGCCGTGCCCGCCGGTGCGACCGTGATCCTGAGCGCCTCGGCGGCGGGCAATCCTCAACCTCGCTGTCAATGGTATCGCGACGGCGCATTAATGAGCGGGGCGACGAACTGGAACCTGACGCTCAGCAATTTCGCCGCCTCGGCACAAGGAACCTACCAGGTGTTGGTCAGCAACCCGGCCGGCTCGGCCACGACCGCTCCCTCTACGCTAGTGCTCAACTCAGGGTTGCATCTGGATTGCTTTTCGCTCAACCCCACCAACAGGGCGATGCAAATGCGGTTGATTGGCACCGCAAACTCCAACTACGTCATCCAGGCTTCGTCGGATCTTCATACCTGGGTGCCGATCGGTACCAACGCGCCCGGCAACGGGCTTTGGTACTTTAGCGACCCGGGAGCCGCGAACTTGACTCATCGGTTTTACCGTTCAGTGCCGCAGTGATCAGTGAGTGCCACAGCAACCGGGGACTTCCTGGGTGGCCTGAGGCAGCGCCTTCAACTTGGTTATCTTTACGCGGAATTCATCCGGGCCTTTAACGAGGTGTTTCCATTCAAATGCTCCGGGCCACTGGGCGCTAAACTGGTAGTAAAGAGGCACCGGGTCATGATCGTTGAGCAGGATGAAATGGTCTCCGACCGGTAGTTCGCTCCAGGTTCTGATGATGAGCCCATGCTTGACGGAGCAGGGGATTGGGCGGACGTCCATCACCCTGTTTGCGTCGATGAGGTTATTGATTTCAGTGTTTGTGTTCATTTTATTTTTGGAAAAATTCAGTAAGCGCCGGTCATTCTGCGGCCCACTTCGGTCATCATGGAAGGATGCCACGGCGGATCAAAGACCAGGTCGACTTCTGCCGAGGCCACGCCTTCCAGATTCAGCAACGCATTCCTGACCCCCGCCCGTAAACTGTCGTGCATGGGGCAACCGGGCGTTGTGACCGTCATGGCAACGCTCACAGCCCCGCCATCAATCTTGATGTCGTAAATCAGGCCGAGGTCAACGAGGTTACAGCCCAATTCGGGGTCGATCACCTCGCGCAACGCTTCGAGCACTTGCGATTCATCGGGAATGGTTGTCATGATGATTTGGCGCGGCCCGGGAGCGGGCTCAGCTTCGGCTGAAGAACATGGGAGAGGATTTTTGCGATGTTAACGGCCAGCATGAGGAGAGTGAAGGAGAGGGCGATCACGCCGAGTCGTGCTACAACGTCGCTTTGCAAGAGGATTCCGGCGCCCGCGGCCGCCAATCCTGTCAGCCAGGTCCAGTAGCCGATTCGTTGCAGGTGTTCCGAATACAATGCGGCAAGGGTTGGCACCCGGAAGCGCCCCACGTGCGGGCTATAAGTTTTGAACCATGCCAGGAAGGGGACAATCTTGTGCAGCATACCGATGATGGCGAGGGTCACGAATCCGAACGCGCCTAGAAAGCCGTAGAGGTTCTCTAGCTGGCCCGTGAAGACGTTCAACGGAAGACGCGGCCAGGCCAGGACGGCGCCTAACAAGCCCAGCGGCGCGAGCAGGCATAAAGCAGTGATAAAGCTGCGAACACCCCAATCCAGCGCAGCGCGTTTTCGCGCCTTGAGAACCGCGGCGATTTCCCATCCATACATTCCCAGTGCGGCGCAGACAACCATCCCAAATACAAATTTGAAGGGACTGCGCAACAAAATGGAAAGAAATGCCCCGAGAAGTCCCGCGTTGAGCAAAGCGATTGAAAGGCCGGCACGCCGGCGGTTCTGGATTTCGCTCAAGGTAAACATCGGCACGAGTTTGTAGCTCACTCCTACGACCAGCATCGTAAACAGCCCGATTAGGCCGAGGTGCGCATGGGCATGCATTGCGCTGATGGCATCGAAGCGGGACATGAATGCTCCCATTGAGCGCAATCCGGCAATCAGCGTTCGAACTCCACTCGCCACGGCGGCGCCTTCGGTGGAATCATAACTGCATTTGCCGGCGGCGATCGAGAGCCCGGCCAGGATCGACAACGTGAACCATGCCAACGACGAGGCGAGCGCGGTCGCAACAATGTTCCATTTTTGAACTCGCAACAGGGTTCGAGCGAGATTGTAGATGAACAGCCCCGCGCCAAGCCCCAGGATCGAACCGAAGTGACCGACCTGTTTCATATTCCAGGTCTTGAACATCCAAACCATTCCGACGAAACCAACGAGGTGGAACACGAACTGGCACTTTGCAAGCCGTTCACTATAGAGTTTGGTTTCTAGCGCAACGGGCACCAGTTGGTAGGTTGCACCGATCACGACCGAACAGATCCAGCCCAGGACCACCAAATGAGTCAGAGCGATGATGTTCTGATTGTAATGGTAGGTCGTGAGCAGGTCCGGCTGCGCTATCATCCAGCCGACCGCGGTTAATAACGCCAGGAGCCCGGTGACAATGAAGCTCAGCGGCAGCCAAATGGAAGGGACAGTTGGTTCAGCCGCTGCGGCGGGCCGCGTGGTCACCGGACTAACTGTGGCGGATAGTGGTAAGATAGCTTCCATCGGGTTGCTCCTGGGATTGACTTGTAAATCCGCGTTTCTCGAGTTCGGCGTAGAGCAGCGCGGGCCGCCAACGGGTGTGGAGGCGGAGCGTGACTCCCTGGGGCAAGGAGGCAACGGCCTCGAGAGTTTTCATTAAGGGCTGAGGCGGTTCGAACTCACGAACGTCCAGGTCCAAAAATTCAGTTTTCATTTGCGCTCTTATATCTTCGAACTCGTTTTGGCGACGCTCGTCGCGGCTTCAGGCCTGCATAATGTCAGCAGCATCGAGAACTGCTTTGTCGCCTTCACGGCATGTGGTTCATTCGGCTGCAGATAGACAATGTCGCCGGTCTTTAAAGCGTGCGGTTTTCCGGAAAGAGAAGACTCGCATTCACCCGACAGGATTTGGACCAGCGCGTGTTGCGTGGAGGTGTGTTCGGTAAGTTCCTGGCCTTCGGCGAAACCAAAAAGTACGACCCGGCACGCGCCGGTGTTCAAAACAGTCCTGCTTACAATTCCGTTTGCCGCAAACTTTGTTTCGTTATCCACGGAGAGGACTTTTGATGAGCCCCGTTCGCAAATAGGTTTTTCTTTCACGCCTCAACTGTAGATCATCCGCGGCCCGCCTGTTTTGACGGCGGTCAAGGTTTCCGAAGTTTGTCCTGCGCGGTAGCTGGACGGATCTTAAGCGAGCTTTCCTCCGAACGCCGCCCCCGGCGTGGTCTCAGTACACGTCGCGGAGGTAGCGGTTTTGCTCCCTTAAACGCCCGACGTACTCGGCGGCTTGCGCGGGCGTGCGGCCGCCGGCGTCTTGAACGATCTCGGTGCAAAGTGGCATCCACGTCTTTCGCCATCCGTGCGGCGTCACCGCAGACATAGAAATAAGCACCCTCTTCGAGCCACTTGAACAGTTCGCGCGCCTGTTCCCTCATTCGGTGTTGAACGTAGATTTTCTCCGGCTGGTCCCGCGAAAACGCCGTGTCCAGCCTCGCCAGAAATCCATCTTTGCTCAGCCCTTCCAGTTCTTCGCGGTAGAGAAAATCGGTCGCGCTTCGTTGATCCCCAAAAAACAACCAATTTTTCCCGGCGGCGCCGCGTGCGCGGCGTTCCTGCAGGAAAGCGCGAAACGGAGCTATGCCGGTGCCCGGACCCACCATAACCATGGGCGAACCATCGGCCGGTGGACGGAATTTCCTGTTCGAATGCAGGAAAATGGGAACCTGGCGCACGCGCTCAACTCTTTCAGCAAGGTAGGTGGAGCATACGCCTTTCCGATGTCGCGAAAGCGACTGGTATCGCACCACATTGATCGTAAGGTGCACTTGCGCAGGATGGGCCTTGGGACTCGATGAAATCGAATACAGTCGCGGCGCCAGGGGTTTGAGCAGTCGGACAAACTCGGCCGGGTCAAACTTAACCGTTGGGTAAGATTGCAGCAGGTCGATGATATCTCGCCCTCGCAAAAACGTTGTCAGCTCGCCATTCGCGTCGGGGGCAGCCAGGCGCTTGAGAGCGTCGTCTCCGGTTTGCTCGGCCATGCATTCAATCAACGGCCGCGGGATGCGCGTGATTTCGTACTGATCTCCGAGCGCCTCACGGAGTGTCACGGTTGCGCCGTCCCGGCCTGAGACCAACTCGTTGCCTCGGCAGTGGAGCGCTGTCACAAGTTCCTCCACCAACTGGCCGCAATTGGAAGGAAACACACCCAGTGCATCGCCCGCCTCATAGCGGAAATCCGAACCATCCAGGGCAAATTCCAAATGCCGTGTGTCCTTTTCAGAGCCTTGCCCGTTGAGACGTTGATTGCCCACCAGGGGGGCAGGGAAAGGATTTGACCGGGAGTAGGCGGCCCCCGGAACAATGGCAGTAGGCGCGGCGCTGTCTTGAGCGGGAGTTGCTGGTCCTCGTGTGATCTGCTGCGCTGGGACTGATGTCGTCAGGCCGGCGAGGGCGCAAGCCAGCCAGTTTGAAAACGGTTCTTCGAACTCCACATCGCAAATCGCTGCCGGGTGAACGCGCGTGCCGCCAAGTTCTTCCAGTCGTGAGTCGAGTTGCTTGCCAAAGGCGCAGAACCTGGGGTAATTCGAATCGCCCAAAGCGCAGAGTGAAAATCGCAGGTGAGGGAGTTTTGGGGCCGTTTCGTTGGACAAGAACTCCCAAAAGGCCTTCGCATTATCGGGAGGCTCTCCGTCACCGTAGGTGCTGGTGATCACGAGCAATCGCTGTTCCGAGCTCAACTGTTCGACAGGGTATTTCGAGAGGTCTTGAATGGTCGGAGCGAAGCCGCGCTGACCGGCGGCCTTGGCGGCGCGCCGAGCGAGGTTCTCCGAGTTACCGGTTTGTGAACCGAAAAGAATCGCCAGCGGCACCAGCGCATCCGGTGCCGGCGCCGATGCGGCAGGAGAAGCCGGAAGCGCGGTTCGAGAAAAAAGTCCCGCAAAGAAGCCGTTCAAATAAGCGCGCTGTTCGGGCGTAAACGGCGCGTTTTCAGGGAGGCATGGAACCGACTGGAGTGAATTGGCGTCCATCAAAAGATCAAGTTGAGCTGCAGGTACACATAGTTGGCATCCTTGGAACCGCCGGTCGCCGCCAATGACTGGTCGATATACCTCCCCGTAAAAAAATGACCATACCCGGCTTCGAGTTGTGCGAACCGGGTCAGCGCGTACCCCGCAATCAGGTCCACCTCTGTGCCGAGAAAACTCGAGTAGTTCGGGTGAATGCCGTACCCACCTGTCGTGCGTGGGACGCCGGCCACGTTGTAGAAATAGTCATGGGTGTCCGCGAGCCAGAAACCATGCCCTTCCAGGGCGATACTAAGCCGGGCAAGGGGTCTCAGCTGGAAGATTCCCCGAACATCGTGAATATTCTGCAACGACAAGAAATCCATGTAGCCATAGAATTTGTGATTCGTTGGAAACAGATTATCAAAGGTTCCGTGAGTGCCGTCAGTCGGGTTGCGGTCACCGGAGGAATAGTCATACTCCAAGCCAAGCCGTGGCTTGGCTGGGGCATTGACGAACGTGTAGCCGCCCTGAACAATCGCAGCAAACGCCTCCTGGTTCAAACGAGGTGATGTGGCGGTTGGGCGGAAGTTACCCAGTTGGTAGGCGCCTTCAATTGTGTAGTCAAAGTTGGTGAGCTGACCGGGGGCGGATTTTAGACGTCCGCCGATGGTGTAGATGTCACGGGCGGTGGGTTGGGGGAACTGCGGAGATGGCTCGGCATTAATCGCTTGCGGTGATGAGTTGCGGGAGAAGAAATAAAGTTCCAGCGAGTTTTTTGGAATTTTGTTCAGTGTGACATACAGGCCGGAAAACCAATCGTACTCGTTGCTGACGTCGAACCGGCCTTCTTCGGGGATCACAGGGTGTGCGGTGAAGAGATCGGCGGAAAACCCGTCTTGCTGGAAGCGCAATTTGGCGGCGTCGAAGGTGCGGCCGATATTATTCCAATCGAAAGCGCCGACCAACCGTTCGTCTCCGTATGCGAGGATCTGCCGTCCAAGTTTTAACGTTACCGGAAACTCTTTCGGGCCGCCCACCGTGACGTAAGCCTGGTGCAGGTCAATCGAATCGGATTCCGGACCGCCGCCCCGGCGCGTTTGTGTGCCAATGACATTGGCTGTGTTTACGTAAGCATAACGTTCATCATTGGCGGCAAGGCTGCTTTGGCCTTCAAGGTAAGCTCCGAACGAGGTGTTGCTGTAGCCTACGTGTGCCCGGATTCGTTCCAGCAGGTACTGGTTGTCGACATCGGCGCCACGGGCGCGAAAATCAACCGAACCGGCGGATCCGGGAACGGCGAAGCCGTCTTTGATTTCAACCCGTGACCGGGCAGCGCCACCGAAATCCCATGAATTGAAGTCTGGAGAGTCCTTTCGTGCCCATTCGTTAATGAACCCGGAAAAAGGGCCCCGGGCGGGCGGAGGGGTATACTGGGCGTGAAGTTGGTTCGGAAAGAGGAGCCAACCAGCGGCAGGCAAAGTCATCCGAGCGACGTGGCAACGTTTAAAACTAATGAATGACAGCATTTTCGAAATTTGTGGAATTAAAAAGAGAACATTTCCTGGAGTTGCTTGATTTCGTGGCGTCGTGTGAAAGCGGCAAAGGATTCGTTGTTGTGCCTGCGTTGCAGGTAAACTTGGAGCACTCGCTCGCACAATTTGGGAATTTCGGTAAAAGGAATTCCTTTGAACACGTCTTTCCCGATGGCGGCGTCCGTTCCAAAGCCGCCTCCGAAGGCGATGTTATAGCCCTCGACGGATTGGCCGCCGACGCTGACTTTGACCGCCTGGAGGCCGATGTCGCCGATATAATGTTGCGCGCAAGAATGAGGGCAGCCAGTGAGGTGGATGTTCAAGGGATGGTCCAGGCGAATTCGTTTGTTCAGGTAGGCTGCAAGCGCCAGAGCATTTCCTTTCGTATCGGCGGCGGCGTATTTGCACCCGGTGTTGCCCGTGCAGGCAACCAGGCCGCCGAGAATGTTTGTGGCTTCGTGATGGAACCCCATGCGCTCCAGTTGCCGGGTGATCGTCCCGACAAAGCTGTCCGACACATCGGGAATCAGCAGGTTTTGCCACGGGGTCAGCCGGACCTGGCTGGAGCCGTAATGAGCAGCCAGGTCAGCCAGCCTGCGCATCTGGCGTGAAGTCATGATGCCGACCGGGATGACAACGCCGATATAGTTTTTGCCTTTCTGTTTTTGCCTGTAAACACCGATGTGCCCGTGTTTGACCGGGGGCGGGCGCCGCACGCATTGGGTCAGCGGAAATCGCACCAGCGGCAGCCCAAGATTCTTTTGGACTTCGGCGAGAAACTTCTCTGTGCCCCAGCGGTCGATGAGGTACTTGAGCCGGGCTTTGCGGCGATCGGTGCGGTCGCCGTTCTCGAGGTAAACCCGCAGCATGGCAACAGCCACGGCGACCACCTCGTTCGGACGGACCAGCAGCCCGGCATCGGTGGCGAGTTGCTTGTGACCGCTGATTCCCGCCAGTTCGACGCGGAAGAAAATCCCGGGCTCGATTGGAACGGCGGAGTTGTCCCTGAGCAATTGACCTTGCAGGGTTTCGTTGTCCGCCTGACGGACCATGACGGCGATAAAGCCGATGTCGTTGCTTTCCGCAACCGTATCCACAGAACCACCGCCTTCGAAGGCGATATTGAATTTCCGCGGCAAGCCATACAGGTCGCGGTGGTTCAAAATGTAGTGGTGAAGCGCATGCGCGAACGGGCGTGTGTCAATGAGTTCCTGCGGATCAAAACCCGCCGTCGGCGAGGCCGTGATATTGCGAACATTATCCATTCCACTGCCGCGCGAGGTAAGGCCCAACGCTTGCAGCCGGGTTAAAACGTTGACCAGGTTTGATGGCGCGATCTCGCGAACCTGGATATTGGAGCGGGTGGTGATAGCGGCCTTGCCATTGCCGAAATCATCGGCGATTTCCGCCAGTCCGCGAAGTTGAATGGACGTCAATTCGCCGGCTGGAATCCGGCAGCGCAACATGAAGCTGTTTTGGGTGGGCCCAACATAGAACAGCCCGAAATTGCGAAACCGGTACGTGTGTTCCTCGTCGGGAAAACGGTTTGCTTCCGCATGAGCCAGGATGCGGTCCCAGCCGTCAAGAGGGTGTTCGTCATATTTCCACCGCTCCTGTTTGGTGACGTCTGTTAGCGGTGTGCCGTAAATCGTTTCGACGGCGGGTGCGTCCGCGTGCGGCTTTTCGGTCAGCGGCGCGCCGAGGACCGCGTTTCCGCAACCGGCGAGGTTGCGCCGGGCCAGGCCTTCGAGAAAACCGGCCAGATATTCCTTTTGTTCCGTAGTGAAGCCGGTGACGGGGGCGGCAACGTTTTGATCTGCGCTCATGTTTGTTCGCGTCTGTTCAACCTGCCCCACCGCTAAGCCGCAGCTATGCCACAGGTCCCCGATCGAGTCGATGAACCCGGCGCGGAATTACCATCAAAACCATGAATTGCATTCATATGATTGAAATGGCCGCGGTTTTATTGGGCTGCCCGTGCCCCCAAGTGCGGGCTGCTCGAGCGGCGGATAGGGGAGAAAAAGGCTGTGCTGGAGTTGGCTGGCCCGGGGGAACTTGTTGTGTTTTGAACAGCGTGGGCAAAACCGCGGGCCAGCTGCTCGGGCCATGAATGACGCACGAATGCATGGGAGACATTAGCAGCGCCAGTTTTCACCAAGGATCTGGACGGGGTTGGTTAGCAAGCCAAACGCGAAGCACTCACCCGTGGGTGTGGCGGCGGCCGGCATTTTGGCCGCGGCTGGTTTTTTTAGCCTTCTCAATGCGGACGGCGCAGGCTTTGTAAGCGGGCTGACGGGAATAGGGATCGAACGCAGCCAGGGTCAGGCGATTGGTCTCCGCGTAGTGCATCGGAACAAACACCTGGCCCGGTTGAATGGTGGCGGTAAGAAAGGCGCGGGCGAGCAGACGTCCTCGACGCGAGATGACCGCGACCTGGGTCTCTGGGGCGATGCCGAGGCGCTGGGCGTCCCGGGGGTTTATCTCGACGTAGACACTGGCCGGGCGGAGTTTCCTTAGAACATCCGACTTTTCGGTTCGCGTTCCGGTGTGCCATTGGGCGCTGCTTCCGCGGCCCGTCAGTAGCGTGAAGGGAAACTCCTGATCGCTGGATTCGGGTACGGGTCGCGGCATTTCGTAAACGAAGCGCGCCTTGGAATCGGGTGTGAAGAAATGTCCGTTCTCAAAAAGGCGCCGCTCTCGATGGGCGGGCTCAACCGGTTCAACCATCGGCCACTGCAGCCCGCCACATTCTTCGAGATGCTGGTAATCGCGAATTCCTGTGAAGTCACAGGGTTGGCCCGCGCTGAGCTTTTTCAGGATTTGGAACACCTCGGCAGGGGAGGTCCACGCGCTGAATAGGTCGGCGCAGCCCCAGTAATGCGCGGCAAGTTTGAAGATATTGAAATCGCTCAAGGCCTGGCCGGGGGCGCGTGCGACCTTTTTAACCAGGCCAATCCGCCGTTCGCTGTTGATAAAGGTGCCGTCCTTCTCGCCCCAGCCTGCGGCCGGCAAAACGAGGTCGGCAAATTGCGCGGTGTCGGCAGTGTGGAACATATCCTGGACCACAAGAAAATCGAGCTTGCGCCGCATTGCTTCGAAGGAAGAACTGTTGATCCAGGAATGCGCGGTGTTGGTGGCCACAATCCATAGTCCCTTGATTTTGCCCTCGTCCACGGCCCGCAAAATCTGGTCGTACGCGAGGCTGTTCCGGGACGGAATGCGTTCCAGGGGCAGCGCCAGGATTCGCGCCACCTCGTCGCGGTGCGCCGGATTGAGGAAGTCGCGTCCGCCGAACAGGCCGGTCGTATTGCTGAACAACCGCGATCCCATGGCATTGCATTGGCCGGTGATACTGTTTGCGCCGGTGCCGGGCCTTCCGACGTTGCCGGTCATGAGCGCCAGGTTGATGATGGCTTGCGCTGTCCGAGTGGCCTCGTGGCCCTGGTTAACTCCCATGGTCCACCAGAACGAAACGGCCTGGCCGCGATGAATCGATTCGGCAAAGCGATACAACTCACCAATCGTCAACCCGGTTTGGGCCGCAACCGTATCGGGCGTGAATTGGCGAACGAACCGGTAAAACTCGTCAAAGCCGGTGGTGTGACGCCTGATGTAATCGCGGTCGATCCAGTCATTGGCAATCAGCAGGCAGGCCAAGCCGTAAAAGAGGACCAAATCGGATTTTGGCTTAAGCGCCAGGTGGCTGGTGGCGGCCATGGCGGTTTCGGTTTTCCGGGGATCGATCACAACAATCCCCGGCGAACGGCGATTGCGCAGAATCCGTTGCCACAGGATTGGGTGGGTGATGCAGAGATTCGACCCGACCAGGACAATCAGGTCGGACTGTTCGAAATCAGCGTAGGTGTACG
>Ga0070738_10002745_pt1 | contig 25657 bp, 24 predicted proteins | sample Coa_R2_2_FD_66446 | JGI IMG/M metagenome (GOLD analysis project Ga0070738, IMG submission 66446) | Surface soil microbial communities from Centralia Pennsylvania, which are recovering from an underground coalmine fire - Coalmine... | ecosystem: Environmental > Terrestrial > Soil > Unclassified ...
GCGTGGGAACGCACGTCCGGCCGCTCTGCGGCCCGATGCTCTCTGCGGGCTGGGTACGGGACGCGACGCGGAGCGTCGCCAGCCTGCGTTCCCACGCGGAGCGTGGGAACGAGAGTTAAACCAGGAAACCCGCGCCGAATCTCGTTCCCACGCTCCGCGTGGGAACGCACGTCCGGCCGCTCTGCGGCCCGATGCTCCCTGCGGGCTGGGTACGGGACGCGACGCGGAGCGTCGCCAGCCTGCGTTCCCACGCGGAGCGTGGGAACGAGAGTTAAACCAGGAAAAGCGCATGTTCTCGTTCCCGAATCTCGTTCCCACGCTCCGCGTGGGAACGCACGTCCGGCCGCTCTGCGGCCCGATGCTCCCTGCGGGCTGGGTACGGGATGCGACGCGGAGCGTCGCCAGCCTGCGTTCCCACGCGGAGCGTGGGAACGAGAGTTAGAACGCGTGTTTTAGAACGCTCTTCCCTCTCCGCTTCCGTCCTTGTAAGTCGCAGAATTATTTGGAGAACGAGCGTCTCTGGGTGTACAATAAGCCCTGGTTAGGTAACGACTCGCGCATCCTACTATCCGTACCCATTTACATTCCTCAAAGGAGCGGCACATGTCCGGCCCCCGTCTATCTCCTTCCGGGAAAGTCCTGCTGACTCTAGCGGTCCTGTTGCTGTGGGCGAGTAGCGCGTCGGCGTACGTCGGGCCGGGGGCAGGATTGGACCTGATCCCTTACGCCTTGACAATCATGGCGTTCGCGCTGACTGCCTTCTGGGCTGTTCTCTCCTGGCCGATTTACGCCCTCCTTCGCCGCCTCCGTGGAAAGGACAAGGTCGTACCCCCTAACACTGGCATTCAGGAGGAACAAAGTGTCGAGAGTAGCACGGATTTTAAACGTGGTTGACCCTTGTACCACATCGGCTTGATTTTCGCGCCGCCGGCCTTTAGAGTAAACCACGAACTCGCAAAAAATCTCGGCAAATTCCCGTCAATTTGAGGCTGTCCTTCCAGCCATCATGGTGGAATCTCCTATGGACGAGGCGCAGGTTCGACTCGAAGGCCGCTGGAACCGACACCTCGAGCTACTGCTGGCTGTCCTTGTCCTTGTCCTGGCCTTTCTGGCGGGGTCGTTTGCCGTTCGTAATGGCGATTTCTGGTTTCACTTGGCCACGGGCCGGCTTTTGGCTCAGGGACAGTACACCTTCGGGGTCGATCCGTTCGCGTACACGACAACGCAGGTTTACTGGACCAACCACGCCTGGTTGTTCGACCTGTTGCTTTATGGTTTGAGTGGCCTAATTGGCGATGCCGGCCTGGTCGTGCTCAAGGCGCTGCTGGTTACGGCCCTGGCGTGGTTGCTTCTTCGCCTACCCCCTCCGAACGAGAGAGGGTGGCTGTCGGCAGCGTGTACGGCTCTTGTCGTGTTGGCCATAAGTCCGCGCCTGCTGCTCCAGCCAACCTGCTTATCCTTTTTCTTCTTCGGTCTGAGTCTCTGGCTCCTGGTTAAGCCACAATTTGACGAGACCGCTGTTCCGAGATGGAAATATTTCCTCCTCCTACCGCTTCTCTGCGTCCTGTGGGTCAATGTCGATGAATGGTTCCTGCTTGGCCCGCTACTGGTTGCCCTGTTCTGGGCGGGCGAGCGGCTTGGGGGCAGCCGCCGGACACCCGGTTGGCTGGTGCCGGCCTCTCTGGCTGCCTGTTTGGTTAACCCGCATTTTTTTCATGCTTTTGCTCTGCCAGCAGAGCTTTCGCCCGTGACGTGGACCAGCGGGCTTCGGCAAGATGCCCGCTTCCATCTGCTGTTCGCCTCTCCCTGGCAGTTCAATACATACCTTCGCCCCGCCACCTGGCAGAACGCCTCCGCCCTGGCGTACTTCGCCCTTGTCCTTCTGGGAGTGGTTTCCTTCCTCCTCCACCGGGAGGCGCTGCGCGGTTGGCGCTCTCCTGTCTGGGTTGGTTTCGGACTGCTTGCCGCCTGGCAAATGCGAGCCATCCCCTTCTTCGCCATCGTCGCTGGTCCCATCGCCGCGCTAAATTTACAGGACTTTGCCGCAAGGCGTGGCCAGGAGTCCAAGCCCCAGCGCCCTTGGCACACGAGCGTGGCTCTACTGGGACGTCTCGCTCTGGTGGTGTGTGTACTGGGACTGATCTTCCTCGCCTGGCCGGGTTGGTTGCAGGGATTTGGCCGCACGGATCGACACGTCGCCTGGGCTGTCCAGCCCGACTCGTCCCTCCAACACGCTGCCAAGGTGCTCCACGCCTGGCGCAGCGAGGGCAAATTGCATGATGACGAGCGGGTCTTCACCGTTTCCCCCGAAGTGGCTCAGTATGCCGCCTGGTTCTGTCCAGGTGAGAAGCATTTTTTCGACCATCGCTATCCGCTGTTCCCGCAAGCGGCCCGCGAATTCGAAATCGTATGCCGGGCATTGGATTCGGACCCGACTCTCGGAGAGGATGACGAGGCTCAATCGAACTGGCGGCGGATTCTGCGCGATCATAACGTCGGCGTTGTGGTCCTTCACGATCCGGATACGCCGCGTCTGGCGGCAACCGCGGAACGTCTGGCCAACGATCCCAAGCACTGGATGATGCTGGACCTGGCCGGCAGCATACTATTCTTCGGCTGGAAGGAGGCACGTCCCTCCGACTCCTTCGCGCCGTTGGCCTTCGATCCCGACCATCTGGCTTATGGGCCGCAGGGCGAGAAGGAGCGGCTCGAGTTGCCCCCCGCTCCCGAGCGGGGACCGGGACGCGGACCGCGAGCCAAGGACTTCTGGACGCGCTTCATCAGATCCCCCATGCGATCGAGATGGGAAGCGGATGCCGCGATGATTTACGTCCGCTTCGCGGACGAGCTAAACGCCCGCCAAGCTCAGACGCGATTGCTCCACTCCCGCGGCAGTTACGTTGCCGCCTTGATCGGCTCGCTGGCCTCTCCCGTGGACCCCCATTCCGCGGCGATCCCGGCCGCTTTCCGTCTGGCCTATCAACCGCTGTTCTTGGCCAATCGCGCCGAGAGTGCGCCCGCCTTGCCGTTGCTGGCCGTGCGCGCCGCCCGCCGCGCCGTCGCCGAAAATCCCGATGACCACAACGCATACCTGGCACTGGGGCTGGCGTATTTGATGTTGCGCGGCACTGCCGGCGAGAACGACGCTTCAGGGCTTCTGCCGCCATTGGCCGTGGTGCGCTACGTCCAGATTGTCACCGCCCTGGAGCATGCTCTGCGTGGCAATCCCGACCTTGTCCTGGCCCACCAAGTACTTGCCGACCTTTACCTCGAACGAAAGTTTCTCGATTCCGCCCTGGAACATCGCTTCGAAGAGCTTCGGCTGAGCCGCCGGATCGGGCCGCGACCCGGCGAGACGGCTTCTAACTTCGCCGTCCGAATGGAACGAACCGAGAAGGCGGCCGAGGAACTGGAAAAAGTTGTCCTGGACCACAAGACCGAATTCGCCGTTCGCTCCCGTTCGCTGCGCGGCGACCCGGTGCGTCAGGCGCGAGTCGCGCTTGAAATGGGCCTGGCCCGCCAAGCGGCCGACGACATCCTCTTGCCCGCGCGGGAAGAGTTGCTCGGCGGCGAAGGAGTGAAGTTGGAATTGCAGTTGCTTCTTTTGTTGGGTCGGGCCGAGGAGATGCGAGACAGCCTGTACAGCGAGGGCCTCCGCGCCACCAGGAACAAGCTGGGGGTTCACGACATTCCGTCTCCACAACCCGATGCAGCGGTCCCCGTTTATCGTCTGCCCGCCTACGAATGGATGCTCTGTTTGCACTCGGCGGCTACCGGTGATTATGCCGTGTTGACTGAAAGCTTGCGTGAGATTCGCGCGCGGATGCAACTGGCATCCCAGCAATTGGAGCTGGTGAGCCGTCGAGCGTCGCAGATACGTGACGACTTGTATCGGTTTGTTATTGGGGAGCTGGGCACGGGAACACAGCCTCACTTGCTGCTGACCTTACTGCTTTTGCGCGCACAGCGAGATGAGGCGGCGGCACTTCTGGCCAATGACTTGAACGCCCTGGCGCGCGAGCCGCTTTTGCGTTTCCAGCAGGCCGATCTGCTCGCGATGGAAGGGATGCTGGCTCTGGAGCAGGGTTCGCCGGATGCGGCCCGTCACGCCTTCCAGGACGCGCTGGCCCTCTGCCCGCCGCAACCGGATAAACCCACCGGGTTCGCAGGCTCGCGGATTGTCCGCAGCTATATGAAACGCATTCAGAAGGCGGGTTCGGTCCCGAACCATGATTCTTCTCAAAAGGTAAACCATCCATGATACGATTCCGCCATGTCTTTCAAGCGGGATGGAGAAGCCGGCTTTGGTCGCGCATTCCTCTCCCAATCCCCTCGCTCGGCCAGGTGATGGCATGCCTATCTCTTCTCGGCTTGGTTAGCCTGGGCTACTTGTGCGGCGTCTGCGTTATGGTCTTTCAGCTTCCATCTTCCGATTTTATGAACAAGGCACTGACGGGAGCGAAAGCCTGGAACGAGCGCGGCCGTCGGCAAGCTGCTCGTCCCTCCCGTCCTGGTGGGGTAGGGACAGAAAAGGTTAGCGTGGACGAGGCGGACAAGACCTTTGACGGGTTCACGCTCTACACGACAACCGAGGGAGCGCGGGCCACGCTCATCGACATGCGGGGAGAAACTGTCCATCAATGGGAGTTGCCTTTCCGTAAGGCCTGGCCCCGCGCGCCTCATGTAGACTCTCCCGTTTCCGACGAGTCGATTCATTGGTTTCGCTGTCACCTCTATCCGAACGGCGACCTGCTCGCTGTCTATGTCACCGATGCCGATACACCCTATGGCTACGGCTTGGCAAAGCTGAATAAGGACTCTCAACTTTTGTGGGCGTATCCGGGCCGCGTCCATCACGATATCCATGTGGCCGAGGACGGCACGCTTTACACGCTGTCTCAAAAGGTGGAGAGGACTCTGCCGGAGGGGCTGGAGTCTCTACCTAGTCCTTATATCTCCGACTCCCTCGTCATGCTCTCACCGGACGGGAGGGAGTTAGCAAACATACCGATCTTGGATATGTTCATGAACTCGCCCTATGCCCTCATGTTCGCCTTGAACACCGACAGTTTGGCGCCGCTCTCCATGGCTCCCCAGTTAGCCACTCCTCCGCCCTCCGGTGCCCCAGCGTCGCAAGTTTCGTTAAAGGAACTGCTGGCCAAGGGAGATTTCATTCATGCCAACAGCGTCCGAGTCTTGAGTCGGGCCTTGGCGCCCAAGTTCTCCCTGTTCAAGCCGGGGCAAGTGCTAATCTCCCTGCGCAACCTGGACACCTTGGCCGTTCTGGACACGCGCACGCGCTCCGTAGTCTGGGCCGCCAAAGGGATTTGGCGGATCCAGCACGATGCGGACTTTCTCGACAATGGACATCTTCTATTGTACGACAATGGCGGTTCGGTTCACGGATGTCGCATCCTCGAATACGATCCAGTCACGCAAGCCATCCCCTGGGCTTACTCGAACGAAGACTCCATGCGCTTCACTCCCCTCTATCGCGGAATGAAACAGCGTCTGCCCAACGGCAACACCCTGATCGTCGATCCGGACAACGCCCGGATGTTTGAAGTGACGCTTAGTAAAGAACTCGTCTGGGAGAGCTTTTGCCCCCGTGCCGTCACAGCGCTCACCAGCGCGCGGCGTTACAGTCCGGACGAGCTAACATTCCTGAAAGGAAAAGCGAGTGCTCGCCCGTGATTTCGAGCACGCATCATGTTGGTGTATCGTTCTTTCCTGGTTCCCAAACTCCGTTTGGGAACCGATTTTGGCGAAACTCTGTTTCGAGGCTGCCCTCCGACGTCCGGCAGGGAGGCGCGAAACAGAGTTTCGCGGACGGCGTTCCCAAACGGAGTTTGGGAACGAGAAAGAAAAATGCGCTCTGGACCTCAATTTAGTCTGTCTTCTTGTCTTCCAGTTGGTTGGAAAGTGATTTCAAGTGCTGGTTTGGCTGACCTTCTTTGAAGGGATTGGGAGGCGCCTCGCCTCTTCCCCGGTTGCCGCCCTGCTGCCCCGGCAAGTTCGCTCCCGCTTCGCTCAAGATCTTCTTCTGATCGTCATGAAGGATCCCCACCATGGCATCGAGTTTTTTCTTCGCTTCTTCCTCGCTGAGGTCTTCCTTGTCATCCAGCTTCTCGATCTGCTTGCGGATCTGCCGCTTCTGCTCCGCGTCCAGCTGAACGACGGGGCGCTCGTGGGTCAGGAGGTCCAGTTTGGTGATGAGGGAAGCCAGCTGGTTTTTTGAATTCGAATCGGCTGAGCCGCGCTGCCTGCCCCCGCGCTGTCCGCTCCCACCCCCTGCCGCCGGTGGACCTCCTCCCACAACCCCCATCGCCGGCGGAGATCCTCCCGAACCCATACGGGGGTTCTGGTTCTCGTAATATTGTGCGTACCAACGCCAGCCAAAACCCATCATGCCGATGATTGCAACGGCGGCTCCAACCCCCACCCCTCCCACGATACCAAGAAGAAAGGCGGGAATCTTCATTTGAGAAGCCGGCACGTAGTACATGCCGAGGGACATGAGGATGAGCACCGCGCCGCCGATGGCCAGATACACGTAGAAGCTCATTTCGGCCCAGTCCGGGAATGACAAAGCCATTGTTGCTCTCCTTCGTTTTTGCCGAGAAGACTCGTTGAATGAAAACAGCTATCTGACACTTTGGTCCGATCGATACCCGCTTTATGGCCCAAGCGGCGGAACGGCGCTAGTGGTCGAGTCCGTGGCGGCCCGCGCCTGCCGCCGATGCTGCGCGGCCTTCTCGTCATCGCCTTGTTGCTGATAGTAGCGGGCCAGGGCTTCATGAGCAGGGCGGCATTGCGGATCGCGGTGCAGGACGTTGAGCAGCCAGTTTCGGCTGGAGTCCGTGAAACCCATGTCGAGCAGGAGGGCGCCCAGCTCGGCCTGCAAGACGACATCGTGGGGTCGTATGGGGATCTCGCGTTGGGTGAGCGTGTGGAAGCGATTCCAAAGTCGCTCCACTTCTTCCGTCCGCTTCAGTTGGCGCTCCGCGGCGTCGATCTTGTTCTGTTTCTCGAGGGCCTGATAGAGAAACCAGTTGCCCTTGTAGTCGTGCGGTGCGAGGGCGATGGCGCGGCGCAGCCAGGGTTCGGCCTCGGCCGGCCGATTGTCTTGCAACAGGCTCTCGCCAAGGCTGCGCAGGACCATCATGTTATCGGGCTGCTCCGCCGCCACGGCCTGGAGTATCTGCTCGGCTTGCCGGCGCTCTCCCAGACTGCTTTGGCACCGCGCCATCAGCACCTGTACTTCCCGGTTGTCGGGATGCTGTTTTTGGAGGACTTCCAGGTGCGGCAGGGCCTCGTGCCAATTCATACCTTCCACCAGGCACACAGCCAGCCAGCGGCGTGCTTCTTCTTGCTCGGGGTCCAGCTCCAGTACGCGTCGATAATTCGGTACCGCTTTGCTATACAGATGGATTTGTCCATAGAGGTGGCCGCGCAAAAGGAAGGCCCGCACATTATCCGGCTGCCGCTTCAGCCACAGGTCCAGTATGCCCAGGACATGAGGGATGCGGTAAGTGCGCCGGCCTCCCTCGGCCAGGGCCTCGCAGGCCAGCGGCGAACGTTCCGAGTCTTCCCGCGTCAGGGGCAACAGGTAGGCCTCGGTGCGGTCCAGGTCGCCTAGAGTGGCATGATGCAAGGCCCACTCTAGTATCACCTCCTCGGATGGTACGCGCTGTTCCTGCTGGGCTTGGCGCAAGTGTTGTTCCGCCTCGTCAAACTCCCCGAGCTGGCGTGCGGCCCGAGAGGCCAACAGATTCGCCGTGACATCCCGTGGCCACCAACGCAGATAAGCGGTCAAGTGGCGGCGCGCCTTTTCCGGATGATAGCGTTGTAGCTCAAGCCGACCTTGGCGCAGATGATACCAGGCTCCCAGCCAAGGTGCCGAGAGGGCGGCGCCGGCCAGAACAAGCCCGAGAGCCAAGAGAAGGCCGCGACGGCTGTACAACCTGGTAAGCCAGACGCTCGCGTAGCGGCGACCCATGCGATGACCTCACGGAACTTGGCGGTGGCGGAATAGAGCTTCTTCCTATGTTTCCCTTGCTGGCGCTGCGGGCTGGTGGGGTTCTCTGCTTGACATTACCGGGTTGGGCTGGGCTTTGTCCCCCCAGCCGGCGCAGGGATCCCCGCAAGGCGGCGGTGGTTCTCGGCCTTCTCGGCATCCCCCAACTGCTGATAGTACTCAGCCAGCGCCTGGTGTGCCGGGGGACACCGGCCGTCCAGTTTCAACGCGCTTTGTAGCCAATGCATGCCCTGTTCGACAAAGCCGTTCCGTAGCATGATGGCGCCTAGCTCCCCGTGCAAGGCGGGATCGTTGGGCGCCTGCGACATGCGCAGATTGGTGATTTCGTCCATGCGGCGCAGGTCAATCTCCAGTCGACTCAGCCGCTGGTCCTCCTGTTGCGCCTCGGCGTCCTTCCCGGCGCGGCGTAGACACTGGACCAGCTGATAGCGGGCTTCATGCTCGCCGGGCGCCAGCGCGACGGCCTCGCGCAGCCAGCTCTCCGCTTGTTCGTATTGACCCCGATTCAGGGCGATCTTGCCCCGTTCCACGAGGGCCGGGGCGCAGTGCGGCTGACGGGCCAGCAATTCATCCAGTATGCGCACCGCCTCGTCCGTTTGGCCCAGGATGTCCCGGCACAGCGCCAGACGCACCGGCACCAGCGGTTCATCGGGCATGTGCTGGAGCAGATGCTCCAGGTGGGGCACAGCCTCGGTGAACGAGCGCCGTTCCATCAGCGCCGCCGTCAACTTGAGACGGGCCTCTTCGTGTTCCGGATCGGCTTGGAGGACTTTCTGATAGGCTTCCAAGGCCGCCCAGGACACGCCCGAGCAATCGTGGATCTGGCCCTCGAGGTAATACGTTTGCGGATTGTTCGGCTGCTCTTGCCGCCAGCGCTGCACGCACCGCCAGGCGTCCGAGAGACGGTAAGCCTGAAGATAACCGCGAACCGAAGCCTCGAAGATGAACGGCGCGTCGGGGTGCCCATTCTCAATCCAGTGCTTGCAGAAGCCGTCGACCTCATTCATCTCGCCGTTTTCCGCTCGGAGCAGAATGCGTTCGAGGGCGGCGAGTTCATCGGAGCCGCGCTGGGCCTCGTATTTCTCCAGAGCTTGCTCGGCCTCTCCGTAGGCGCCGGCGCGGCGGGCGGTTCGAGCGGCCAGGAAGAGGACCTCTGCATCGTTGGGCCAGGTTTTCAGGCAGATTTGCAGATGGCGAATGGCTTCGAGGTTGTGATTCTTCTGGATGGCGGCGCGAGCGGCGGAGAGATGACGCCAGGCCTGCAACTGGGGATAGACCAGGAAGGCGACACCGAGGAGGCCAAGCAATAGGATGGCCGCCACAAGAATCCGTGGCGTAGGGAGCCGCAACCAGCCGGGGGCCGGCCGCGGGTTTCCCAGCGGGGCGGGTGGAAGCGCAATCTCTTCCCGAGCTGGTTCTGTCGTCGCATTCACTTCACTTGCCGGGGGGGCTAACGGTTTCATCTCAATAATTCGATGTTATGCTCTTGGATCCCTGTTGTGACCTCACAGGTCAGCCCCGATTCGTCAGGCGTGTTGTATTGTTTCGGGAGTTTTTGAGGGTTCTTGCTCATGAACGCCTCCTTCATTTGCTTGGGATTTCTCGGGTCGCTGACCTTGGCAAACGCATCCTTTTTCATGCCCTCATCCGCCCGAATGGAGATTCTGGCCATACCTACCGGAACCTTGTCAACACGATAGTTCCCCTCACTGTCAATGGTTCCGCTGACTGCTGCGCCGTTCTCCGGAGTAAAGGTGACGTAACCTCCTGTCAGGCGTTTGCCCCGAAAACTTACTTTACCGGTAACGCTGCCTTTGGGTGACCCGCAGCCAGCCGCTAGCGAGCAAATCAGGAACAATGCCAGGAGCACGCCGCCGTGATGCCTTCGGAGCGAGAGTAGCTTTATCATGGCTTGATAATCCCTATCGCAAGTCGAGGAATGTCAGATTGAGAACATCGGAAGAGGAACAGCTTCGGTGTTTGCGCGGTTGACAGCGCGGAAGGCAAGCGAGCGGGTTCGCCTCAGCATCCCGAAAACGTGTCGTGGGGGGGCGCTGATGCGCCCCCGCTCGCTTGTATGCGCTTATCTTGTTTTCTTACCAATCCGAACCCAGGACTTCGCCGCCGTTCGGTGTCATGGCGTACCACCAGCTGTTGGCACTCACGCCCTGGCCGACGGTTCGTACGCTGCCATCCCCCAAGGCGGCGAGAATGACGGCGGTATGCTCCGTGCTCGCCACGCAGGAACTCTGGCTTCCGGGAGGCTTCGGCCCGATGAGCGGATACGCGGCCGCACCCTGAGGTCCGGGATTCCAGTAGCCGCCGGAGGAGCTGTTCTGGTTGTTGGGGGCGCCAGTGGAGGCGATGATTGGTCCCCAATCGGCCCAGTAGTTATAGCCTTGGCACGTAGAACCGGGACAATTACCATTTCCCACCGCCATTTTCTCGGTGAAGAAAATGGTATTCGAGGTGCCGTCGGTGATAAAGGCGGGGTAGCGGCCATAGCCGGTTTGCCACCGATTGCCCTGGAAAACCTGGCCGTTGACCCCGTAGCTGGCCGTCGCCCACGTCCACGCCGAATAGCCGGAATCGTTGATCGGCTGCCCCGTGTTGGTGGGATCGGAAGGGCAATTAAAGATCTTGATGACCTTGCTCTGCACGTACAAACCGGGATTTGCACTGTTGTCGTAGCCATAGGTGGGGCTGCCGTACTCGGAATACGTCAGCACCCCGCTGAGGTTGAAACCGTCCTGCTTGGTCAGGGCGGTGCTGTAGAGGTTTCCCTGCTCGATGAAGGGCAGCAGGTGGAAGAAGAAACCTCCTTCTCCGTTGCCGGCCGTTCCTCCGCCCGGGTTGCACGGGAACGGATACGCACCGCAAGTGGGGGGCATCAATCCTTGATGGGCGTCACAACAGTTTGCCAACCCCAAGCCGATTTGCTTGAGGTTGTTGCTGCACTGAATTCGTGCAGCGGCCTCGCGCACCTTCTGAACGGCCGGCAAGAGCAGCCCGATCAGAATGGCAATGATGGCGATGACGACGAGCAGTTCGATGAGGGTGAACCCTCTCTTCCGCGGACCAATGAGGAAGCGCGACATGTTCCTACTCCTTGGGTATGGAGTTGCGAGTCGGGGGATTAGTAATGAAATGGAACCCCCCATAAACCTCAAATCCTACTACTGCTCAATTCATCTTGTCAATCAAATTCTTAAAAAAAAGATATTTTTTCTCCTTGCCTGTGCCGGCGCGGATTCTGGTTGTGGCTCTCGTTCCCGCGCTCCGCGGGGAAAGTGCCAGAGGATTCGCTCGCTTCGCGAAGCGAAAGTTGACGCGCCGCGCCCCTTGCGTCACAATCGCATCATGACACGCTACTTGATTTTCACTCTGCCGCTGCTTTTTCTCGCGTCCGAGACCTCGTTGCACGCTCAGATGCCGCACGGGCTACGCGTGCCGGACGGCTTTGAAGTTGCCGAGTTCGCCGATAGCTCGCTGGCCAACGACATCTATTGCATGACACTCGATCCGAAGGGGCGCGTTGTCGTTTCCGGGCGCGGCTACATTCGTTTGCTCGTCGATGACAACGGCGACGGGCGTGCCGACCGGGCGCTCGATTTCGCCGGGGCGCCCAAAGATGGAGCAATGGGTCTATTTTGGGATGTGAATAGTCTCTTTTGCATGGGCGATGGCGGCTTGCGGCGCTATCGGGAGGCCAACGGCCCCGGACGCACGCGGCCGCCGGAGTTGCTCTACCCTTTCAAGACCGGCGGGGAGCATCAAGCCCACGCCATGCGCCGCGGCCCGGATGGTTGGCTCTACGTCCTGTGCGGCAACAACACCGGCGTCACACGCAAATACGCCACGCTGCCGACTTCGCCTATCCGCGAGCCGATCGCCGGCTGCGTGCTGCGTTTATCACCCGATTTCAAAGGGTGCGAAATCGTTGCCGATGGCTTCCGCAACGCCTACGCCTTCGATTTCAATAGCGCCGGTGATTTGTTCACGTTCGACTCGGACAACGAACGCTGCGTCTCGCTGCCGTGGAGCGAGCCGACTCGGTGCTATCACGTTGTCAGCGGCGGTCATTACGGCTGGCAGAACCCACAGCGAGCCGACACGTGGCGGATGCCGCCTTACTTCCTCGATGCCGTTGCGCCGGTGGCGACCTTGGGACGCGGCTCGCCTACCGGCGTTGTTTGCTATCGGCACACGCAATTCCCCGCGAAATATCGCGAGGGGCTTTTCCTTTGTGATTGGACGTTCGGGCGGATTTATTTCGTGGCGCTGGAACGGCGCGGCTCGTCCTACGTTGGACATCCGGAAGTGTTCCTGCAAGCGACGGGTGACAACGGCTTCGCGCCGACGGCGGCGGCCGTGCATCCCGTCACTGGCGATCTATACGTATCCATCGGCGGGCGCGGCACGCGCGGGGCCGTCTATCGCATTCGATGCGCGAACGGGCGAGCGGGGTCGCGTGAGCGCCCCGAGAAAGAAGCACTCGGGGCGCTCACGCGGCCCCGCTCGCCAAACGAATGGCGCCCCGAGCAAGAAGCACTCGGGGCGCTCACGCGATCCCGCTCGCCAAGCGAATGGATCACGCAAGCGGCGAGTTCCGATCTTCACGAGCGCCGCCGCGCTCTGGAAGAGATTCGGCGTCATCGCGAGCGCTTCACGATCGCGCAACTGGAACAAGTAATTCGCGCCAACAGCGGACAGGCGGATCGCGGTTTACGCCAAGCGACAGCGGTATTGCTGGCATCGCTCGATGACAGCGAGCGACAACGCATCGAGCCGCCGAAGGACGATCCGCTCAGCGAAATCACCTGGGAACTGAGCCGGCCCAGTCTCGGGGTCGCGCATCTGCTGGTGAATAAGAGCATCGCGGCGGAGACCCGGCTCGATGCCGTGCGCATCGTGCAGTTGGCGCTGGGTGATCTGATGGCGGCCAAAGCAACTGGTACCGTCTGGGAGGGCTATTCGCGTCGGCGTGATGACATCGCGGTGTCAGTGGAAGTGCGCGACATCCTGCGTTCAGCATTTCCATCGGGACACGCGACTCTCGACCGCGAGCTGTCCCGCACCCTGGCCATGATCGAAGACGATGATCCAAGGGCGCTCGCCAAGATCGCCGCGCGGTTAACCCCGGATTCCGATCCCGTGGAGGACATTCATTATCTGATCGTGCTGGCCCGGCTGAGGGCGCGTCGGACGGAGGCGATCACGAAGCGCGTTGCGTCAACCCTCCTGGCGCTCGATGCCAAGATCAATCAGCGCCGACTCAACCGCGATACCAATTGGCCGCTGCGTATCGCCGAACTGCACGCGGAGCTGACTCGCAAGGATGCCGCCCTGAATGGGGCGCTCGTCGCTCATGCCGATTTCGGCCGGCCCGATCACGTTCTGTTCACGCGCTGTCCCGGTTTCGATCGCCGCCGCGCTGCTGAGATTTTCTTGAAGAAAAGCACACAAGACGAGGAGTTTCCCTGGAGCGCCGAAATCGTCGCGCTCCTGGGCGAATTGCCGCGAGAACGCATCGCGCCCGTGCTGCGGGGTCTGTGGGGCAAGCACGGCGTGGACGACGCCATCCTGACGGTCCTGGCGCGACAGCCATGCGAGGAAGACCGCGAGCGTTTCGTCCACGGACTCGGCTCGGCCCGTCTCGACATGGTGCTGCGGTGTCTGGACGCGCTGGAGAAGCTGCCGCCGCCGTCAGCGGATGGCAAGCGCGACAGCGATGAATTCTTCGCTGTGCTCCTGGCCGCGCGCCGGTTGCCGGACGGAAAAGAGACCGAAAAAGTGCGCAATCGATTGTTGGCGTACCTCGCGCGCCGTACAGGGAGGGTGCACACGGCGCTTGCCAGTTGGATGGAATGGTTCAACCGCACCTATCCGGAGCGCGCGACGCGACTCAACGATGCCGACGGGGTTGATGTCGCGGCCTGGAACAAACGTTTGGCCACAGTCGATTGGCCGCGGGGCGACGCGGAGCGCGGCCGGCTGGTATTCAACAAAGCGAGCTGTGCCTCGTGTCATTCCGGAACGCAGGCGCTGGGTCCGGACCTGCGCGGCGTGACGGGACGATTCTCGCGAGCCGATCTGTTCACGGCCATCGTGCAGCCGAGCAAAGATGTATCGCCGCGCTACCGCTGCACGCAGATCACCACGGCGACGGGCAAGATCTATCAGGGGCTGATCGTCTACGAGGCCGTCGATAGCGTTATCCTGCAAACCGGCCCCGCGACGACCATCCGATTAACGAATCCACAAATCCGCGAGAGTCGCTTGACCAACACGTCGCTGATGCCGGCGGGATTGCTCGATAAACTCAGCGATCGTGACATTGCGGATTTGTATACGTATCTGAAATCGCTGGGGATACGTGACTAGGTTCTGGGTGTTTTACGGTATGCCGCGCCTGCTCTCGTTCCCACGCTCCGCGTGGGAACGCGCGTCCGGCCGCTCTGCGGCCCGACTCTCTGCTGGGTGGGGACTGGCCGCGACGCGGAGCGTCGCCAACGCGTTCCCACGCTCCGCGTGGGAACGAGGGTATGCCGCGCCTGCCCTCGTTCCCACGCTCCGCGTGGGAACGAGGGTATGTGGTCGAGTGTAAGGATTTCGCCCCGTCCCGCGTCTAACGAACACGTGAGCAAGCCCCACCCTGGAGTGACAAGGCAAGGCGACATTATGTCCGAGCGATTATCGACCGAAGAGCATCCCGCCTACCCGGCCCTACCCGAGCCGGCGGAGTGGCTGAAGCAGTACGGCGATGACCTGTACCGCTACGCGCTCGCGCGGCTGCGTCGGACGCAGGATGCCGAAGACGCGGTACAAGAAACGCTGCTGGCCGCGTTCAAGACCAGGAGCCAGTTTGCGGGGCGCTCTCATCCGCGCACCTGGTTGACGGGGATCTTGAAAAGCAAAATCCTGGATCGCATGCGCGTGGAGGCGCGCCAGGCGGCGGAGGCCGACCCGGCCGAGCTGGATGCCTGGTTCGATGCCAGCGGCCATTGGCGGAAGTCGCCGAAAAAGAATTGGAACGATCCCGCCGCCTTCGCCGAGCGCGCGGAGTTTTGGCGCGTGGTGCGCGATTGTCTATCCAAGTTGCCGGAGCGAATGGCCGAGGCCTTCACGCTGCGGACGATCGATGAGCAGAAAGGCGAGGAAGTGTGCCGCGAGCTGGCCATTTCGCCGGCCAATTTGTGGGTGCTGCTGCACCGCGCCCGATTGCGCCTGGTGCGCTGCCTGGAAATCAACTGGTTCAACGTCGAGCGCAAATCATGAGCGATAAGCTGAGCTGCCGCCATACAACCCAACTGATTTCGGACCGGGAGGAGCGCCCGCTGACCTGGTTCGAATGGTTTTGTCTGCGGCTCCATCTGCTGGGCTGCGATCCGTGCAGCCGGTTCGGCCGGGCGGTTAGCTGGCTGCACCGGACCTTGCCCTTCGCCCCCAACGCGGAGCAGCTGCCGCCCGCGGCGCGCGAGCGCATCCGCCTGGCGCTGGAAGAAGCCGCAAAAGAGGAATAATCCCACATTTTCATGTAAGGAATTCTCTCTGGGGGCCGTCTCACGGCGTACGGTACTCCGGAGCCATTACGGATCGGCTCCGCGAATTATCTATCCCGTGAACCCAAGGGAGAATGTCCGATGTGGTACTGCACCTGGAAGCGTCGCCCTTCTCGCCGCGCCGCGGATGCGCGCCGCGTTCGCCTCAGTCTGGAGCGCCTGGAGGAGCGAGCGGTCCCGGCCTCGCTGCAACCCGGCCCCTTCGGTGATGGGTCAGGCGGACCCGCCGTGACGACCGTTTACACCGAAAGCAACAATCCTGCCGCCGGCCAGAACGCGGTGCTGGCCTTCCACCAGAACTCCGACGGCACTCTGTCGGAGATCGGCTCGTTCAACACCGGCGGCACCGGCCAAATCAACATCCCGAAAGTCATCGGCCCGGACGATTCCAGCCAGGAAGTTGTCGCCACGCCCGATGGCCGTTTCCTATTCGCCGTCAATCAAGGCAGCAATTCGGTCAGTGCGTTCCGCATCGATCCCAATGGCGGTCTCGACCTGATCGGCACGTTCGACTCCGGCGGCGTGCAGCCGGACAGCATCGGCCTTGCCGGCGACAAGCTGTATGTGTCCAACCGCGGCGATTCGGCCGTCGGCCACCCCGGCACCGTCGCGCCCAACATCACCGGCTTTCGCATCGACCACGGCGGCTCGCTCACGCCGATCGCCGGTTCGACCGTGACGTTTCCCGTGGACACCTCGCCCTCGCAAAATCTGATTACGCCCAACGGCAAGCTGCTCTTTGCCGACATCTTCGCCGTACCGGGCAGCACGGCGCCCGAGGGCAACACCCTGGCTCCCTTCCAGATCGAGGGCGACGGCAGCCTCGAACTCGCCCCCGGCGGCAACGTGGGGGCACCAGTCACTCCGCCGTTGTTGCTGGGCGCCGCCTTCAATCCGAATCAGCCCATCATCTACGCCGGCCTCACCGCGGTCAACGAAGTGGGCGTCTTCACCTACGACAAATCCGGCCAGCTCACCTTCGTCGGCGACGTGCCGGTCCAGGGGGCAGGCCCATGCTGGATCGCTGTCAGTCCCGATGGACAATTCCTCTATACCGGCGACACCGGCACGGACTCGGTCGGCGTCTTTTCCTTGGCCGATCCGCTGCACCCCGTGCAGATCCAGGAGTTGAAGCTGGCCGGCCCCTACGCCCCGCCCGGCTCTCCCTCCGGCACGCTCCAGACCAACGTCTTCCAGATCGCTCTATCGCCCGATGGCCATACCCTGTACGCCATTAGTCAGAACACCAGTCCGGATGGCAGTTTCGCCGATGGCAACCAGCTGCACATCCTGTCGGTGGCCGCGGACGGCACCCTGAGCGAGCCGACCGGCCCTGTCCTCTTATCCACGGCCGGCGTCCCCGGCGACGCCCACCCGCAGGGCATCGCCGTGGTTGTCGGCAAGGGGCACAAGCATGACTTTGACATCGGAGAAAAAGGTGGCGATGTGGGAACGAAGGGGATCGGCACCTCTGGGACCGATGCCGCCGCGATCCATTTGGGTTCGCTCCTCAGTTCCGGCACGACTCCCGATCTGTCCGACCTGGACTTGACTGGGCTGGCGATCATGCTGGCGCACCACAATCAGCAATCGAATTAGTGGTTCGTTGCAACTCAAATGTGCATTTCCGAGCCTGAAGCGTAAGCGAAGAAACGCCTTCGCTTATGCTTCCGGCTCGGATACAAATCTGCGGCGATGAGTAGCTAGCTTGACCCGCGTTCGTCCGTGGGGCACGTCAGCCAGCGAGAAGGGCGTTGACTTTCTCAAGGACGCGCTCGATAACCTCGGAGGGTAGCGAACAGATCCGGCTGGCCTTGCGAGTACGCCAATCCAAACTTTTAATCTGATCGGCCAGCACCACCCCCGTCACGGCCAATCCCTCGGGGATGGCGACCTCAAACGGATAGCCCTTCGCCTGTCCCGTGATCGGACACAGCAACGCCAATCCAACTCGGCCATTGTAAGCGGAGGGGGAAAGCACAAGAGCAGGACGGCGTCCGGCTTGCTCGTGACCGGCTCGCGGATCAAGAGTGATCCAAACGGCATCTCCCCGTTCGGGGACATATTCGCTCTTCCGCTTTACCATGCTTCCTTGCCCGCGGCCGGCCCGGTGTCCCATTCATCGTGGAGATTCTCATCCGTCACATCGCGCAACAATTCTTCCAGCGTCGGCGGCTTCGGCGCGACCGGCTCAACGATGAGTTTTCCTTCCACAACGGAAAGTTCCACCGGGGCATCTTCCTCTAGGCCCGCCTCGGCGGCGAACGACTTGGGGATGCGCAGAGCAAGGCTGTTGCCCCATTTTTGTACGCGCGTCTTCATCGCTTCCTCCTTGTATCTACAATGAAGATACCAGCGTCAAACGGCGAGGTCAATGGCTTACACGCTTGCGGGATCGACCACCACAAGACCAGGGCCGAATGACGCCATCCGGGCAAAGTGCGCGATGTTGAACGTAAGCAAGTGCGTGATGGAATGGACGTGGCACACTGCTACAAGCCGGGCGTCATGGACCTGCTTGCCGATTACTCCCAGTGCAGAAGCAAGGGCCTTCCATGCGGGGTAGATGTCGGGCGTCTCTACCAGCAAAGGAAACTTTGCCTCAAATACCGCTGCATGCGTCTCCGCGTTCGCTGCCGACAGCCCGAGGCCATTTACGGCGACTGGGCGAGTGGCGACGTTGCGAAACTCGATCAAGACTTGCGGCGTCATGTGTATCACTTCACCGCGCCGATGCAATTCCAGCACGGCTCCAGCAGCGACCGTGTGCCGCATATCGGCTACGTTCGCCAGTCGAATCAAAATACTGGTATCAATCAGGTAAGCCACTAATCATATATCCCTTCGCTGCTTACGGCCCAGTCAGACAGAGATACGCCGCAATCCCGGGCTGCCTCAAGCAGACCTCGCTCCCACTCATCCCGCGGCAGCAGCGCGGCCATGCTGAGTATGCGCTCGCGCAGAACCTTGAGCGCCAGCGCTTCCGGGGCGACTCCCTGGTGGCGGGCCAGTTCGTTTAATGCAGCCTCCAGTTCTGGATCGAGAGTGATAACCATTGCCGCAACCTCCACGTTAGGATCTCCAAAATAAGATACCCGATCCATGTTAGGTCGAGTAATTTCCGCTGTCCCACGGGGGATGGAACATGATGTCCCGAGGCTCAAGCATGACCCACTCCCCCCGCTCTTCGCCCTCTTCCGGCTCCTCTTCACTCTGCTCATAGAACAGCCCGTGCGTGACCCCATCGATCTCGACCGAAAACGGCTTGACCCAGATGTCGCAAAACTCCGGCTCTCCGCCTGCGATCAACTCGGCGTACATATCCTGCAAATGGGCAAATGCCTTATCTCCGGCAACCTGCCGTCCCTCAATGTCGAACGCTCCAAGCCGCGTCTTGGTCCCGATATGGTTGCCATCATGGTCGAAGCGATGGATAACAGCCAGCCACTTTTTCTTCGTTTGCCAATCATCTCCCAAGTAATATTGCATACCGGTCGGGAATGCCCCCGTTACATAGGCCATGAATTGCGTACCATCAGGCAAACGGCCGACGTTTTCAAAGTGGTACTCGTCGAGCGGAATGCGGATCTTATCGGGCATGGACATCAGTGCGCCTCCAGCTTGGGCAACAATTAGCGCTAGTCTAACCACTTCTCTTTCGCCACGCGAGTAGGCACCTCCACAAGCTTCCTCCGCTGCTTTGAAGGGAAGTCAGACGCGAATCATCGCAATTCCTTCCACTGCTCGCGGAAGGGTCGTCTCGCCGGCGCAGGAAAATCGCGCGCCGCGGTCCAGCCCGCGCCCGGTCCCGGCAGGCGCCGCAGCCAGCCGTCGCGCGCCAACGGGCGCAGCGCCAGCCGAGCGCAGCGCACGGCCAAGCGATACAACCACGGTCGCCGCAGCACCGCCGCCGAGAGACGATAGGCCAACTTTTCCCAGCGACTTTTGCCCTTCTCCTGCGTTTGCAGCTCGCGCAAACCAATGAGCATGTGCGGAATGTTGATTTTCACGGGACATGCCGCCTGGCAGGCGCCGCAGAGCGACGACGCATGCGGCAAGTGCGGATTGTCGGCGACGCTGTCGTAGAGCGGTGTCAGAATGCTGCCGATCGGCCCGGAGTAGACGCCTCCGTAGGCGTGGCCGCCGATGCGGCGATAGACCGGGCACGCATTCAAACACGCGCCGCAGCGGATGCACTGCAAGCTCTCGCGGAACGGCGTGGCCAACAGGCGCGAACGGCCGTTGTCGAGCAATACCAGATGAAACTCCTCCGGGCCGTCCCGCTCGCCCGGCCGGCGCGGTCCCGTGATGAGGGTCGTGTAGACCGATAGCGCTTGCCCCGTGGCCGCTCGCGCCAGCAGTTTCAGAAACACGGGCAAGTCGATCCAGCGCGGCAGCACTTTCTCAATGCCCATGAGCGCGACGTGGACGCGCGGGCAGGTCGTCGTCAGGCGGGCGTTGCCCTCGTTGGAAATCAAAACAATGGTGCCCGTTTCGGCGACGGCGAAATTGGCGCCGCTGATGCCCATGTCGGCCTGGGCGAATTTCTCGCGCAGCAAACGCCGCCCCGTCTTCGCCAATATCTGCGGCTCATCCGGCAGCGCCTCGCCGCTGTATTTCGACAGAATGCGAGCGATGCTCTCGCGCGTGTGATGGACCGCCGGCGCGACCAAGTGTGAAGGCCGTTCGCCGGCCAGCTGGATGATGAACTCGCCGAAGTCCGTCTCCGTCACCTCCAATCCCGCCGCCTCCAGCGCGGGATTGAGGTGAATTTCCTCGGTGGTCATCGACTTCGATTTGACGATGCGCCGGCTATTCGTCTGCCGGGCAATGTCGAGAACGATACGCCGCGCTTCTTCTGCATTGCTGGCCCAGTGGACGTGTCCGCCGTGCTTGTGGATTGAGGTTTCGAGTTGTTCGAGATAGCGGTCGAGATGAGCGAGTGCATGTTCCTTTATGCGTTTGGCATGATCGCGAAGCGCGTCGATATCGGCCAGGGCAGCGTAACCGCGGCGATTGCCGGCCATCAGCGTACTGGTCAACCGCACCAGCGCCGCTTGCAAGGGCGGATCGGCCAGGGCTTGCTGAGCGGCGTTGAGAAAATCGTGATGTTCGTGCTGTGCGTAGTTGGTCATGAAACTCGCTGCCTTTACGTCCTCTCCAACACTTGCGCCAAATGCAGTGCTTGCACCGAACCGCCGCGGCGGCGCAGGCAGCCGGCAATATTCATCAAACAGCCGGCGTCCGTCGCCACCACTGCCGATACGCCGGCTTTCTCGATGAAACTGGCCTTATCCTGCACCATCGCCCCGCTGATGCCCGGATAGCGCACCGCGAACGAGCCGCCGAAGCCGCAGCACTCATCCGCGCGCTCCAGCTTGACGTACTCCAGCCCCTTCACGCGTATCAATAATCGCTCCGGCTCCGTCAGCAGTCCCAGGCCGCGCAGGTGGCAAGCCATGTGATACGTCACCTTGCCGTCGTAGCGTGCTCCCACGTCTTCGATGCCCAGCACATTGACCAGGAAATCCGATAATTCATGGGTCCGCCGGGCCATGTCGAGGGCGCGGGGATGCCAGACGGGGTCATCGTGAAACAGTTCGGGATATTCCAACTTGATCATGGCCGCACACGAGCCGGAGGGAACGACGACTGTTTGGCCGTTGTCGAAGGTGGAGAGCGTATGGCGAGCCAGGGCGCGGGCGTCGTCGTGGTAGCCGCTGTTGAAGTGCGGCTGACCACAGCACGTCTGCGCTTCGGGAAAGTCCACGGCGACGCCGAGGCGGCGCAGCAGACGCACCGTGGCCACGCCCACCTCGGGAAAAAGAGCGTCGCCAAGGCAAGTCACGAGGAGGGAAACTTTCATGTTCTTCACAGCAGGCGCCGGCTTTCCTGTTCGAGTCCCTGATGCACGAAGCGCACCACGCGCTCGGCCATGTGGTTGAAATAGTCCCAACTGTGGCCGCCGGCGCGGGTGGTCAGGTCGATTTCGTGCGGCACGCCCAGAGCGCTGAGCTTCTCGTGCAGCCGGTCACAGCCGCGGAGCCAGGGATCGGCCGGGTCGATGCAATAGAAAATGTGCGGCGGGAACTTGCTCGGATGAATGTGCATGGGCGCCGTGTCCTGCCGGCATTGCTCCTTGCTGTCGTACATATCGTCGATCAGCGTGCCCTGACCGTACAGCTCGTGATACTCGATGGCCGGCGCGATGGCGGCGACGACGGAGAACCGGTCGGGATATTTGAAGGCGAGCCGCAGCGCTCCCTGTCCGCCCATGCTGATGCCCGTCAAACCAATGCCGCGCGGCGCGATGCCCCAGCGATCTGAGAAAAACGGCACGACGCTTTGCACCAAATGACGCTCCGGTGTCAGTTGCGGATCGAAGGCGGCGCAGACACGATCGGCCCACCACGAGAGCTGACCATGCGGGCAAACGCAGACGAGCCTTAATTCATCGAACAACCGCGTGAAGGCGGGACGATCGACAAGCGTTTCCAGGCCGGCGCCGTGCAGATACAGAATGCCGAAGCGCGGTTTGCTGGAGGCGGGTAAGTCGTACACGTCGGCGGGTTTGCCGCCGATATCCAGGCGAGTCCAGGCGCCGTTCATAGTTCCGTCTCGTAGGGTTCCGGCAGGCCAATGCGGCTATAGGTGTCGGCGAAATGCTTGGCGAGATGCTCGCGGAACAGCGGCTGAACGCGAGCTTTGCGTTGGCCGCGCTGGCACAGTGCTGTCAGCAAATCGAGACGCACCGTTTGCAATTGTCGTAAGTCCACGATCATTTCTGGCAATCCAAATTCTGTGTTCTTGGGAAGGAAGTACCATCCGTAAACACGTCCTGCTCGAATGGGACCGCGAATATCTGCGGCTTTGAGCATTTGCTGTTCGACCAACGACTGAGCATCGAGGATAACCCCTACTACGACAACGCTTGTCTTGGAATTGGCGAGGTCACAGGTCTGAGTCAACACCAGAATCCGATGCAAGGCATAGGTAGACGCCAACGGTCTTTTTCCATCCAGATCGTACTCCGTTAACTCAAGGATCGGACAGGCGTCGATGATGTCTCCTTGGTCGAGAGGATCGTTCAGCGGCGGGAGTCGATAGATCATGGCAACTCATCTTCACTGGGGATTTCGGGAATATCCGGAGGGCGTGGGGGAGCAGGATAGGCCAATACAGTACCGATGGGTTTGGGCCTCGGCAATTCTACCCACGGCTCCAACATAACATCCGCCTCGTCGTACTTTGCTGTAACGATCGGCTCCCCGGTTTTCCGTTTTACTACCTGAATCTCGACATCATATCCGTTGACGTGGACATGATAAGTCCCAGGCTCCAGATTGAGTTTCTGGAACACATCGGTTAGTACATGGTTCATGAGTTAATCTCCGAAGAAATCGCTTGCTTTCTATTGTATCGATTCTCGCTATCCCGCCACAGTTCCGAGACGCCCGTAGTTCGTCCGACAACTCCCCGATTTCCCTTCCGCGCTTATCATGTTCCCTACGATCCTTCCCGTGTTCCGCCCGGAGTGCGCCGCATGAAAATTCTACTCTCGGCCGATGATATTCAACGGCGGGTCGCCGAGATGGCGCGGCAGATCGCCGACGACTATCGCGGCCAGCCGGTCACCATCGTTGGCGTGCTGACCGGTTGTTTGATGTTTCTGGCCGATCTCGTGCGGCACCTCGATTTGCCGCTTCGCATCTGTCTGTTGCAGGCGTCGAGCTATCGGGGCGCGACGACCACGCCCGGCGCTCTGCGCGTCCAGCCCGAGCTATTGCCCGACCTGCGCGGCCGGCACGTTCTGCTGCTCGATGATATTCTCGATACCGGACAGACGCTGGCGTATCTGCGGCAACATCTACAAACGCTCGGCCTGGCCTCGCTGCGTATCGCCGTATTGCTGCGCAAGGAGGGGCGCCAGCAGGTGCCGGTCGAAGTGGACTATCGCGGCTTCGACATCCCCGATGCGTTCGTGGTCGGCTACGGACTGGACTACAACGATGAGCATCGGCATCTGCCGTATATTGCCATTCTTGGTCCGTAGGTGGGCCGCGACCGTCAGGGAGCGGTTTCGGAATACCGCTCCCTAACGGTCGCGGCCCACCTACGGACTACGGACTATTTATGCGAACCGTTCTCTTTGTCATTCCGAGCCTGGAATATAGCGGGGCGGCCCGGCAACTATATTTGCTGGCGGCGGGGCTGCCGCGCGAATCGTTTCGGGTTTGTGTGGCCGTATTGGGCACGGAAACGCCGTGGGTGGAGTCACTGCGCGGCGAGGGGGTCGAGGTCCAGGTGTTGGGTTGGCGGCGGCCGTTGGATGCGGCACCGTTTCTGGCGCTTCGGCGGTTGATGAAATCCATCCGGCCGGACGTGGTTCACGTCTGGGGATCCACGGCGTTGCGTGCCGTGGTGCTTACCGGTAGTCGAGCGGTGAATCGTCTGCTCGTCAGTGCCGCGCTGTCATTCGCGCAACGGCCAAGCCGGCTGGATCGCTGGCTGCTCTCGCGTGTAGAGGGCGTGATCGCCTTCGGAAACGCGGAGGCGGAGCGCTATCGCCGGCTCGGCGTGGCGGAGCCGCGCCTTAGCGTCATGTCTCCCGCCATGCCTATCCCTACCAATCCTGTGAAGCCGGCCGAGATTCCTGGCGTGACGGTGAATGATCGTGTGCTGCTCGGATTGGGGCCGATCGAACAGCACAAGGGTTTCCGCGAGGCCGTCTGGGCGTTCGATATTTTGAGGCACCTGTACGATAACGTACATTTGGTCCTCGTCGGCGAGGGACCGGATCGGCCGCGCGTCGAGCAATTCGCCCGGCAAATCGGCGTCCGCGAACACGTGCATTTCACTGGTAATTGCGCTGAATTGGCACCATTTTTGTACCGCGCTGCTATGGTTTGGGTGCCGAGCTTGCGCGGCGGCGGCGTGGGCGCCGCCCTGGAAGCGATGGTGGCCGGCCGGCCCGTCGTCGCCTCGCGCCTGTCGGACCTGGCCGAAGTCGTCGTGGATGGCGAGACGGGCTATCTGGTCGAGCCGAATAACAAGGCCGCCCTCGCCCGACAAACGCGTCTCTTGCTCGATGATCCCGAGCGACGCGAACGCATGGGCGCTGCCGGCCAAGAGCGTGTGCGCGAGCATTTTCCTGTGAATCGCCTCGTCGAGACCTGCGCGCGGCGATACGCTGGAGATAGATAACAAAGAAGGTTCACCACGGAAAACACGCACGAAGCTTTTTTTGTCCTTTTTTGTCTTTTTTGTCCTTTTTTGTCTTTTTTGTCCTTTTTTGTCTTTTCCGTGGTAGACCTCCTCTTGAGGAGAATCGTTCGTGCGAGATGTGTTGACGTTGATTTTGGCCGGTGGCAAGGGCACGCGCTTGGAGCCGTTGACGCGCGATCGCGCGAAGCCGGCCGTGCCGTTCGGCGGTCTCTATCGCATCATCGATTTTACCTTGTCCAACTGCATCAATAGCGATCTCCGCCGCATCCTAGTGCTGACGCAGTACAAGGCGCGCAGCCTGTCGCGTCACATCGGCGCCGGTTGGGGGTTCCTCCCGCGTGAATTAGATGAATACATCGAAGTCTTGCCGCCGCAGCAACGCATCGATGAAAATTGGTACAAGGGCACCGCCGACGCCATTTATCAAAACATTTATACGATTGAAAAAGCCAATCCGCGTTATGTCCTCATATTGGCAGGCGATCATATTTACAAGATGGATTACGGCCACATGATTCGCTCGCACATCGAGCGCGAGGCCGATCTGACCATCGGCTGCATCCCCGTGCCGCGCAAGGACGGCGTTCACTTCGGCATCATGGATGTGGACAAAGAAGATCGTGTCAAGGGCTTTCTGGAAAAACCCGCCAATCCGCCGGAAATGCCCGATATGCCCGGTCAGACTTTGGCATCGATGGGTATCTATGTGTTCACGGCCCGTACCATGTTCGAGCTGTTGTGCCAGGATGCGACGCGGGCGGACAGCGATCACGATTTCGGCAAGAACATCATTCCGCCGATCCTCGGTGCCCAGCACGTGTTCGCCTATCGC
>Ga0070738_10002746_pt1 | contig 25657 bp, 24 predicted proteins | sample Coa_R2_2_FD_66446 | JGI IMG/M metagenome (GOLD analysis project Ga0070738, IMG submission 66446) | Surface soil microbial communities from Centralia Pennsylvania, which are recovering from an underground coalmine fire - Coalmine... | ecosystem: Environmental > Terrestrial > Soil > Unclassified ...
TATGAACGGCTACGCATTCGACCGCCGCGCCTGGCACTTTACTCCTGCACCACCGGCAAACCCTTCCCCACGGACGCCGTGGCCATCCGTCGGCTCGCCGTGTCTCATTGGGCGTCGCCGGTCGAGTTCATTCGCCTCGCCCAAGCCATGCACGCCGATGGCGCCCGCCTATTCGTCGAATGCGGCCCGCGCGGCAACCTGACGTCGTTCCTGCAGGACATCTTGCGCGGCAAATCCTTCGAAGCGGTCGCCGTCAACTCCGCACACCGTTCGGGCTTGACGCAGCTCAACCACCTGGCGGCGATCCTGGCGGCGCATCACGTCCCGCTGCGATTCGAGCACTTGTATTGTCGTCGCGAGCCGCGACTCCTCGAGTGGCAACCGCGTGGGGATTCCCCAACCGGTCCGCATCCTCAGCAAGGAAAGGAAGTACTCCCGCAGGCGACGCAGACTGGTCCAGCGACAGCGCGTGCGCTTGTCATGGAGCAATACATCAGCGTGATGGAACAGTTCCTCGACATGGAGCGGCATGTCATGGAGCATTACCTCAGCGGTCGTGGCGCTCCCGCGGCGCGCTCGCCTGTTTGGCCGTTGCTCGGCGAGGGCATCCGCCACGAACGAGGCCACGAATTGGTCCTCCGCCGCCGCATGGATGTTAACGAAGACCTGTACGCCGGCGATCACACCTTGGGCGGGCGCGACGCCAGCGCCGTCGATCCCACTCAGCATGGACTGCCGTTCATGCCGATGGCCTTCAGCCTGGAGATGATGGCCGAGGCCGCGGCGTTGCTTTGTCCCGGCCGGCGCGTCATCGGCATGAAGCGCGTTCGCCTCCAGCGCTGGATCCCTTTTGACGATGAACCAATCACGGTCGAGTTGACTGCGCGCGTTCGCTCTGAGTCGCCGGACGAGGTCGCCATCGAGATACGTGATCTGGGAAATTCGGTCCGCCCCGGCAACGCCGACTCTGCCGCCGTGATCGGCACCGTGCTGTTGGGCGACCACTATCCCGAGCCGCCGCCGCCCGAAGAGTTCCTGCTGACCCGCGAGGGGCCGTGCCGTTTGACCCCGTACCAGCTCTACGCCGGTGAACGCCGTCTGTTTCATGGACCGCTCTTCGAGGCGCTCGACTCGACCGACCGCCAAGGAGACGAGGGCATTGAAGGCCATCTGCGCACCTTGCCGCATTCCGGCCTGTTCCGCTCGACACCGGAACCGGACTTGCTCCTCGATCCGTTACTGATCGATGCTTCGACCCACTTACTGGGTTGCTGGCACCTCAGCCAACCGGACCAGTACGGCCGGGTTGTCCTCCCCTACGAGTTGGGGAGAGTGACGTTGTACGGTCCAAGGCCGGCCGAGGGGACGCGAGTCAAGTGCCGCGTCCGCGTGGAGAACAGCACAGCACGACAGGTCAGCCACCGGATCGACCTGATTGGGCCGGAGGGCCGGCTGTGGTGCCGCTTGGCGCCGGCGGAATACTGGCGCTTTTACTGGCCTCTGGAATACGTCGATTTCTTCCGCCACAAGGAGCGCTTCCTGTTGGCCCGCGACTGGCCGGTTTGTCCGACCGATGCCAACGGCCGCCAGGTGCGGTGCTGGCGCCTGGACCCGCCCTCCGACCTGTGCCAGCCTGTTCACCGGACGGCGCTGGCACGCGTAGTCCTGAGCCGTTCGGAATGGGAGATTTTTCGCGGCTTGAAATTGCCCGATCAACAACTGACCTTCTGGCTGTTCGGCCGCATCGCCGCCAAGGACGCTATTCGGGCCTTGTGGTTCGAGCGGCATGGCCAACGTCTCTTTCCGGCCGACATCGAGCTATTGGCCGACGAGGCTGGCCGAGCCACGGCACGATTCCGCGGCGGCCAGTTGATCCAGGAGTTGCCGCACGCGGCGTTCGCCAGTGTACCCGGCACAAGCGCGGCGGCCGCTGCTTTCGGGCAGGGCGTCCAAATCACCTTGCACCGCCGCGACGGCAATTGGACCGCCTCCGTCGCCTTGAAATAAAGGAGATAGACATGAGCATGACCAAAGATGAAATCATGAACGATGTCGCGAGTGTTCTGCGGAACTTCAACGGCCGCGAATACTCCGGCGACATTGACTCGAACACCCGATTTTTCGGTGATCTCGGCCTCGCCTCCATCGACGCGGTCGTCCTCGGTGAGACCCTGGAGGAGCACTACGGGCGCAAGCTGCCGTTTCACCTGTTCATGGCCGACCTCGGCCGCCGTGCTGTCCGGGACATTCCGCTGGGCGAGCTGGTCTCTTTCTTGCATCAACATTTGGAAACTGATTAACCGCCGAGGCACCAGGGACACCAACGACACAAAGGGACGTCGAGGACGTCAGGAAATGAAAGCGGAAGAGTATTTGTGAGGTGTGCAGTATGCCGCGTGTTACTGTCGAGGGGATGAAGTTTTATTATCAGCAGGCGGGAGAGGGGCCGGACGTCGTGCTCTTGCACGGCGTGTCCGGCAACATGGCGATTTGGCCGCTCATCAACCTGATGCCGGCCCTGGCCGCGAACTTCCGCGTTACAGCTTACGACCTACGCGGGCACGGCTACAGTGATACGCCTCCCTCAGGCTACACTTCCGCCGATATGGCCGGCGATCTCGTGAAGCTTCAGAAAGCGCTCGGCCTGGGACCGATGTACGTCCTCGGCCACAGTTTCGGCGGCGTGATCGCCTTGCATGCTGCCGTTCTCTATCCCGAATCCATCGCGGGGCTTGTTTTGTCCGATCCGTATTTTCCTGGACTGCGGCATCTGGAGACGCGGGTCGGCCAGTGGAGCGGTTGGCAGGAGTACAAGGAACAGGCCAACCGTGCCGGTCTGGAAGTTACCGAAGAGGACTGGTTCGACGTGGGTCAGCTCTTCAAACAGACTGCCAACCTTCCTGCCGAGCGCTATGAGATGTTTCGCAAAGAGTTGGGCATCGCGGCGATGGATCGCCTCACGCGCTTGGCCGCGACGACTTGCGGCGATGACGTGAAAGCCGTCGCCGGTTTGACTGAAGAACGCATCCGTTCCGTGCGGCATCCGGCGCTCGCGTTGTATGGGGAAGAGTCACCATTCCTGGCGACGTGTCGTTATCTCACGGAAAACCTGGCGAACTGTCGTATGGCCTTGGTTCCTAAGGCCAAGCATCGTGCCCACGAGGAGAACCCGCCGGCCTACGTGGCCTTGGTCCAGAAACACCTGCGCGAGATGGCCGGGATCGCGCAGGGGCATTGCATGGGAGGCGCGGCATGACGCTGAGCGGCAAGGTTGTTGTCGTCACCGGGGCAGCTAGCGGCATGGGCCGTGCGCTGTGCCATCAGCTGGCGCGGGAGAGAGTACGCCTCGGCCTGCTCGACTGCAACGCCGCGGGTCTGGCGTCCCTCGAAGCGGAACTACGCGAACAGGATGCGCCCTGTTCTTGGGCCGCCGCAGACGTGAGCAATCGTCCGGCCGTGCATTCGGCTATCAACGGTCTCGTCGAAAAACTGGGTCCGGTGGATATATTGGTCGCCTGCGCCGGGATCACCGGGGCAACATTTGTAGACGATCTTGCCGTCGAACAGACGGAGGCGATTCTGCGGGTGAACGTGCTGGGCGTCATTTATTGCCTTGATGCGGTTTTACCGGACATGCTGGCTCGCCAAAGTGGACATATTGTGGCGTTGTCTAGCTTGGCGGGTTGCCGTGGCATGCCATTCTCGGCGGCATACAGCGCGAGCAAGGCTGCGATGATGACCTATCTGGAGAGCCTACGTCCCTCACTGCATCGGCGCGGCATCGCCGTCACTACCGTGCTGCCGGGATTCGTGCGGACGCCGCTGATGATAAACGCTCCCGTCCAGCCGCCGATGGCGATGATGGAGCCGGACCAAGCCGCGCGGCACATCTTGCGTGCGATCCGGCGAAGAAGCCGGGTCTACGCCTTTCCGTGGAGCACGAGCCTGTTGCTGAGTGTGCTTCGCTGGCTGCCGCCGTGGTTGTATGACTGGTGCATGGCGCGCGGGGCAGCGCACGTTCCCAATGTCACGTATTGAGGGAGAGAAGCGGCATGGCGCATTCGCAGAACGTTGCATGGGAAAAACCCCTCGAAAAACCCCGCGTTCCCAAACGGAGTTTGGGAACGCCGTCCGCGAAACTCCGTTTCGGGACGCACTACGCTGGCGTCGGAAACTACGGCGAAACAGAGTTTCGCGGAGGGGGTTCCCAAACGGAGTTTGGGAACCAGAAGGAGACAGAGTTTCGCGGAGTGGATTCCCAAACTCTGTTTGGGAACCAGGAGAAGCGATCCTTATTAAGATGTGTGGAGTGTCATAATCTCCTTTCAAGGCCGAACGAAGATGGAACGGCTTGCGATGCGTGTGGCCACAATTATCCCATCCGCGACGGTTTGCTGATCGCCCAAGGAGAGTTGACGGGCAAGAACCGCATCGCCGCCGCCTTTTACAACAGCGAGCGTTGGCCGCGGTTCCGACCCTGGGAACAGCTTTTCTTGAAGACGCTCGGCGGATTGCCGGGCGCGCGGATGCAGATTCTCCGTCATCTGCGGGATTTGCGCCGCGGCTCGCTCTTGGAAGTCGGCATCGGCGATGGAGAGAACGTCGCCCTTTTGCCGCGCTCACTCGCCATTTCGGGCATCGATATTGCCGAACGGCCGCTGGCCGACTGCCGCGATCGCTTTCCCAACCGTGGATTGTTCCTCGCGCTGGCTGAGGGGGAGCGCATCCCATTCGCGGATCACTCTTTCGACGCGGTTCTCAGCGTTGGCGGTTTCAACTTCTATAGCGATCCGCAAAGTGCTTTGACTGAAATGGCCCGTGTCACCAAGCCAGGAGGACTCGTCGTCGTCGCCGACGAACTGCCCAATCTGTTCGAGTGGGGGTGGGGCCATCTGCTCGGTTTTCCACGGCTGGACGATTGGCTGATGCGGCGTTTCTGGCTTGGACCGGAATTCACCGACATGGTTATCGGCACACGCCTCGATGTGGCCGCCCTGGCACGCGCCACCTTGCGGTGTGCAGTGGTTCACCGCATTTGGCGAGGCCTCGGTTACTGCATCGTCGGCGAGCCGCTCCACGACTAAATCAATGGCAAGCTCATGGGAGGTATTCATGAACGCGACCCAAACATCATCTTCGACCTGGATCAACGATTGCGAATGGATGCAATGCCCCGATTGCAGCGGCCAGTTCGAACCTTTCGTTTCGTCTCATCCTGGCCAAGAAGGATTAACGTGTCTCGCCTGCCAACGCACCTTCCCCATTCGCGACGGCCGCCTCGACATGCTTAAACCGCTGGAAGGCAACAACAAAATCGCGGCCGATTTTTACAACGGCCCGCTTTGGCCGCGTTTCCGCTTTTGGGAATGGTTCACCTTCCTGTGTAATGGCGGCGAACGCCGGGCACGACGACAGATCATGAAGTATCTGCCAGATCTCTCCGGAACACGGCTTTTGGAAGTGGCCATTGGCGACGGCGCCAACGTCCCTCTCATCCCGGATGATTGCCAAATCTACGGAAACGACATCTCGGCCGTGCAGTTGGCCAACTGTCGCCGCAATCATCCCGACCGCGATTTGCGACTTTTTCTTGGCGAAGCCGAGAGCTTGCCCTTCCGCGATCACACGTTCGACAACGTACTGAGCGTCGGTGCGTTTAACTACTTCAGCGATCCCTTACAATCGCTCCGCGAGATGGCCCGCGTCGTCAAGCCCGGCGGACTTGTCGTGGTCTCGGACGAAGTGCCGAATCTCCCTAACCGCATGATCGGCCACTGGATCGGTCTGCCCAAACTCGATCGCTGGATCATGTCGCGATTCCTCAACCTCGGACCCGAGTTCACCGACATGGTGGATAAACACCGCCATCTCCAGCTCGAACCGATGGTCCGCGAAGTGCTGACCGACTGGCAAATTCATTCGCTGTGGTTTACGGTGGGCTATTGCATCGTCGGTCGGCCTAAGGTGAAGTGATGCGTTTCTATGAGTTCATCCTGAAGAACGTCTGGCAGCGCAAAGCGCGATCGGCGCTGACGACGATTGGCGTGGCCATCGCCGTGACGGCGGTGGTCGCCTTGGTGGGCATCGCCGACGGCTTCGAGCGATCGTTCCGCGACCTGTACGAACGACGCGGCGTCGATTTGATGGTCGTGCGAGCCGGTGCATCGGAACGTCTCTCCAGCTCGATTCCGCAGCGCGTTGGTGAGCAGATTCGTCAGCTGCCTGGCGTTCGCTCCGTCTCGCCGGGACTGATGGACGTGGTATCATTTGAGGAGGCAAATTTGACGCGAGTGCCACTGCAAGGCTGGGCGTCGGACAGCTCGCTGTTCGACGAACTGCAGATGCAGGACGGGCGCAAACTCGAAGCAGACGACGACAAGGGCGTCATGCTGGGAATGGTGTTGGCCAAGAACCTCGGCAAAAAATCGGGCGAGCGGCTGGAAATCGCTGGGCGGGAATTTACGATTGTCGGCGTCTTTGAGTGTTTCAACGTTTATCTCAACGGTTCCGCGGTCATGCTGCTGCCCGTGCTGCAAACGCTGATGGATCGTCCCGGTCAGGTCACGGGTTTCGAGGTCGTGCTGGATAATGCACCCGATAAGAAGGAGTTGATTGAGCGTGTTCGCCACCAGATAAATTCCTTGCATGCCTCCAACGGGGAGCCTTGGGGCATAGAGGCGATTCCCACGATGGATTACGTCAAAAGCACGTCGCAGCTCCAAATGGCGAAAGCGATGGCCTGGATGACGTCGGCAATCGCGCTGATTATCGGCGCCGTCGGCGTGCTCAATACCATGATTATGTCGGTCCTCGAACGCACGCGGGAAATCGGCATTCTTCGCGCGATCGGCTGGCGTAGAATCCGTGTCGTCCGACTCATTCTGTATGAATCCGTATTGCTCAGTCTCGTTGGGGCGGGCATCGGCATCGGCGCCGCGGTCCTGATGACGCGCGCGTTAACCTGGTGGCCGGTGGTGAACGGCCTCGTCCGCGGCGATGTGGCGCCGGCTGTCATCGTTCAAGGCTTTCTCATCGCGCTGGCGGTCGGTCTTATTGGCGGCGCTTACCCCGCCTACCGCGGCGCACACTTGCTGCCTACCGAGGCACTTCGTCATGAGTGAAACTCCCCTCCTACGCACCGAACGACTCTGTAAGACCTATCCCGACGGCCAGGTCAACGCTCTGGTCGAAGTATCGCTGAGCATCCTCCGGGGCGAATATGTTGCCATCATGGGCGCAAGCGGGAGCGGCAAATCGTCGCTGCTCAACTTGCTGGGCGCGCTCGATCGCCCCACGAGCGGGGAAGTGTTTTTCGAGGGACAGCCCCTTTCGGGCATCCCGGATCTCGATCGCTTCCGAGCGCGGAAAATCGGTTTCGTATTTCAATCGTTTTTTCTACTGCCGACATTGAGCGCACTGGAGAACGTGCAAGTCCCCATGTTCGAGGGACTGCTAGGCGCACGGCAACGAGTCGCCAAGGCGCGGGAACTGCTGAAACTCGTGGGCATGAGCCATCGCCTTCATCATCGGCCCGCGCAGCTTTCGGTCGGCGAACGACAGCGTGTCGCAATCGCACGATCGTTAGCCAATGATCCGGTACTGTTGCTCGCCGACGAACCAACCGGCAACCTCGATTCGCGTACCGCGGCCGAAGTGCTCAATCTTTTCGCTCATCTGCACCGCGATAAGGGAATGACGCTCGTTCTCGTGACTCACGGTCAGGAAGTGGCGGATCGCGCTGAGCGTGTGGTACGCATGCGTGATGGACGGATTTGCGGGGTAGAACGGATTGCAAACACGATGCTGGACGCGGCTACGCCTTGATCTTGTTTTTCGCTCGGCACAAAAGCCAGCGGCAAAAAAGTGGACCTCAATTCGGGCACGGTCGGCACCCCGTGCCCGAACGCGCGTACAGAGTCAAGGGTGGTAAACCTTCGTCTTAGTCGATTTACTCGTACTTGAGGGTTGAGCCTGGGAGGTTGGCGGCTTTATCACTTCTCCACCCAAAACGAACTTCTCCAGGGCTTCGATGAGCGCTTGCTCGTCATACTTCTCGATCTCGACCGTGACAACCGCTTGTTTCGAGGCGAAGTCCACTTGCACATCCCTTACCCACGGTAAGGTTTCGAGCGCCTTCCGCGCTCGCACCGGTCAGCTGGTGGGTCAGGACATGCCGGTTACCGCTAGAACAACCTGATCGGGCTTTATGTCTTGTTCCGAGACAGCCGTTCTCGCTGGCGCCTGCGAGCGGCTATCCGCGGTCAGTCCCGCTCCCCGTGATGCAGCCGGTGGGGTGCCGGATTCGCCAGTACAGCCGCTCCCCAAGAGTGGAGCCAGCCCCACCACCCCGAACGCAATCATTCGCTGAAACATCCGCTTGCTCCTTTCTGGAATGCCGATCAATCTCCGGTTCGACCCCTCAAACGAACCGTTTTCTTCGTAAGATCGTACCAACTCGACGGCAATCCCGATATGTCGGATCGCAAACACCTCCCTTACATTTTGAATAGCGGTCCGTCTCACGGTGCAGGCGGGGCTTCTGGCCGGTCCTCCCCACGACAGGGCGTCATCAGCGTCTTCTTAAAGCGTTCTATCTGCTCGTCACTGAGGACTTCCCTGGCTCGGCCAAAGAAAGTGGGGATGGACTTCTTGCCTCGGTTGGCCAAGTCCTCAGGTCGTGTGACCCTCTGCTTCTTGGCCTCTTGAGTGAAGCCTTCCAAGTGGTCCTCCAGGATCTTCGTCAACTTGTCAGTAGTCTCCTTGTTTAGCTTCTCCGCTTGGGCGAAGGTCTTGATCCGATACAGAGCCAGCGTTCGGAACTCGATGATAGAAAGCTCGCCGACCCGCGCTGTCTCACGCCAGCGTTCCTTCCGCAGCGCCGTCTTGAGTTCATCGCCGACAAGGGGAATCGGTTTGTTCTCGGCCAGGATCTTGCGAGCTTCTTCGGCTACTTTAGTGCGCTGTTTTGCATGAGTAACGGAAACGCGAATTATGGTTCCGGTGTAGTTCGTCGAACTCGCCTCGACACCGTCGATCTTGTCGAGGGAGGCGAGTACGGGATACAGCATGCGCCCACAGCCGATGCCCTTCACGGCAGGACAACGCAGCCCCTCTACCTTGAACACAATTTGCTTGTCCGGTTCATTCCCCTGAACACGGGGCTGCTCCGGCGCGTCGGTTTTGCCCTCTGGCACGAAGCTCTCCGAGTTGTCTGATGCGCAGCATTCCGACTTGTTGCAATCAATTGCCGTCGCAGCAGCGGTGTCGATGTCATGACACCGGACAAGGCTCCGCCCAACGCTCAGCGCGGCTGCCAGCACGGGCAGAGCCAGCAGAACGCACAACGAGAACTTCGTACTCATCGGGATACTCCTTCCAAGAAGGGTTTGGCTTTCTTTGCCAGATTACCCAAGTTAACGACGCTGTCATGTTTGGGACAACGTGGCAAATTGGCCTGTTAAGTCGTTTATTTTCAAGGAGTTATCTGTCTGCCAGTCCGCTTTGTGTGCTGGGAAACTGGCAACCTCGACTGGCCCTCATTCTCGTGCCCGTCCAGACTTTCGAGGATTAGACATCGGCTTTTGTCGTTCTGTTCGCAGCAGGAAGAGGCAAGCCGCCCAAGAACTTCTTTCATGCGCAAGAGCATGGCGATCTTCGCCTCGATCTCCGCGACCTTGGCCTCGGCCAGTTGTCGAACCTCGTTACATGGCTGCTCAGAGCAGCGCAACGAGAGCAACTCCTTGATCTCGCCGAGTCTGAACCCAAGCCCTTTGGCTCGCTGGATGAAACGGAGGCGGTTCACCGTCTCCTCATCGTACTCCCTATAGCCGGACGCTCTCCGCGTCGGTGTTTCGAGCAGGCCGTTCTTCTCGTAGAACCGCACCGTCTCGATGCCGACTCCGGCTTGCCGGGCCACCTGTCCCACGGTCATTGGCTTCATCGTTTGGCCCTCTCGTCGGATTCTACACCCCGTAGTATGGTACGAGGTCAAGCACGATTCCGAGAAAAAGCCATTTTTATTATTTGACCCTGTTTAATTCCTGGCGAAAGGTGCGTACTTCGGATTGGAGGATTGCTGGTAGTTTCGTGGTAAGCGGATCAGCGCCGCTGAACCAGCCTTTCGGCTCGGTGTAGACGATGTGATACTCGACGAAGAGAGCGCCCTTCGGCTCGTGCAAGCGAGTGATTTTCAGATAGCCGCCAGCACCGTGATAAGGATGCGCGGGGCCGAGTTTACGTTGGCCTTCCTCATCCATGGTGATCTTGCGCCACTGGTTGGGAAAATCGGTGTCCTTGGCGAACCGCGGATCGACGCGCGTGGCGGCGAGGAGCGAATCGGGCTGCCGCGTGACGATCGTATGCAAGGCGGCCCGCAGCTCGACGCGCTCCAGCACGATGAACACGCCGTGACTGTATCGCTCCTCGCGCTGCTTGCTCGACTCCGCGGTAAGTTTGCGTTTCTCAAGCTCAGTCTCGTTGAGGATATGAATCTGTCTGTCCTTCGATTTTTTGTGCAGATTCTCAAGAAAATCGCGGCTGGATACAGTCTCAAGGCTTCCGTAAGCAATGAAGGAGACATCGATGCCCAACGCACGGGGGGCGTCGGTGCCCGGTACGGCGATTTTGTGGATCGCATAGACGTGGGGGGCTGTGCCAATCCTGGCCGTGAAATCACGGACGGTGAAGCGTTTACCGACAAGTGTCTCCAGGACTGCTCGTTGGCCGGCCGCATCCAGCCCGTCGGTCATTAACGGAACCGGCAGGGGCACTTTCGTGTCCTTGGTCACAACAACGCCTTCGCCGCGTAATTGCTTGAAAAGAGGGTTTGCCGGCTCGCCGGCGGCGGAGGATGACAAGGTGACAAGGTGACAAGGTGACAAGGTGACAAGCAGAGCAAGGCAGTCCGTGATCCACAAGGGAAATCGGGGCGGTTTCATGTCGTTCCTCCTCACCTTGTCACCTTTGGAGTGTCTGGCGCAACTTGGTCTCCAATTCCGCTGCCGTGGACGTAGAGAAACGGGGTCGGACAATCAGCGGTTTCATGTCGTCGCTGACTTGGATCTCTTTCTGGCCCTTGGGCGGCGTAATGATTGCGAAGGCTCGTTCGGTGGGTTGGCCGAGACTGAATTCGTTGCCATCCACGTGCAAAATGCAATCGCCGGTCAGGTTCGGCGGGAGCAACTGGATCGCGCCAATGGGTTCGGTGTATTTGCCGTCTTCCTCGCGGCCCAGCGCCCAGACTAGCGTGTTCAGGCGTCCTGTTCGTCCGTCGACGAGCACGGCATAACGGAGGACGATCGGCTGGTGCTTGCCGGCCACAACCATGAAACTCGGCGAATCGAAGACGAGAAATGTAGCGGAACGAGCAACCACTCCGATGTCGTCGAGTTTTTCCTGCGCTTTGCGGAGGACGACGCGGGCGAGCAGGCCAAGGTCGGCTCCGAGCCGATTCTGCGTATCGGGAGTGATGACGGTGTCCTTGCGGCCGATGCGTGTGCCCACGCCGACCGCGACCTTCGCCAGCTTATAACGCTTCGTCTCGCCGCCCCGCTTATCTGGTTGAACATCCGCGAGGATGGCCGTGAAAAGCAAACGTGTCAGCTGGTCAGCAACGGATGATAACTCGCTCACATCACCGGCTCCGGGACGCGAATAGCTCTTGATGATGAGATTGCTCCAACCCTTCGGAGCTTCCTTGTCGATGACGGTCCCTGGAGGAATCTGCGCGAGGCGTCTCCGCGTTACATCGTAGGTCGGTTCCGATTTCCCATCCGAGCAGGCGATATCGGTGAGACAGCAGACCATCAACGCACTGAGGAGCAGCTTGCCGATGAAACGGATGCCGCCGAACTTGCGCCAGCAGTACATCATCTCGACCGTCCTCCGAGGTTCAGGGACCACAACCCAGTGCGTGGGCAAGGACATAAAGTTAACCTTGCTCGCGTTCCGGGCTGGTGAAATTGTTCTCGGCATGTAGTCACTTGTCAAGACGCCGGAAAGATCTCTCCTGAACAGGGGAAAAGTGGTAATGGACGAAGAAGCGGCGATCCGTGCAGGCCGGGTGCTGGTGACGGGAGCCGGCGGTTTTCTCGGCGTCAATCTGGTTTGGGCGCTGCGAGAACACGGTTTCGCAGTCCGCGGATTCGTCCGCCGTCCGCCGCGCGGCCCGCAGTGGACGGGACTCGACGGTGTGGAATTCGCGATGGGGGATATTCGCAATGCAACTCAAATCGAGCGCGCCATGGAAGGCGTTACGGCAGTCCTGCACGCCGCCGCCCTGACGTGGCTCATCCCCCGGCCGCGGCGCGATGCTTATCGCGTCAATGTCGAAGGCACCAGGAACGTCTGCACTGCGGCCCTGCGCGCCGGCGTCCGTCGCCTCGTATTCACATCCAGCGCCTCAACGATCGCTCCGGGCACCGCGGATCAGCCGGCGGATGAAAACTCCCCGGATAATCGCGGGCTGATCCACGCTCCCTACTACTCCAGCAAACGATTGGCCGAGCAGGTAGTCCGCGAATTCAACGCGATGGGCCTGGAAACGATCACTTTCTGTCCAGGCTTTCTCCTCGGCCCACGTGACGCCCGGCCCACGACGAATGAGATGCTTCTATATGCGGCTCGCTTTCGCTGGCCGATCTTTCCCCCGGGCGGCATGAATGTGATCGACGTGCGCGAAGCGGCGCGAGCGCACGTCCGCGCCTTGTGGGTGGGCGAACCCGGCGAGCGCTATGTGCTCGCGGGATCCTACCAGAGCTATGCAGATCTTGGCCGCGTGGTCAGGCGATTCCTTGGCTCAGGCGATGTCTGGGTATTGCCGCGCTGGACGCGATTGGCCGGTACCATCCCGCTGTCCATTGCCTCCGGCGTTTTCCCGAGTGTACCGAACGGCTTGTCCGTGCCCAGCTTTCAGTATGGTTTCATCTGCTATCATCTATCGGGTGCGAAGGCGGATAAGACATTTGGCCTGACACACCGTCCGGTGGAGGAAACGGTACGCGACACCTTGCGCTGGTTCGGCGTGGCGAATGGTGCGCCGCTCCGGTAAGATACGTCGCGTTCTTCGACGGGCCGGAAAAAATACGATTACGGGAGGGAAAGAGCAATGCCCACGAGCGAGTTCACCGGCCTGTCGGATCGTTACGGCACAATCTTGATCGACCCGCCCTGGCGATTCGTCAATCGCACGGGAAAAATGGCGCCTGAGCATAAGCGCCTGCGCCGTTACCCGACCATGAGCTTCGATGAAATTGCCGCGCTCCCCTTGGCTCGCCACGCATTGGCGAAGTGCCATCTTTATCTCTGGTGCCCCAACGCTCTGCTCCTCGAAGCGCTTCAGATCATGAAAAACTGGGGCTTCACCTATAAGACGAACATCGTTTGGTACAAGACGCGAAAAGACGGCGGGCCGGATGGCCGCGGCGTCGGGTTTTATTTCCGCAATGTGACCGAGCTGCTGCTTTTCGGTATCCGGGGAAAGGTACGGACGCTCAAGCCGGGGAGACGACAGGTCAACATTATCGTCAGCCGTAAGCAAGAGCATTCCTGGAAGCCCGAAGAGGCATACCGAATTATCGAGGAGTGTAGTCCAGGACCCTACCTGGAGCTGTTCGCTCGGCAGCAGCGAACTGGCTGGACATCATGGGGAGATCAAGCTGAGACGTATGAGGCGAACCGACCAGTTATTGCCATGTACAATGGCCATGCTGTCCTCGAACGAGAGTAATACGAACCTCCCCCTCATTCCCGCGCTCCGCGTGGGAACGCAAAACACGCCGCACTCGGAACGACAACCATGAATCTCGCTATCGAAACCCATCGTCTCACGCGCAGTTTTGGCGATTTCTGTGCGGTCAACGGCATCGATCTGGCCGTCGAGCGCGGCACGTTTTATGGCTTTCTCGGACCCAACGGAGCCGGCAAATCGACGACCATCAAGATGCTGACCGGCCTGCTCGCTCCGTCGCGCGGCAGCATCCGCGTGCTGGATATGGACATGCTCGATCCGCGCCAAGCGCTCGAAGTCAAAGGCCGCATCGGTGTCATTCCCGAGGATTTGGCATTGTTCGACAATTTAACAGGCCGCGAGTATCTGACCTTCGTGGGCCGAATGTATCTGCTTCCGCGCGATACCATTCGGGGCCGCAGCGATGAGCTACTGGCCCTGCTCGGACTCGAAGGCGAAGAGAAAAAGCTCACGTTGGAATACTCGCATGGCATGAAGAAAAAATTGGCCTTGGCCGCTGCCCTGCTGCCCAACCCGGATCTGCTGTTTCTCGATGAGCCGTTTGAGGGCGTGGATGCCGTGACTTCTCGCATAATCCGCGATTTGTTGAAGGGCTACGTGGCGCGCGGCTCGACGGTCTTTTTGACCTCGCACGTTTTGGAAATCGTCGAGAAGTTGTGTTCGCATGTCGGCATCATCGTAAAAGGCAATCTCGTGGAGCAGGCATCGCTTGAGGAGCTTCGCCAGGGCGCTTCTCTTGAGGATCGCTTTCTGGAGAAAGCCGGCGCGGACGCGACGGCGACGCCCAAGCTCACCTGGCTAGAGGAAAACGCCCCATGAATGCACAGCACATTCTTGCCTTCCTCTGGCTGCGCTGGCGGCTTCGCGTCAACCGGTTGAAACGCGGCGGCATCGCCAATGTCGTGATTCTGACGATTATGAGCTTCGCGGCCGTCGTTGCCTCCATCGTCCTGTTCGCGGCCTTCCTTTCCATCGGCTGGTTCGCGCTGAATGATCTTCCGCCCGCGGTGCTGATGTACGTTTGGGATGGCGTGGTCGTCGCCTTTCTCTTTGCCTGGACCACCGGCTTGATCTCCGATCTGCAACGATCCGAACCGCTGTCGCTGGAGAAGTTCTTGCACTTGCCGGTTTCTTTATCCAGTGCGTTCTTGATTAACTACCTCAGCTCCATGGCGAGCGTGAGCTTGTTGTTGTTCTTGCCGGCCATGATCGGATTGAGCCTTGGACTGCTCATTAGCCGAGGCTGGGCCATGTTGTGGATCCTGCCGATGATGGCAGCATTTTTTTTGATGGTCACGGCGCTTACTTATCAGTTCCAGGGCTGGTTGGCGACCTTGATGGCCAATCCGCGCCGCCGCCGCACGATCGTCGTCCTCGCCACGATGATCTTCGTTTTCATCAGTCAATTGCCGAACTTGCTGAACGCCCTGCATCCCTGGCAAAAGCAGCCGCAGCAGGAGCCGCCGGCCCGTCTTTATCAAGAACAGGAGAAGCTTTTTCGCGACCGGTTGTCCGGAAATATCACCGACGAAGAGTTTAAGAAACGTCAGGAGGAAATCTCGCAAGCTGAACGCGAGTTTCAAGCTCGGAACCAGCGAGAGAACGAGAAGCGCATCGGGGAGATGGAGCGAACGGTCCTGTTGATGAATCTCATCCTGCCGCCCGGTTGGCTCCCCGCCGGGGTCGAAGCAGCGGCGGAAGGCCGGCCATGGCCGATCCTGCTTGCGCTCGTGGGACCGGCGTTGATCGGCACAGCCAGTCTTTATCGAGCCTACCGAACGACCCTGCGCTTGTACACCGGCCAATACACAGCGGGGCGATCGTCCGGCGACATCCGGCAGGTAAGCGACCGTACCAGCCGGCCCGCGGCGGCGGATCGTCCCTCGCCCCGTCTGCTGGAATGGAAGCTGCCCGTATTGTCCGAGCAGGCGACGGCCATCGCTCTAGCCACTTTTCGCGCGCTGCTCCGCGCTCCCGAAGCGAAAATGCTTCTTCTGACACCGCTGCTTATGCTGGTGATTTTCGGCTCGATGCTGCTGACAAGGACAGGGGCCAATGAGCTTCCCGAAGCGGCTCGCCCCTTGCTTGCCTTTGGGGCGATGGTCATGGTGCTCTTCAGCATGGCCCAGCTCATCGGCAATCAGTTCGGCTTTGACCGCGGCGTCTTCCGGGTCTTTGTCCTGAGTCCGGCCCGCCGCTGCGACATTCTCTTGGGCAAGAACGTGGCACTCGCCCCGATCGCGTTTACGATGGGCGCGACGGCGGCCGTGCTTGTCCAGATCGTGTGCCCCATGCGAATCGATCACTTTCTCGCGCTCGCGCCGCGTTTCGCATCGATGTATTTTGCCTATTGTTTGTTGGCCAATGCGCTATCCATCCTCGCACCCATGTACATCCCGTCCAGCTCTTTCCGACCTGCACGGCCGGGAGGAATTGTTTTGCTCTTGCAGATGGTCTTTATGTTCCTTTGGCCCATCACTCTAACGCCGATCCTGCTGCCTTTGGGCATCGAATGGGCGCTAGCTGAATCAGGTTGGCTCCGCGGCGTCCCGCTCGATCTTATGGTTTCTCTGTTGGTGTGCGCCGTGGTCATCTTTTTCTACCGTCTCATTCTGCAATGGGAAGGCGATTTGCTGCAAGCACGCGAGCAACGGATTCTGCAAATCGTCACGACGCGCGCGGAATAGCGCGCCGGCTGTTGACAAACGATGAAATCTTCTCTTGCCGCGTTTGCCGCAAACAAACTATCATTTCACGGTCTCTAGGAACATGGAGGTTCCCATATGATCCGGAAGAATACGTCCTCGGATGATGACTCGTTCTTCAACATCGCTCATGCTCGCTGGGTGATCGGCGTTTTGAGCATGCTCATCGCCGTTGTCGGCAAGGAGAGCTTGGTTGGCCTCCTTTTGCGGCAGACACGGCGCGAGATCGACGGCTTGATCAAAGATGAACAGCCAACCCCGGCGGTGGAGCGCGCTGCTCGTTACCGGGAAAACTGACAAGGTGACACGGTGGCACGAGAGCATCTGACAACATGAGCGGACTGGCGAGCCGTCGCAGGATGTTGCGATTACTGGTAGGAACGATCACCTTATCACCGAGACACCTTGTCCTCGTCCGCTGCGGCAGCGACTCGCGTCAAGTCATTGATTATCAACAATAGGGAGCTTCATAATGGAGAATCTGCGAGCCATCGACGAGGGCGCGCTGTATTGGTGCGAGAATCATCACTCGAACGTCGGGAACATGGTGATGGAATTGGTCACGCGTCTGGGCAACACGGGAGTTGTGCTCGGCGTGATCGCGCTCGGCGTGATTTTCTTTTGGCTCCTTGGCCGGCGTCGCACCGCCGTCATCCTCCTCTTGGCTACGCTATTGGGGCCGGCGATCAGTTATGGCGTTAAGTACGCCATCAAGCGCGAGCGGCCGGATGTGGCCTGGCGCTTGATTGAACGTCCGACATCGCCGAGCTTTCCTAGCGGCCATGCAGTCAACTCGATGGCTGTGTACGGCAGTCTGGCGCTTCTGGCGTCGCGCCATTTGCGCTCGCGAAGGGTGCGGGCATTTGTCCTGGTGATCGGGTTCCTGATGCCGCTCGTGATCGGCCTCAGCCGGCCATATCTCGGTGTGCATTATCCCAGCGATGTGCTCGCCGGCTGGACGGCGGGATTGGCCTGCGCGCTGCTCGCGCTCTGGGCCGATCAACGCTGGGGCGACCGGGAGCGCTTCGCTCCCGCGTGGAATCCTCCATCCACATCGCAAGTTGTCCCATCTTCCCCTGCCGAGTCCGAAGGCATCCGCGCTGCTGGCGAGGTGACAGGGTTCCGCAGTCCTGACTGAAGCGCCATCGTCCAAACGGCGATGTCCATCAATACGTGCAACGGCCCGAGCCCGGCAAGGGGCAGGCCCAAGGACTGACCAAGAAAACCGGCCCCGAACCAGAGGGAATCCACGACGGCATGCCCTAGCAGGCCGCGTATCCCGACCCGCAGGATACTTGAGTGAGGAGTGGGGAGTGAGGAGTGAGGAGCAGCGACCGCCTCACGCTCGGAGAACGAAGTCCATACTTCCCGGAGTTCGGACAGGAGCGCCGTCTCGTCCCCAACTCTTCGGTCAAAATGAATTAAGACGTTCCCCGTCCGCGGGTTGGCTTGCACGCTCTCGACACCGCGTATCCGGCGCAGGTGATTTTCGAGCGCTTCCCTATCCTCTCCTTTCCAGCCAGGCAGATGCAGCCGTACTCGTCCGGGAACCAAACTCAGGATGGGTAGACGTTCCTCGGAAGCAATCATAATCGCACTCCGTACGAGACCTTCCTTTCATGTTTAGGGGAATTGAAGAGGAATGTTGTTCTGCCAATCCCAGACGTTTTGGTTTGCCGTGAGCCAACCGTTATCCATCAATTGCACGTGAGCGTCCGCGAACAGCACTCCGTTGCCACCCGGATGCGGCGAGCTGAAAGTTTGGTCCATCATCCCCTGTGGGACTTGGGTGTCCATCATGCTCTGGGCCGAGAATGGTTGGATGCAGTCATACCAGTTCGTCGGGCCATTGGGATAGTCCTGCGGGTTACAGCCGAGGTGGGTCGCCATTGCCGTGCTGGAGGCGCCGTTGGCGTTGGTGATCGTCGTCAAGGAGATGCCCAGGGGCGCCCCGTAGAGAACGGCGGTATTCTGTTGGACATAATTGAAGTCGGTCAAACCAATGCCCCGAAATCCGCGACTGGGACAGAGCAAGAATTTAAGCAAAACTTGGCCTTTATTCACGGGGATGAGTGAGCCAGTGCCGTTCGCGTTCCCCGGTCCACCTCCGCCGCCTCCCCCTCCTTTCGCCACCGCCTGGACCGCGTTCTGCTGTTCCCAATAGGGCAGGGTTTGGAGAATCCAGCAGGTGTTTGGGTACGGATAAGGAGACCTTGTCGCGGCATTGTCGCTGGGAAAATAGCCGAAAATGCCGTGGAAGTTGTGGCACGCGATCCCCATCTGTTTGAGGTTGTTGGTGCATTCGATGCGGGCAGCTGCCTCGCGCACTTTCTGCACGGCCGGCAGAAGCAGCCCAATCAAGATGGCGATGATGGCAATCACCACCAATAACTCGATCAGCGTGAACGCAGTCCGATGGCTTGAGTTACGCATTTTGGTGTCCTTCAGAGCCCCTTGCGTCGTTCTCATTTCGCATTGCCTAATCGATTAATTAGGTTATCCTAATCAATCGATTAGGCAAGACAAATTCTTGCCAGTGCGCCGCACAAGCGCTGCGGGCCGGCCAGAACCGAAGCAAAAGTGTTGAAACGTCCCCACAACGTGATACAGTTGCAGCTGTCGTTGGAGATGCTTTGCCCGAGCGGGCGAAGACGACTTTCGTGCCCATCAGGGGAACGCGATGTCAATGTCCGCTACGTTGATGAAAGATCCCGTTGTCGCGGCCAGTTTCGCTTTTTTGGCCGAAGTGTTAAGCGAATACGGTCCGCGCGACTTTGCCGTTCGCGCCTGGGACGGCACCATCTGGGAGCCGGACCCCGGCCAGCCGACGCGGTTCACGCTCGTCTTGCAGCATCCCGGCGCGGTTCGCAAGATGTTCTGGCCGCCGCGCCCCTACACGCTCGGAGAAGCGTACATCTACGACGACATCGACCTTGAAGGCGACATCCACGCTTTTTTCGCCGTCGCCGGCTATCTCTATGAGATGCGTCCCGGTCTGGGACGGCGGCTGCGCTGGTTGAAGCGCTTGTTCGCACTGCCGGGGGGCGGACGGCCGCGCGCGGGACGCTTGGCTGCGCGGCTCTCCGGCTCGATTCACTCACGCGAACGCGATCGCCAGGCAGTGAGCTATCACTACGACGTTTCCAACGACTTCTATCAGCTCTGGCTCGATCGCCGCATGATTTACTCTTGCGGTTACTTCACCGATCCCGGCGACGACATCGACCGCGCTCAAGAGCGAAAACTGGATTATCTCTGTCGCAAATTGCGTCTTTTGCCTGGCGATCGTTTGCTGGACATCGGGTGCGGTTGGGGAGGGCTGGTGATGTACGCCGCGCAACAATACGGCGTCCACGCGCTGGGCATCACGCTGAGCCGGCAGCAAGTCGATCTGGCCCAGGAGCGTATCCGCCAAGCTGGGTTGCAGGATCGCTGCCGCGTCGAGTATCAGGATTATCGCGAAGTCTCGGGGACGTTCGATAAGCTGGTCAGCGTCGGTATGTTTGAGCACGTCGGCGGCCGAATGTTGCCGTTGTATTTTCAGAAGGCGTATTCGCTCTTGCGGACTGGCGGCGTCTTTCTCAATCACGGCATCGCGCTGAGCGGCTGGGAGCGCGAACCACGAGGCCAGCCATTCTCGCAGCGTTACGTCTTTCCCGATGGCGAACTGAAACCGATCCATGCCACCCTCAAAGCGGCGGAGCAAGCACGCCTGGAAGTGCGCGACGTGGAGAGTCTGCGCGAGCATTACATTTTGACCTTACAGAATTGGGTGCGCAGATTGGAGGAAAGTGCCGAAGAGGCGCGGAAACTGACGAATGAGACGACCTACCGCATTTGGCGCTTGTATATGGCCGGCTCGGCCGATGGCTTTCGTGCGGCGCGCGGCAACATCTATCAGTCGCTCTTGGTCAAGCCCGACCGCGGTGTCAGTGGCTTGCCGCTGACGCGCGGGGATTGGTATGCGTGAGAGGCAGCTTCCCGACGCCGCGCCTGCAGAGCGTAGCTCCGCTCCCTTACGGTCGCGGCTCTACGCGTTGCAGGCGCGGCTCGGATTATCGTCTTGTCAGGGCAGGCATTTTCGACATGTCCCACAAATGAATGCGCCCGTCTCCTCCCGTCGCCAAGGTGCGGCCATCGGGACTGAAACATGCCGCATCCGCGAACGCTTGCGGCGCGATGATCGTCTCACGGATTGCTCCGGTCTCTGCCTCAAGGAGAAGAATTCGCGGTTGTGGTACATCGCGGGCATCGAGATCCTCGCCGGCATTTTCCGGAACCATCCGCGTGATAACCGCCAGCCATTTACCGTCCGGACTAAACGCGGGACTCCAAGCGATGGGTCGATACCCCTTGGTTTTCTCGCAGACCACGGTCGTCCACAACAACCGTTTCCCCGCTAGGTCGAACAGCGATACCTTCCGCGTATCCCCTTGCCAGTTGATTGCAACCGCCTTCTGCTTGTCTGGAGAGAGAACCCCGAAGCCGGTCGGCTCATTCGGCTCGCACGTTTTCGAACCCATTTCGCGCCCCGTCGCGGCGTCCCACCATTTCAATTGGGTTGTCGATTTGTCCCTTTTTTTGGGGTCCTCAAAGACACGCACGGTTCCGTAGAACAAACGCCCATCGGGCGAGAACCGTGCGACGCTTGCGCGGGCGTTCTTTTCCTGGATCGACAGGGACCACTTCTCGCGCCCGGTAGCGATATCGATCATCTTCAGTGCTTTCGTGTGTCCGTTCTCGTCGGAGCTTGGAAAGACCACGGATTTCCCGTCGGGAGAGAACTCACCGCCGTAACTATCCACTCCCTCCAGCGTCCGATAGGTTCCATCCTTCACGTTCCACAAGCTGGCGACTTGTTTGGCTTGGCGCTCGTAGATTCCGGGTAATTCATCAGCGGTGTAGATCGTCTTGCCGTCGGGAGCAAGCTTCATGAAGCGAATAAGGTTTTGGGGCTGGCGCTTGTAAGTGCGAAGCAGCTTGCCGTCATCCAGATTCCAGGCGCGAACCTCGCCGCCGAAAGTCCAGCGGATCATCCGTTTACCGTCTTGCTCCACGCGCTCGGCCTTGCGTTTCTCGCGCCAGGCGAAGACCGTTCGCCAGTCCGGCGAGACCGCGTAGTAGTTCATGGTGGCATGATAACCGTAGCCCGCCTCGATGGTGGTCAAACGCTTGCCGCTGGCGACATCCCACAGGGCGATGATGCCGCCGGGATAATCGCCGGCCAGAATGCGCTTGCCGTCCGGCGAATACTCGATCTTGGCAATCATGCTGCCCTTGTTCGGATGGATTAATTCACCCTTGAGCCGCGAAGATACGGCTTCGAGCTTGAGATTCGGCGAGCGCGGAGCCGCGACTGGGATCTCGTGCCGGCTCGGAGAAACCGCGCCGTCTTTCCAGCTGTCGAACGCGATCGTGACCTTGGCATTGCCGATGCCGACCCTCTGCGGGACCCGAACCGGGCCGTGCAGATTGTCGCTTCAGCAACGCTGTCTCAACTCGTAATGTTCGAGAGGAGGCGCATCTCCGGGGCGTTTCGGCGGATAGACGATGTCTAAAGTGGGAAATTTGTCGGTAGGAATCACGTTCTCGTAATCGATCCAGGAAAACGTGCCGGCTCCGAGACCGGGCGAGCCGACGCCGAGAACTACATCGGTTTCGCGATCAATGGTCAACTGGTGCCGGCCGAACAGCGAGATTTGCCAGGGACCGCCGAAATGCAGAATCGGCGCGTCTTGCGGCCGGTCGGCGAATTGCAAGACTCCCGTGGCATCGACGAGGAACGAGCGCAGTTGAACTCGACCACCCGTGGCAGCACCCTTGCGGCCCGGTATGTCCATCTCCAGCGTGATAACATAGCCTCGCGCTTTGGGATTCTTTTTCAGTAGCTCCTTAACCACATCAACGCCTTGCATCACTTCGTTGAACTTCATGGTGCCGACGGTCAACTCCTTGTGCAGTCGTTCACCGTCGCGCAGATCGCCGGCCTTGAAGTAATAGACGCCTTCCTCGGCATTTTCGCTTTTCTCTGCGGCGACTCTTTCATCCGCCTCGGTCAGATCGCCGTTGCCATTGCGATCGACGTAGAGCGTGTCGCCGTCCTGCACCAGCCAAACGCGCGACTTCCCCTGGGTACCGAGGACGAGCAGGCAATATTTCGGTTTAGACCGATAGACCGGTTCTTTGACGATTTGGCGTTCGATCTTCGCCAAATCGACAGCGGCGCCCACCGAGGTTGAAACCACGAGCAGCATCAGGATTGAAGAGAAACGAGGCAACAGCATGACGAGACTCCTCTGGGTTTGAGTAATTCGCCAACTTCTATTGAATGCTCTCGCGGCGCGTGCAGCAAGCGGCTAACTCTCGAAATCGGATTGATTTCGCCTCAATAGGTGGAAATACTAAATGTTCTCGCATCCGAAGAGCATGGCACGATGTGCAACGTTGCCATCCCGAATTCCATACTTGGGAGACAGGCCATGTCCAGCCCCGTCTCGGACGCCGAACGTTGGCTGCCGGCCGCCCAGGCCGGATCGAAGGAAGCCCTGGCACAAATGCTCGAAGCTTGCCGGGGTTATCTGCTTCTTATCGCCACTCAGGAACTTGATCCTGCTTTACGGGCCAAGGGTGGCGCGTCGGACTTGGTTCAGGAAACGATTCTGGAGGCGTACAGGGACTTCGGACGCTTTCAAGGCGGTGAAGCAGAATTGCTCGCTTGGTTGCGACGCCTCTTGCGGAACAATCTGGCCAATTTCGCCCGCCGTTACCGCGATACGAGCAAACGCCAAATGTCGGCCGAGATACCACTGGATGCCGGCTCCGCATCGACTCCTCCCGCGCGAACCTTGATTGGCGGCGATTCGACTCCCAGCGCCCACGCCATGGCGAACGAGCAAGCCGAGGCGGTTGAGAAGGCGCTCGAACGCTTACCGGACGATTACCGTCAGGTTATCCTGTTGCGTTATCGCGAGGAGATGCCGTTCGAGGAGATTAGCCGTGTCATGGGGCGTTCCGCCAACGCCGTGGAGAAGCTGTGGCTGCGAGCCATTGAACGCTTACGGCACGAGCTGGAGAAACCATCATGAGCGCCGAGGAGCCTCGTTCCGACGACGAATCTCTCCTGACTCGACTGATGGCCTGCGATGAGGCTTTGGCGGCGGGAACTCCGCCGCTCGCCACTCCTGCCAGCGCTACGCCGGTGGAATTGCAGTCGCGTCTGGAACGTGATTTGGCCTGTATTCAGGTGCTGAGGAAGGTATTGCCGCGCCGTTCCAATAGCGCGACGCCCGTCTCGCCGGAAATCGATGGAAGCCCGATCACGTCGACGGAATTGCCTTTCCATGAGCTGGGCCGTTTCCGCATTCGTCGTCGATTGGGTCAGGGGGCGTTCGGCATGGTATTTCTGGCCTCCGACCCCCAATTGGGGCGCGATGTGGCCTTGAAGGTGCCTCGGCCCGAAGTGCTGATGACCGGCGAATTGCGGGAACGCTTTCTCCTTGAGGCGCGGGCGGCAGCCGGATTGGATCATCCCAACCTCGTGCCGGTCTATGAGGCCGGCGCCATCGGGCCGCTCTGCTACATCGCCTCGGCATATTGTCCGGGCATCATGCTGAGCGAATGGCTCCGAGGACAAACGGAGCTGCCGCCAGAGCGTCTGGCCGCATCGATTGTGGCTACGTTGGCCGATGCCGTTGGACACGCCCATTCTCGCGGCGTCGTTCACCGCGACCTCAAGCCGAGCAATATTCTCCTACAAGGGAAACGTCGCGATCCGGCCGATGGAAATTCGACCGTTCAGGAGCCGGCAGGCAGGGAAAACGCTTCCGATTTGGAATTGGAGTTCGTCCCGCGCATCACCGATTTTGGTCTGGCCAAACTGATTGGCGACGCCGCTACCGAGGGGCATACGGCTGCTGTCGAGACGAGAACCGGCGCGGTGCTGGGAACGCCCAACTACATGGCCCCCGAACAAGCTAGCGGCAAGAACAAAGAAATCGGCCCTGCCGCTGATGTGTATGCGTTGGGAGTGATTCTCTACGAGCTGCTGACGGGTCGGCCGCCGTTCCGCGGTGAATCGCTGCTGGACACGCTCGAACAAGTTCGCACCCGCGAACCGCTGCCTCCCAGTCGCATTAGACCCAAGCTCTCTCGCGATCTGGAAACAATCTGTCTGAAATGTCTGCAAAAGGAGCCGCACAAGCGCTATGAGCGAGCAACGGCCCTGGCGGACGACCTGCGCCGCTATCTGGCAGGCGAGCCGATTCAGGCACGGCCGATCCGCGCATGGGAGCGTGGTCTGAAATGGGCAAAGAGGCGACCCGCCCCGGCAGCCCTACTGCTTCTCGGTATCCTCGCGCCGCTCGTCGTGGCCGGCATCACCCTCGTTTACAACACCAGGTTAACACATGCGAATGCCAAGCTGGAGGATAGCAATATCCAGCTGGAGAATAGCAATGCCCGATTGCAACAAGTTAACAGCGATTTAAGAGACGCACTCGACGCCAAGGAAACTCAGCGGCTGCGGGCTGAGAACTTCAGCTACGTCTCCGACATGAACCTTGCCCAGCAGGATTGGGCAACGGCCCGTGTGGAACGACTGAGGGAGTTGCTCGAGCGCCAACCACCCAACCTGCGCGGCTTCGAGTGGCATTACTGGAAACGCCTACTCGAGCATAGCGTCCTCCATACTCTCTCTGGACATAAGGGGCAGGTGTGGTGCGTGGCCTGCTCACCAAACGGCAAGATTCTCGCCTCTGGCGGCAAGGATCGCTGCGTTCGCTTGTGGGATGCCGCAACGGGGCGTGATCTGGGAGTGCTGGGCCAGGGTACATTGCGGACCAGCGTTACAGGTCTGGCTTTCGTCGAGGGCGGGCAGACTCTGGCCGTCAGTACGCTCGGAAGCGATGTCTACCTGCTTAATATAGCGGGCCGGAAGCCGGATCGAGTTGTCACAAAGGGAGGCCCTCCCGTTATGGGTTTGGCTGCCGCGGGAGGGCGACCTATCCTGGCGCTCGCGCGAGCGAGTGCCGGTATGGAGAACGGGAGTGTTGAAATCTGGGACATGGAGAAGAAGGTTTTGCGTCATACCCTGCGCAAGCACAGAGGTCGTGTGTGGGCGGTCGCTTTCTCTCCCGACGGCCGACTGTTGGCTTCGGGTGACGACGACGGGTTCCTCCGACTTTGGGATGCGGAAGGAGGGAAACTG
>Ga0070738_10002747_pt1 | contig 25655 bp, 20 predicted proteins | sample Coa_R2_2_FD_66446 | JGI IMG/M metagenome (GOLD analysis project Ga0070738, IMG submission 66446) | Surface soil microbial communities from Centralia Pennsylvania, which are recovering from an underground coalmine fire - Coalmine... | ecosystem: Environmental > Terrestrial > Soil > Unclassified ...
GCGCGCAGGCTTGCGCCTGTGCGATCCGTTCTTCAGGCGCGCGAATGTGGTCCCGAAGTCTGAGGCCCTCCACGAGTCACTTTTTGCGCCCAAAATCGACCCGAATTCTGGAAAGCAATTCTACAAAGCTTGGGGTTGTGTATTTACAGAATGTTAAACCTTAGCGTGTAGTCTGGTCGCGGGATGAAGACCGCCGAAGAGGGCGAGAAACGTTTGGAACAACTAGCCCACGCATCCTCGGATACCAGAATCTTTGGGCTCTGGCCACGATCCTCGGTCGCCCAACAAAGCTGAAAAATGATCCTTCCAAAAAGGACAAGGTAGCCTAAAATGTTCTTAGCCGTCCTGCCTTCAACTACGGACGGGACACCCTCGCAACACGGGCAGGCAGTGCTGCCCAGTTGGGCGGGGGTTAAGTGGGGTGGCGGATTTCCCTCGGCGGAGTTCTAATGGAACTGTGAAGAAGAGATCGCGCACGTTTGTGGTCCATTCGAGCAACCCCTATGCAGCAGCGGCGGCCATGGGCATGGCAAAGGCTCGCAATGAGTCAAACGGCAATTACTTCAATCCGATTTCGGGACCGATCGCCAGCGGTCCGCCGGACTCGTTGCCGCATTGGCAAAACTCATTCGTGAAGGCGGGGACCTGAAGCCGTATTTGAGTCTCGATATCAGAAACGAGGACTCAGACAAGAACGATCCGCTGCTCAACAGATGGGGAATTCAGCACCTTCATTTTCGGCGTGGCGGTTCCGGCGATGTGTTGTTTGTAAAGATCACCGATACACACGCATTTGTCATTCAGGCGCACACCGCGCGGAAGGGTTAGGTCACCGTTGCTGCCCCGAACCGGCTTTCGTTGGCGAAGCCTTCGCCGCAGGCGCAGGTCCGAGCTCCACTGTCTTGCCCAGCAGCGCTTTATCGTGCTGTTCGGCGTGAATCACCACGCGGTCGCCCACTTTGACGTCGCTCTTTTGGACCGCCTTGGACGCGCGGCTGTAAGTGGTTTTCGCGTCTACGGCTACCTGGACCGTCTTCCCCGCCGTAGTCCTGACAGTGACCGACGCGCCGCCCACCAGCGTGACCGTGCCCATGACATGCTGCAACCCGCCGTGCGCCAGGACCATCGCGGCCGCCAACGCCGATCCGCTAATGATGCTTGTGATGCGCGTTTTCATTTACCCCCCCTCCATTCAGGAACTGTTTCTCTTCCTCTTCTTCCTTCCATTCATCCGGAGACTTAGGATTCAATTCGCGCATCGTCTGTTCTTCTTCCGCGCTAAGCTGCGGCAAATGGCGGATAAAACGCACCAACTTCCAGGAATCTTCTTCATTATGCCCGCCTCCGGCCGCTCCCCAAGCGGGCATGCCTGTAAACCGCACGCCGTTCTGGATAATCCAAAACAGTTCGCCGTCGGACAACCGTTGAGTTTCCGCCTCGCGCATATCCGGGGCGGGCGGATACATGTGTCTGCCCATTGCCGTATCGCCGCTTCCATTATTCGCGTGGCAAATGGCGCAGTGATCCGCCCAATGGGCCATCGCTTCGCGTCGCACCTGGGCGGTATCGGGCGCTGGGTTCGTTTTTTCGCGGGCGCCGGCTGGAATGAACCACGTTCGGAGCCGCGGCGCCAGCCGCTTCTCTAGGGCGCCCGGCTCCTCGGCCGCGCTAAAGCCGCGCCCTCGAGCCACGAAAATCCAGCCGCCCATGGCCATCGCAACGACCGCCGCAAAAGCGCCGCCCAAGAAGGAAACCGACGGCCGCATACTTCAGGCATCTTATCATTTGCGCCGTTCCGCCCGAGCTCAATTTTATTCCGTCCTTTTTCAACTATTTCCGCAACCAGGGCGCCTGCTGGCTTCGTGTTGTCCTCCTACTATGAGCGCGAAGGTGACCCGCACCCTTTTTCCTTTCGCCGCCCATTCGGGCAGCGAAAAATCGATTTTGTTCGTTCAAAAAAATTAAAGGAGACAATCATGAGCAACCCGGTAAGCCAGCCGGTGATTCCATCGCAACCGGACCAGCTATATTACGGCGTCAGCGCGTTGGCGCTGTTCCAAACGTTTACTCGCGATACGTATCTGAGCACGTTCGGAATCCAAGCGCCGCCCTACGATCCCTCGCGCGTCATTAAAACCTGGTTCGATTCCACAGTGGATACCTCGAACCCGTCCAATGTGGCCCTTTATAACGTCGTAGGGCAGGACAATAGCGGCAACTGGGGCCTTCAGCAATTGGTGATGCCGGCCCAGGAAGCGGCCACCGTGAACCTTACGGGCGCCGTTACCTATCCGCCCTACGTCGCCGCCCCAACCCAGGCCACGCGCGGGGGATCTGGAATCAATCCGCTTTACATGAGTCTGGAATCCGACGCGCAGGAAATCATGACTGAAATCGGCGGGACAACTTTGTTGGACGAAGGCAGTTCGCCGGTCTTCCCCGTGATTTATCCGGCCAATGAGCCGCGCCGGGTCTGGGATGTAGTTTTCAAAGGCCAGCCGCTCAATGTGGGCATGCTTCTGTCAATGAAATACGCCAACGGCGTCGGCGCGCCCGGCCATTGGGATACTTCCGGCTCCGATCCGGTCTGGGTGGCCGATCCTCCGCCGCCCACCGGCGTGGGCGACACCCGTCCGCCGCGTCCCATGCCAGTTCGCAACCTATTGCCGAACGAACAATTTCAAACCGGGCTGATGGGAGTCGGCATTATCCGCACCGACCTGGAGCAGTCCCAACAGGCGCAAAACGGCCAGTTCACATCCGACGACCGCGCCACTTTGCAGACCATCTATCAGATCGTCAGTAAGTTGGCGCAGTAGCGATTGGCGCCATTGGCCAGGGCGGTTCGGGCCTGAGCGATTCAAATCTACGGAATTTGATGGTTTCGGAACTCCACCGCTCGCGCGACCTTAATGGCCTTGTTTTCCAAAAGCTGTTGGAGGACCGGCGGCGGTACGGCGGTGTCCGTCTCAATCATAGCCACCGCCTGGCGCGGGCCGGAGGGCGGCGCGCTGTCCTGGCGGCCGAGCGAGAAGTTGGCGATGTTGATGCCGCTTTTGCCCAACTGCGTTCCGACGTAGCCGATTACCCCCGGAACGTCCTCGTTGCGCGAGTACAGCATGTGTCCAGCCAAGGGAGCTTCGCAATGGATGCCGTCCACCTGAAGCAAGCGCGGCGCGCCTAGCACCACGGCTCCCTCGACGGCGGTAACGCCCGTGTCGGTGGCCAGCTCCAGCCGGATCGAGTCGATGTGCGCCGCGCGCCTTTCGTGCGCCTCCGCGAAATTCAGCCCGCGGTCCGCGGCGATTTGAAGAGCGTTCACCACGTTCGCCTTGCGGGCCAACGACCGGCTCAACACGCCCGCCAAACCCGCATTGCGCACCAGCAGCGTGTTCTGATCGGCGATTTTGCCGCGATACAGGAGCCGCACGGAACTCGGATTCCCGGTGGCGATATGCGCCGCGAATTCGCCCAGGCGCTCGGCCAGCTCCACATAGGGCGCCACGGCGCGGTACTGCTCGGCCGTCATGGCCGGAACGTTTACCGCATTCAAGGCGACGCCATTCTGGAGATATTCCACCAATTGCTCCACAATCCGCACTCCGACGATTTCCTGCGCCTCTTCCGTCGACCCGCCAATATGCGGCGTGGCTACGAGCGTCTCAAAGGCCAGCAGCGGCTCGCCGGCCGCGGGAGGTTCGGTCTGGAAGACGTCCAGAGCGGCCCCCGCCACCTGACCGGACTGCATGGCGCGGCACAAAGCTTCGCCGTCGATCAGCTCTCCGCGCGCGCAATTCACGATCCGCACGCCTCTCTTCATCTTGGCGAAGGCGGCGTCGTTTAACATGCCCTGCGTCTCTGTGGTCAAGGCCACGTGCAGCGTGATGTAGTCGCATTGGGCAAATAGCTCATCCCGGCCAATGAGCTTCACTCCCAATTCGGACGCCGTCAGGGAGTTCACGTAGGGGTCGGCGGCGAGGATGCTCATCTCGAAAGCGCGCGCCCGCTTCACCACCTCGCGGCCGATGCTTCCCAATCCCATCACGCCCAGCGTCTTGCCGCGCAGTTCCGTCCCCAAAAACTTCTTCTTCTCCCATTTGCCGCTCTTGGTGGAGGCGCTCGCCTGGGGAATGGAACGCGCCATGGCCAGCATCAGGCCCAGCGTGTGCTCCGCCACGGAGACCGCGTTTCCGCCGGGCGTGTTCATCACCAAAACACCCGCCGCGGTAGCGGCTTTCAGATCCACGTTATCCACGCCCACTCCGGCGCGGCCAATCACTTTGAGCTTGGGCGCCTTGGCCAGCACTTCTTGGGTCACTTTAACGGCGCTGCGCACCAACAAAGCGTCGCAATCGCCCAGATGCTGGGCGTAGGCTTTGGGATCGGAAACAATTACCTCCCAGCCCGGCTGCGCTTTCAACAGATCGATTCCCGCGGCGGCGAGCGGCTCGGCGACCAGGATTTTCATATCACGCGCCGACCGGCTCACGCTCGGCTGGTTGGGACGGCGGCTTCGCAATCGCCGCGCGTTCGGCGTAAACCTGCTGCACGGCGGCAACGCCCGAGCCGAGTTTCACAGGAACGCCATTGGCATAAAGGATGATCTCCAACTCAGCCACCACGGCGAAAAGGTCGGGAAAGTCGAAATAGCCTAGGTGCGCGATGCGGAAAATCTGCCCCTTCATCGTGCCCTGGCCGTTGGCGATAATCGAGCCGAAGCGGTTGCGGAACTCTTTGACAATGACGCCGGAGTCCATGCCCCGCGGCGCACGCACTGCGGTGACCGATGCCGCCGGGCTCTCCGGCGCAAACAGCTCCAGGCCCAGAGCCTGGCAGGCCCGGCGGGTCGCCAGCGCAAGTTGCTGCGCGTTCTCGACGAGGTTGTCCATGCCGAGCTGCTTGATGTACTTCAACGCCTCGGCAAGGCCCAGCATGTGGGCGGTGTTTGGCGTCCAAGCCGACTCGCCAGCCGCCGCGCTCTTTCTCTCCTTTTTAAGATTGAAGTAGTAGCGGGGAAGCTTGGCCGTTTCCATCAACGCCCACGCCTTGGGGCTGATTGACAGAAACGCGAGCCCAGGCGGGATCATGAACGCCTTCTGCGATCCGCCGATGCAGATATCGATGCCCCAGCCGTCGATGTCAATGGGCATCGTGCCCAAGCCGGTGATGGCGTCGGCCACGAAGATGGCTTCTGTTTTCTTCACCGCCTCGGCCATGGCGCGGATGTCGTGCGCCGCCCCCGTGGAAGTCTCCGACGCCTGCACGAACACGCCCTTCGTATCCGGATTGGCGGCTAGGGCTTTGGCCACAGCTTCGGCCGGCACTGCTTTTCCGTATGGCGCCTCCAGCACGAGAGTGTTCAGTCCGAAAGCCTTGGCAATCTCCACCCAGCGCTCGCCGAATTTTCCCGCGCTGCAAGCGATCACGCGGTCGCCCGCCGAAAAGCAGTTCGATACCGAGGCCTCCATCGCTCCCGTGCCCGATGCGACCAGCAGGAGAACGTCGTTCTGCGTGCCCAGAACTTCTTTCAAATCCGACAACACTGCGCCGTAAAGATTACGGAAATCCTGGGTCCGATGGTGGATGTCGGCTTCCATCATGGCGTGCAGAGCCTTCGGATACAGCGGCGTCGGCCCCGGGGTTAACAAACGTTGCTTCTTGATATGCATGGGGGGATAGCTGCTTGCTCACTTCAGAATAACAGGGAGGCGCGGTGCGGGCCAAAAGACTGAGGCCCGCATAGCCATCGAGCGGCGGCGCGGAGTGACGGGTTCCTATCCAGGGTTAACTTTTGGGGGTGATAATCATTGGTAATTTGGCACAGGGTTTCGCTTTTCAGCCTAAGTATTTTCCCGATGGGCAGATGGACGCTCCGTACTATGCCCACATCCCCCCCTAGTTTACTTGGGGATAAGTTGACATAGGACGTTAAACGTTATTCGGCGTTCGGATTGCTCCGGAAGGGCAGCCGCTATCAAGTCGGAGAGTTCGGAGAATCTCGGCGGCCAATCAAAATCTGTTGGAGGAGAAGAATGTCTAAAAGGGCGTCGGTGTGCACTTTTGCTTTCGCATTGGTGTGTATGCTGTTAACCGTCCCGGCTACGTTAAAGGCGGATACGATCATTCTGGAAGGGAGCGATGCGATCGGTTTCCATTGCGCCCTTGGCGATCTTGGAGCCTGCACCTATCGCGATCAGGTCTGGACCGCGATTGGCGGTGCTTCGCCGCTTCCCATCGCAGTGTTTGGAAACACGGTGAACGGTACTCCAGTTACTTCAGGCACCCATCCGGTTGCCGACTTCTCAAGCGTCGCTGCCGCGGGCAACCTTAACAATTACATAGCGCTGTATTTTTTGGCCGTCAATGGCTGCTGTACCGAGGATGACTCCCTGATCACGGCGCCGGGCGCGCAAGCGGCCGTAGCCGCCTTTCTGGCGACAGGCCGGACGGTGATGATCGAGAACTACACGGGAGGATCGGCCTGGGATTTTGCCGTGGGCGCGGGTGGCATGGGTAACGCAAACGTCGCCGGCGTTGGCGGCGCTTTGGGCGGCCCGATTTGTTCGGACGGCGAGACAGTGACGGCTCTCGGCATGGCCAACGGCTTTACGCAGCCGCCGGCGCTCGGCTGCTGGACGCACCAAGCCTACAATGAGGCGTTTTTCGCTCCGTTGGGCTTCACGGAGAGCTTCTATGACGCCGATCCAGCCTTCGCTGCCGACAATCCGGGCGTGACAGGGCCCTTTTCCAGTTTGCTATCGACCGGCCCCACGATCACGGGCAGCACGCCGGAACCAAGCAGCGTCGTTCTATTCGGAACTGTCGCTGTTCTGGTTGTCGGGCTGAAATTCCGCCGCCGGCTGACGAGCAAAGGAATCTGACCGGCTATTACGTCGCTGGTATTTCACCGTTAGCGCGGGTTGGGAAGCCACCCGCGCTATTGGCGCCTTTTAGCCCTTGTTTTGCGATGAGATTCGGCAACGTTGACCACGGTGACTCATCTGGCTCGCACTAGCGTTTTGTGCCTTTCATTCCTCGCGTTGTTATCTAGCGATTGCACGCGGGACCCGGCAAAGAAGGAAGCTAGATTCCTCGCGAGAGGGAGGAAGTTTCTGGATCAAAAGGACTATGCTCGAGCGGCGCTGGAGTTTCGAAGCGCCAATCAAGCGAACCCCCGCGACGCAGAGCCATGGTATCAGCTCGGCATCGCCTACCTCGGGGCGAAGCAGCCTGACAATGCATACGTTGCCTTTATGAAGGCGACGGAGTTGAATCCCAACCACGCAGCGGCGCAGGTGAGGGCTTCAGAGATGATGGTGGCGAGCCGGGACCCTGAGGTTCTGGAAGAAGCCGTAAAGCGCTTGAGGCAGGTGATGACTTCCGGCGACGATCCCGAGACGCTGGGCGCCCTGGCCATGGCCGACTTGAAGTTGAAGAAGCCAGAAGAAGCGATCGGACTCCTGGAAAAGGCGCTGAACGAGTTTCCCGGCAATATCAAGCCGGCGGCGACGCTGGCGGCCATTCAGGCAAGTCGGCATGATTTCAACGCGGCGGAGGAGACGCTTAGAAAAGCAGCTGCACAGGCGCCTCAGTCCACGGAAGCAGCCTTGGCGCTGGCCAATCTATACTTCATCGAGGACAAGAAGGCGGCTGCGGAGGCCGAGCTGCAGCGCGCGCTGCGGATCGATCCGGTCAACGCATCAGCGCTTATGGCGCTCGGCTCGCTCCAGATGGCGGGCAACCGCGCCGCAGAGGCGGAAGAAACCTATCGAAAGCTTGCCTCGATAAAGGCCGCGAAGGCGCCCTACATCCACGCCGCTTTCCTGCTTCAACAGGGCCGGAACGAAGAGGCGCTCCGGGAGCTGAAGAAGCTGGCCGAAGCACCCGGGGCCGATGACGACGCTCGCCTTCGGTTGGCGGGCGCCTACGTGGCGACGGGAAACGGGGACGAGGCGCTGCGGTATCTCGGCCGTCTTCTGGCTGCCGATCCGAAAGACGCGGACGCTCTGTTGCTCCGGGGCCGCATCTATTTAAATACGCGGCAAGCGGCCGAAGCCCAAAAGGACATGGAGGCGGTGCTCCGGTTGCGGCCGAACTCGGCCGATGCGCATTATGGCCTTTCGAGGGTCCAGGCGCTGTTGGGTTCCGAGAAAGAGCGGGAGCGCGAATTGGGCGAGGTGCTGCGTCTAAACCCGAACCTATTGCAGGCACGCACTGAATTGGCCAGCATCCAGGTCAAGGCGGTCCGCGCGCAAACGGCTCTGGAGACCATGGACGCCGCGCCAAAGGCGCAGCAATCGTCGATTGTATTTTTGATAACCCGCAACTGGGCGCTGCTGGCTCTCAATCGCCTAGAGGAGGCGCGCTCGGAGATTGATCGCGGTCTGCATGTAGAGCGAGCGCCCGAGCTGGTGCTTCAAGACGGCATTTTGAAGCTGCTGAAGGCGGATAGTGAGGGCTCCAGAGCGGACGCTCAGGAAGTTTTGCGCCTGAGGCCAGCCGATGAAGGAGCGCTCAACCTGGCGATGCAGGCCTGCTTGGCGGACAAACAGAGCAACTTGGCGCTTCAGATTCTGAAGGAAACGGCCGCCAGAAACCGGGCGTCGGCGGCCGTGCAACTGCATGTAGGGCAGTGGCTGGAGCGCCTGGGAAAACTCGGGGAAGCCCGTGCGGCTTTTAGCGCCGCTAAGGCCCTGAACCCCCGTCTCATTGCGGCGGACCTTGCGCTAGCGATGCTCGACATGGAGGAGGGGAATTCAGATCGTGCACGAACGGGTCTTACCGGCATTCTCGTCTCCCAGCCCAACAACGAAACGGCGCATCTACTTTTGGCCAACATCGAGTACTCGCAGAAAAATTTTTCGGCTGCTTTGGTCCAGTTCACGGCGGTGGTGGAAGCCAATCCGAACAACGTGGCGGCGCTCAATAATTTGGCGTACCTGAACGCCGCGCACGATTTGGACGGTTCGCTCAGGTACGCCCTGCGCGCCATGGAGCTCGCCCCCAACGATCCGACGGTCCAGGATACGCTCGGATGGATATATTACCGAAAGGGAGATTACCAAAAGGCCGTGGAGTTTTTGGCGCCCTCGGTGTCGAAACAGCCGAGCCCGGTACGGCAGTTCCACCTTGCGATGGCTTATTTCAAAGCACGAGACCGTGATCGAGGCCAGCAACTTTTGAACCGAGCGCTGGCGCAGGATCCGAATCTCTTTAAGACCGAAGAAGGATGGCTACCCTGAGGCCGCCGAACGCGCGACCTGCCCTGAGCCAAGCCCAAAATCCAGTATGCTGTGAATATGCGGGTCGCCCTCTATGAGGTTGGCGAAAAAGGCGCGGAGGAGCGGAGCGGGATCAGAAAAGTGAAGGGCGAAGGCCCGGTGGCCGGTTTTGAATTCAATCTTACCGACATTCAGGCGGGTCAATAGCCTCTGGGCATGCGCGTTCTCGATGTCGGCTGCGGCATCAACAAAAGATTGGGCGCGGTCGGCGTCGATCGTAATCCCAGTTCTCGAGCCGACGTGCTCGCCGATCTCGACCGCTTCCCTTATCCCTTCCGCGATTCCTCCTTCGACGCCCTTCAGGCCGTTCATGTCATCGAGCATGTCTCCGACGTCATTCGCTCGATGGAGGAATTCCACCGCCTGGTAAAGCCGGGCGGCGAAATCCTGATCGTGACGCCGCATTACACCGATTTCAGCTCCTTCTGCGATCCTACCCATCGCTGGCATTTGAACAGTTTCTCTCTGCGTTACTTCGGTCCGAATCACGGAGGATTCGGCTACTACTCCCTTGCGAGATTTGCGGAGAGTTCCGTGCGCGTAAAGCTACTAGCTTTGTGGAGATGGCTGGGATGGGAATGGCTGATCAACGCTTCGCCGCGCCTGAGATTATGGTGGGAGTACTATCTCTGTTATCTGATTCGGGGAAAAACCGTCGAATGGCGGCTGAAAGTGATTAAATGATCGGCGCGCTTCTGGATTCGCTGCGCTACGCGCGGCGGCGGCGAGAGGCCGCGGGCGCGCAGGCCTCAGGACGCCGCGGGGAGGATCTGGCCCATCGCTATTTGCAACGCGAGGGATTTGTGATTGTGGCCCGCAACTATCGTCTGCCTTCCGGAGATGGAGAGGCGGACCTCATCGCCTGGGACGGCGATACGCTAGTCCTGGTTGAGGTGAAGTCGCGCGAAAGCGCCGAATATGGTCCGCCGGACCGCGCCATCGGGCCCCAGAAGCTCGATCATATGGCGCGCGTCGCCCGCGCTTATTCGCGCAAGACCGATACGCCCTGGGACCGCATCCGCTTCGACGTCATCGCGGTCTTGCTCACCGACCCTCCCAGAATCGAGCATATACGAAATGTCCGCAAGTCGGCGCTACGTTATTCTGAATTCTGACTTCATGATTCCGTGCTTCGATGGACGCCGAGAAGCTTCGCATCATTGAGGCGCAGCGCCGCGACCAGCACTGGCGCCGGTGGGGGCCTTATTTGGCGGAGCGCGCCTGGGGCGCGGTACGCGAAGACTATTCGGCCGACGGCCGCGCCTGGGAGTATTTTCCTTTCGAGCAGTCTCATCTCCGAGCCTACCGGTGGGGCGAGGACGGCATCGCCGGCATTTCGGACAACCATCAACGCCTCTGCTTCGCGCTCGCCTTCTGGAACGGACGCGATCCCATTCTTAAGGAGCGGCTGTTTGGACTAAACGGCGAGCAGGGCAATCATGGCGAAGATGTCAAGGAATGCTATTACTACCTCGATTCGACGCCCACGCATTCCTACATGAAGTGCCTGTACAAATATCCGCAGGACGAGTTTCCGTATCGCCGCCTCATCGAAGTGAACGGCGCCCGCAGCCGCTTGGAGCCGGAATTCGAGCTCCTTGACACCGGCGTTTTCGACGAGGACCGCTACTTTGACATTTTCGCCGAATACGCCAAGGCCGATCCGGACGATATTTTGATCCGCATCACGGCGGTGAATCGCGCCCAGTCGCCCGCGACGCTGCACTTGGCGCCGACGCTGTGGTTTCGAAACACATGGACCTGGAAACCCGGAGCGGAGAAGCCGGCTCTAGCGCGCTGCGGGGAAGGCGAAGCGGCCGCCATCGATATTCGGGAAGCGACACTGGGAGCCTACCGGCTGACGTTGGACGGGCGCCCTCCCATGTTGTTTACGGAGAACGAATCGAATGCGCAGGTTCTATGGGGCTCGCCCAACCCTAGCCCTTATGTCAAGGACGCCTTTCATCGCTACATTATCGATGGCGACCGGTCGGCAGTAAATCCAAATCAATGCGGAACAAAAGCTTGCGCCTGGTATCGCTTCGATCTTGGCGCAGGCCAAAGCCGCTCGATTCGTCTGCGGCTGACAAAAGCGGGCGAAGCATCCGGCATGGTGCGCGACTTCGATGGCCTGTTTGCTGAGCGGATTCAAGAGGCCGACGAATTCTACTCCTTCTGCCCGAGCACGCTTTCCGCAGACGGCCGGCGCGTGCAACGGCAGGCTTTCGCGGGTTTGCTCTGGTCCAAGCAGTTTTATCACTTCGTCGTGGAGACGTGGCTCAAAGGCGATCCAGGGTTGCCGCCTCCTCCCGCCAGCCGCCTTGAGGGACGAAATTCCAACTGGGTCCACCTGTATAACGAAGACGTCATTTCGATGCCCGACAAGTGGGAGTACCCATGGTACGCCGCCTGGGACCTGGCGTTTCACGCGATTCCGCTCGCGCTGGTGGATCCGGACTTCGCCAAAAGCCAGCTCCGTCTATTTCTGCGGGAATGGTATTTGCATCCAAACGGCCAGATTCCCGCTTACGAGTGGTCCTTCAGCGACGTGAATCCACCCGTGCACGCCTGGGCCTGCTGGCGCGTGTATCAGATCGACCGCAAGCTCACCGGCCATGCGGATTATGGATTCCTGGAGAGCGTTTTTCACAAGCTGTTGCTCAATTTCACGTGGTGGGTGAACCGCAAAGATTCGTCGGGCAGCAACATCTTCGAGGGAGGTTTCCTGGGCCTGGACAATATCGGCGTTTTCGACCGGTCAAAGCCCGCTCCGATGGGCGGCTTCATCGAGCAGTCCGATGGCACAAGCTGGATGGCCATGTACTGCCTGAACATGCTCAAGATCGCTTTGGAGTTGGCGAGCAAGGTCGATCTCATCTACGAAGACATCGCGAGCAAATTCTTCGAGCATTTTCTCTATATCGCCAGCGCCATGAACGGCTTAAGCCGGAGCGGACTGTGGGATGAAAGAGATGGCTTTTTCTACGACCGCCTCCGGATTCCCGATGGGAGCTCAATTATAATGGCGATCCGCTCGATCGTCGGCCTAATTCCGGTTTTCGCCGTCGATACCGTCGAGCCTTCTGTCATCAATGCGCTTCCCGGATTTCGTAAGAGGATGGAGTGGTTTCTGGCGCATCGGCACGACTTGTGCGCAAATATCGCTTCGCTTGCGCGCGAGGGGGTGGAGTCGAGACGGCTGCTCAGCCTGCTGCCGCGGGGGCGCCTGGTCCAAGTCCTAAAGCGGATGCTGGATGAAAGGGAGTTTCTATCGCCATACGGCATCCGCGCTCTTTCGAAATACCACCAAGAGCATCCGTTTGTTCTAAGCTACGATCACAAAGAGCACCGCGTCGATTACGAGCCCGGCGAATCGACAACTTACCTATTCGGAGGCAATTCCAACTGGCGCGGTCCGGTCTGGTTTCCGGTAAATTTCCTGTTGATCGAATCGTTGCAGAAATTCAATTGGTACTATGGCGACGATTTCACGGTGGAATTTCCGACCGGCTCCGGGCGCCAAATGAATCTCGGCGAGGTTGCGGCGGAGCTGTCCCGGCGTCTTTCGCGAATTTTTCTTCGCGGCAAAGACAGCTGGCGGCCGGTGTATGGAAATATCGAGCGCCTTCAAACGGATCCGAATTTTAAAGATTACGTGTTGTTTTACGAATATTTCCACGGCGACACCGGCGCAGGCATCGGCGCCAGTCATCAGACCGGCTGGACGGCTTTGGTCGCCAAGCTTCTTCAGCAAAGCGGGGAATGAGTCCAGTGAGAGGCGGGTCGACTGGACGGGGCCGAAAAATGTATTGAGCGGTGAATATAATTGCACATCCGCTCTACTGTTACCATCGAAATGAACCACTCGAGGAGGGGACCGATGTATTGTTGCTTGTTCTCCGCGCCTCAACGCGACAGCCGCACAACCAAGGCAGGCGATAGCTACATAGGTCCCAGGATGCGGCCGCCCGCCTTGGTGTGGGTGTTTTTATCAGTCGTATTCGCTCTTAACGCATTGGGGCAAACTCCGCCGCCCGCTCCCGCGGCGTTTCCCGCGCCACCCGCCGTCGAAAAGCTTCAAAAGACCCAGCACTCGATCCAAATTGACGGCCGCACCATCAACTACACCGCCACCGCCGGCACGTTGGTGCTGAAAAAGGAAGATTCTAGACCTATCGCCAGTATGTTCTTTGTCGCCTACACCCGCGACGACATTCAGGACAAATCTCAACGGCCGCTGAGCTTTGCCTTCAACGGCGGCCCCGGCTCGGCATCCATTTGGCTGCATATGGGCGCGCTGGGACCAAAACGCGTCGTGCTGGGACCGAGTGGCGAGCAACCGCCTCCCCCGTACCACTTAATCGACAACGACGATTCTCTGATCGATATTACCGACCTTGTCTTTATCGATCCTGTCTCTACGGGCTATAGCCGTAATGCGCCCGGCGAGGATCCCAAACAGTTTCATGGACTGGAAGGCGATCTGAATTCCGTCGCCAACTTTATTTATCAATACACGAGCAAATTCAACCGCTGGAGCTCACCCAAATTTCTCATCGGCGAAAGCTACGGGACGGCTCGCGCCGCGGGTTTATCCGAGACTCTTCAGGAACAAGGGATCAACCTCAACGGCATCGTGTTCATCTCCGCCGTGCTCAATTTCGAGACCATCAGCTTCAATCCCGGCAACGAGCTGCCCTATATTCTGTTTCTGCCTACATATACCGCCACGGCCTGGTATCACAAAAAACTTCCCGCCGATCTTCAGGCCAAATCGCTGGAGCAGGCAGTTCAAGCGGCGCGCGAGTTCGCCTCCGGCGACTACACGCTGGCCCTGATGAAGGGCGCAAAGCTTGCGGGGGCGGAGCGGGCCAAGGTGGCCGCGGAGACGGCGCGATTCACGGGGCTTTCCAAGGAATACGTCGAGGAGAGCAACTTGCGAATCTCCCCGACTCGTTTCCGGAAGGAGCTTCTGCGCACTGAGGGCAAGACTCTCGGCCGCTACGACAGCCGCTTGGAAGGCTCCGACGCCGATTCCGCGGGTGAACGCCCAGAATACGATCCTAGTTACGCGAGCGTCCAGGGAGCCTTTACGGCCACGTTTAACCACTACGTCCGCGACGATCTCAGATGGGACAGCGAGCTTACCTACGAAGCGCTTACCGGCAAGGTGCTGCCGTGGAATTACGAACGATATCAGAATCGCTACGTCGACACGGCGGAAATGCTGCGCCAGGCGATGGCGCAAACGCCGACTCTTCGGGTTATGGTGGCGGCCGGCTACTATGATTTGGCGACCCCGTTCTTCTCCGCCGAGTACACGTTCAATCACTTGGGTTTAAGCCCGTCGTTGCAGCAGAACGTGAGCTTTGCCTACTGCGACGCCGGCCACATGCTGTATACGGTTAAACCGTGCCTGGACGGATTGAAGCGGTCGCTGACGGATTTCTACCGCGCCGCCGTTGCCGCCGGACCGGCGGGGACGGGGCAAGGGGCTGCCGCCGCGGCCGGCCCCAGGAGTTCGCCGTGACGACCCGATCCACTATTTCCGCGTTGCTGCTTGCGAGTTTTGCGGTCTCGCAAACGAGAACTTCCGATCCCACCTTCAGCTTTACTCCCATTCACGGCAACAAGATCACTCAGGGAAAATTTTCGCCCGGCGGCTCCATCCCGTTTATCGACCAGTTCGACGGAACCAGCTCTTCCATCGACATCTCCAAAATCGAAAGAATCGTGATGACGCCGCGAAAGCCGCCATACTCATCGGCGTGCGGGGCCGCGCCCGAGGCGATCGTCACATTCCTGGACGGCGGCCGGCAACGGGGTTGCATTGCGCCCGGAGCTCCGCTGGCGTTCATCGGCTCGGCTGCGATCGCCTCGGTGAACAGCGCCACAGGAAAATTCGTACGGGAAAAGCGTTAGCTCACTTGACGCTCTTTATCCACTTCAGAATTGGGCCGGTGACGCTGGTGTCCGGCGTATCGGGAGACATGACCTCGGAGATGTGACTGTGGTCCTTGAATACGGCGTAGGTTGGGCAACGGTTCGCTTTACAGAGTTCATCGCGGAGCGTCTCGGCAAAGGCGATGATGTTCGGAGGGTCGAGTTCGGCGACGGAAAGGAAGATCGGCAGTTTCGAATTCACCAACCCCGCAAGATTCGAGCGGGCCAGTTGGGTGGCCTGATCCACCGGCTCACCCCTGCCCTTGGCGCCGCCCTTGCCGGCAAAGCCTTTGCCATCGCCGCCCTTTGCCGCGCCGGCTCTGGCCGGGGCGGCCGGGGCGCCTCCGCCGCAAGGACCGAATCCGCCCTGCGTAGGTTTGGGAGTGGCGGGAAGAATATTGAATGCTGGCGGCGACATGAACACCACGCCTTTCAGTCCCACGCCTTTCGGCCCCCACAGCTCCGAATGACTCACGTAAGTGCTCAGGGGCACGTTGCCGGCCGACTGTGACCAGGCGAACACCCGGTTTGGATTGCCTTTGTATTTGGAGATGTTGGACTGAACCCATTGGACAAGCATGCCCACGGCTTTCGCCGGATCGTCCCAGGCCTGCCCGGGGTGGCGCTGCATATTCACTCCGGTCATGCCATTCTTGACCGCCCACAGCATGACGTTGTCATAGAAAACATCGCCGTTTTCCCCGCCTTGAATTTTGTTGCCGGCTCCGCCGGAAATGTAAATTAGAACGGGCCGCGAGTTGCCGCCTTTTTCTCCAACCGCAACGTCGAGCACGTCTTTCGGATCCGGGCCGAAGGAAATATCGCGGGTGAACGAAACGCCCTTATAAGGGGGATTGGGATGCAAAGGCCGGTAAATTTTGGCTGTCTCGGGGACACAAACCCCGCGCCCGATCTCGACGAGCTGTTTGGCGATCTCGGGCGGCACTTGCGCTTGGGCCAGCCCGGCCAGGAGAAAGGGAATCGGCAGGAGCGAGAACTTTAGCTTCACAAAGAACCTCCAATGGCATTCGAGTATATCGCAAAACGCTTGACCAAGAGCTTGTTTTTCTGGCTTCAGCAGCGGCGTAAGACGGTTTACGATTCGCGCGGATCGCTTTTACGCGGCGGCCGAGTCGAACGGTCTGAACCCCATGTGCGGCTTGCGCGGAATTGCCTGGCTCGCGCGAGTTGCCGCCTCGCGGTTTTGAATCGCGTGAGATAGACTAGCTCTCGGCCATGTCTGTCTCCGCATGTGCTTTTAGCCGTCGCGGTTTTCTGGAGGGAGTTGTGGGTCTCGGAGCCGGCGCAATCGCGCGGGAGGAGAAGCCGGCGTCCAAGCCTTACCGCATCGACATTCATCACCATCTGTTTCCGCCTTCTTACTCCTCCGCGATTGTGGCGCAAGGACAATCTTCCCCGCCCGCCTGGACGCCGGCGCGTTCTATTGAAGAAATGGACAAGAGCGGGATCGCGCTTGCCGTGGTCTCGCTTTCCGCGCCCAACGTGACCTTCCCGGACGCGCAACTGAACCGGCGGTTGGCGCGAGAAGTCAACGAATATGGCGCCCAGATGGCGCGCGACTATCCGGGCCGCTTCGGACTTTTCGCGGTGCTTCCGCTGGCCGACGTTGAGGCCAGTTTAGCCGAGCTCGAATATGCGCTGGACACTTTGAAAGCGGAAGGCATTGGGCTGATGACCAGTTATGGCGCCAAATGGCTGGGTGACGGCTCATTTGCGCCCGTGTGGGCGGAGCTGAACCGGCGCAAGGCGCTGATTTACACGCATCCGCATTCGCCCGATTGCTGCGGCAATCTTAACGTCGGACTTCCCCCGCAAGATATCGAATGGGCCACCGACACCACGCGAACCATCGCCAGCCTTCTGTTTAGCGGAACAGCGGCTCGCTACCCCGATCTACGATGGATTTTTTCGCACGGCGGCGGGACGACTCCGTTTTTGCTGAGCCGTTTTCTATACGAAGAAAAGACGATGAAGCAGGCCCGAGAACAGATGCCTCATGGGCTGCTGTACGAATTGAAGAAGTTCTATTACGATGTCGCGCAGGCGAACCATCCAGGCGCGCTGGATGCATTGTTGCGGCTAGTTCCCGTGTCGCAGGTTATGTTCGGGACGGACTACCCGTTCCGCGCTGGCGCCGAGGTTATCGACGGCTTAAGGGCGCATCGGTTTGCTCCCCAGGAACTGCGCGCCATCGAGCGCAACAACGCCGTTCGGCTGATGCCCGGATTGAGGATCTGAACCGAACGCCGCATTTTCCGGCCTGCGGCGTCACCCTATAGCCGCTCCGTCCCGGCCGCTTTAGGGGCGCGATTGGTTAAAACGACGTTCGGCGTCTATTTCCCGTTGAGGTGAGAATTTTAGCGTTCCTACCAGTTGGCGAACCTCGGGAATGTTTTCTTGCTCTAAGAAGGATTCCAACTCTTGCGCAATGCGGACAGTGGCGCGGGGATCGAAGAAATTGGCTGTGCCTACTTGTACCGCGCTGGCGCCGGCGATGAGAAATTCAGCCGCATCGAGACCTGTAGCGACTCCGCCGATGCCAAGGATGGGGATCTTGACGGCTTGGGCCGCCTCATAGACCAGGCGCAGGGCGATGGGCTTGATGGCAGGTCCGGAAAGGCCCCCGAAACCCGCGCCCAAGCGGGGACGGCGCGTGCGCGCGTCAATTGCAAGAGCGACGATGGTGTTGATCAAGGAAAGGCCGTCGGCGCCGGATTCGGCGGCGGCCTTTGCCAAGGGCTCGATCCGGTCCACCTGGGGGGACAGTTTTACGATCAAAGGCCTGCGTGCAATGGCTCGCACGGCCCAGACGACTTCCGAGAGCAGCCCTGGGTGGCTTGAAAAATACAGGCCTCCGCGCTTGGTATTGGGACAGGAAACATTGAGCTCGTAGGCGGCCAAGCCTTCGGCGTCTTCAAGAACGCGCGCCACCTCGACGTAGTCGTCGATGGTATGTCCAAAGATATTGGCGAAAATGGGGACATCAATTTTGCGCAATTCTGGCAGGCGGTCTCGCAAGAATGCCCGCACACCCATGTTCTGGAGACCGACGGAGTTGATCATGCCGGCGCGGGTTTCGAACAGGCGCGGCGGAGGATTTCCGGCGATGGGCTCGCGGGAAAGCCCTTTTAACACCAGGCCGCCGATGGACTCCAAGTCGAGTAAGCTCTTAAATTCTGCGCCATACCCAAAAGTTCCCGAGGCAGCGAGCACCGGGGTCCTAAGGTAGATGCCGAAGAGGGAGGTCGCCAGGCGGGAGGACACTTTCACACAAGCATAACAGCGTCTTTGTAGAACCGAGGGACCATTTGCGCCCCTTGGGAAAACGGCGATCGCTAAGGCGTTTGCCCGATGGCGTGGAAAGGGAAATCGGCGCACCATGAAATTGTGGAAAAGCATCGTCCGCGCCAGCCTCGTTCAAAGAAACCGCGCGCGCTGGCGTCGAAGTTTTCCATTTTCACGGGAGTGCTGCTGTCGTGGGTAGTGCTGACCACGATATGGTGGGATGTTGCCCAACATACCTTCAGCTTGGCCAAGGGATTGGCGCTGTTCGGGCTAGTGGGGGGAATCGCGGGAGCGATTTCGCGCTTTACAATTCGCGTGCTGGGGCGTCCTTTGAAGTTGCTGGAGGCGGGGATGGTTTCCGTGAGGCAAGGGCGGCCGGAGCCCATTCAGGTGAGCCGCACGGGCGATGAAATCGAATCTTTGGGCGAAAGCTTCAACCTCATGATCCAAGCGCTGGCGGAGTCGAAGTTGGAGATCCGCCGGCACCAGGAACTACTGGAGGAGCGCATCCGGCAGCGGACGGCGGAGTTGGAGTTGGCCAAGGATGCCGCCTTAGCGGCCAGCCAGGCCAAGAGCGAATTTCTGGCCAATATGTCGCATGAGCTGCGCACGCCGATGAATGGGCTGCTGGGGATGCTGGAGCTGACTCTCGAGGCGGGGCTGGAGCCGGAACATCGCGAGCAGCTCGAGCTCGCGCGCCGGTGCGCGCATTCGTTGCTGGCGTTGCTCAACGACATTCTGGACCTTTCGAAGATTGAGGCAGGGAAGATGCCGCTAGAGCGAGTTCCGGTGCAATTACGGACGATCGTAGAGGACTGCGTAAAGGCTCAGGCGGCGAAGGCGGCGGAGAAAGACATCGCGCTTCGATTCGTGGAGTTGGAAGGAGCCGGTCAAACCGTGCTGGGAGATCCTGTCCGTCTGCGTCAAATCACAAACAACCTGCTATCGAACGCATTGAAGTTTACGCATAGGGGAAGCATCGAGGTGCGCCTGAGCGCGGCTCCGTTGAGCGGCGCGGGACCGGGCAACGAGCGGATTCAGGCGCGGTTAGAAGTGCGCGATACGGGCATTGGCATCCCGGTTGATAAATTACCCAACATTTTCGATAAATTCACCCAAGCGGATTCCAGCATTACTCGGAAATACGGGGGCACGGGCCTTGGCCTTGCCATCACTCGCAGGTTGGTGGAGATGCACGCGGGGCAAATTGATGTGGTAAGCGAGCCGGGGAAGGGCAGCGCGTTCACGGTTACGTTACCCTTCGAGGTTACGTCTGATCCGCCTATCGCGGGGCCTCGGCCCACGCGTGAAAAAAACTGCGCCGCGCATATGCCAGCACGAACTAAAGCCGTCGCCGAAGGCTCGGCGGCGCGGCTGCTTCTGGTGGAAGATAATCCCGTCAATCAGAAGGTGGTGGTCGCGATCCTTGGCAAGAAAGGGTATCGAATCGACATCGCGAACCACGGGCGCGAGGCGATCAAGAAACTCGAAGAAGCCAATGGATGTTATGACGTCGTGCTTATGGATGTCCAGATGCCGGTGCTCGATGGATTAGAAACGACTCGCATGCTGCGCCGCAATCCCAGGTGGGTAGGATTGCCTATCATCGCCATGACCGCCCACGCCATGAGCGGCGATCGCGAACGCTGCCTGGAGGCGGGGATGAGCGCCTATATTTCGAAGCCAGTTCAGCCGGCCAACCTCGTCTCCACTGTGGAGCGGTACACAGCGAATGCGGGCGCTCCCGCGGCGGTGAATTGAGCGGCTCACTCGAGCCGGTAGTTTGGAGCTTCCTTGGTGATGATAACGTCGTGCACGTGGCTTTCGCGCAATCCGGCCGAGGTCACGCGAAGGAATCTCGCCTGTTGGCGCAGTTCCGGAATGGTGGCGCAGCCGCAATAGCCCATGCCCGCGCGCAAGCCGCCTACAAGCTGGTAAACCAATTCGGCCAGCATGCCTTTGTACGGCACGCGGCCTTCAATCCCCTCCGGAACGAGCTTTCCGCTAGAGTCCTGCGCGTAGCGGTCGGCGGATCCTTGCGGCATGGCGCCCAGCGAGCCCATGCCGCGATAACTCTTAAACGTGCGGCCCTGGTAAAGAATGGTTTCGCCAGGACTTTCCTCGGTTCCCGCCAGGAGGCTTCCAATCATAACGCAATCCGCGCCCGCCGCGATCGCCTTGGTGATGTCGCCGGAAAACTTGACGCCCCCATCGGCGATGAGTGGAACGCCCGCTCCAGCCGTGGCGCGGGCGCATTCGGCGATGGCCGTGATCTGCGGAACGCCCGCCCCGCTCACAACACGAGTAGTGCAAATCGAACCTGGGCCAATGCCTACCTTGACGCCGTCCACGCCGAGGGCGATAAGATCGCAAGCGCCCTCTTTGGTGGCCACGTTGCCGGCTAGAAGCTGCACATCGGGGAGCTTGCGTTTGATCGACTTGACAGCCTCCATCACGCCGCGGCTGTGGCCGTGGGCGGAGTCAATCGCCAACACATCCACTTTCCTGGCCACCAATTCCTGCGCGCGTTCCAGAAAATCTCCCGAAGATCCGACCGCAGCGCCCACCCGCAGCCTTCCCTGCTCATCTTTGGCGGCATTTGGGTACTTCAGCTTCTTCTGAATGTCCTTGACGGTGATGAGACCCTTGAGATTATACTGATCGTCCACAACCAACAGCTTCTCGACGCGGTGCTGATGGAGAATCGCCTCGGCTTGCTCCAACGTAGTGCCTACTCCCACCGTGACCAAATTCTCCTTGGTCATTACGGTTGAAATGGGCAGGTCAAAGCGCGTTTCGAAACGCAAATCTCGATTCGTGAGGATGCCCACCAATTTGCCATTCTTGGTCACAGGCACGCCGGAAATGCGAAAACGCTTCATGACCTCTAGCGCGTCGGCGATCTGCTGCTCGGGCTCGACTGTAACCGGATCCACAATCATGCCGCTTTCGGAGCGCTTCACGCGGTCCACTTCCTCAGCCTGGCGGTCGATGGGCATGTTACGGTGAATCATTCCGATGCCGCCCTGTTGCGCTAAAGCAATGGCCAGGTGCGATTCGGTCACTGTGTCCATGGCCGCACTGACGATAGGAATGTTCAGGCTGATCTTTCGTGTGAGCCAGGTCCGGGTGTCGGTCTGGGACGGAACAACCTCGCTGCGCGAAGGAAGCAACAAAACGTCGTCGAAAGTGAGGCCTTCGGGGATCGTTTCGGGGATCATGTTTCATGATAACAACGCCGCGCTTTTGGGACGATACGATCTGCGCCGAGAATTAGCCGAAGGCGCGCGCTGTCCATGAGCTGTTTTGCGGTTTCCAGCGTAAAGGCCGCATTCAAACGCTGAAGATCAACGCCAACCGGAGGATCCTCGGGAATCCTCTCCGGCTATAGTCGCGCGGCTTATAATCAAGAGAGGAGCTAACGTGTCTATTGAAAGATTTCTGCGCCTCTCCGCGCATTTGCAGATGCTTCCTATCCTGGAGGGCGGCGAGGAGACGCTCATCGGCGGCCAAGCCGTGATGGAGGGCGTGATGATGCTGGCTCCGCATAGCTGCTGTATCGCCGTGCGAAAGCCGGACGGCCGGATTATTACGGAAGAAAAGCCGGTGCAAAAAGTTTCCGAGCGCTATCCGATCTTGCGATGGCCCGTGTTGCGGGGGCTGGGCCGGATCGGCCAGACCATGGCGCTCGGCAGCCATGCTCTCAAGTTTTCGTTCAACCAGGCGCTTGCCGAAGAGGCCGCCAAGACCGAGGCCAAGCCGCCATCCAAAGTCAGTTCCTGGATGATGACCGGCAGCCTGATTTTTTCGGTGCTGGCGTTTTTGTTCCTGTACAAATTCGTCCCATTGTTTTTAGCCACGAGCCTGGGCCATGCCGTTCCGGCCCTTTCCGGCCGCTTCGCGGTTAATATGATGGATGGCGCGATTCGCATCGTTATTTTTTTGGCTTACCTGCTGCTGCTTTCGCGTCCCAAGGACATCCAGCGTGTGTTTCAATATCACGGCGCCGAGCACAAGGCCGTGTTCAACTTCGAATCCGGCAAGCCGCTCAGCGTGGAAAATGCACAGAAGTTCACCACGTTCCATCCGCGCTGCGGAACTTGTTTTCTGCTGGTAATGCTGGTCATCGCGGCGGTGATTTATGCGCTGTTTCCCGTAGATGGCTTTTTGGCGAAATTTTTTCTGCGCATCGCTTGCCTGCCGTTGATTGTCGGACTAAGCTACGAATTGATTCGCCTCGCCGCGCGCCGGCAAGGAAGGCTGCTCGGCATGCTGACCGCGCCAGGTCTGTGGCTCCAGCGCATCACCACCAAGCCTCCGGACGATTCGCAAGCCGCTGTCGCGATTCATGCGCTGAATTGCGCCATGACGTTGGAAGCCCAGCAGGGCGGCGAGTTGGTCGTTGCTTAAGATCACCGGCTAAGGCTTGTTTCCCTCATGCAATACCGTCAAAAACTCGACGATCTTGAACGCCGTTTTGAAGAACTAACAGCACAGATGGCGGATCCCGCGATCATCGCGGATGCCGCGCAGTATCGCAAAGTCAGCAAAGCACAGAGCGAGTTGACGGAAGTGGTGGCGAAGTACAGGGAGTGGAAAACGGCTTATCGGAATCTTGCAGACGCGCGCGCGATGCTCAACGACTCCGATGCGGATCTCCGCGCGATGGCGGGCGAAGAAATTCTGCGGCTGGAGCCGCAACTTACGGAAATCGAGCAAGAACTGAAAGTACTGCTTTTGCCAAAGGATCCGAATGATGAAAAGAACGTTGTCCTTGAGATTCGAGCCGGCACGGGCGGCGACGAAGCCACGTTGTTCGCGGCGGAAATATTTCGGATGTATGCGCGATTTGCCGAATCGCGCCGCTGGAGCGTGGAGGTAACTTCAGCGAGCGAATCCGCCGTGGGCGGGTTAAAGGAAGTGATTGCGCTGGTGAGCGGCGATAAGGTTTACAGCCAACTCAAATATGAAAGCGGCGTTCATCGCGTGCAACGCGTGCCAGAAACCGAACAGCAAGGCCGTGTCCATACCTCCGCGGTCACGGTCGCGGTGCTGCCGGAAGCGGACGAAGTGGAAATTAACATCGACCCCAAGGACATCCGTATTGATACGTTTTGCTCGTCCGGGCCGGGTGGTCAAAGCGTCAACACTACGTATTCCGCCGTCCGGATTACCCACTTGCCGACGGGCTTGGTGGTATCGTGCCAGGACGAGAAATCGCAGATTAAGAATCGGGCCAAGGGTTTGCGCGTGCTGCGATCGAGGCTTTATGAGTTGGAGCTCGAAAGGCAGCAGGAAAGGATTGGAGCGGAACGGCGGAATATGGTCGGCTCGGGCGACCGCAGCGAAAAAATTCGTACCTATAACTTCCCTCAAAATCGCGTCACCGATCACCGTATCGGCCTGACGCTGCACCAACTCAATTTAGTGATGGACGGCAAGCTCGACCCCATCGTGGATGCGCTGACCACGTATTACCAAACCGAAAAGCTCAAGGAACAAAGCGAGGCGGCCTAAAGGCCGCGGCGAAGCTGGCTAGCTCGGCCTGGCGTCGCGAGGAGCGATCAGAAGCGTGAACCTTCGCACCGCTGTGGTTCAGGGCCAGCAGTTGCTGGAACAAGCCAAGGTCGATGCGCCGCGGCTCACCGCCGAAGTCCTTCTCGCGCATGCGATCGGACGCGACCGCTCGTGGCTCTACACGCACTACGACGAAGACCTGCGCCAGCTCTGGTGGATCCACTACGGCCGTTATTTGCACGAAAGGCTCAGGGGTAAGCCGACGCAGTACATCACCGGACGCCAGGAATTTTATGGACGCGAGTTTCGGGTGACGCCGGACGTTCTGATTCCCAGGCCCGAGACCGAACAGGTTGTTGAAGCCGCCCTGGAACGCGCCGAAGACGCGCGAACTATTCTGGATATCGGAACCGGCTCCGGCGCGATCGCAGTAACGCTTGCTCTTGAACGGAATGCGGGCGTGGTCGCCACGGATATTTCGGAAAAGGCTTTGGCGATAGCCGCTCAGAACGCCCACAAGCTTGGCGCCGCGGTTCGATTCGTCGTTTGCGATCTCGGATCGGCGCTGCGCTCGAATACGTTCGATCTCATCGTGTCGAATCCGCCGTATGTTCCCGAGGCGAATTTTGCGGATATCCAAAGGGAGGTTCGTGATTTTGAGCCGAAAGTCGCCTTGTTCGGCGGCTTCGATGGACTTGATGTTTACCGCCGCCTTATCCCCGACGCCAGACGCTTGCTGCGGCCGGGCGGATTTCTGATTATGGAAATCGGATGGAGCGAAGCGGAGCCGATTTGCGCCATGCTGAATTCGTGGGCGCACGTGGAGAGCAGAGCCGATTTGGCGGGAATTCCGCGCGTGATTGTTGCGCAGCATCCGCCCTTGTGAAAAGGTTTCGTCTGTACCTTCACGTCGACATGGACGCTTTTTTTGTTTCCGTGGAAGAGTTGTTCGATCCGTCGCTCAAAGGCAAACCCGTCGTAGTGGGGGGAAGGCCGAGCGAGCGGGGAGTGGTCTCGGCCGCGTCGTACGAGGCGCGAAAGTTCGGAGTGCATTCGGCCATGCCGCTCCGCACGGCCTACCGTCTATGCCCACAGGCGATCTTTGTCAACGGTCATCGCGAACGCTACATTGAATATTCACGCAAGGTCTACGAGGTCCTTCAGAGGTTTTCTCCGCGCGTCGAGATGGCGTCCATTGATGAAGCCTATCTGGATTTGGCCGGCACGGAGCGGCTTCACGGGCCTCCTCTTGCCGCCGCGCACAAGCTGCACGACGCGGTGAAACGCGCGACAAACCTGAATTGCTCCATCGGAGCTGCGCAATCGCGAATAGTGGCTAAGATCGCCTCGGATCAAGCCAAGCCGAACGGAGTTTTGTGGATCGTGCCAGGACAGGAAGGGCGATTCCTCGCGCCCCTCGATGTGCGCAAGATTCCTGGGGTGGGTAAGGTTACCGAGCGCTACCTTCACGCCTTCGGCATCCGCAAGGTGGGCGATCTGGCGGCGCTGGAAGAGGGTTTTCTGGAAGAGCGGTTCGGGCAATGGGGCTTGGCGCTAGCCGGCAAAGCCAAGGGGTTCGACGCCGGCGGCTGGTTCGATACAGAAATT
>Ga0070738_10002753_pt1 | contig 25618 bp, 21 predicted proteins | sample Coa_R2_2_FD_66446 | JGI IMG/M metagenome (GOLD analysis project Ga0070738, IMG submission 66446) | Surface soil microbial communities from Centralia Pennsylvania, which are recovering from an underground coalmine fire - Coalmine... | ecosystem: Environmental > Terrestrial > Soil > Unclassified ...
ATCGGCAAATCCAATCGTAAGGGCTTAGCATGCGGCAGGTATGCTTCCGGTGATGGTAGCGGTTTTTGCCCGCATGCTAAGCCCCTACAGAATTACCGGTTTTATTTTGTTCTCGTTCCTAAGGAAAACATGATTTAAGCAAGATTCAATTCAGCAGGACGTTACCAATGGAAATTAGTGCACGGAATGCGCTCAAAGGAACCGTTAAAGCGATGGCCATCGGTGCTGTCAACACAGAAGTTGTTCTAGAAATTGCACCCGGCGTTGAGATTACAGCAATGATTACAAAAGCATCTTCAGAACGGTTGGGCTTAAGTGTGGGTAAGGAAGCCTACGCTGTGATTAAAGCCAGTGATGTAATGGTCGCGATCGACTAAATTGCTTCCATGTCGATCGCTGCAACGCTGATTTGTTCAGGAGCATTTACAACTATTTTCTAAGTACAATTCGTCACTAATCGGGGCGAAAATCAAACGTCATTGGGCATTCGTCATGAGGCCCTACGGGCATATCAGAAAGGTCATTGATGGGGGAACGTATCCAGGCATGAACTGGGGTATAGCCGTCCAATTCCAATCCCTTTTTAGAGTGCCGTTGATTAAGGGATCGCGATCGGTACCAGGGCATTTTCTGGCAGATAGCTCTGGTAGCGTCCGCTTTCGGATAACACCAGCACCAGTTGCAGCGACCAGTCTGGCTGAATTTGCAGATCGGCCCAGGGTACGGCCAGTTCCAGGCAGGTATCAAGCCCAACCTGGGCGCGGCTAGCGCGTGACTGCCAGCGTAGAGCCTCACCCGCCTCCTGAAACCAGAGCGTTTGTGTGAGCAGGTTAATCCCTAAATGATGATGAAATAAGTAGTTGAGCGGGGCTTCATTCGGCAGGTCAACCAGCGGGATCGGGCTGTTATGCATGGTTTGATTGGGGTAAAACCACAGCAAATTTAGCTCCGCTGGAAAATCGCTGCCCGGCTTTGTGCCCGTCTTGAAGTCCAGACGCAGGTAAAAATTGAGGTGGTCAACGCCGTACCATAGCCGCTGAACGGCACTGCTACGGTGCATCGTCCCCCGGGCACCACCAATCTCAAAGCGTCCGGCTTTATCCCAGTCTTGCTCATCGCCCCGGCCATCGATGAATGGATGGATGAAGCTTTGGGGTGGGTGATCGCCACCAGCGATGTGTGATTCGACCGGACGCTGCACCTCTACAGGGATTGGCTCGTTTAAGGCTTCGTAAATGGCTGCCAGATGTTCCCGAAAAAGCTGGTCAAAAATGGCGTCCTGATTGGAGGAGTGCCCTTCGCCAAACCACCAGAACCAGTCAGAGCCTTCTGCGGCGTAGAGTGCTTCCCAAACGTCAGGGTTGACGGCTTCGGTCGCTTCCGGGTGTTTTGCGAGTGTGTTCCGCGCATTTGACAGCAAATCCCAGGCGCGATTTTTGGCTGGATCGCCAATCCAGGTGGTAAAGTTGCCATCCACCCAGGAACCACTGTGCAGTTGTTCGGCAGGAATGGTTTCGGTGGGTGGGAACTGATCGAGAAACTCTGACACCGTAACAAGCTGAATGTCGGCGGAGTGGCTGAGTGTTTCATAGAGCGATCGCAAAAACGGCAGCCCATCCTGGGGATAATACTCCCAGCAGTTTTCACCATCGAGGGTGATCGTCACCAGCCAGGGGTCGTCCAACGCGGTATGGCCGCTAGACTGCTGGGATTTGAGCGATCGCGCGATCGCCTCCAGGTGGCCCACCAGATCCGTCGCCGCCTTTTTCGGCTCCATTGCGCCGTAGGTAAAGCCAATCAGGTCAGACAGGCGGTGGTCGCGGAAGACGATCGCCAGATCCCCAAAGGATGTTTCCAGTCGGTAGGGGCGGTAGAGCAGACGTGGCTCCGATATATTACCAGACCCATCGCGATGAAAGAAATGCCGCAGGCTCCAGCCCAGCACGGCTTCATCCGAACAGATCCACTGAAAGCCTGCTTTGGCAATCGGCGGCAGTACGGCTGGACTTACAGACTGCTCCGAAGGCCACAAACCGCGCGGTGATCGACCAAAGCGGTCATAGTACATCGTCCAGGCTTTGTGCAAGTGGCGCGGGATATCTTCGGCCCACTGAAATCGCTGGTCTGGCAGCGTCATGTTCGGCACAGCGACCCGTCCGGCGTCAGTATCGGCAAGCAGCGGCAGGATGGGATGGGTGTAAGGGGATGTAATCACCTCTAGCTGTCCGGCATCCTGCATCTGGCGGTGTTGCGGCACAATGCGGCTGAGGATCTCACGCTGTTTGGTATAGATGCGCTGGCGATCGCCCAGCGTAAACCCCTTGCCCTGCTCTAACCACTGGGCAATCTCGGGGTCATCCCAAAACAGTGGGTCAATCCAGGCAAGGTTGTGCCATGCCAGCAGGTCACCATAGTCCTGGAGCTGCCAGTGCTCCAGACACCAATCGCGCCCATTGTCCTGCCGCTGATGATACAGCTCGGCATAGCGTGGATGGGGATCGATCAGGGTGTGGTGATTGCCATCAAAAAAATGCTCAACGACAAACTCTTTCTGCTCTGGACTAAGCTGCTCGGTCGGCAGCAGTGCCGCGGTCAGGTAAGGATCGAACGCTGTACCAGCAACATAGTCTTCAATCTGCAGGATCAGCGATGGCACCAGGTTTACCGTCTGATGCAATTTAGGATATTGCTCCAGCAGCAGTACCAGATCCAGATAGTCTTTTGTGCCATGCAGCCGCACCCAGGGCAACCGATATTGTCCAGTTAGCAGCGTCTGGCGCTCAACCCGACTTTTGTAGAGAGGCTGGTGCTGGTGCCAGATAAACGCAACGTAAAGAGGATGGGGCATAGCGCATCGTGGGTTATGAGTTATGAGTTTTGAGTTACAAGGCAATTCAGAACTTAAAGCTCATAACTCATAACTCTTACACAACTTGTTCTACTTCGGCGATTTCGGGAATAAATTCGCGCAGTCGGCGTTCGATGCCCATCCTTAACGTCATTGCGGAGCTGGGGCAAGAACCACAGGCCCCTTGCAGGCGAAGCTTGACGATCGGGCCATCGATTTCTACCAGCTCAACATTGCCGCCGTCTGCCAACAAGTAGGGACGCATTTCGTCCAGCACCGTTTCGACGTTGCTTGGCGTTAATTCTAATGTTTCAGACATGATTCACCTAGTCAGTTCGGTTGATGGTCGTTCTGTATCGATCCTAGCGGGAGTTGGGCCGATCGAGCAAAAGAGGCTGGGGTAGAGGGCCAAACGGTAAGAATGTAATCCTCACCGTGGCCTTTGATCGGATTTACGTTTACCGCCAACGCTTATACCGCTACCGGTTCCAGCAGTTTGATGTTCGAGAACCCAACATCGGTAACGCTGGTCTGCCCCTGGTTGTCTTCGCGAATGATGCGACGGGTCAAAATATAGTACTTACCAATCTTCTCATAGGTGTCTTCAGATTGGCTGGAGCCTTTCAGTTCGCCCGTTTTGGCATCGTGGTAAACCGAGTCGTAGCGATCGGCCAGATAGCCTTCGCCTGTGTCGATCGTGCTGAGGGTGTTGATCGTCACGACAACCCCATGAATATGGCGATGTACGAGGGAGACAACATTGTTATGCACTTTGTAGCGATCGCCCATCGCTTTGCCGCTGACCAGGATCTCAACGGCTCCTGTCTCATCGGTTTCGCCCTGCTCAAAGGTATTTTTGCCGTGGGTTTCCTCAAACGGCTTGCGGACGCGATGAACCGCAATTTCCCATACCTGACCTTTGATCAAGTCCTGAGCTTTTTCATCGGAGACATCGGTGATCTCATAGCTAAGATCGTGGTTAATGCGGGCTTTGCCTGTATACAGTTGATCGCCCTGTTTGACGGTAATATCGGTACTGTAGCCGGGAAAGCTAGAGTCCCAGGTGTAGCGGTTTTCGTAAGCAGCCCGAAATTGCTCCCGCGCGGATTGTGGCTCTGTCATGCAGTTCTCCTTGCGTCGTCGTCCATCTTCTAGTCTAAAGAGTTTTGCGAAAGATGTTGCTTTCGCTGGCTGAATCCGGTGGGAGTGGGTGTAGGGTTAAGGGTGTTGGGAAGCGGGGAATAGCGATGCCCTTTATTTATCAACGTACAGTCCGGTTTGGCGATACCGATGCTGCTGGCGTTGTGTATTTTGCCAATGTGCTGAGTATCTGCCATGAGGCGTATGAAGCATCGCTGGCGGCTGCGGAAATTGATTTGCCAGCCTTTTTTAGCGGTGCGACGGTGGCAATGCCGATCGCCCATGCCAATGTGGATTTCTTTCGTCCGATGGTCTGTGGCGATCGCATAGAAATTCACCTGACGCCAGTGTTGCTGAAAGACAGCGAGTTTGAGATTGTGTACGAGGTGTTTCTCGAATCGCGATCAGAGCGGGCTGTGAGCAAAGCGCGTACGCGACATGTCTGTATTGACCCAGCCACCCGTAGCCGACGATCGCTGCCTGCAAATATCAGTCAATGGTTACAGCAATGGACGGGGGGCGATCGTGAAGCCGATGCTGCGGATTTGGAATCAGCGTAAACTCAAGAACCTTGGGGGGAGAGTTAGGATCCTAAAATGTGGGGGGTGGGGAGAATCCTTCCGATGCAGAATTTCGCCCACTAACCGAAATGCGCTGTTGGATTTGCTGACGATTCACCTTACCCTGAGCGTTGCGGGGTAGCTGGTCAACGGCAATCCAGTGTTTAGGACGCTTGAATTTGCTCAGTTTGTCTGTCAGGGCGGTCTGGAGGCGGGCGGCTGTTGTGGTCTGATCGATGGGGACGTAAACGGCAACGATCGCCTGTCCCCAGTGGCGATCGTTGACTCCAACAACGCACACGTCCTGGACTAAACCTGTGGACAGGATCGCGGCTTCGACTTCGGCGGGGAAGACATTCTCGCCGCCTGTAATGATCTTGTCGCTCTGGCGTCCGACAATATGTAAATAGCCTTCCTGGTCAAAAAAGCCCAGGTCATCCGGTTGAAATACGGCGTCTCTTCGTTCCAGGCTGTGGTGTGCCAGCATTTTGGCTTGGTCTAAAGGCTGTGTCCGGGGGACTTCCCCCCGGCCCCCCGCTGCTTGGGGGCCTAACTCCCCCAAACCCCCCGAATCAGAAGTCTGGGATGGGGGTGATGGAGTCGTTGAGGGGCAGTTGGTTTTTGCGACCAGGTCTGCTTGACGGGTTTCGCGGCTATCTGTGCAGGCTCGATCGCGGGGCAATCGCGGGTAATAGCCCCAGGCAAGCGATTCTGTCCGAATCGTGATGGTGCCGATTTGGTGTGGTGGAAGAATTTCACCAGATGGGCTGTGAATGGTGATTTGAGCGTGGGGGAGAACTTGACCGGCGTTGGTGTGGCCCTTGAGGAAATCGTCGGGCTTGAGGGTGGCAATTTGGGACGCGGTTTCGGTCATGCCGTAGGTGGGTGCCAGTCGAATGCAATGGGAGCGGGCGCGATCGAGCAAGTCTGCCCAGGCTGGCGCGCCGCCGAGAAGCACGGTGCGAAAGCGAGATAGCCAGGCGATTGAAAAGGCGGGAGTCGGGGAGTGGGGGCTATCCTCTAGGTGTTCTGTTTCCCTATCCAGTAATCGCTGGAGCTGGGTCGGAACCAGTGAGAGAAAGAATGACTCCGGATCGACGCTGCCGCGATCGCCAGCTTCTACTGCCTTGAATGACCGCACTACGAGTCTGCCGCCAGACGTGAATGACCGCATAAACTGCATCAGCCCACTCACATGGTGCAACGGCAACACGCAGAACGAATCGACGCGATCGACCGCAAAGTATTGGCAAAAGCCCTCTACGGACGCCATGAGCGTGTCCCAGGTGTGGACGGCAAAGCGGATCTTGCCCGATGTCCCCCCGGTGGGGATCAGAATCTGGGGAGTGGGGGAATTGGGGAACGGGGACGTGTTGAACTCCCAACTCCCGACTCCCAACTCCCGACTCCCAACTCCCGACTCCCAACTCCCGGCGTTCATCCTGACGGCCTCGCCCCAGACAATATCAGGCTCAACCATCTCAAACACCTGCTGCCATTCTGCTGGTGCCCAGTCGGGGTTGGCGAGGAAGATATGGCAGTGGGTGGCGCAGGCGGCGATGAGGTGAGCGAGGAATTTTAATGGATGACGTTCGGCGAGCAGGACAACCGTTGGGTGGCTGACTGATGGGCGCGATCGCAACTCTCCCAACAGTTGATTTGCCAGATCAAAAAATTCCTGGCTGTTGTAGCCAATCAGCCAATCGTCCTTAGCCCGCTGCTTCAGGTACGCTAAAGGGTCTGCCATAGTTGCTCGGGGTCGCTCAGGTCGGCATCGTTAAACCAGTGGGTTGTGCCGTAGCCCAGGGCGCGATCGGGATTCGCCAATTCTGCGGCCAGACGCAGTCCAGCCTGTCGTCCAATGGCCGTTTCAAAGGTGGATGAAAAGACGGCATCGATCGCGTGAGTCTGACAAAACTGGCGTAACCGTAACGGTGAACCCACGATCGCGGGTTTGACCACAAATACCCCACGCCAACCATCTTGGTAGCAAGTGTGTAGCTGCTCGAATGTGGCGATCGATTCATCAAGGGCGATCGTGGTCTGGTACTGTTCTGCTAGCTGCTGCATAGCGTCAAACTGATCAGGCGGGAGTGGCTGTTCCACGAATTCAATACCTGTGTGATCGCACGCTTCGAGCAGGACTTTTGCCTGTTGGATGCTTAGTGCGCCATTGGCATCCAGGCGCAGCAAGCATGGCGGCATCAGCACCGATCGCAACGCCATGCATAGATCTAATTCAGCTTTAAAATCGTGGCAACCAATTTTCAACTTGAATGTGCGATATCCCTGCTTCCAGAAGGGCTTCCAGGCTTCTAGCGCGGCTCTCCCGGTTGGCAGCAATACGCAATAATTCGTCACAGTCATGACAGCCTGGGTCGATAAATGATGAATGCCGCTCGTCGCTGGTGTTGGTTCGGGGGTTAGCGATTCCAGCGCTGATTCAAACCCAAACTGGCAGGCGGGAAATTCATTCCGAATCGCACCGATCTGCTCATGCGTGATCTCAGACGGTAGTTGACGGCAAACCGCTAATGCTTGCGCGATCGTTTCGGAACCAAACCAGGGAATAGGGGCAATCTCACCCCAGCCAATACGCCCCGTTTCGTCGGTTAACTGGAGCAAAATGCCTTCCCGCACGGCCCAGATGCCGTGGCTGGTGTGGAGTGGCTGTCGAAAGGGGCGACGGTAGGGACGATATTGAAACTGGTAATGCATCTGTCCTGGTCGCGAGCGCATGCGGGATCTTGGGTTTCTCAGACACCCGCAGAACGATGTCAAAAGCAGAACTGATTTAACCCACAATCCTCAGATTAGGGGCACAGAACCCAAACCCAAAAGCTTTGGCAGCACAAAGCCAATGCTGAGAAAAAGACCGCTCCAGAAGTGCAGAGCCACGGCAATAAATTTACAATTGCTCACTTTTTCGGGCTGGTTGTGATGGGTGCCGACGTGCTTGCAGAGTTTAAGTGCGGTCGGCAGGCTGGCAAATACCAGCAGCGTGGTTATGGGGAAGAGTCCCAACCCGACGCACAGCGCTGTCAACGCAAAAATGCTACCGCTGAGCCAGGGCAATAGCTGAGCGGCGCGTTTCGTACCCAATCGGACGATCGGCGATCGCTTACCGACAGCGGCATCATCCGCTTCCTGATGAAAGTGGGAGCAAAACAAAATCAAGCTGGTGGACACACCCACGATCACAGAGGCCACAAAGTTAGTAGTGGAGAAGGTCTGAGTCTGGCTGTAGTAAGCAGCAGCAAAGGCCAGCGGCCCAAACGCAAAGAAGCAAAGGATCTCCCCCCAACCCTGGTAGCTGAGCCGAAAAGGGGGGCCTTGATAGATATAGCCCAGCACGCAGCACACAAGAATGATGCCAACAACGGTTAGATCATGCTGGATGGCCGCGATCGCGCCAATACCAAACAGCCCTGTAGCCAGACACAAATTCGCCAGCCAAAAAATTAATGATTTGTTTGCCGTCAAATTGACCAGTGAGTGATGCTTGTTGACATCGACGCCCGTTTCGGAGTCGAACACGTCATTTGCCAGATTTTCCCAGGCCAGGATGAGAATAGCGGCCACCACAAAGATGACAAAGATCCCAACTTGCAGCGTGCCGGTTTTGGCAACGGCGATCGCAGTACCCAGGACGATCGGCATGATCGCAACGCTATACATTGGCGGCTTGATTGCTGCCAGCCACAGTTTTTTGCGTACCACTGTAGGGGGTGCCGAGACCGATGCCTGAGAACCTACCGCTTTGATTGTCATATTTCTACAACGTCGATAATTACATTTCGATCCTGATGAAGCCTACTTATTCTACGATCCGGTGGATCCGCACATTCTGCTAAGTGGCAATAGCTTCAAACTTTGCAACATTAATCCGCGCGAGCCAGACAACGGAGGCCAGATGGAAATTGCTTTGCGCGCTGGGGTGAGGTGAGATGTCAGAATCAAGTATAGAGAGAAGCCGCAGTTAGGCTGCTGGAATGTCAGCTAACGGAAGCCAGAAGTCAGAAGGCGGTAGGTTGTTATTGTTAGAGGATGGCAGATACACGATGGTTTCTATTCATTGGTCGGGGTGAATTGGCAGCATTCAGCAATTCGATTACTGGTTGGCTGTGATTTAACATCTTTCGTTTTCTCTGAGATTTTCCGCTTCTTTACTGTTGCCTTTCACCCCCTACCTTTATTTATTGCATGACCGTCACACCTCGTTGCAATTATCTGTTCCAAAACCGCAGAGAACTGCACCAGTTTTTATCTGATTACCAACAAACCGTACGCATAAATAATCAGCCTCAAATTGTTAGCATCGCCATCAAACATGAGTTTATCGATCCATTGGTTGTCCTGCAGCAATTTGCGAAATCCAATCAACTCCATCTCTATATTGAAAAGCAAGCCATTCAGATGGATGGTTACTGTAGCGACGATAGGATGGCAATGGTGGGGATTGGGGCTGTTGCTCAACTGACGATTGACGGGGGAAATCGCTTCGTTGCGGCAAAACAGTTTGTGCAATCAACCTTGGCACAAACGGTGATTTGCGGTGATTCTCATTTACCGTTTGCGGGGCCACATTTTTGCTGTAGCTTCACGTTTTTTGATCAAAATTCACCGCAAGATTCGGCATTTCCGGCCGCTACGGTCTTTCTACCAAAATGGCAGATTTTTAGCTATCAGCAGCGCTGCATGGTCGTAGCCAATGTATTGATCCAGGCCGCGACCAATCTAGAGCGAATAGTCACCGATTTGTGGCAGTCGTGGCAGGCAATCCAGGCCATTCATTATGAATTAACGCCACCCGCCGTTGACCATCGCCTGCTACTGCGCACGTATGATGTTGCCGATCGGGCGCAATTTAAGCGATCGGTGCGGTCAGCCCTGGCATCGATTCAGCAAAACGTATTTCGCAAGATTGTGCTGGCGCATGCCGTCGATGTGGTGTCGCCGTTACCGTTTGATCCAATCGCGTCCCTCCAGAATCTCCGCCAGTTCTATCCGGGCTGCTATCTCTTTCTCACCAGTAACGGCAAGGGGCAACAATTTATCGGTGCCAGCCCTGAGCGGTTGGTGAGCTTACGCAATGGACAGCTAGAAACCGATGCGCTGGCGGGGTCGGCCCCACGGGGCAAAACAACGAGTGATGACATTCATCTGGCCAATCGCCTCCGCAGCAGCGTTAAGGAACTGCATGAGCATCGTCTGGTGAGCCAGTTTATCTGTCAACAACTGGCCCAGTTAGGTCTGGATCCCCAACTGTTGCCGCTGCGCCTGTTACAGCTATCAAATATTCAGCACTTACAGACGCTGATCCATGCGGCTGTACCGTCCGACATCCATTTGTTAGATGTCGTTGCCGCCCTGCATCCAACGCCTGCTGTCGCTGGGATGCCGCGTCCCATTGCGTGTGACTCGATCCGTCGCTACGAAGGATTTGCTCGATCGCTGTACGCCGCGCCCATTGGCTGGGTTGATCATCGGGGTAACGGTGAATTTGCCGTTGGTATCCGCTCGGCATTGATCGATGGTCGGATTGCCAGACTCTATGCTGGTGCCGGTATCGTCGCCGGATCCGATCCCGATCGTGAACTGGCGGAGGTACAGCTCAAATTGCAGGCACTATTGCAGGCGCTGATGTAAAGCAGAAGGAGGAATGCCGGGGGTGGAACCGGACGTATGATGCAGATTAGCTGTTTTAAGCCTTCGTTGCGGTTTCATGCCCATTGATTTTACGAATACCAATCTCATTTGGACGTCGATTTTGGCGGAAACGCTGTATCGCCTGGGGCTAACGACGGCGATCATCTGTCCGGGGTCACGTTCGGCTCCCCTGGCGATTGCCTTTGCAAATCATCCGCAGATCGAAGCAATTCCCGTACTGGACGAGCGATCGGCCTCCTTTTTTGCGCTCGGTATTGCCCGTCAAAGCCATCGTCCGGTGGTGCTGGTCTGTACTTCCGGAACGGCAGGTGCGAACTTCTACCCCGCTGTCATTGAGGCGAAAGAAAGTGGCGTGCCCCTGATTATTTTGACAGCCGATCGCCCACCGGAACTGCGTGACTGTAACGCCGGACAGGCGATCGACCAGCACAAGCTCTACGGCCAGTTCCCAAACTGGCAGACCGAACTGGCCATCCCCGCGCTCGATCAGTCCCTCCTCGGCTACCTGCGGCAGACCCTCATCCAGGCCTGGGAGCGTGCGCTATACCCCGTTGCCGGGCCTGTCCACCTGAACCTTCCCTTGCGTGACCCCCTGGCCCCGATCCCCCAGGCACACGCCCACTCGCTCGCATCCACCTTCAACTCCGAAGACTTTTTCGCGGCTGTCAGTCTGCGCCAGGAATCAGGGGTTCCGAGCCAGGAATCAGCGGGTTTCCCGGTTACCCTGCTTCCCTCGGCCCATAGCGGCTCCGCGGCCCCGTCCCTCCCGCTAACATCGAGCCGGGGCATAATTATCGTTGGCCCTGTTCAACCGGCGGCACCAGAGGCCTTCTGTAACGCGATCGCTCACCTCGCCCAAACCGTTGGCTATCCCGTCCTGGCAGAAGGACTGACACCGTTACGAAACTACGCCAACCTTATTCCCAACCTTGTCAGCAGCTATGACTTGATTCTGCGACAGCCGACACTGGCGGCAAAACTGGCACCGGACGTGGTCATTCGCATCGGTGAAATGCCGACCAGTAAACAATTGCGTGCCTGGTTGGAGAAAACGCAGCCGCTGCAGTGGGTGATTGATCCCACGGGTCGAAATCTTGACCCGCTACATGGCAAGACCATCCATTTGCGGACATCGGTTGAAACCGTTGCCGCTTTGAGTGTCGCGTTGGCTCCATCTGAGGCAGCGATCGCCTACTGCAACGCATGGCTCCGTGCGGAACTCCGCGTCAGGCAGGCGATCGACCAAACGATGTCGGCTACATCCGACCTGCGGGAGAGCAAAGTTGCGTGGTTACTGTCGCAAGTGCTGCCAACGGGAACCCCGCTGTTCATCAGCAGCAGTATGCCCGTGCGGGATGTTGAGTGTTTCTGGTCTCCCGGAAATTCCCGAGTCCAGCCATTTTTCAATCGTGGTGCAAATGGCATTGATGGCACGCTGTCTACCGCATTGGGCATCGCGCATCGACAGCAAAGTAGTGTGATGCTGACGGGCGATCTGGCACTGCTGCATGACACCAACGGCTTTTTACTGCGGCCCCATTTCAGCGGTCATCTCACGATCGTCCTCATTAATAACAATGGCGGTGGCATTTTCGAGATGCTGCCGATCGCCCAATTTAACCTACCGTTTGAGGAATTTTTTGCGACTCCCCAGGCGATCAGCTTTGCTAAACTTTGCGCCACGTACGCAGTCGAACACGAACGCATCACCACCTGGCACCAGTTAGAACAGCGATTAAATCCCTTACCGTCCTCTGGCATTCGAGTGTTGGAGATTCAAACCGATCGCAAAGCCGATGCCCAATGGCGACAAAATAATCTTGGTGCGTTTGCTGCCGAACAAGGGAATTAAATTATATGACAGTGAGGTGTATGAGCAGCAAAACGGCTGTCATCCGTTCGCTAAACTAGCCGAGTAAATTATGGTGGCAACACTTTTCTTATGGTCGAGATTAGTCGCGGATACCGTCCTGGTGCAATTGGTCGAGTGACCGAACTGCATGGTATCTACTACTCCAAGCATTGGGGTTTCACTTCATTCTTTGAAGCAAAGGTTGCAGGTGGACTTGCCGCCTTTATGGATCGATATGATGAACTGCGAGACGGGTTTTGGACTGCCGCCCTGGGCGATCGCGTTGAAGGGTCGATCGCCATTGACAGTATTCATGCTGAGCAGGAAGGTGTCCATCTGCGTTGGTTTATTCTGTCAGATGCATTGCGTGGTAAGGGAATTGGTAAGCAATTGATCAATGCCGCCTTAGATTTTTGTCGCAGCAAAAATTATAAGCGGATTTATTTATGGACGTTTGAGGGCTTGCACTCAGCAAGATATTTATACGAAGCAACTGGATTCAAACTCGTTGAGCAACACCGAGGCAGCCAGTGGGGAAAAGCGGTCAATGAGCAGAAATTTGAATTGCAGTTAGAGTAGTGCCGCCGGAGAACCGCCATCTCAATCTACAATCTAAAGTCTGCGATCTAAAATCTCTAAGACATGCACGTTGACTGGCAAATTGCCAAAACCTACGAAGACATCCTTTACCACAAAGCCGATGGGATTGCCAAAATCACCATCAACCGCCCCCATAAGCGCAACGCCTTTCGTCCCGAAACCGTCTTTGAGCTTTACGATGCGTTTGCGAATGCCCGTGAAGATTCGCGCATTGGCGTCATCCTATTTACGGGGGCGGGGCCACACACAGACGGCAAGTACGCCTTTTGTGCGGGTGGCGACCAGAGCGTGCGCGGTCATGCCGGATATGTCGGCGAGGATGGGGTGCCGCGCCTGAACGTGCTCGATTTGCAGCGATTGATCCGCTCAATGCCCAAAGTGGTCATTGCGCTGGTGGCAGGTTACGCGATCGGGGGTGGGCATGTGCTGCACATTCTTTGCGACCTGACGATCGCCGCTGATAACGCCATTTTTGGGCAGACGGGGCCAAAGGTAGGCAGCTTTGATGGTGGCTTTGGTGCTAGCTACCTATCGCGCATTGTGGGGCAAAAGAAAGCCCGCGAAATCTGGTATCTCTGCCGTCAATACTCGGCCACGCAGGCCCTGGAGATGGGGTTGGTGAACTGCGTGGTGCCTGTGGAGCAGCTAGAAGCGGAAGGGGTCCAGTGGGCGCAGGAAATTCTGGAAAAAAGCCCGATCGCGATTCGTTGCCTCAAGGCGGCCTTCAACGCCGATTGTGATGGTCAGGCTGGTTTGCAGGAATTAGCCGGAAATGCCACTCTGCTCTACTATATGACCGAAGAAGGCGCAGAAGGAAAGCAAGCCTTTCTCGAAAAACGTCCACCAGATTTTCGTCAGTACCCCTGGTTGCCGTAGCACGCCATGACCGTCAATTTTCTTCAATCTCAGCTTGCCCAACTCACAGAAGCCACGTCGATCGCGATCGCGCGCAGCCTGGAGCACGTCGACATTGCCACGCCGCTGCGGTCCTTGCCGATCGCGACCGCTTACGTTCATCAGGGCCAAGGCGGCACCCCACTGCTGTTGCTGCACGGGTTTGATAGTTCGGTGTTTGAGTTTCGGCGCTTGATGCCTTTGCTTGCCGCCCAGCGCGAAACCTGGGCCGTCGATTTGCTTGGCTTTGGCTTTACCGATCGTCCGGCTGACGTTCCCTTCGATCCAACAGCCATCAAAACGCATCTCTACTACTTCTGGAAAACGCTGATTGGCCGTCCAGTCACGCTCGTTGGGGCATCAATGGGCGGAGCGGCTGCGATCGACTTCACGCTGACCTATCCGGATGCCGTTGCCAATCTCGTCCTGATCGATAGTGCTGGATTTGCTCAGGGGCCAGCGATCACCCGGTTTCTCTTTCCGCCCCTGGGCTATTTAGCCGCCAGTTTTCTGCGGCGTCCGGGGGTACGGCGTCAGGTCAGTCTGCAAGCCTATGCGGATCCTCAGTTTGTCTCAGCCGATGCGCTACTTTGTGCGGCGTTACACCTACAATGTCCAAACTGGCACCAGGCCATGATCGCCTTTACCAAAAGCGGCGGTTACAACTTTCTAGCCAGTAAAATTGCCACGATCGCTAAACCAACGCTCATCCTCTGGGGCGATTCTGACCGCATTTTGGGCACAGGCGATGCGACCAAATTTCAGCAGGCGATCGCAGGGAGCCAGCTCGTCTGGATTGAGCGCTGTGGTCACGTCCCGCATCTGGAAAAGCCCCAGCTGACAGCCGCGCAGATTCTAGCGTTCGATCGCCCATAACGACGGACTGCCGGTAGTGCGTTAGAAGTAAGCCGTTGCGATCGCATCCGTTAGCCCATTACCGTTTGCCACCGTCTTTTTCCCATGACTCAAATCAACGATCCAGCGATCGTCGCTGAACTAACCGACCTGTACCTGAAATACGAGAAAGCGCTAGTCGAAAATGATATCGCTACGATGGATGAGCTGTTTTGGGACTCCCCAGCAGTTCTTCGATTTGGCGCGACCGAAAATCTCTACGGCATTGACGAAATTAGAGCCTTTCGCCAAGCTCGCCCCACTCAGAACCTGGCGCGCGACATTTCTCACCTCCAAGTCGTCACGTTTGATGCGGATACGGCTGTTGTCACGTTAGAATTTCGACGGGTTACGGATGGCGTACCACGCTTTGGGCGACAAAGCCAGGTCTGGCGCAAACTGCCGCAGGGCTGGAAAATTGTGTCGGCCCACGTCTCCCTGCTGCCAGGGTAACCAAACGTAAGGCCAGGGGAAGCAGTTGTTTCTTCCCGTTGTCCCCCTTTCCCACCGCCCTTGAATACTCCATTGACAGGACTCGCGGCCTTGACTCAGGCTCAACTTGACGCCTGGGTGACACAGGCAAGGATTTATGCCAGTACAGGGCATTTGCCCAACTACATTCCTTTACTGGCGCAGGCAACCCCCCAATGGGTAGCAGTGCAGGTTAAGACCACAGCGGGGTCGATTGTCAGCGCGGGGGATCGGGATCGATCGTTCGCGCTGATGAGTGTTGTGAAACCACTGTTGCTCCTGTTCCTGCTGGAGCAGTTGGGCTGGGAGGCGGTGTTTACCCATGTCGGTATTACCCCATCGGAACAGTCCTTCCATTCGCTGATGCAGTTAAATGCCGATCGCGGGTTTCCCCGCAATCCCATGATTAACAGTGGGGCCATTACTCTGGCCTCGCGGCTACCAGGCAAAACGGGCGGTGATCGATGCGAAGCGCTGCGGCAGTGGCTTAATGCCCAATCAGGGAGCCAATTAATGTTGGATGAGAGCATGCTGGCATCGGTACGCTCGCTGGGCAATGAGGCCAATCGCGCAATTGCCGGTGTTTTGCGGCAGGCTGGGCATATTGACGATATCGAGACGACGCTAGATACCTACAATCAGATCTGCTGCCTGTCAGGAACCGTAGCCGATCTGGCGAACGTGGGACTGCTGCTGGCGCAACCGCACACCTACCCGTCGCTGGCGCATCGGCGTGCAGTCAACGCACTGATGTTGACTTGTGGTTTATATGAGGCGTCAGCCCGATTTTCGGTACGAATCGGACTGCCCACAAAATCAGGGGTGAGTGGTGCACTGCTGGCGGTGGTGCCTCGCCAAGGCGCGATCGCGTGCTACAGCCCTGCACTGGATACGACGGGCAATTCGGTCGCCGGCCTATTCCTGCTGGAACAACTCACCCAGACGCTCAATCTGAGTGTGTTCAGCTAATTCGGTTCAGGGGATGCCTGATCAGAATTGTCATCTGGGGCCGAGCGGCGCAGAACACAGACCGATGACTGTACCAGTAGCATCGGCGATGCTTTGTGCCCTAATGCTTGACCAACACACCCAGTTCACGCTGGATTGGCAGTACGTCCAGAATATCCTCCTGAGCGCAATACTTCAGGTCTTCGATAATGCCCAGCTTCAACAAGCGTTGACCGTGGCTGGCAAGGTAGAAGAGATCGAGCAGGTTGGGACGCCATTGGCTGTAGAGGCTGACGGCTGCGATCGTTTCATCGTTGCCGGCCAAATCGGCCAGAGAACAGCCCAGTTCTGCCTGGAGTCCGTGCGCGATCGCCCCGGCACAGACCGTGTCTTCAAGCGAAAAGCTGCCTTCCCACCCGGAGCCGACGATCCAGACTGTTGCAGGCTTGTGCTGCACCAAATGCTGTACTACAGCGCGCCGATTAATGAGCGCGGCCGCTAGCACAACGGGGGCCGCTTCAATGCACTGGAGTGCCCGTGTGCCATTGGTTGTGCTGATAAATAGACGACGACCACTCACTAGATCAGGCGTACAGGCCAGGGGTGAATTACCAAAATCAAAGCCTTCTACCTGGGCACCGCCTCGCTCCCCTGCCCGAATCCGTTTATCCGGTGCCCAGGTTTCGCTCACTTCCAGGAGCTTGTCTAAATCACTAAATGCCTGGACGGCCTCTGCACCAGCCCCAAGCGCCGTCGCAATTGTGCTGGTTGCGCGCAAAACATCCACTGCGATCGCGCAGTCAGCCACTGTTGCTGTTGGGGTCAGTTCGGGCGTGTGAAAAACAAACAATTTCATGGTGCTTCAGTAGGTTGCAATGGGATGATATGGCAAGCATGGGCAGCTTGGCGACGGTAATTTTGGCCAGATCATTCTTTGGGAATGCGCTGTATGTTTGTATACCGTTAGCAATGAAGTTGGTAATCATGGGGGCGTTCGCTGAACTGGAATTGCAGAACAATTCTCAATAAAGATTTTAGAGGCACCGCAACACCGATAATAAATGAAAGTTCAACCAGTTAATGCCCGAAGGATGAGTTCAACTAATGAGTCAAGGGGCATCTAAGCGATATCACTCTCATAGGGATAGCGTGAAGGGGGCAAGCCAATCAGCAGCAATCAATGGATTGGCGTCGTTGATTTCTCTTTGCGGTGCCACGGCTTTGTTTGTGATTGATTACTTAAAGTAATCCGAATTATAAAATCTACTATCTGGCAGTTCGCTTTGGAGGAATTATGACTAATCGCCCTATCATTCTCGGCATCGTTGGCGACAGCGCTGCCGGTAAAACAACTTTGACCAAAGGGATTGCTCAGTTTTTGGGTCCCGAGGATGTCACGGTTATTTGTACAGATGACTACCACCGCTACGATCGCAAACAGCGCGCTGAAATAGGCATAACGGCGTTGCACCCGGACTGCAACTACCTTGACATTATGCAGCAGCATTTGTCGCTGCTTCGCACGGGGCAGCCGATCCTGAAGCCGATTTATAACCACTCAACGGGTGAATTTGATCCACCCGAATACATCAAACCCAACCGCTTTGTCATTGTCGAAGGCTTACTGGGCTACTCCACACGTGGGGCACGCGATGCCTACGATGTCAAAGTCTATCTTGCCCCCCCCGAAGAACTGCGGGCACAGTGGAAGATCAAACGCGATACGCAAAAGCGGGGCTACACAGAAGCGCAAGTGCGCGCTGAGATGCTCAAGCGTGAACCAGACTCCGATGCCTATATTCGCCCTCAACGGCAGTGGGCTGATCTGGTTGTGAGCTTTTATCCTGCGCCGGATCAGGCAGAGGGCAATGGGCATCTCAATGTCCGTTTAGTGCTCAGACCCAACATTCCCCATCCAGACCTGACCCAGGTAGTACGGAACGACACGACCCATACAGATTCACCCATCCGTCTGGGGTTAGACCGGGATATGAGCAAGCCAGTGGATGTGCTGGAAATTGATGGTCATGCGACCAGTAGCCAGGTCACCATGCTGGAACGCTTTATTTGTGGTGATATCCCACACCTCCTTGCTGCCTGCAATCGTGAAACCAATCCAGAACTAGGTAAGGTAACAGGCACAACTGGTGAAACGCTGCAGAGCTATCCTTTGGCCCTGACACAGTTGCTCATTGCCTATCACATGCTCAAAGCCACTCAACTTCACTAAGTCGTTACAATAAGCGGTGTAACGCAATGCGGCAATGATTGGGGGCAGTCCTGGTGGAGACGCTAGTGAATACGCGGGAGATTAAGAAGGAAGCGAACCTCCTATACAAGGCTGTCCTACCACTATTAGAGTTGGGCGAAAATTTTGAACGCCTGATTTTAACTGACCTGGCAACGATCGTGCAGATTTGTGGACGCAGCAAAGGCGAATTGACAACCAACGAATTGCTAGCGTTTTTTGTTATTTATGCGCTGATTAAGCAAGATAAGGAAAAGCTTCATATTGTTCTTAATCTCTGGGATAGCTCAAGCGAAGTCAGACACCATTCGGAACGAGAAACGCTCAAAATCCTTTTAGAATTAACGCGCGAACATAACCAGGGCGATCGATTAGCGCTACCGTCAGTTCTCAACCAGCTTGATGAGGCCAGACAGACTAATTACCTTAGCAAAACAATTAATGCGATCTATCGATTTGCCCAGGTAGCTGTAAAGGCAGACAGTAACGTAACCATGCCAGAAGTGGAAGCGCTATCAAAAGTCTGGCAATTGTTACACGCTTACGGTAATGGGGCCAACTCGGCCCAGGTTGCCCTACCAGAAAAATTCTCCCTGCCCGTCCCCAATGTTGAGTCCGTGCTTGGCGAACTCAATCAACTCATTGGCATAGAAAATATTAAAACTGAAGTGAGAACACTCACTAATTTTTTGCGAGTGCAACAGGCACGATCGCAGCGAGGACTGGCCAGAACCTCTGTTTCACTCCACTCGGTTTTTAGCGGCCCGCCCGGAACTGGAAAAACGACCGTTGCGCGATTGATGGGCAAAATCTTTAACGAGTTAGGGTTTTTGGCCAAAGGACACCTGGTTGAAACCGACCGTGCCGGGATGGTCGCCTCCCATATCGGTGGCACGGCCGAAAAGGTCAATGCGCTGGTTAACGCTGCCCTGGACGGTGTCCTATTTGTGGATGAAGCCTATGCCCTCACCGCGGCCAATTCTGCTCAAGACTTTGGGCAAGAAGCGGTCGATACACTGCTGAAACGAATGGAAGACTACCGCGATCGACTGGTGGTTATTGTTGCTGGCTATACTGATGAAATGGCCGCTTTTATTGAGTCAAATCCTGGCCTAAAATCTCGATTTAATCGCTATTTTTACTTCAAAGATTACACCCCAGACGAACTCGTGGCGATTTTCAATAAGCTCTGCAAGGATAGCCACTTTAAACCGACAGAGGCCGCCAATCAAGCACTGCTAGCATATCTCAACACCCTCTACGATCACCGCGATCGAACGTTTGGTAATGCTCGTCTTGTTCGAAATCTCTTTGAGAAAACGATTGAGCAGCAAGCGAATCGACTGGCTGTCATTAACAGCCTCACAGATGATGTCTTGACCACTATTGAGCCTGAAGATATCCCGTCAGTCAGTCATAATTCAGCCATGAATTAGTCATTTTCCTACTGTCCAAAACTCACTCCCCCTGAAATTGCCACCATGCCCTTGATCAAAGTTCAAACGTCCGTTACTGAGCCTGATAAAGCCACTGTGGAGGTATTGCTCAAACAGCTGTCAGCTAGTTTGGCCATGCACACAGGTAAACCAGAATCCTATATTATGACGGCGTTTGAACCTGACCTCAGGATGACCTTTGCGGGAACGTTTGATCCGGTCTGCTACATCGAGGTGAAAAGCGTTGGCAGCTTCAGTCCGACACAGACACAAGCGATGAGCGAAGATTTTTCACAGCAAATTAATCAGGCGATCGCTGTCCCCATTAACCGCATTTACATCGAATTCGCTGACGCCAAAGGCTATATGTGGGGTTGGAATGGGTCTACCTTTGGTTAAGTTTCGAAGGCACAATTTCAGATTACAATCTGGATGAGCGTACGTAATAAAAATGCGATCGTACAATCAACTGCATCTACTGGCCAAGGATTGTACGACCGTCTTCCCAAGATGATCTGCCGCTACATTTGATCGTTGTTACGATCCCTACCCAACTGTCAAGATGAATCTTGTGTGAGGTTGGTCGCTGCAACGGCACATAATTGCTTATAGATAAGTCAGGGAGATCGGACTCTAGTCGTATTGCTATTAAGGAGCTGACATGAGCTTGAATTTTCTGGGACTGTTGCGATCGCAAGAGCCAGAAAAAATGCTGGGCGGACGCTACCAAATAGTCCGACAGTTGGGTGCAGGCGGATTTGGACAAACATTTGTCGCCGCCGATTTGCATCTGCCAAACCATCCCCAATGTGTCCTTAAACAGCTCAAGCCCAAGTTCAGCGATCCACACAGTTTACAAATTGCTCGACGCCTGTTCGATACAGAAGCCACTGTGCTGTATCAACTGGGCGATCATGATCAAATTCCCCGGCTGCTGGCCCACTTTGAGCAGAATCAGGAATTCTACCTTGCCCAGGAACTGATTGTCGGCGACGCGCTCGACGCATTGTTGGCAAACGGCCAACCCTGGACGCAGACCGCCGTTGTCACACTACTGCAGGATATCCTGACGGTGCTTGCCTTTGTCCATCAGCAAGGGGTCATCCATCGGGACATCAAGCCGTCCAATTTGATCCGGCGACAGCAGGATGGACGCATCGTGCTAATTGATTTCGGTGCCGTTAAGCAAGTCAGCGGCGGAATCGTCGATGCCACAACGGGGCAGTCTAGCCTGACCGTTGCGGTTGGGACGTATGGCTATATGCCGAACGAACAGTTAGCTGGAAACCCTCGCTTCAGTAGTGATGTCTATGCTGTGGGCATGATTGGGATTCAGGCACTTACTGGCATCAATCCCAGAAATCTTGATGAAGATCCTCGAACGGGTGAACTGCAATGGCATGATCCGTCCACTGCTCCAGCAATTCATCCTGAACTGGCAGCCGTTTTAGCGCGGATGATTCGTTACGACTTCCGCCAGCGCTATGAAACCGCTGTAGAGGCATTGGATGCCATTCGTGGACTGCCAATCGCCGAGTTAGAAGATCCAGCCGCGCTGTCAACGGGTACTGCGATCGTGACGCCAATGCCTGTAACGGCAACCCGTTCCGACACACCCGTCAAGCCAACTCCCCCCCTCCAAACGCTGGCGCTTCCTAAAGTTGCACTCTCGCCTTCACCTCCAACCAATGCAATAGCCCCCTCACCGGCTCCAACGGTTGCTGCCAGAGCCAATGCAGCGCCATTTGGTGTTACCTTGCTGCCGTCTTTAACGTCAAGAGAGTTAATTGCCCAACGAGTCGCCCAGGCTCAATCGACCGAAAAACCAACCAGTGTGATTGAGCGATCAATTCAATCAGCCGTATCGACGCTCACCGCAGTCACGTTTTTGTTGCCGCAGTTGGCTCAAAAAACAGTGGCGCAGTCCCGCTCAAAGCCCTGGCTACCTCTGAGTGGCTTTGCTGTAGTGATCCTGGTGGCGCTCATTGGAAAATCGCTGCTGCCGACCCAACCAGTCTCTAAAGTGGCTACAGAAAGCGCACTCTCTACCGCTACACCTTCGGCCAGCGATCAGGTTCAAGCACTACTGCAACAGGCAAAGCAACTGCAAGATGGCAAGCAAAGTCACAAGGCGTTAACGCTTTACAATCAGGCGATTAGCATGGACGCGAAGAATGCCGAAGCTTACTGGGGACGGTGCTATACGCTGAATCGTTTGACCCAGTATAAGGATGCTTTAGTCGCCTGTAATCGAGCGCTGACCTTGAAGCCAAACTATCCAGAAGCGCTCTGGAGCAAAGGCTATATTTTTGACCAGCAGGAGCACTACACCGAATCGTTAGCGCTCTACAACCGCGCGATCGCGTTGAAACCTGATTTTGCGGAAGCGTGGAGCAATAAGGGCACAGCGCTTTTGCGGCTCAATCGGTTATCAGAAGCGATGACTGCCTTTGATCGGGCGCTAAAACTAAAGCCAAACCTGGCAGAAGCATGGAATAATCGGGGCGCAACGCTGTGGAGCCTGCATCGATTTGATGACGCGATCGCGTCAATTGACAAAGCGTTACAAATTCAACCCAATTATCACGATGCCCGCAGTCTGCGCGATCAAATGCGCCAAAAGCTTGGACGATGACCATATCGCTGCGACTATGCTGGTGATCACGACTGATGATGCCCACTGGTGATGGCCGTTGGCAAGAAACGATGATCAGCTACCGAACAGCCGTATTCATCTTGGTTCAAACGGGATGTGGGGATAAACTGCTGATTCGGGGAGGTGCCGATGCCACACCCTTCAAACCCATGTCCAAAGCCATCTAATGCCTGCATACCTGGCAGCAACCGTAACATTAACCGCAATCGCAGAATTGAGTCGCCACGAGTACGCTCCGCGAGTGACGAAAAACCCAAAATCTACAGCGATACATCAGCTGTTAACGGTTGATCAGGTACTAACGTCCGATCGCGCACAAATGAAAAATGATCATGAATGAGCTTGTTCATCGTCATTCCCCAGGTTTGCCAATTCAAGCGGTTGTCAAATGCCGCTCTACTCGATCGCACGAGTTCTGCATACTGATGATCGTTCTGATAAATGTCATAAATTAATTGAGCATACTGGTCGCCCCGTGCTTCGATCGGCAGCATACAGCCATTTTCACCTTCACTCACAACGCCCGATACCCCACCCGTGTCAGTTGTAATTACTGGCAAACCAAATGCATTGGCTTCCGAAAAAACAATAGGGGTGCAGTCGCCGCGAGTGGGCAGAAGGAGAAAATTAGACTTCAAGAGCAACTCTACCAACTGCTGATACTGTACAGGGTCGTTCTTATCAAGAAATGGCACAACGGTCATGCGTGGATGCGTAAACTCTGCTGGTGGAATGCAACCACAAATAATCAGCTCTGCATCTAATCCCAACTTTTCCAGTTCTAACAGCGTTTCAAACGCAATATCCCCACCTTTCCGCTGCCAGCTTACACCCAGAAACAGCAGCCTACAGCGTTCTGTCTTCTGTTTACTGAGTACAAGATCTCTGGAAGGTGCTTCGTCTAAGTTGGCTCCAAACGGCAGCACATGAATCTTAGACCGGTCAGCCTCATAGTCCTTGACAGCCGAATTTGCGGCCCATGCTGAAGAATAGATCAGCATAGACGCTTTCTGAATCGCCAATCGCTCCAATATATTGCTGTTCCACTTTGAGAGCCGCATCATGTTGGAAAAATCAGCATAATAATTATTAATCAGGGCAAAGGTTGCATCAGATAAATAGATGATTGGAATTGATGTTTTGAGGCGGGCAATTTCGGTGGAGGCCGCCGACGCGAAAATTAAGTCAACTGGTTGCTCAGCCAGCTTCCGCTCAAAAATTTTAGCGTAATGCGAAGAAACAATCAGGCTGCGATCCGGGCTGTAAGTTTTTTTCAACACTTTTTCCAACACCAAGCTGACCCGTCTCCCCACTTTTTCAGTAAAGGGTTTTACAGGGCCAAAACAGACAACTTCACCACAATACTGCTCCAATGCTTTCACAATGTAATAGTCTGTTCCTGACCACGACTTCTTGTCTCGTGCATCTTTTGCTGTCAGAAATCCAATTTTCAGGGGTTGGTTCAGCATAGTTTTGATGAAATTACGGCATGACAAAAACATTGGAGAAACCGCCTCTCCCCATCAATCTCACTCGATTATGCAGGATAGTAAGCAGACGTAATATAAGATAATCAACTTTGAAGCAAGCGTGAAAATGGCAATCAGTCAGTATCAGTAAACTCCTTCAAGCAATATCTTAAATTTATACGTTGTTTTTGTATGCAAAGGGTGACTGGCAATCGAAAACCAGCGCTTGGAAGGGTTAAGCAGGTGATGCTGACTGAACTCCTAGTGCGCTAAAGCAGAAATTTCAACGAGAGGGTTACCTTCAAGATGATTGGGAATCCGGGCACCCATCAGCTTCAGAATTGTTGGTGCTAGATCGAGAACCTGCCCTGGCGGCAAACTGGAGTTAGGAGCAATCCCAGGCCCCTGAAGCATCAAGAACCCATTCGGACGGTGGTCACCTGACCAGAAATAAGGTACAGGGCCAACTCGCCCTAGATCCGGGCTTTCAACCACATCGGTTGCATAATCTTCCTGCCAAAGAACAATGAGATCGGCGTCAGGTGAATTTGGATGAGAATCCATGGGTGATTGCCGCGTTCGGATTACTTGATCAACCATTGGTTTCCCCGTGCGACCATCCTTGAGCCGATGGAGGAGCTGGATTAACTCGTCACATTGTGCGTCATACTCAGACGGCAGCACAATTCCTGACGATTCTCGCCCTTGCACATTAATTCGAATGTATCCTTCGGAGTAGCTTGGGAGTGCAAAAGCGCGCATCTGGGGCCACAACTTTCGATACCAGTAGCCAGGCTGCGTAGACAATATGCCCAGCAGATCATTCAGTTCATCAGGCGATGTTAAGTCGAATTCTGGCGGCGCGCCGAAGAGCTTTTCTAGCGGTTTGAAGAACCGGGTCGGCAGTTCACGTCGCAGAAACCCTCTGATTGGGTTGGGATCGTAATGATAGCTCCAAAGTTCCCTGACCCAATCCCGTCTATATAACTTAAATGGGTGACCTGGGCGGGTTTCTAGCTTTCCTGGCGGGATTCCTTGTTTGCCCGGAAAGTTATACCGATACATTAGTTCGGGCAGAAACACCATGCTGGGGAGGTCATGAACACCAGCTCCCATGCCATGCGCGGCAAAGGTGAGAATATAAGCATTATCAGGTGCCGCATCTAAAATTTCACCGATCGCCTGATCCATGGCAATAAAGTTTTCAAGCATCAAATCGCCAGACGCTTTACCAGCCAAAGCTTTATGAAGTGGATGATTGGGCTGGCTGAGATGCCAAAGAAAGTGTCCTGCTGTGTGGGGTTCATCAAAAACAGTAATAAAAAGGTCCCAATCTTCCTGTTTCAGTAAGTCTCGTGAAATTGCAGCACGGCGGGCCATACCCGTTTTCATCGCACGTTGCATATTCTCTAACCCTGCGATGTCACGCAGTTCAGACCAGGGTTCCGTTAACGCCGGGTTGGCACCATGGCGATCAACCATTTCTTGAAAAAGTGACGCTGGTTGGGAACAGCTGGGAACTTGTGCCGCACTCGCGCCCCAACCGAGGATCTGCACTCCATTTACTCGATCGACAAGCGGTGACTGTGATACATCAAAAATTGCTACCCGGTAGTCAGTCCCCAACGCGTAGAAGGGCGGATACTCGGCGCAATCATAGGCTCCGGTGATCCTAATATCGTAACGCTCTGGATCATACTTTAATGGCGTCCAATGTCCTGTAGTTTGCGACGAGCAGCCGGTCCACACAGTTGTCCAGAGCGCTTCTGCCAGATACGCTCTAGGCGCAGTCAGAGTTGTATAAGCCCCTTGTTGACGCAACCGCTGCAAGTTCTTGAGATGTCCTTGAGCGATCCAGGTTTCGACCAATGCAGGATCGGCTGAGTCAAGTCCGATCGCAATCACAGGATTTTTCATAGGTGATGATTTAAG
>Ga0070738_10002754_pt1 | contig 25614 bp, 22 predicted proteins | sample Coa_R2_2_FD_66446 | JGI IMG/M metagenome (GOLD analysis project Ga0070738, IMG submission 66446) | Surface soil microbial communities from Centralia Pennsylvania, which are recovering from an underground coalmine fire - Coalmine... | ecosystem: Environmental > Terrestrial > Soil > Unclassified ...
CCGAGGACCATGCTTGCAGCGGATCGGCGCGCGGACAGCGCGCCGGCCCGCCCTCGCCCAGGCGCGAGGCGCCCGAAAAAAATTCCGGCAACCGGCGATAATCGAAATAGCCTGCCGCCGCGAACATGCCGGCGAAGATCCGCTCCGCAAGATCGTCGCGCCCATAGCGGCGAAACCCCGCAAGGATGATCGAATTGTCGAAGGGCCAGACGCTGCCCGTGTGATAACCGATCGGATTGAAGCGGCCGGCATGTTCCGAAAGCGTGCGCACGCCCCAGCCGGCGAACATGTCGGGTTCCATCAGCCGCTCGGCAGTGAGATGGGCCTTGTCCGGGTCCGCTATCCCCGCCCAGAGCGCATGTCCGGGGTTCGAGCTGATCACGCCGACCTGCTTGCCGTCCTGATCGAGCGCGAGGCAGTAGCACCGCGCTTCCTCCATCCAGAAATCGCGGTTGAAATGGCGGCGCAGCGTGTCGGCCTGCTTCGCCAGCCGATCCGCCTTCACGCCCTGCCCGATGCGGCGATAGAGATCGGCGATCAGCGTCCGGGCGAGATAGGCATAGGCCTGAACCTCGACCAGCGACACGCGGCCGCGGACGAGGCTGCCATCGGGATAGGAGATGGCGTCGGCGGAGTCCTTCCAGCCCTGATTGGCCGCCTGCCCTTCCGTGCCATTGTCGTAGTCGATGTAGCCGTCGCCGTTCTGGTCGCCGTCGCGGCTCATCCAGCCGAGCGCGCCCTCGACCGCCGTCTCGAGCTCCTCGAAAAGGCCTGTATTGCCGGTCCATTGCGCGTGATGCGCCAACGTAATGAGGAAGAGGATCGTCGAATCGATCGAGCCGTAGCCGGGGCGTTGCGCCACAAGACCGAGCCTCGCCAATTCGCCGACGCGCAGCTCGTGCAGGATCTTGCCGGGCTCCTCCTTCTGCTCCTCCGCATGACGCGTGCCTTGCCATTTCGCGAGGAGGCGAAGCGTATGCGCAGCCAGCTCGGGCCGATAGGCAAGGCATTGCAGCGACGGCACGAGGCTGTCGCGGCCGAACAAGGCGACGAACCAGGGGACTCCCGCGGCGATGAAGCGGCCCTTCTCGCGCTCGATCGTCAGAAGCTGAATGTCGGTCAGCGACCGGTGAAGGGCTGCGTCGAGACGCGCATCGTCGCTCTTGACCGTGGCATAGCCTTCGAGCCAGCGCCGGCTGATCTCGGGCTCCTTCGCGGCCGATTCATGCCGCGCCGGCATCTCTTTCTGGGCCGATTTGGTCTCCGTCCTCTCCATGATCTTGAACGCAATGTCGAGCTCCGCCGTCCGCTGCGGATCGATGTGCAGCGGGAATATCAGCTCGACGCGATGACCGTCGATCCGGCTTTCGGCAGGGGCCGGATCGGGAGCGACGTCGAGGCCGCGGGTGAGCTTGTCGGCGCCCTCATAGCGAAAGCGCAATACGCCGTCCTGATAACGCGGCGGCTGTTGTTCGCCGCGCGCCTTCGGCGGCGCGCCGCGCACGGTGAAGATATCCTCGAAGCGCGTTTCGAGGATGAGACGCAGCTCGAAGCTCACAGGCTCTACCGTGCAGTTTCGGATCGATAGCTGGTCGTAGAGCATCGACCAGTCGGCATGGAGCGTCTGCTTCCGCGCCATCGCCAAGGCATGCTCGGAAAGCTTTGTGGTCTCCGTCTCGATGCTGGGATTGGTCATCTCGAAGCGGGCGAGGAACCCTTCCGCCGCGGAGTTCATGAGCACGACCGGCGCCTCGCTCCCGAGGCGCAATTCATAGCGGCACAAGAACCGGCAATCGCGGCAATAGAACCCCAACCCCAACGCGGATTCCGGTTCTATCCGACCGCCGTGATCGCAAAGGAAGAACAGCTCGCCATCCTTGAGGATCAAGGGATGAATGATACCGACCACGGGCGCGCGACTCATGATGACCTCAGCCCTCATTGCCTTGTCTGGCAAACGCGCGACGCAGACGGGTTCGCGTCACGACCTGTCGCTGAGCGAGTCCGAACTCTCCGCTATCCCGCCAAGTGCGCGACGAGAGATGCCCGCAACCCCGCGGCGCGCCGGGAACTCGCGGCCGACGCTCGACCGTTGCTGTAAGACAACCAGAGATTCGGAGAGGCGATATGAGATCGATCATCCTTGCTGGCGTGTCGGCGATGGCGCTTACCTTCGCCGGCGGCGCCTTGGCCGCGCAGGACGCCGCACAAAATCCCGCGCAAAATCCGACGCCGCCCAGCGCCGCCGAGAAGGGCGGGACGTCATCGATGCAAAATCAGGCTGCCATGAAGAACGAGGCAAACGAGCCGGCGACCGAGGTGAAGCAGGCGCAAGAGAAACTCAAATCCGAAAATCTCTACAAGGGCCGCGTCGACGGCATTCTCGGACCCGAGACGCAGCACGCGCTGAAGCAATTCCAGCAGCAGAACAACCTTCAGCAAACCGGGCAACTCGACGATCAGACCGAGCAGAAGCTCGGCATCACGGAGCAAACAGGATCGGGTTCGAGCCAGCCTTCGGGCTCCTCCGCGACCCATCACTGATCCTCGGGAACGAGAGGTGCCAGAGTTGCCCCGCTTCGGCGGGGCTTTCTCTTGCTGCCCGCGGTTCAGGTTGGTGTAAGGGAACTTCGCTCTAATGGGCTATTCGCGCTTTCGCCCATCGGATGCAGTGATGCTGGTACGGCAGAACGTTCGCAACATGGTACTGATCGCCCGGTTGATGGTCGAGCGGTACGGCGACGAGGCGGCGGCGCAAACCGCCGAGCGCGCACGGCGATATCGCAACGAGGGAGATCCCGACGGCGCCGAATACTGGCGCAGGGTCGCCTGGATCATTCAGGACATCAATCCTCTTCCCAAGGACCGCAACGCCGCTGCTCAAGGAGAGCCGCGTTAGGCTGTTGCTGGACTGAGGCGGCGGCCGGGCGACTTCGCGACTCAACGCAACTGTGACGGTGCCTTTGGTCCAGCGGTTCCTGGCGATCCGCGCCGCTTCCGCGTGGAGGAGGACGGGGCGGGTGTGAAGATGGCCAAGCGCAGCGCCGGGTCGTCATTGGCTTGGAAAGTTGCATAGTCGAATCGAAGCAAGCCGCGGCGGCGGTGGTTGAACATCTTCTGCCCCGACCCGCCGCTCCGGACCTCATGTGCGTCCCACCAGGTGCCGAATTCCGGGCTGCCTTGACGAAGGCGAGCGACGAGCCCGGCGAATGCCGGATCGCCGGACCAAAGGTCATGCGTTGTGCGGAACTGGGCGATGATCCGCCTCGTCTCGTTCTCCCACTCCGAGCCAAACAGCCGGCGGGCATCGGGATTGAGCATCATGTAGATGAGGATATTGCGATCCTCCTCAGCGATGCGATCGAAGCGGGTGAACAGGTCGCACGCGGCCGCGTTCCAGGCCAACACGTCCAGGCGGCGACCGGTGACATAGGCCGGCTGGTTCAAGCTTTTGACAAGCCGGCGCAGGGGTTCGGAAACCACCTCGCGGGAGAACGGCAGATGGGCCGGGCTGCGCGCGAGCGCGCGAAGATGCGCGTGTTCCGCCTTGTTCAGCCGCAAGGCTCGGGCCAGCGCATCAACCGTATCCGCCGACGGGCTCACCGCCCGGCCTTGTTCCAGACGGATGTACCAATCAATGCCGATGCCCGCGAGCTCCGCCACCTCCTGCCGGCGCAGCCCGGGCGTTCGTCGACGCCGACCCGTGAGGCCCACCGCGCCGGGGTCGAGCTGCTCGCGCCGCCGGCGCAGGAAATCGGCAAATGCGCTGCGACCCGGCTCGGGCATGAGCTGCATCTCCCTTCGTGGTCGAATGCCCGATTGATATCATTCCCGCGGCGCCGTCGATAGCCGCGGCAAGCGGCGCATCCACCGCAATCGCGGCTGCACGGCGGACGGCGTTCACCTCAGCTTGCAAGGCACGATCGGCTTGGTGGTACGCCGCAGTACTAGCACCGTGCCGGTCCTTCCGGGCCTGCGAGATTCGACTAGCATGGATCCGCCGATGCAGCTCGGGAGGTCTCATGTCTTCCATCAACGGCCTGGCCGGCCGGAGACATCAATGAAAGCCGCAATTCTGAAGAGCTTCGGTTCCGGGTTGAGCATCGAGACTGTGCCGGACCCGGTGCGGGGCACAGGAGAGGTGATCGTCGATGTCGCCGCCGCAAGCGTGCTGCCATACATGGCGGAGGTGCTCAGCGGCGAGCGAAGATATCTCCTCACGCTCCCGGCGGCTCCGGGCGCCGGCGCGATCGGCCGGATTCGCGCGGTGGGGCCCGATGCGACACGTCTGAAGGTCGGGGACTGGGTCACTTGCGATCCGACCGTGCGGTCCCGCGACGACGCGCTCACACCTGACATTACGCTCCAAGGCCTGAGCGCGAGAGGCGAGGGCGGCCTGCGCCTACAGCAGCATTTTCGCCATGGATCTTATGCCGAGCAGGTCTTGATGCCGACGGAGAATGTGTTCCGCCTCGGCGACATCGAGCCGGCGGATGCCGGTCACTGGACTGTGCTCAACCTGATGCTTGTGCCCTATGGGGGGCTGCTCGCGGCGGATTTCAAGCCGGGTGAGATACTCGTGCTCTCCGGCGCGACCGGGAATTTCGGGAGCGCCGGCGTGGCCGTCGCCCTGGCAATGGGTGCCAGATGCGTGATTGCGCCGGGGCGGAACGGAGCGATGTTGAGAGAGCTGGTGCGGCGCTTCGGGCCGCGCGTGTGCCCGGTGGTCCTTACGGGAGACGAGGCCGATGACCGCGAACGGATGAAGCGCGCGGCGCCCGGCCCGATCGACTGCGTGCTTGACATCCTGCCGCCAACGGCCGGCACGAAGGCGGTGCGTGCCGCGGCGATGACGGTGCGGGAATACGGGCGGGTCGTTCTCATGGGCGGGGTCGGCATGCTCGGCGGCGATGACTTGGCGCTGCCCTATCCATGGATCATGCGCAACGGCATCAGACTTATCGGGCAGTGGATGTACCCGCCCGAGGCAAATCTGCGGCTGGTAGCGCTGGTGCGGTCCGGCCTGATTGACCTCAGCCACTGGGCCGTGACGGAGTTCGCTCTCGATCACGCCAACGACGCGATCGCGCACGCGGCAGCGCATGGCGGCCCCTTCAAGACGGACGTGATCCGCCCCTGAGCCGCTTGCTCATGGCTCAGTTCTCTCCGCGTTTCATGGATTTCTGGCGCACCCGGCGAGATTCGAACTCACGACCTCTGCCTTCGGAGGGCAGCGCTCTATCCAGCTGAGCTACGGGTGCTCCGGGCGCGGACGATAAGGCAAGCCCGCCACGGGTGCAAGGCGCCGGGCGGTACGGGGGTCCGTCGCGTCCGCGCGCGATGATAACACTTCTGATCGCGCGCGGATCGGCGTATGTCATCTCTTTACGATTGAGCTTGTAGGATGCCGAGCGCCTGTCGCCGCCGCGGGCTCATGGGAACTCCGGGACCTTCGCCATGCTCGGTCGTCTTGCCGTCCTGCCGCTCATCGCACTCCTCTTCGCCTTGCCGCAGCCATCCGATGCCAGCTCGGCGAGCAATGCCTGGAGCGAGACCTTGGGTCCGCTGGCCGGCCCGCCACGATCGATCGGCGGCGCGGCACATGGCTGCCTCGCGGGAGCGCAGGCCCTGCCGCCCGACGGGCCGGGCTATCAGGTGATCCGGCTGAGCCGGCGGCGCAACTATGCGCATCCGGACACCATCGCCTTTGTCGAGCAACTGGGCCGGCGGGCGCAGGCCGCGGGGCTGCCTGCCTTCTATGTCGGCGATCTCTCGCAACCGCGCGGCGGCCCGCTGCCCTATGGACATGCGAGCCATCAGAACGGGCTCGATGTCGATATCTGGTTCAATCTCGACCCCAAGCCGGCGCTGCCCGTCGCGCTGCGCGAGGAGGTCGATCTCCCCTCGATGGTGCTGCCCGATCTCCGCCATGTCGATCCCAAGCGCTTCGGCCCGGGGCAGGTGAAGTTGCTGAGACTCGCCGCAAGCGATCCTCGTGTCGACCGGATCTTCGTCAACGCCGCGATCAAGGTCGCGCTCTGCCGCGGCCTGCCGGCGGGCGACCGCGACTGGCTCGAGCGTATTCGCCCGTGGTTCGGTCATGACGAGCATTTCCATGTGCGCCTCGTCTGTCCCCCGGGTTCGCCCGATTGCGAGCCGCAGCCTTCCGTCCCCGCTGGCGATGGTTGCGACGCGACGCTCGCCTCCTGGCTCGGCAAGCCGCTCCCCCCGGCCTCCGGCTACGCGCACCACCCGGTGCTGCCGGCGGCGTGCCGCCGGGTGCTGAAGGCCCCGTAACGCGCCGGCCCATATGGGACGCGGCTCACGGATTCCGGGTGTCATCGCGCAGAATGGCGGCGATATCGGCTTCGATCATGCGGGCGACTGGCGCGCGGTAGTGGATGAGATCCCAGAAATTCTCGTCGCGGCTCGCGATGTCGTCGCGCGCAAGGAAATCAAGGACGCGGGTGCGCGGGCGCGCAGCGGCGAGCTTGGCATAGGCCCGCGTGCAAGCAGCTAGCCGCGCGGCCGAGGCGCCGCCGTTGCCCGCATGATGACGGGGCGGGAAGACGAGGACCACCATCGTCTCCGGCGGGAGTTGCGCCAGAAATCGGCGGAAGGGCTCGAGACTCGCGAAATCGCCGGCCGCGATGTCATCCTTGAGGAGCGCGATCATCTCCGCGCTCTGCTGCCGCGCTTCCCCCGCCTCCCAGACGCGCCCGGCCTCGTAATCATCATAGCCGTCGGCGCGCTTGGCCCGGACGCGACCGAGCTGCAGCTTGAGCTTTCTGATCGCCGCGTCGATGGTTCGATACTGAATGAGGTGAACCGCGTACTCGACGGCGCTGTCGGAATAGAGCCAGAAGGGAAAGGGGTGGGCCAAGGTCACGTGCCCCGCCGCCTGGCACCAGCTCCGATCGATGCCGAAGATCAGCCCGCGCAGGCTCTTGCTAGGGTGGTGGCGCAGAAACCATCGCGCGACGGCAAGTTGCTCGAGCGGGCCGCTGCCCGCCATCGTCAGGGACACGACACGCCGGCCACTGGCCTTGCCGAGCCGCGCGGGGTCGAGCAGTTGAACGGTCGAGTTGCCGATGATCGCCGTGTCGAATTCCACGCGGCGCGCCAGGCTCGCCGCAGCCAGCCTTTGGCTGAAATCTGGCACGCCTGCCGAGGGGAACAGGGCAAAGCGCCCGGTATCGTAGGGATCGATGGCGAGTAGCAGCACGGCGACGATGCCGCCGAACGCGATCGTGCTGGCGAGATAAAGCAAAATCAGCCTTCGCCAGCGTCGGTCGGTCCGGGCCTGCGCGTCAGAAATGGAAATAGATGAACTCATAAGCCGGCCCATCAGCTAAGCGAAGGAGGGCCACCATCGTCACTGCGGCAGCAGCCGGCGCCAACCAAGCGTAAGGGCGCAGCTTCTCGACCCAGCGTTGACTGGTTGGGCCGAGCATCGCGATGGCCGCCGCGATGATGATGGTGCGTGTGCCGGTCAGCGGTCCCTGAGCCGCATTCCCTGCCATCGCCGACAGCATCTCCCAGGCGCCCGCGAAGGATGGCGCGCGAAAGAACACCCAGGTGATGATCAGGAAGATCATCAAGAGCGCCCAGCCGATCGGCGCGGGGAGCGGCGGCAGATGGCGCCGCCAGAACACGCCCAGGGCGAGCCCGAGCCCATGCAGCGTTCCCCAGATGACAAAGGTCCAGCCGGCGCCATGCCACAACCCGCCGAGCGCCATGGTGACGAGCAACGCCGCCATCTGCCGCGACAAGCCGCGCCGATTGCCGCCGAGGCGGATATAGAGATAGTCGCGCAGGAAACGCGACAGCGTCATGTGCCAGCGCCGCCAAAAATCGCGGAGGCTCGCCGCGCGATAGGGGCTGTCGAAGTTGGCCGGCAGCACGAAGCCGAAGAGCAGCGCCAAGCCGATCGCCATGTCGGAATAGCCGGAGAAATCGAAATAGATCTGCAGCGGGAAGGCGAGCGCTGCCGTCCACGCATCGCCGACGGTCAAAGGGGCGTGAAGAAGCTTGGCATAGACCGGATCGGCATGCTGTGCCAGCGGGTCGGCGATGAAGATCTTCTTGCCGAGCCCGAAGAGAAAGAGGGCGAAGCCGCGCGAGACCCTAATCTCCCAGCCCTCGCGATGAGGCGGCGCGGCGAACTGATGCACGATCTCGCTGTGGCGCACCAGAGGACCGGCAAGGATCTGCGGGAAGAGCGCGATGTATAGGGCGTAATCGCGCGGCCCATAGCGCGGCGCGCGCCGGTCGAGGAGGTCGGCCAGATAGATGATGTGATGAAAGGTGAAGAAGCTGATGCCGAGCGGCAGCGCCAGACGCATCACCGGCGGCCGCCAGCCGGTCAGGCCGATGGCGATGCTCTCGAAGAAGCCGAGATATTTGAAGGCCGCCAGACATAAGAGATTGGCGGCGATTGCGGCGATGAGAATGCGGCGGTCGGCGCGGTGAAAGAATCCTTGCACCGCGAGCCAGTTGAACGCGATCGAACCGATCAGCAGCGGCGCGAAGCGCCAGTCCCAATAGCTGTAGAAGACGACCGAGGCGCTGAGCAGAAACCACAGGCGAGCACTCTCGTGCTTGCCGAGCAGCCAATAACCGGCGAGAGCGAGCGGCAGAAAGCCGAAAAGGAAGGGGAAACTGTTGAAGAGCATTCCGCGAGCGCAAGGCGAGAGTCGCCGGACACTACAATGGTCGGCAAGACCTTCCTATACCTTTCGGGCCTCGCTCTTGCCGGAGCCAGTCCGCCGAACGCATCGGACCGTAACGCCATGTATTTGCGCACGCGCGCGTGAAGCCGACCTGTTCGAACCGAAGCTACGCGGTGACGGACAACAGCAATTTGCGCGCGATGGTTCGCTCTACGATGTCGAAAACGCGTTCTTGCCTTGTCCTCCGAGAGCGTCTCACGACACAGCTCAGGCCCGACGACGTTGCACGCCGTCGCCTGTATTGTCAGGTGCTCGCCTAATCCGCCGCGTCGCCATTGGTCCGGCGCTCGGCCGGCCTGCGCTCGACGACGCTATAGTCTCGAGACCTTCGTTTCCGCGGCGGCGGCTCGTGCGCGCCAGCTGCCATGCCCCGCTTCAGCAATTCTCGGATCGCCGCAGCGCGCGTCGGCATTCGATGGATGAAGCGCCAGTCATCGAGGGCGGCCAATTCCTCGGCGCTCAGCATGATCTGAAGCCGCTCCGGTCTCTCCAGGTTCGTCATATTCCCTCCGCAAGCTCGCCCTTCGGCTCGATTGGTCACGGGATAAACGGACGGGCGCCGCTATTTACTCATTTACCGTCTGTAACGTTTTGTAAGGCACTTGGGCTATTCGTGTACGAGGCGCGACAGATGCCGTAGCCCCCGAATGCTATGCTTCTGCAAACAACGTGAGTAACACAATCTAATAAACACATGTAATTCGTATGTTCAAAATTTTGTAATTGTGAAATTAGGAAACAATGGCCTATATTGGCCGGGTAGACGCGGCGGTCTTTTCTTGGAAGATGTCAGCCGCCGGTCCATTGGCAAATGGCTGCTTTCCAGCTATCGGAATGCAGAGGCGGTCGCCGGCGAATTGGTTTGAATAGCTGCCGTTGTGGCTCAACTCGCACCTTCGAAGCGGAGCGCCCCGCAACATCCGTGCTCAAGCGCATTGAGCTGCAGGATGGCGCCCGCCCAGCGTCGACGATAGGCGTTCGGAGGCGTATCGAAGTGAGTGCCGATTCCCAAAATCCGCCGCAACGCACGCGGCTTCGCCTTTGCGACGACATCCGATCCGTGCCAAGCGAAGAGCAGGGCGCGCTCGGCGCGACGGCCGCCAGGCTCGACTACCGCCGCCTCTTCGACGCGGCGCCCGGGCCCTACCTGATCCTCGCTCCCGATCTGACCATCCTCGGCGTGAACGAGGCGTATCTCCACGCCACGCTCACCCGCCGGCAGGAGATCGTGGGCCGCCATCTCTTCACGGTTTTCCCGGACAACCCCGGAGATCCCGCCGCCACCGGCGTCAGGAATCTCGGCGCGTCGCTGCGGCGCGTGCTGGAGCAGGGGCGGCCCGACACCATGGCCGTGCAGAAATACGACATACGCCGTCCCGACGGCACGTTCGAGGAGCGCTATTGGAGCCCCATCAACGCGCCGGTCCTCGGCGATGACGGCCGGGTCCTCTACATCATCCATCACGTTCAGGACGTGACGGAATATGTGCGCCTCTATCCGCGCGGACAGGGGAAGCCGGACGAGACCGATGCCCTGCGCATAAGGGCCGAGCGCCTGGAGGCCGAGATCTTCGCCCGTGCGCAGGAGCTTCAGGCCGCCAACGAGCAGCTGCGCAAGGCGAACGCAGAGCTTGCCGCCTCGCAGAGCAGGCTCATGCAGAAGCACCGCCTCGAGGCGATCGGCGAGCTTACCGGCGGCGTCGCCCATGACTTCAACAATCTGCTGACCACGATCCTCGGCAATCTGGACATGCTCGAGCAGTGCGAGCGGCTGAGGGGGCGGGCCCGGCTGTTCATCGAGGCGGCGCAACGCTCGACCCTGCGCGGCGCGCGTCTCACGCAACAGCTCCTGTCCTTCGGCCGGCGCCAGGTGCTCCATTCCGACGTCGTGAGCATCAACGCGATCCTGCGCGAGGTTGAAGGCCTGCTGCGGCGGGCGGCGGGCGAGGCCATCCGGCTGGAGCTTCGCCTCGATCCCGCTCCCTGCGCCGCGCTCCTCGACCCGGCGCAGTTCGAATCCGCGCTGCTCAATCTCGTTCTCAACGCGCGCGATGCCATGCCCGATGGCGGCACCATCACGATCGAGACCCGATCCGAGCATCATGCGCCGGATGAGCGGGCGGAGATCGGCGAGGCGCGGTCCGGACGTTGCGTGTCGGTCACCGTGAGGGATACCGGGATCGGCATGTCGGCCGAAATTCGCGCGCGCGCCTTCGAGCCCTTCTTCACGACGAAGGATCTGGGCAAGGGTTCGGGTCTTGGTCTCAGCCAGGTGCATGGCCTGGTCCACCAACTCGGTGGGCAGGTGACACTGGACAGCGCGCCCGGACAAGGGACCGCCGTCACCATCCATCTGCCCGAGGCCCAGAGCATGCCGGTGATGCAGCACGCGGTGAAGACCGCCGCCGCCCAGGCCGGAGATGCGACGGGCGAGACGGTGCTGGTGGTTGAGGACGATGACGATGTCCGCCGGATGGTAGCCACGACGCTCGCGGGCCTGGGCTACAATGTGCTCGCCGCGTCGGACGGGGCCGAGGCGCTCGGCATTCTGGGCGGGTCCAAGCCGATCGACCTGGTATTCGCGGATGTGATGATGCCGCACGGCATCAGCGGCGTCGAGGTCGCGAAAGAGGCGTTGCGGACACGCCGCGGGATCAAGGTGCTCCTGACCTCCGGATATGCGCAGGAGGTCCTCGCCTCGCAGGGCGCGAACGGACAGTTTCCCGTCTTCGCCAAGCCCTACCGGCAGCGACAATTGGCCGGCGAGATACGCCGCGTCCTGCGCTGCGGATAGCTCCCCGGGCAGAGCAAGCTCGGCCGGATTTCGGCGCTGTCCGTGCCGTGGGCCGCCCTGTAAAGGGGCGGCTGCAATTCTCGGCCGACAATAATCCTCATGCTATTCAACAGCTTCGAATTTCTCCTCGGCTTCTTGCCAGCGGCGTTGCTGGTTTATGCCGCGGTCCGGCAATGGGAGGCGGGCCGCTGCTGGGTGCTGATCATCATTTCGCTGGTCTTCTATGGCTGGTGGGATGTCCGCTTCGTGCCGCTGCTCGTCGGCAGCGTCATCGTCAATTGGCTGGCGGCCTGGGTGTTCTTCCGCTGGCGCTGGCGGCCGATCCTCGTCATCGCGATGATCGCCGACCTCTCGGTTCTCGGCTGGTACAAATACACCAACTTCCTGATTTCCGTTCTCGACGAGGTGACCGGCCTTCACGCGCCCATGCTGAGCATCATTCTGCCGCTCGGCATCAGCTTCTTTACGTTCCACCACATCATCTATCTCGCGGATTGCTGGCGCGGACGCGCACCCTTCTACAGCTTCCGCGATTATGCGCTCTATATCACGCTCTTCCCGCAGATCCTGGCCGGGCCTCTCGTCCGGCACTCCGAGATCATCTACCAGTTCCACGAGAGTTCCTGGCGAACAACGGCGGCGGAGCAATGGTCGCGCGGCTTCGTGCTCATCACGATCGGTCTTGCCAAAAAGGTTCTTCTTGCCGACAGCATCGCGGCATTCATTGATCCCACCTACGCATCCGCCGCTGCTCACAGCTTGAGCGGTGAGCAGGCATGGCTGGCGGCTCTCGGATTCGCCTTCCAGATCTACTTCGATTTCTCCGGCTATTCCGACATGGCGATCGGCCTGGCGCTGCTGTTCGGTTTCACCCTGCCGGTCAATTTCGATGCGCCCTACCGCGCCACCTCGGTTCAGGACTTCTGGCGCCGCTGGCACATGACGCTTTCGCGCTTTCTGCGCGACTATCTACATTCCGCTGGGCGGCAACCGGCACGGTCTGCGGCGACAGCTTGCCGCACTGCTCACCACCATGGGGCTCGGCGGGTTGTGGCACGGCGCCGGCTGGCATTTCGTGTTGTGGGGAGTGGCTCATGGCGCGGGCTTGTCGGCGGGAGTGCTGTGGCGAAAACAGCCGCTTCGGCTGCCGGCCGCGCTGGCTTGGCCGATGACATTCTTGTTCATCACGGCGACCTGGGTTCTGTTCCGTGCGCCAACCCTGGCCGGCGCGACGGCAATGTTCCAGGCGATGATCGGAGCGAGCCCCGAAGGGTTTACCGGACACCTGCCCCCACATGGTGAGCCGCTGATCTGGGCCGCCGTCGTCGCATTGATCGGTCCCACCAGCCAGGAAATCGCATTCTCCAAGCTCAGACCTCACCGCGCCTTCGCCTTCGCCACGGCTTCCGCTCTGGTGTTCGTGCTCCTGGAGCTTGCCAATATCGGTGACTACCAGTTCATCTATTTTCAGTTTTGAACGGCAATGGTACTCACCTCACCCCTGGACAAGCAGACGCCCGGTGACCAGCCCGGCGCTTCGCCCCGGCGGTCCGTGCGCTGGCGAGGGTTCATTGCGACGTTCTTCGGTACGCTGATCGCCGCCTTTGTCGCGACTTGCTTCTTCGTGGTGATCGTCGATCCCTACGACAATCTCGCTTTCTCGCCGCGATGGAAGCATCACCGTCTCATGCTGGATCCACGCTTCGAATTTCCCGGCGTGATCCGGCACGGCAGTTTTGACAGCGCCGTCTTTGGAACGTCCACGGTGATGCTGCTCGATCCCAAACTGTTGGACCGGCAAATCGGCGGTCGCTTCGCCAATCTGGGCATCCCAAATGGCAGCGCATGGGAGCAAACTCAGACGATAAAGCTCTTTGCGCGCCACACGTCTAAGCCGCGCATGATCATTGTCGGGATCGACACCGTATGGTGCTCGCCAAAGGTCCCGGCGCCGAGGGGCACGCCGGAGCAACCTTTTGCGATCTGGGAATATGACGAGAACCCGTGGAACGACTACCTCCACATCTTCAATGCGAAATCCGTGCATTACGCGTTTGCCCAAGCGCGCGTGATGTTGGGCCTATCGAAACCCAAGCTGCGCGACGACGGTTACTGGCAATTCGTGCCCGACGATTCGCTTTACGACGCTCACCGCGCGTCCGAAAAGATCTTCGGCAGCCATGCGTCGATCTTTGCGGAGCCGCATCTGGAAGATGGTGGTTTTGGCGCCGCGGAATGGATCTATCCCGACCTCAAGATGCTCGAAGACGCCTTCAATGCCTTCCCGCCGGCGACCAGAAAAATCGCTCTTTTTGCGCCCTATCACGTCGAACGATATGCCTCGCCATACGAGGCTGCTCGGTTCAGCCGCTGCAAGGACGCGGTGGTGAAGCTTGCGCAAGGGCGATCGGATACGACCGTCATCGATTTCATGTTTCCGAACGCCCTCACCCGCAACGCGGGGAACTATTGGGACCAGCTTCACTATCGCATAGGCCCAGCCAACGAGATCGTCGAAAGCCTGGCTCAAGTGATTCGGCAGGGAGCAACGGACGGACCGCTCTTTCGGGTCCTGTGGGTACCGACGCCTAAGCGATAGCGGCCGCCGCCACGGACGGTCGACTTCTGGTCAAGCCAGCGCGCTCTTCACCCGCTCCGCCATGACGTCCAAGCGAGCGTGCCGCCGAAGACGAGGGCGGCAACGACGACCAAGGCTAGGTAGAGGATCTCTCCCGTGCTCATCTTGCGTGCTCCTGATGGATCAGCGGCTCTGTCATGGCTAAACGCCCGGCCCGGCGGATCAACGGTTCGCAAAGAGAACCGCGCTCGCCTGTCGGTCGGCCCCCGAAGGCAGCGGCGCGCTGTGGTCGGCGATCCAGCTCTCGATATCATGCAGCACGAGCGGCGCCTCAAGATCGCGGAGCAGCATGTGGTAGCCCTCGGGATACCAGGCGATGCGACGGGTCGCATGCGCGCCATAAGGCAATTGCGAGATCCAGAGCCGCGTCGGCTCCTTGGGCACGATCTCGTCGCGCTCGCCATAGAGCAGCAGCATGGGCTGCGTGACGCGCGGCGCCGAATCGAGCGCCAGATCCATGAGATCGACAAGGCCCTTCAAGGTATCGACGCGCGTCTCCTTGATGACGAGCGGATCGCGGGCGAGCGCGCGCAGCATCGCGATATTGTCGGAGGGCTTGATGTTGAGTCCGCGTCCGGTGAGGGTCAGGTCGGGGAAGAGCTGATCGCTGGTCCAGAGTGCCGCCCGCTCGAAGACATTCATCGTCTTGCGCCCCCAGACCGCGGGTGCGGCGAGGATCACGCCATCGACATCGGGCTTGCGCGCCCCAGCGCTGCCGGTGATGGCGGTGATGGCGACGGCGCCGCCCATGCTCTCGCCCAGCAGATAGAGCGGGATGCCGGGGTAGCGTTCGCGCAACAGCCGGCTCGCCGTCGTGACATCCTCGGCGAGCCGCCAGGCACCGACCCAGCGCCCTCGCGCGGGCGCCTCGCCGAAGCCCCGCTGGTCATAGGCATAGGTAGCGATGCCGTGCTTTGCCCATTCCTCGGCCGGGCCGGCGAAGGCATGGGAGTAATCGTTGAAGCCGTGGAGCGCGAGGATCAGGGCCTTGGGCGCGCCCTCGGGCAGCCAGATGCGAAGCGGCAGCCGCACGCCGTCATCGGCGACGAGCGCTTTTTCCGCGAGATTGGCCGGCGTCGGTCCGCCTGGCGCCGGCACGGCATTGCCGATCGCGGCCGGGGCGGCGAGATGGCCGGTGCCCTGGCCCGCGCAGGCAGCAAGCGCCGCCACAAGGAGGAGGACTGCCACGGACCCCCAAAAACCCTTCATGCCTCCTTTGTAGCGCTGCCGGTCAGGCGGAGGAAGATGTCTTCGAGATCGGTCTCCTCGGTCGAGACGTCGCGAATGACGAGCCCCGCCTCGCGGACCGCCTGGAAAAGCGGCGAAAGTTCGATGCGGCTGGGGTTGTAGCGAAGGACGAGGCGGTCGGGCTTGGCGAGTGCAAGGCCGAAACGGGCCAGCGCCGGCGGCAGCGCCACAATCGGCTCGACCAAGCTCAGGGTGAGCGTCTTGTCATCGACTTGGCTCAGCAGCGCCTCGGTGGTGTCGCAGGCGACGACGCGGCCGTGATCGATGATGGCGATGCGGTCGCAGAGCGCCTCTGCCTCGTCGAGATAATGCGTCGTGAGAAGGATAGTGGTGCCGGCAGCGTTCAAGGCGCGGACCTGAGCCCAGAGCTGCTGGCGCAGATCGACATCGACGCCCGCGGTGGGCTCGTCGAGGACGAGCACCGGCGGCGAGTGGACCATGGCCTTCGCTACCATCAGCCGCCGCCGCATGCCGCCCGAGAGGGTGCGGGCATAGGCATCCGCCTTATCCGCGAGACCGAGCATGGCCAGGATCTGCTCCGTCCGGCGCTCGGCCTGCGGCACGCCATAGAGCCCGGCCTGCAACTCCATCATCTCGCGCGGCGTGAAGAAGGCATCGACATTGAGCTCCTGCGGCACGACGCCGATGGCGGCGCGCGCCTGACGCGGCGCCTCGTCGATATCGATGCCCCATACGACGGCCTTGCCCGAGCTCTTGACGACGAGACCGGCCAGGATGTTGATCAGCGTCGATTTGCCGGCGCCGTTCGGGCCAAGCAGCCCGAAGATCGAACCTCGCGGGATGGCAAGATCGACATGGTCGAGCGCGACCTTCTCCGGCATGCGCCCGGCACCGCGATAGGTTTTGGAGAGCCCGCGCAACTCGACGGCGTGGCGGGGCGGATCTTGCGGGACCGGTTTCGGCATCGCCCCAGTCCTGGTCTCGGCGGGAAACGGGCTCGGGTCGGTGCGGTAGGTCTTCATTGATTGTGCCGCGGCAATGCGTATCATCCGCGGCGCATTCCTTGCAAGCCGGGACGGCGCAATGCAGCCCTTCGAAACGATCTATGTGGACAGCATGGTGGTCGCCTGCAATGGCGGCGGCGGCCCGCTCGGCCATCCCCGCGTCTATTTGAACCTAGCGGCAGAGGGGAAGGTCGAGTGCCCCTATTGCTCGCGCCTCTTCATCCTCCGCGGCAAGGAAGCGGGCGAGGGACATGGGGTCGAGACGCCGGGGGCGGCCGAAACCGGCGCGGCGCGGCCTGCCGACCAGCCGCCACCGGCGACGCCCGCAAGGCCTTGAGCAAGCCGCGCCACGTCTATCTCGTCGACGGCTCGGGGTTCATCTTCCGCGCCTATCACGCGCTTCCGCCTCTGACGCGGCCCGACGGCACGCCGGTTGGCGCGGTGCTGGGATTCTCCAACATGCTCCTGAAGCTGTTGCAGGAGACCGATGCCGATCATCTCGCCGTCGTCTTCGACAGTGCGCGCACCACCTTCCGCAACCGCATTTACGAAGCCTACAAAGCGCATCGTCCGGAGCCGCCGGCCGATCTTGTGCCGCAATTCAAGCTGGTGCGCGACGCGACCGACGCCTTCAATATCTGCCGCATCGAGCGGCCGGATTACGAGGCCGACGACCTCATCGCGACCTACGCAAAAGAAGCCGTGAAGGAAGGCGCCACCGTCACCATCGTTTCCTCCGACAAGGACCTGATGCAGCTCGTCTCCGAACGTATCGGCATGCTTGATCCCATCAAGCAACGGCCGATCGGCGCTGCCGAGGTGAGGGAGAAATTCGGCGTCGGTCCGGACAGGGTGGTTGATGTCCAGGCGCTCTGCGGCGACAGCGTCGATAATGTGCCCGGGGTGCCGGGGATCGGCGTCAAGACCGCGGCCGAGCTCATCAACACCTATGGCGATCTCGAGACGCTGCTTGCCAAAGCGGGCGAGATCAAGCAGCCCAAGCGCCGGCAGGCGCTCCTCGATTTCGCCGAGCAGGCGCGGATCTCGAAGCGTCTCGTCAAGCTCGACGACGAGGCGCCGTTGTCGGTGCCGCTCGATGCCCTCGCGGTCAAACCGCGCGATCATGAAAAGCTCGTCGCTTTCCTCAAGGGTCAAGGCTTCCGCGCGCTGCTGACGCGCGTCGAGATGCTGAATGCGAAGGGGAATGGCGCGACGGCGGCGAGCCCGCCCGCGGCGCCGGGAACGCCGCTCACCGACGATCCCGCGATGACGCCGCCCATTCCCGATCTCACGGGTGTCGAACAGCGTTACGAGCTGGTCCAGGATGTCACCGATCTCGATCGGTGGATTGCGCTCGCGCGAGAGAAAGGCATCGTCGGCTGCGACACCGAGACCACCTCGCTCAACGCGATGCAGGCGGAGCTGGTCGGCGTCTCGCTCGCGGTCGAGCCGGGGGTAGCCTGTTACATCCCGCTCGGCCACAAGGCGCCGGGCGCGCAGGCGGCGCTCGATCTCGGCGGAGCGAACGCCACGAACGAAACACCGCGGCAGATTCCGCTCGATCTCGCCATCGCACGCTTGAAGCCGCTCCTTGAAGATGGGGGCGTGCTGAAGGTCGGGCAGAACATCAAATACGATGTCGAAGTCTTCAGGAATCACGGGGTCGATGTCGATCCGATCGACGATACGATGCTGATCTCCTATGTGCTCGAAGGCGGGCTCCACGGGCATGGGCTCGACGAGCTGGCGACGCGGCATTTCGGCCACGACACGATCAAGTACAAGGAGGTCGCGGGCTCGGGCAAGAACCATATCGGCTTTGCCGCGGTGCCGCTCGATCGGGCGCGCGACTATGCGGCCGAGGATGCCGACATCACGCTTCGCCTTCACCGCGTGCTGAAGCCGCAGCTCGTCGCCGAGCATCGCCTCGCCTTCTACGAGCGCATCGAGCGTCCGCTCGTCCGCGTCGTCGCCGAGATGGAGCGCGCCGGAATCCGCGTCGATCGCGACGAGCTTCACCGCCTTTCCGAGGATTTCGCCCAGCGCCTGTCCGAGCTGGAGCGCGAGATCCACAAGCTTGCCGGCCACCCCTTCAACATCGCCTCCACCAAGCAGTTGGGCGAGGTGCTCTTCGACGAGCTCGGCCTCCCCGGCGGCAAGAAGATGAAGACCGGCGCCTACGGCACCGATGCCGCAATTCTCGAGCAGCTCGCGCTCCAGCATGATCTCCCCGCGCGCGTTCTCGATTGGCGGCAACTCGCCAAGCTCAAAAGCACCTATACCGACGCGCTCATCGCGGAGATCAACCCTAGGACGGGCCGCGTCCATACGAGCTTCGCGCTTGCCGGCGCCGTCACCGGACGGCTTTCCTCGACCGAGCCCAATCTCCAGAACATCCCGATCCGCACCGAGGAAGGCCGCAAGATCCGCCGCGCCTTCATCGCCGAGCCCGGCCATCTCCTGATCTCGGCGGATTACAGCCAGATCGAACTCCGCCTCGCCGCGGAGATCGCCGAGGTCGAGCCGCTCAAGGACGCGTTCCGCAAAGGCATCGACATTCACGCGCTCACCGCGAGCGAGGTCTTCGGCGTGCCGCTCGACAACATGACCGGCGAAGTGCGCCGGCGCGCCAAGGCGATCAATTTCGGCATCATCTATGGCATGAGCGCCTTCGGCCTAGCGCAGCGCTTGCAGATCCCGCAAGCCGAGGCCGCGGAATACATCAAGGCCTATTTCTCACGCTTTCCCGGCATCCGCGCCTATATGGACCGCATCCGCGCCGATTGCCGCGACAAGGGCTATGTCGAGACGCTGTTCGGCCGGCGCTGCTATATTCCCGGCATCAAGGATGGCAATCCCGCGCGCCGCGGCTATGCCGAGCGCGAGGCGATCAACGCGCCGCTCCAGGGCACGGCGGCGGACATCATCAAGCGCGCCATGGCGCGCGTTCCCTCGGCGCTCGCCAAAGCGGGCCTCACGGCGCGCATGCTTCTTCAGGTCCATGACGAGCTCGTCTTCGAGGCGCCGGAGGACGAGGTCGAGCGCACGGAGCAGGTCGTCAAAGAGGTGATGGAAGGCGCCTGCGCGCCGGTGGTGACGCTCTCCCTGCCGCTCGTCGTCGAGACCGGTGCGGCGGCGAATTGGGAAGAGGCCCATTGAGTCGCCGCGGCCCCGCGCCGCTTCTCTCAAAAAGACGGCGGCGGCCCGAGAGCCGCCGCCATCTCGATCCGCAGAGAGCGACTTAATCGACGAGCGACAGATTCGCTGCGGCTTCCTTGCCGCGCTCCTGGGCGACGTCGTACTTGATCTTCTGCCCTTCCGCGAGCGAAGAAAGTCCCGCGCGCTCGACGGCGGAGATGTGGACGAACACGTCCTTTCCGCCGGAATCGGGTTGAATGAAACCATAGCCCTTCTGGGCATTGAACCACTTGATCGTGCCGGTAGCCATGAAGGCCTCCATTGGGTTGAAGCGCGTCGCGCCCGTTGCGCGACGCGGATGCAGTCATCGGCCTCATGGAATCTTGGGGACACGCCCATCGGGCGATGGTAGCAAGGCGCCGAAGCGAGAACTGACGGCGCACTATATGGCCCGCCGGAACCGAACTACAACCGCAAATCCGTGACATTTTAGAATCATCGGCGATTATGCCGGCCTCACGTCAGGAGCCCGAATAGGCCGGCGACGACGCCAAATCCCGCGGTGCCGATCATCACGACACCGACGACCCAGGCATAAGTGCCTTTCAATCGATAGCGTTCGGGCAGCGAGTGGCGCGCAAGCAGGAAGAGAAAGCCGAGCACGATCGGCAGCAGCAGCGCATTCACCACCTGAACGCCGACCGTCAGCGCCACGAGATCGACGCCCGAAGCAACAAGTGCCCCGGCGAGCAGCAGCGAGACGCTGAAAATGCCATAAAACCACGGCGCCTCGAGCGGGTGATGGGAAAGCGAACGCTTGTAGCCGGCGACCTCGCCGACGCCCCAGGCGGCGGTGAGCGAGACCACGATGGCAGCGACCAGTGCCGCACCGCTCATGCCGAGCGCGAAGACGATGCGTCCGATGTTCGCGCCAAGAAAAGGCGTGAGCGCGTCCGAGATCTCCTGCACCGTGTCGAGCGGCGTGTCGGGCTTGGCGCTACCGATGGTAGCGGCGGTGGCGACCAGCACTGCGGCCATGATGATCTGCGTAACGAGCGCGCCCGCCGCCGTCTCGCCTCGGGCAACGCGCAGATGCTCGACGGTGAGGCCCTTCTCGATCACCGCCGATTGTTGATAGAAGATCATCCACGGCATGATCACCGCGCCGATATTGGCCGTGACGAGATAGAGATAAGCGTGATCGCTCAGCGGCAAGTTGCCGAAGCCCGCGGCGAGTTGCCCCGGATCGGGATGCGCCCGCCACGCGACCCAGACGAAGGCCAGCTCGAAGAGTCCGAGCACGACCGCCACGCCTTCGACGGAGCGATAGGAGCCCGTCGTCACCATCAGAATGATGGCAACGACCGTCAATCCGACGGTGAGCGGCACGGGCACGCCGAAGAGCAGGCCGACGCCCGCCATCCCGGTGAGCTCGGTGATCAGCGCGCCGATGCAGGCGAGCGCCAGGGTGGAGACGGAGAGCCAAGCCCAGCCGCGCCCATAATGCTGGAGAATGAGCTCGCCGTGGCCGCGGCCCGTCACCAGCCCAAGTCGGACGGTGAGTTCCTGCACCATGAACAGGATCGGCACCAGGACGAGCTGCACGATCAGCAGCCGATAGCCCCATTGGGCGCCGCTTTGGGCGGCGGTGATGATGCTGCCGGCATCGGTATCCGCCAGCATGACGATGAGGCCGGGGCCGATGGCGGCGAGAAAGGCAAATCGGCGCAATCGAGGGGAGAAGGGGACCGCGTCTGCCAAGGAAGTCCACCAAATTGCGAATGACTTGCATTTGCGTATCAGAAACGTCGGCTCCTGTCCAATGGTTCGCGGTGATCCTCGCTCGCGGGTCACCGCTCACAATCGGATCAGACACTTTCCCATGTTCTCGCCGCGATAGAGTCCTGCGATCGCGTCGGGCGCCTTGTCGAGGCCGTCCAATACGTCTTCGCGATAACGCAGCTTGCCGGCACGCACCCATTCGGCGAGGCGCGGCACGGCCTCTTCGGTGCGATGCTCGTAGTCGAAGACGAGAAAGCCCTCCATGCGCGCGGTCTTCACCAGGAGATGCCGCTCGACGCGGGGCCCTTGCGGCCAGGGATCCCAACTCGGCTGGGAGGCCGTGCCGCAGATGACGATCCGCGCCCGCTTGTTGATGTGGTGCAACACCGCGTCGCTGATCCAGCCCGAGGTATTGTCGAAATAGACGTCGATCCCGTCGGGGCAGGCGGCGGATAGCGCCGCGCCAAGATCGCTCGCGGCCTTGTAGTCGATGGCCGCGTCGTAGCCGAACTCCTCGCGGCAGAGCCGCGTCTTCTCCGGGCCGCCGGCGATGCCGACCGCGCGGCAACCCTTGATCTTGGCGATCTGTCCCACCGCCGAGCCAACGGCGCCGGCCGCCGTTGAGACCACGACCGTCTCGCCTGGCTTCGGCTGTCCGATGTCGAGGAGGCCGAAATAGGCGGTGATCCCGTTCATGCCCAGAACACCCAACGCCGTCGAGAGCGGCAGATCGGTCTCGGTGACGCGGCGGGTGATGCCGCTGCCATCGGAGACTGCGTATTCCTGCCATCCGAGCCAGCCCACCACGATGGTGCCGACGGGGAAATCCGGGTGACGCGAGGCGACGATTTCCCCGACATCGCGCGAGCGCATGACCTCGCCGAGCCCCACCGGTTTCGAATAATTGGCGACCGCGCTCACCCAACCGCGCATGGCGGGATCGACGGAGAGAAATCGGTTGCGAACCAGGAATTGTCCCGGTTCGGGTATCGGCGTGGCGGCAATCTCGAAATGCTCGGCCTGAGGAATGTCATCGGGACGGGCTTTCAGGCGCACTTGGCGGTTCAGCGTTGCAGCCATTCCGATCTCCTCGAGCGCTTTGCCCCGGACACGGTCGACGACAAACGAACCCAATCGGACGCCTCCTGCTGCGCCCGATGGGTCCGCCGGTCGATATGCGCCGGTCAGGCGGCGGCGTGAATGCCGGCCGCCTTCACGTCGTTCCCGACATAGGCCTCGAATTTCTTGAAGTTGCTTTCGAAGCGCTTGGTGAGATCGCGCGCCGTCTCGTCATAGGCGGATTTGTCGGACCAGGTATTGCGCGCGTTGAGCACTTCGTTGGGAACCGAGGGACAGCTTTCCGGCACGTAAAGGCCGAAATAATTCTCCTTGCGGACCGGTACCTCCTTGAGCGTGCCGGCGAGCGCTGCGCGCACGAGGGCACGGGTATGCGCGATCTTCATGCGCTGCCCGACGCCATAGGCGCCGCCCGACCAGCCCGTATTGACGAGCCAGCATTGCACGCCATGACGCGAGATGCGCTCGCCCAGCATCTTGGCGTAAATCGACGGATGGCGCGGCATGAAGGGAGCGCCGAAGCAGGTGGAGAAGGTCGCCTGCGGCGCGTTGCCCAGTCCCTTCTCGGTGCCGGCGACGCGTGCCGTATAGCCCGAGAGGAAATGATACATCGCCTGCTCCGGCGTCAGCCGCGCGATCGGCGGCAGCACGCCGAAGGCATCGGCCGTCAGCATGATGACGTTGGCGGGATGGGGCGCCATGCCCGTTTCGCTCACCTTTGGAATGAAGTCGAGCGGATAGCAGGCACGGGTATTCTCGGTGAGGCTTCCGTCGCTCAGATCCGGCATGCGCGTCGCCGGGTCCAGGACGACATTTTCGAGGACGGTGCCGAAGCGATGCACGGTCGCATAGATCTCGGGCTCGGCCTCGGGCGAGAGATTGATGACCTTGGCGTAGCAGCCGCCCTCAAAATTGAAGAGGCCGCTATGGCTCCAGCCATGCTCGTCATCGCCGATGAGCGTGCGCGAGCCATCGGCTGAGAGCGTCGTCTTGCCCGTGCCGGAGAGTCCGAAGAAAATGGCGCTGTCTCCTTTGGGGCCGACATTGGCCGAGCAATGCATCGGCAACACGTCGCGCAACGGCAAGAGAAAATTCAGATAGCCGAACACCGACTTCTTGATCTCGCCCGCATATTCGGTGCCGCCGATCAGCACCAGGCGACGCGCGAAATTGACGAAGACGAAAGTGTCGGAATTGATGCCGTCGGTCTCATGCGAAGCGAAGAAGCGCGGCGCATGCAGGATGGTGAAATCGGGTTGGAAATCGTGCAGCGCCTCGGCGCCGGGGCGGATGAACATGTTGCGCGCGAAGAGGCTGTGCCACGCGCTGTCGGTAATGATGCGCACCTTGAGCCGATATTCGGGATCGGCACCGCCATACATGTCCTGTATGAAAGCCTCGCGCCCTTGGAAATAGGCGAGGAGCCGGCGATACATGCTCTCGAATTTTTCTTCGCTTACGGGCCTGTTGATATCGCCCCACCAGATATCGGCTTTGCTCGACGCTTCCTCGACGATGTATTTGTCCTTGGGCGTGCGGCCGGTGAAGGCGCCGGTGCGCGCGACGAAGGCGCCGCCGGCGCCGATCAGTCCCTCGCGTCTCCGGATGGCATGCTCGTAGAGGAGCGGAACCGACAAGTTCCAATGGGCCGCACCGAGATTGTGCAAACCGTGATTCCCGAGCCCATAGCTACTGGCCGTCCCGATGACGGTTCGAGCTGCGTCTTGCACGACATTACCTCCTGGATCTCAGTATTATCGTTAGCCCCTCGACACCAGTGCGGCGACGCCGCTCCAGCGATCCGCCTCAAAGCGATCCGGCAGCACAACGCCCGCGCCCGCGAGTCGTTCCCGCCGCAGTATATCCGCTCACACCCGACGTCTCGCCATTCTGGCGAGTCGTGCCAATTCGACCCGCGCCCCTTCCGCATCGCGCACCGGCTTGGCGAAGCCGACGCGGCACACGACCCCGTCCCGTCTGAGATCGATGCCTTCGGGATCGACTCCGGTGAGGCGCCATCCCGTGCCTGCGCAACCGGCGATTTTCCGGGCGTAGAGCTCGATCGCCTCAGCGTGGTCTTCGTTCATATGCTTGATGATGTCGCTCTCTGCTGCCGCAAGCGCCGGAGTAGCATCAGTATAGAGCAGGGCATCGGATTCGATCCAGTCAATCCGGCCAAATCCGGCCACCAAATGGGCTCGCGTCACGGCAACCCGGTAGAGGTGGAAGTCGGCAAAACCCGCATAGGCGGCCGCCGAGGGGTGGCGGGCGACGAAGCGGGTGAGGAGCGAGGCATCGGCGATGGCGGAGATCTCTCCCTGGACGGTGACGCGCGCGCCGGTGAGCGGGTCGGCGAGGCCGGCCGTGCCGTCGAACAGCAGCGAAACCCGGGCATCTTGCTGGATGTTCTTGGTGTGTTCCGCAAGATTGGAAAGCAGCAGCAGGGGACTCGCCGAATGATCGAGCGCGACCAGGACCAGCGATGCGTAAGGCCAGCCTTGTCGCGCCGTGGCGAGGGTCGCGCGATCGAGCGATCGCATCAACCATCGCCCTGTCGAGGCCGGATCCTTCCGCGGTTCGTCAGCCATGGCAGCCCCTTTTGTCCGGGGCGGGTGATCTAGCCGAAGCGCGCTACGCCGGCAATCGATCCAAATGCTATTCCGCCGGCGCCGCGGCCGGAGCCGCGTTGCGCTCATCCGCCGGAAAGAGCAGTGCCGCTGCCAGCGTGCCCAGCGCCACGACAGTGAGAACTGCAAAGAGCGGCGAGAACCCATCGCCGCGCGGCTGAAGATAGGCGACCAGCCAGATGGCCGGAAGGCTCGCGCCGAAGGAGGCCACGTAACGCACCGCATAGACACGCGAGCGCCAGGCATCATCGGCATAGCGCGCCACCATGGCATCGTTGATCGGGATGATGCCGAAGACGACGAACATCATGGCCGTGGCGATCACCAGCATCGGCCAATCCGTGAACATCCCCGCCAGAAGCAGGAGCGGCACTTGCAATGCCGCGAGCACGAGGAAAACGCCCCGCAGCGACCGGCGGTCGATGAGCTGCCCCACCAGGAGCTGCGCCATGGCGGCGATGGCGTAGACGGCCGAGACCAGCGTGCCGATACCGGAAGTGGTGTTGACGAGAGCCGTGAGGCGCTCGTCGAAGATCTTGGGCATGGCGTTGGTCGTGGCCGCGAAGATGATGCCGCTGCACAGCGTCGCCACCGTGACGACGGCGAAGGCGCG
>Ga0070738_10002760_pt1 | contig 25571 bp, 8 predicted proteins | sample Coa_R2_2_FD_66446 | JGI IMG/M metagenome (GOLD analysis project Ga0070738, IMG submission 66446) | Surface soil microbial communities from Centralia Pennsylvania, which are recovering from an underground coalmine fire - Coalmine... | ecosystem: Environmental > Terrestrial > Soil > Unclassified ...
GTGGGACGGGAGGCGCGGGAGGAGCGGCTGGTCTGGCCGAGGGCGGCGCTGGCGGCGATGCACTCGGCGACGCCACTATCACCAACAGCTCCTTCACCGGAGACGAAGTCAAGGCCGGCAACGGCGGCGCGGCCGGCAACGGCGGCACGGGCGGCAAAGGCGGCGACGGCAAGTCCCTCGGGTTATCCGGCCCTGGCCTTATCGGCGGCGCGGGCGGAACCGGCGGCAGCGGAAGCACGGCTCAGGGAGGCGGGCTTTCCATCACCTCGGGGACCCTCACCATTTCCAGCTGCACCTTCGGCGGATCCGGCACGGGCGATGAAGCCCTGGGTGGTTCGGGCGGCGCCGGCGGCGCTGGCGGTGTCGACGGACATAACGGCGGCCCCGGCAACGGCTATACCAACTTCTGGCCGCCATTCGAAGACGGCGGGCCAGGCGGAAAAGGCGGTCAAGGCACCAACGTTGTCGGCGGTGCCGTTGCTGTCAACGGCGCCTCGGCCATCACCAACGTCAGTCTGCTCGGCAGTTACCAGGGTCTCGATTTCAACAACGGGTTCGCCCAGCCGCCCGACACGATGGGAGGCGCCGGTCCGAACGAGTACGTGGAGACGGTCAACTCGTCGGTTGGCATTTTCAGCCCGGTGAACACAGGTGGGGCCTCCATCACGGATGGGTTGTACGATTTCCTCTTCAACGTTGGCCATCTGCCTCAAATCCCAAACGGCGGTCTAGCAGACGCCTTTAGCACTTACGACCCCCTGGCGGGAGGGAATGGGCGTTTCATCGTCGGCGACATCTATTCCGATTTTAATGGTACGAACAAAATCGTTTTTGCCGTCTCCAAAAGCAACAACCCGACCACACTCACCGCCAAGGATTGGTTTTTCTACGAGATCGATACCAGCGAACCTGGGATCCCCTTCCAGGATTATCCCGGCAACCTCGGCTACAACGCCGACGCGCTGGTCATCACGGAGAACAGCTTTTCTCATACGTTGGTCAATTCCATCTCAATCAAGGCGCTCATCAGCGGCGCGCCGATGGTCAAGGGTACGACTTACTTCCAGACGGACATCGCCCCGATTCTGCCCCGGCCCGTAACCATGAAAGACGCGAAGCCGGGCGACCCCATGTGGTTCGTGGAAGCCGCCGATGGAGGATACGGCATTCCGAGCACCGGCGCCAACACGATCACTGTGCTGAAGATGACCAACGTCCTCTCCAACACCCCCACCTTCACTTTGACGAACCTGACCGTCAATAAGTACTACCAGGATGTGCCCCCGCTCCAGCCCGACGGCAGCCCGATCGTTACCAACACCGACTCGCGCATCATGAACGCGGACGAGGCGAATGGTCTGATCGTGGCCGATCAAAATGTCTCCAATAAGGCCGGCACCGAGGACAACGCGCGCTGGTACGAGATCAACGTCCAGAGCGGCACGCCCACGCTCGTGCAGCAGGGCGATGTCAGCGGCGGTCCGGGCGTTTACAATACCTATCCCGGTATTGCCATCAATTCGCAGGGCACCATCGGCATGAGCTATATCGAGTCCGGGCTTGGCACGGGCCAGTTCATGTCGATGTACATAACCGGCCGGCTGGCCAGCGATCCAGCCGGGAAGATGGAATCGCCAATCCTCGTGTCAGCCGGCACCGGCCTGGCGAACTATACCGGCTTCCGCCAGGGCGACATGAGCGCCATCAACGTCGGTTCCGATGGCACGTTCTGGGCCGCCAACGAGTACGCCAACACGGAGCAGACCTACTGGAACTGGGGTACGAGCGTCGCTCATTTCACGATCAATCCCGCCGGTCTCCCCTTGCAGACGGTCAGCATCAGCGGCAGCACGTTCGATGACAACACGATTAGCGCCGGCACGGGCGGAAATGGCGGCCAGGGCGGCCAGTCTCCGTTCGGCGGAACGTTGGGAGGAGACAGCGGAGGCGGCGGCGACGGCGGCAATGCCACTGGCGGGGCCATCTCCCTATCGTCCTCGTACGCGCAGGATGCGGCGCTGAGCAATTTGGACGTTTCCGGCAACATCGCCACCGCCGGCAGGGCTGGTGATGGCAATCTCCAGCACACGACGAACGCCGGCACCGGCGGCAACGGCGGCTCCGTCCAGGGCGGCGGCGTCTCCACCGTGAATTACAACGTGACGGTAAGCGCCACGACCCTCAATCAGAACGTGGCGACCGCCGGCGCCGGCGGCACGGGCGGCACCAGTTCGACCGCTGTGCCGGATAGCAGCGCGGGCGGCAGCGGCGGCACGGGTGGCTCCGTGGATGGCGGCGGCCTGGCCTTCATCAATGAGATAGGGGCCAGCTTGTCGTTTTCGATCACCGGTGGTTCGGCGTCGAACAATCAGTTGTCGAGCGGCGCGGGCGGCACGGGCGGCAACGCGGGGACCGATGGGCACGATCACATCGTGGGCGGCGCGGGCGGCAGCGGCGGGAAGGTGCAAGGCGGCGGACTCTACGTTTTCTCGAACAAGAGCAGCGTGAACAACAGCACCGTCACCAACATCACGCTCGCCGACAACATCCTCACCGCCGCTTCCGGCGGCGATGGCGGCGCGGGCGCCTCCGCTACCACCGGATCGAAAGCCGGAGCGTTTGCCGCGGGCGGCAACGGCGGCGATGCCCAGGGCGGCGGCCTGTACAACACCAGCGGCATGATTCCCACCCCGGCCGTGCCGGGCAGCACACTGACGATCAGCGGCAGCGCGATATTCGGCAATCAGTTGACCGCCGGCAACGGGGCCATCGGCGGCACCGGCACAACGGCGAACGGCGGACCCGGCGGTAACGGCGGCAACGGCGGCAACGCCGAAGGCGGCGGTGTCTACGGCGGCGACTACACTAGCCTTACCGTCGTCAACACCACCATCGGCGGTCTCGCTGCTTCTAACCAAAGCGCCACGCTCTATAGCAATGTGCTCGCCGGCGGCATCGGCGGCCCCGGCAACAACGCCGGCACGCCCGGAGGCGTCAACGCCGCCGACGGCGGCAACGGCGGCAACGGCGGCAGCGTGCGAGGCGCCGGCGTCTTCATTCCCACCAGCAGTACCACCGATTTCGTCAACGATACCATCCTCAACAACCAAGCCCTGATCAGTGGCGGGGGAGGGTTGCCGGGTGCCGGCGCCGGCAGCGGCGCGGCGGGTAAAACGGGAGCCGATGGCGTAGCCGCCGCCGGCGGTTACTACGCCGCCTCTGGCTCCAGCGACACCATCGGCAACAGCATCCTCGCGCTCAATGACGCCGGCTTCTCTCCCGACGCGGGCGGCAAATTTACCAGCGCGGGCAACAACTTCCTGACGAGCACCTCCGGCACCACCGGCTTCAACACCGGCAGCGGCGGCACCGACAAGGTTGTCACCGCGGCCGAGCTAGATCTGGGACCGCTCCTCAACAACGGCGGCCCGACCTTGACCGACGCCTTGCTGCCGGGCAGCATGGCCATCGGCGCCGGCAACACCAGCCTGATCACCTCGGCCCTGTTTGGATCCTCGCCCACCGACCAGCGCAGCACAGGGTTCGTGCGTATGGTCAACAACGCCGTGGACGTAGGCGCCTTCGAGTTCCAGGCGCCGCCGACGATCATCAGCCTGAGTCCCAATTCGGCCGTCGAACAAGGCGATACGTTCGTCATGACCATCACGGGCACCGGCTTCGCCAACGGCGTCACCGTGTCGTTCAACGGCGTCATCTTAACGCCCTCCAGCGTCACGGGCACCACCCAGCTGACGGTCACGGTCCCCGGCAGTCTTCTCCCGGATGAGGGCACCGTTAATGTCACGGTCGATAATCCCGACGGCGGCGGCGGCACGGGGACGGTCAACTCCGACCCGGCCACCTTCACCATCACCGAGGGAACCTCGCTGACGCTGAGCAATCCCGGCGACCAGACCAGCGATGAAGGCTCCGTCATCCTCGCCGTGCCCATTACTAGCTCGGACCCCGATACCACTTACTCGGCCACGAATCTGCCTCCGGGCTTGAGCATCGATCCCACCAGCGGCGTGATCTCCGGCACCATCGACACCCGCGGCGCCGGTACCTACGCCGTCACCATCAGCGGCATTGACGATGGGGTGGTCCGAGGCACGGTCACTTTCACCTGGACCGTGAACGATACCACGCCGCCGGCCTTCACAAGCCCCGGCGACCAAACCAACAACGAAGGCGCCGCCGTTAGCGTGGCGACCAAGCCCGTCGATGCCGATCCGGGCACCATTACGGCCATCGGCTTGCCCACCGGCTTGAGCATCGACTCTACCACCGGCGTGATCTCCGGCACCATCGATCCAAGGGCCGCCGGCACCTACACCGTCACCGTCAGCGGCAAGGACGGGACGATTGCGGGCAGCACCACCTTCACCTGGACGGTGAACGATACCACGCCGCCGACGATCACCACCCCCGACCCGCAGAGCAACAACGAAGGCGATACCGTTAGCTTGGCCATTCAAGCGGTGGACGCCGACAGCTTCTCGGCCAGCGGCTTGCCCACCGGCTTGAACATTGACTCCACTACCGGCGTAATCACCGGCACCATCGACCCGCGGGCCGCCGGCAACTACACGGTCAAGGTCACGGCCGGCGATAATGGCAACTTCGCCAGCACCACCTTCACCTGGACGGTGAAAGACACCACGCCGCCGGGACTCACTAACCCCGGCGCGCAGGTCAATAACGAAGGCGATAAGATAAACCTCGCCATCCCGTCCCAGGATGCCGATCCAGGCAGCTTCAAGGCCACCGGCTTGCCCACCGGCCTGAGTATCAACGCGCAAACCGGCGCCATCTCCGGCACCATCGACCCGCGGGCCGAGGGCATCTACACGGTCAAGGTCAGCGCCACGGATGGCAGTGTCGCGAACACCATTACTTTCACCTGGACGGTAAACGACACCACGCCGCCGGCATTCACGAACCCCGGCACCCTGACCTACAAGGAAGGCGCTACCGTAAACCTGGCGATCAAGGCCGAGGATGCCGATCCCGGCACGTTCACGGCCACCGGCTTGCCCCCCGGCTTGAGCATCGACGCGCAAACCGGCACCATCCTGGGCACCATCGACCCGCGCGGCGCTGGCACCTACACGGTCACGGTCACGGCCAGCGACAACGGGTTTTCGTCCAGCACTACCTTCACCTGGATCGTTCAAGACAGCACACCGCCGGTCGTCACCGATCCGGGCACGCAGACCAACGACGAGGGCGACGCCGTCTCGCTGGCCATCCCGTCCGAGGATGCCGATCCCGGCTCATTCACGGCCACCGGCTTGCCCACCGGCTTGAGCATCGATGCCCAAACCGGCACGATCTCGGGCAAGATCGATCCGCGGGCCGCCGGCACCTACACGGTCACGGTCAGCGCCAAGGACGGCAATGTCGTGGGCAGCACCACCTTTACCTGGACGGTGAACGATACCACGCCGCCGGCACTTACCAGCCCCGGCACGCAGAGCAACAACGAAGGCGACAAGGTCAACCTGACAATCCAGGCCGAGGATGCCGATAGCTTCTCGGCCACGGGACTGCCCCCCGGCTTGAGCATCAATGCCACCACCGGCGTCATCTCCGGCACCATCGATCCGCGGGGCGAGGGCGCCTACGCGGTCACGGTCACGGCAGACGACAACGGCCATAACTCCACCGTCACCTTCACCTGGAACGTGGCCGACACCACGCCGCCGGCGCTTACCGACCCCGGCGCGCAGACCAACAACGAGGGCGATACCGTCTTTCTGGCCATCCAATCCCAGGATGCCGATCCCGGCTCATTCACGGCCACCGGCTTGCCCACGGGTCTAAGTATCAACGCGCAAACCGGCGCGATCTCGGGCGTGCTTGATCCGCGGGCTGCCGGCAGCTATACGGTCACCGTCAGCGCCAAGGACGGGACTGTTTCCTCCAGCACCACCTTCACCTGGACGGTCAACGATACGACGCCGCCGGCACTTACCAATCCGGGCACGCAGACCAGCAACGAAGGTGCTTCGGTCCACCTGGCCCTTCTGGCGGTGGATGCCGACAGCTTCACGGCCACTGGACTGCCGACGGGACTCAGCATCAACGCCACCACCGGAGTCATCTCCGGCACCCTCGATCCGCGCGGCACGGGTAGCTACGCGATAACTGTCACCGCCACAGACAACGGCCATACCACCAGTGTCTCCTTCACCTGGAATGTGGCCGATACCACGCCGCCGGTACTGGTCGGCCCCGGTCCCCAGACCAGCAATCAAGGCGATACGGTCAGTGTGGGTATCGGTTCGGTGGACGCCGATCCAGGCACCTTCTCCGCCAGCGGTCTGCCCGCCGGTCTGAGCATCAACGCCAATAATGGCCTCATCTCCGGTACCATCTTCGCCCCGCCGGGCACCTACCAGGTCACGGTCAGTGCAGCCGACGGCAACGCCCGGAGCCTCACGTCCTTCACCTGGGTGGTCAACCAGATGGCCACCACGACGGCTATCACCAGCGTGCAGAACACGTATGTGGGACTGTACCAGGTGGAGACCGTGACGGCCCACGTTACCAATTCGGCCGGCGTGCCGATCAACTACGGGGCCGTCACCTTCCAGCTCAACGGCCAAACGATGGCCGCCCCCGTGAGCAATGGATTTGCCACGGTTACGTTCGTCACGCCCTTGTTGAGTTCCGATTTCTCGATCTTGATGAACGACTTTTTCACGCATCCGGTCGATGTGGCGTTCAGCGATCCGTCTGGCCTGTTCGGCGGCTCCAGCAACGGCCTCGTCGATCCGCCCATGCTGTTGGATTTCTTCCTGTTCCTCTTGGCTGGACAGAACCCACAGCTCGTCCAGCAATTGTCGCAGAATCAGAGTTAATAAGGAGCAGTAGTTGTGTTGATGCTTTCCAGCTTGGGACCGTAAGGGAGCGGCGAGCGGGGTTGCGTAAGCACCCCGAGAGCGAGCGGGGTTGCGTAAGCGCCCCGAGAGCGAGCGGGGTTGCGTAAGCGCCCTGAGATAACAACTCCCTTACGGTCGCGGCTCCTATGGACGGTAATCGAACGTAGCAGTGAAGCATTAGGCAATTATCGAGTAATCTTTACGAGAACTTCCCATGCGTCTATCTTCTTGGCGAAAATGGTTGCGTCGTTCTTCTTCCCCTCGCAAGACCGCGAGCAAAAAGCCGTACTTCCGCAAGTGCTTCCTGGAGATCCTGGAAGACCGGACGCTTCTCTCGGCGCAGATCTACACCGTCACCCTCAACGGCGATGCCGGCACAAAAGACACCTCAGACCCGAGCGGGCATTCCGGCGACGTTCGTTACTGCATCAACCAGGCCAACCAGGTGGCCAACGCGGGCAGCACCATCGAATTTGATCCCACGGCCATCTTCGGCGGCAATCCCACCGGCACGATCTCCCTCAGTCACGGCGAGCTGCCGGTCAAGGTCAACATGACCATCCAAGGCGCTAGCGTAGGGCCAACGATTGTGACCATCAGCGGCATCGGCGGCGGGGGCGCTAGCCGCATTTTCGACATCACCTCCAGCGTGGCGAAGGTGACGATTTCTGACCTGACCATTGCCGACGGCAACGCCGAGCCTGCCAACTCCTCAGTCCCCGGCAACCAGGGCGGTGACATCTTCAACGGCGGCACCCTGGTCCTCAGCAACGACATCGTTACCAACGGCTTATCAGTCGGCACCGTTGGCGGCCCCAACGGGCGCGGCGGCGCTATCTACAACGCTGAGGGAACCAGCGGCATAGGCTCCGGCGCTACCCTGATCCTCGATAACACCATCGTCGAGAACAGCGTGGCGCGGGGCATCGCGGGAGGTATTGCGGAAGGAGGCGGCGTCCTTAACGATATCAACGCCACTCTGATCGTGCAGAATGGCAGCCAGATCGTGAACAATCAAGCGATAGGCGCCACCCTAGATGGCGGGGCCGCCGAGGGCGGCGGCATCTTGAACTTTGGAGCTATTCAGCTCAATGGTTCCAGCTCGGCGCCCATCGTCATTGCCGATAACCTTGCTCAAGGCGGAACGGGCGGAAACGGTGCGCATGGCTCCACTCCCCAGAGCGGGCCGGGCGGCAAGGGGGGCGATGGCCTCAACGGAGGCGATGCCCTCGGCGGCGGCATTTACAACGTCGGCAGCACGTTCACCCTACAATATGTCCATTTCCTGGGCAACCAGGCGAATGCCGGCGCGGGCGGCAATGGCGGCACGGGCGGCAACGCGGCGGGGAACGGTTTCTCAGGCGGTCCGGGCGGTAAAGGCGGGAAGGGAGGCTCTGCCCAAGGCGGTGGTATCTATAACGGCACGTCCGCCTTGATCGTCCCTAACGTGCAATTCGGCACCGATGCCAACGGCGTGGGCAACGAGGTCAACAGCGGAGCGGGCGGCAACGGCGGCAACGGCGGCAATGGCACGTCAGGCGCAGGCGGCGGCGTTGGTGGCAAGGGCACCAAGGCCGGTGATGGCGGCCAGGCCCTGGGCGGCGCGATGGCCAATTTCGGCGGCAGCGTGTCGTTCACGAATACATCGTTTACTTCCAGCTTGGCGAGGGCTGGCGGCGCCGGCAACAGTGGTTCCGGCGGCAGCGGCGGGAACTCAACGAACAATGGGGCCAAGGGCGCAAAGGGCGGGTTAGGCGCTGATGGCGGACGCGGCGGCGATGCGGAAGGTGGGGGCTTGTTCAATGAGCCTAGTAAGACTAGCTATTCTCTCAGCATGACCAACGGTACGTTTGCCGGCAACCAAGCCGTCGCGGGCGCGGGCGGCGCCGGCGGCGCGGGCGGGTTGGCCGGCAATGGAGGAGCGGGAAACGCTACCCTGACGGGCGGCAAGGGCGGTTCCGGCAGTGCCGGTGGTGCCGGCGGCGCCGGCGGCAACGCTCAGGGAGGCGGGTTCTATAATACGGTCGGCACAGTGACCATCAAGGGCACCTCGCTCACGGACAATAGCGTGGGGAGCGGCGCTGGGGGTGCCGGAGGTGCCGCCGGCAACGGCGGCCAGGGTGGCGATAATACCTCAGCGGGAAAGAAGGCCGGTGCCGGCGGCAAAGGCGGCGCGGGCGGCCTCGGCGGCAACGCCGGACTCGCCGAGGGCGGTGCCGCCGGCAACCAGGGCGGCAATATGACCGTTACGGGCGCAGATTTCCTGTCTAACCTGATCCACACCTCTACGGGCGGAACGGGAGGCAACGGCGGCAGGGGAGGCAACGGCGGCAACGGCACCGCTATCGGCTTGAACGGCTACGGCGGTACCGGCGGGAATGGCGGCGAGGGCGGGACCGGTGCATCGGCACTTGGCGGCGGCCTTTTCGTTGGCGCCTCGAACCTGACTGTTACCAACAGCATCTTCGGTGAAAGCGGGGGAAGCAATCAAATCGTCGGCGGCGCGGGCGGCGCCGGTGGTATTGGCGGCTCCATCGGCATTCATGGCCACGGTCAAACTCCTACGACCTATGGCACGAAGAGCAGTCTCCTGAATCCTGCCGGCGATGGCGGCCAGGGCGGCCTAGGCGCCTATGTCTACGGCGGCGCTCTTGCCGTCACCGGTACCGCCGAGACCGTTCAAATCAGCGGGAGCACGTTTGCCTCCAACTCGATCACTTCGGGCGACGGCGGCGCGGGCGGTCCCGGAGGAATGTTCAGTGTGGATGGCACCAAGGGCGGCATCAACGGCCAGGGCGGCAACGGAGGTCTTGCCCAGGGTGGGGCCATCTCGCTTTCGGCCACGACCGCTCAGAGCGCGACGCTGAATAGCGACACCATCACCACCAACAGCGCCAAGGGCGGTAAAGGCGGTGCAGGCACGATCAACTACCTGCCAGGAGCAGCCGTCTTTGTCATTGGCTGGAATGGTTTCGGCAGCAACGGCGGCAACGGCGGCTCGGTCGAGGGCGTTGGACTTGCCAGTGTCGGCTACAACTTAAATCTGACCTCCAGTTCCTTTGATCACAACGTAGGCACGGCCGGCATCGGCGGTGATGGCGGCAGCCAATCTGCTACCGAGCCGTACACCTATGGCGGGGGTGCCGGCGGCGCCGGCGGCCAGGTGCTGGGAGGCGGCGTTTATTTCAGCAATAACAGCTCCGCCTCGCTGTCCTTCCGTGTCAACGGCGGCTCGGCCTCGAGCAATACGCTGACGGGCGGCTCAGCCGGCAGCGGCGGAAACGCCGGCGCGTCCGGCGAAGACAACATCCCGGGCGGCGCCGGCGGCGCGGGCGGTGCGGTGCAAGGCGGCGGACTCTATGTCACGGCAGGCTCCAATGCCATCGATACCACCAGCCTTGTCGATCTCACTCTAGCCGGCAACACCATCACCGGCGGCGCGGGCGGCGCCGGCGGCGCCGGCTACAACGCCACCGGTGGGAACGGCGGCAACGCCCAGGGCGGCGCGGTCTTCACCACCAGTGCCAACACCACCAGTGGCCAAAACAGCACTCTGGGCGTCACGGGCAGTACGCTGAGCGGCAACCAGGCCAACGGCGGCCTGGGAGGCAACGCCGGCTCCAGCACCACTCCCAACGGCGGCGATGGCGGCGCGGGCGGCAACGGCGGCAACGCCGACGGCGCCGGCCTGTACAACGGCGACAACACGCTCATGAACGTCATCAACAGCACGTTCGGGGGCAGCGCCAGCAGCGGCAATCCGCCCAGTCTCAACTACAACGTCCTCAGCGGCGGCCTCGGCGGCAGCGGCGGCGATGCCGGCACGGCGACCGGGGTCGTGAAAAGCAATGGCGGTGCCGGCGGTGCCGGCGGCAGCGTCTTCGGCGCCAACGTCTACAACGCCGGTACCACCGCTATCTTTATCAACGATACCCTCGTCTATGGTCAGGCCGTCGTTTTCGGAATCGGCGCACCCGGCGGCAGCGGCGCAGGCATCGGCGGTCAACCGGGGGCTCCCGGCGTAGCTGGTACCGGCCTCGCCGGCGGCTATTACGCAGCCGACGCCGCCAACCAGACCAACCTGGTGGGCAATAGCATCATCGACCTCAACGCCGCCGCCACCAACAGCCCCGATGTGCTTGGCACCTTCATCAGCTTTGGCAACAACATCCTTGGCAGCACCGCTGGGGCTACCGGCTTTATCCCCACCGATCAGAGCAATATCTCGGCCGCTCAGTTGAACCTGGGTCCGCTCCAGAACAACGGCGGGCTGACTTCGACCGATGCCCTCCTGAACAACAGCCAAGGGAAGAGCATCGCCATCGACACCGGCAACAACCTCTTGGTCACCACCACTTTCTTCAACCTGTTCGGCACCAATCCCACCGACCAACGAGGGACTGGTTTTCCGCGCATCTACTCCCCAAGTGGTACTCCAATGGTAGATGTGGGCGCCTTCGAGTACGAGCCGACGGGGACCGGCGGGCCGATCCTGACCGACCCCGGCAATCAGACCAACAACGAAGGCGATAAGGTCAGCCTGGCTATCAAGGCTCAAAATGCCGACACCTTCAGCGCTATCGGCCTGCCGAGCGGCCTGAGCATCAACACGACCACGGGCGTGATCTCAGGCACCATCGGTAGCTACGCGGCAGGGAGCTACACCGTCACTGTCTTCGCCACCCACAACGGCTTTTTAAGCAGCACTACCTTCACGTGGACGGTGAACGACACGACGCCGCCCTCGTTGACCGTTCCCAGCAACCAGAGCAACAACGAAGGCGACAAGGTCAGTCTGCAAATCCAGGCCGTGGACGCCGACACCTTCACCGCCACGGGGCTGCCTCCGGGCTTGAGCATCAACAACAGCGGTCTGATTACCGGCACCCTCAGCCAGCCCAGCGATGGTACCTATACCGTCACCATCACCGTCACCGACACCGATAACATCATTCCGGCGAACAAAAGTGTCACCAAATCCTTTACCTGGACTGTGGCCGATAACCTGCCGCCGTCGGTGACGAGTCCCGGCAACCAGAGCAACAACGAAGGCGATAAGGTCAGTCTGCAAATCCAGGCCGTGGACGCCGACACCTTCACCGCCACGGGGCTGCCTCCGGGTCTGACGATCAGCAAGACCGGCCTGATTTCCGGCACCATTAGCCAACCCGGCGACGGCACCTATACCGTCACCATCATTGGCAAGGACAGCGATAACACCACCAGCATTAATACGGCCAGCGTCACCTTCACCTGGACCGTGGCTGATAACCTGCCGCCGTCGGTGACGAGTCCCGGCAACCAGAGCAACAAAGAAGGCGACAAGGTCAGCCTGCAGATTCAGTCCGTGGACGCCGACAGCATTACTGCCAAGGGTCTGCCTCCGGGTTTGACGATCAGTAGCAGCGGTCTGATTACCGGCACCATCAGCCAACCTGGCGACGGCACCTATACCGTCACCATCACCGCCACGGATAGCGACAATCCGACCAGCAACAAAACCACCACCATCACCTTTACCTGGACCGTGGAGGACAACCTGCCGCCGGTGCTGACCAATCCCAGCACGCAGAACAACAACGAAGGCGACACGGTAAAGCTGGCCATCCAGGCCAAGGATGCCGATAGCTTCTCGGCCACGAATCTACCCACCGGCCTGAGCATCAATGCCACCACCGGCGTCATCTCCGGCACCATTGATCCGCGGGCCGCGGGCACGTACACCGTCACCGTCAAGGCGGTCGACGGCGGCAATTCCTCCAGCGTTACCTTCACCTGGAACGTGGCCGACACCACACCGCCGGACATCACCAACCCTGGCACGCAAACCAACAACGAAGGCGATTCGGTCAACCTGGCGATCAAAGCCGTGGATAACGATCCCGGCACGTTCACGGCCACCGGCTTGCCCCCCGGCTTGAGCATCGACGCCACTACCGGCGTGATCACGGGCAACATCGACCCGCGCGGCGAGGGCACCTACTCCGTCACGGTCACGGCCAGCGACAATGGCCATCCAGCCAGCGTCACCTTCACCTGGAACGTGGCCGACACCACGCCGCCGAGCTTCACGGTCAGCAACCAGACCAGCGACGAAGGCGCTGTCATCAGCCTGGCGACCAACCCCGAGGACGCCGATCCGGGCAGTATCACTGCCACGGGTCTGCCTAAAGGCCTGAGCATCAATGCCAACACCGGCTTGATTACCGGCACCATCGACCCGCGCGGCGCCGGCACCTACACCGTCACCCTTAAAGCCACGGACGGCAACATCTCGGGCAGCACCACCTTTACCTGGACGGTGAACGATACCACACCGCCGAGCTTCACGGTCAGCGATCAGACCAACGACGAAGGCACGGTCATCAGCCTGGCGACCAACCCCGACGATGCCGATGCGGGCAGCATCACCGCCACGGGTCTGCCGGCGGGCCTGAGCATCAACGCCACCACCGGCGTGATCTCCGGCACCATCGATCCAAGGGCCGCCGGCACCTACACCGTCATTCTCCAAGCCGCGGACGGCAACGTTTCGGGCAAAACCACCTTCACCTGGACGGTGAACGACACCACGCCGCCGGACATCACCAACCCCGGCACGCAGACCAGCAACGAAGGCGAATTGGTCCATCTGGCCATTCAAGCGGTGGATGCCGACAGCTTCTCGGCCTCCGGACTGCCGACGGGACTCAGCATCAACGCCACCACCGGAGCCATCTCCGGCACCATCGACGCCTATGCGGACGGAAGCTACACCGTCACCATCACCGCCATTGACAATGGCCACGCCGCCAGCATCAAATTCACCTGGATCGTGGCCGATACGACTCCGCCGACGCTGATCAACCCCGGTACTCAGACCAGCAAGCAGGGCGATACTATTAGCCTGGGTATCGGTTCGGTGGGTGCCGATCCGGGCACCTTCTCCGCCAGCGGTCTGCCGGCGGGCCTGAGCATCAACGCTACCACCGGCGTCATCTCCGGCACCGTCTTCGCCTCGCCCGGCACCTATCAGGTCACGGTCACCGCGTCTGATGGGGGGATTTCCAACAGTACTTCCTTCGCCTGGGTGGTCAACCAGATGGCCACCTCGACGGCCATCACCAGCGTCCAGAACACCTACGTGGGGCTATTCCAGGTGGAGACCGTGACGGCCCACGTTACCGATTCGGCCGGCGTGGCGATCAGCAATGGAGTCGTCACCTTCCAACTCAACGACGAAGCGGTGGTTGCTCCCGTGAGCAATGGCTTTGCCACAGCCACGATCGTCACGCCCTTGTTGAGCCTGGATTTCGTGATCTTGTTCAACGATTTCTTCGCTCACCCGCTCGACGCGGTGTTCAGCGATCCGGCAGGACTATTCGGCGGCTCCAGCAACAGTCTCATCGATCCGCCCATGTTGCTGGATTTCTACTTCTTCCTCATCGGGGGGTCGAACCCAGAGCTATCCCGACAACTGCTGTTCTCGTAAGAGTGGTGGTTCCGTGCTGCTGATTGGTATCCGAGTCTGAAGCGTAAGCGAAGAGATGTCTTCGCTTACGCTTCAGACTCGGATCCGGATGTTAATTTTCCGCGACCACGGCCAACATCTTGTGCGCGTCCGGCAGAAACAGACACGAGCCGCCCGCATCGATCAAGCGCTGCACTTCGCGCGCCGCGTGCAGAGGCGTGGCGAACAGCTCCTCGACACTATCGTCCGGCAGGCCGCTGAGCAGATTGAGGCGTGCCTGGGTGGCCGCGGCGGCCCAGCGGAGGACGGGGACCAATTCGATTGTTTGCCGATGGTGCAATTGCTTGAGGATCGCGCGCGGATCATCGGTGCCGCGCAGCAAATCGACATCGCTCCCCAACCCCGGCGCCGCCTGGCTGAGTAGCGCGATACGTCCCCCCGGCTGCACCACGCGCGCGGCGCAGGCCAGAGCCGCAGCCAGGACGCCGAACGTATGGCGCGACGGATCGCCGCTGACGCCGGCGATGACGAGGTCGGCCGGCCGCGGCACGCTTCGCCGCCAGTTAACATCGAGCAAACGTTGCCCCTCCCGGCTGGCCTCCGTCGTCCCCGCTACCACCTGCGCCACCCCATCGCCGGCAGACTCGATCACCTGCACGAAGAACGGAGCGCCCAAGAGCCAGGCCGTCTCCGTCGCATCCCGCTGCGCCGGCCACGGCGCCGCCTCGGGCGCGCCCAGGTGGACGCGCTGGCTCATCTCCTGCCGCGTTTCTCGATCGCTCAACACCGGATACAGCGAACCCTCCGCCCCGCTGTAGCCGAGCAGTGGATCATAGCGCCGCCCGGATAGCACAACAATCTGATCCGACTCTACCAGCGTGCGATTCAGGTACAACCGTTTGCCCTTGTGTGTCGTCGCCAGGTAGGCCATGCGGCGCCGGTCGTCTGGATCGGAGATTTCGACATGCACATCCTGGAAATCATCGGGCAAGTCCTCGATCCACGCTTGCCGCGATGCCGACGGAGCACACAACAGCGTCATCGACTCCGGCGCGACGCCGGCGCTGCGAATATGTTCGAGCAACGGCACGAGCAATTCGGCCAGATTCGGCAGCTCTTCATCGAGGACGATGGCAATGTGATCATCCGGCGTGAGGGCCCGGCGCAACGCTGGGAAGCCGTGCGGCGCTTCCAGGGCGGTGCGAACGGCGGCGGCTGGATCTTCGAGCGCTACCGGCGGCCGCGGTTCAGCAACCAAGCGATCCTCGGCAACCTCAAATTCCACCCGATCGAGTCCATAATCGATGGCGATACGCATGGCCACTCCCTGCCGGCACACGGCGAAAGAGCGAATTGGTCCGTGCGGTTATTGTACAGAAAGAAAAGAGCGGCCGAAGTGTCGTCTAGGCTCGCGCGTGGCGTAGAGGGCTTGTCTTTCGGCTAAACCTATTCGGATTCGCCTGGCGGTGCAGCGTCCAGCCGTTGCGGAGGTGGCAAGATCTCATCGCGGCGCATCGCTGGATTGTCCTGTCCTGGGTTGGGGCCGGGCTGTCCCAGAGGGGCGACCTCTGGGATGGAACAATCCGTGGACCCTGGAGCATCCTTCATCCGCGCCAGTTGCTCGCCGACAACGCGCTCCAGCGATGCCAACGTCTGGCCCAGAGATGTTTCCAAACGGGCCAGCTGAAGCCGCAGAGTCATCAGTTGAAGCCAGTTATCGACGACGCGCACCGGATTGACGGTCTCGGCCTGGTGACCCTCGTGGGCAATGCGCAGTGCTTCCTCCGCCGCCGGAACCAGTCCTTTACGGTACAGCTCCACCTGTTGTTCCTGGGAATGGGCCTGCACCGTCAGCCGTCGTATGAGTCGTAACGTCTCGTCGCGGGAAGACTGGTACAGCCGTGCGCTTTTGGCCGTGCGGTTTTCCGCCTCGCGCACTCCCGCCCGCAGCTTCCGCTGCCAGATCGGGAGATTGATCCCAAAGGCGATGCCCAGGGCATTTTCGCCGTTGGCCGTCTTGGCGAGGGAGTTATTCGCCAGGACGTCGAACCAGACGAACCCGACCGTGAGGTCCGGCACGTAATTCAGCTTGGCCAGCTCCACCAGGCGCTCATCGCGGGCGATCGTCTGAAGTTTCTCCTGCAACTCCGGTCGAGAAATCAGGGCCGCTTGATACAAGCGATCCAGTTGTTCGGGTACGGCGGGCAGGTCGAGTGCATCCGCCGAGGTGAGGTTCGTTTCCGGGGAGGTGGACAGGATCTTCGCCAGGTCCGCTTGTGCCTGTATGAGCCGCTGCCGTAGGCTGATACGTTGATCTTGCAGCTTTACCAATTCCACTTCGCCGCGCATCAAGTCCAACTTGGTCGTCTTCCCCACGCCAGCCCTGGCCGGATCGATGAAGTCCGCGTGGAGCAGTTTTTCACTGTCATCAATGATCTTCAAGGCGCGCTTGTTGTAGTAGATGTCGTAGTAAACCAGCTTTACTTCTTCGACGATTCTCAGTTGCGTCGCCGCCAGCTGCGTTAGGGCGATCTTGGTGTTCAGCTTTGCTGCCTCGCCGCGCAGGCGCAGCTTGCCGCACCAGGGGAACTGCTGCGAGATGACCATGTTGGTGGCGACTCGCCCCGCCGCAGTCTGGATAGTCTGATTTTGGCTCGGCCAGAGGTTGCCGGAGAGCACGGGATCGGGCAGGGAAGTAACCTGTGGTACGACCTCGGCTTGGGCGGCCACCTGTCGTTCGGCGGCGAGAATCTCCGGATTGCGCGTCAAGGCGGCCTGCACGTAGAAATCGATGACATGCTCGCCCTCCAGCTGCGGCTCCACAGGTACCGTTGCCGGTATCTGAGGGCGACAGGACGCGGCAGGGGCGCAGAGAGTGTGCAGCTTTTCCCGGTAAGTATGGTCGCTGGCAGACGAACTGGCGCAGCCGGCTATGAACTCAAGCAGGAGTGACCCTATTCCTAGGCGCAGAAAGAGACCGCTCATCTTGCCTCAAGGGTTGTCAAAGGACAGACGGACGACGGTTGCACGAGCAATAAAAGAGGCAAGTTCTTCCTTTGCTATCGGATGTTCTGATTATCGCACTTTATCTGATCTTTCACAGATAGATGCCTATCCGAGAAACTGGTTCCAGGAGAGCCGCGACCGTAAGGGAGCGTTTTTTTCGAGCTATCCTGCCCCCGCTCCCTTACGGTCGCGGCTCTGCTCACCCCTTCTGGAACTGCTAGTGCTGGAACAAAAACTCCTTGTGATTGACCAGCGCCCAAAGAATATCTTCCACGACCCGGCGGCGATCAGCCCCCGGCTTGCGGAGTTTGTCAAATAACAGGCCGCGCTCCTCCGCGGACGGAGGGCGGCTGAGGCTGGCTAAAAACAATTCCTCGATCATCTGCTCATCGGGCATGGCCGACGCACTCAGGCGAGCGGCCCGGCCGTTTGGATCGCGCAAAAGAGCATGAATGGTACGTCCGCCGACCAGATGCAGCGCCTGGCCGAGATTGGTATCGGTGTCACGCTCGCACTCGCAGACCATCGCGCGAGCGGGCCGGCCGAACGCCTCCAGAAACGGATGTTTGTATTCGCCGTCCGGCAGTGCCGCCGCGGACGTGCCGAGCGGAATGGCCGGGAACTTCACCGACATCCCGGCAGCCGAGGCGATGGCGTCGAGCAATTGCTCCGCTTGCAGCAGACGCACACGCGCGTGTGAGAAGTAGCGCCCATCCTCGGCGTTGCTCTCAGTCGGCATCGCGCTGAGCTGGTAGGTGCGCGAGGAGACAATGGTGCGAATCAGATATTTGCGGTCGAAATTGTGGCGAGCATAATCCGCTGCCAGAGCGTCGAGCAATTCCTCATTGCAGGGAGGATTGGTGCCGCGAAAATCATCGACCGGCTCGACGATGCCCTGGCCGAACAGGTGATACCAGATGCGATTGGCCGCGTTGCGTGCGAAGAAGGGATTGTCCGGCGAGGTTAGCCAGCGTGCCAGCGCTTCACGGCGGTCCTCCGCTGGTCGTAGAGTGGCGGCCGCGCCGCCGAGAAAGCGCGGTGGCATCGTCTTTCCCGTGCGCGGATGCACGACTTCGCCCTGACGCGCCTCGTAGACGGTTTCTTCCTTGTCATACATTTGAACGAAAAATGGCCCGTCCCAATAGCGAACCCGCGCGAAGAATGCGGCCAATCCGTAATAGTCGTCTTGCGTCCAGCGTTCGCCGGGGTGATTGTGGCAGCGAGCGCAGCCGATGCGTACACCCAGGAACAATTGGGCCACTTCCTCGGCCCGCGCCTGGGGATCGCGCAGCCGACGATAGAAACCCGCGGGAGGATGGCTGTAATTGCCGCCGCGCCCCGTCACGATCGCGCGAGCCAGCTCGTCGTCGGGCATGTTGGCGAGCATGGCCTGGCGAATCCACTCGTGATAGAGATGCGCACCGATCTTGCCGACGAAACGCTGATTGCAACCGAGCCGATCCGCCCACTTGAGCGCCCACCAGTCGGCGAACTCCGGACGCTCCAGCAGCTCATCAATCACACGCTGGCGTTTGCGGGGATCCTTGTCGGCGAGAAAGCGGCGCACCTCGTCGGGAGTGGGTAGCTTGCCGATGACATCGAGAAAGACGCGGCGGAGAAACTCGCTATCGCTGCACAAGGGCGACGGCTCCAGGCGCAGCAGCCGCAGCTTGGCGAAGACATGATGATCGATGTAATTGTGCTCGGGCGGCGTGTGCCAGACGAAACCGGGTTTGGCATCGCGGAAGATAAGCCGGGCCGTGGCCATCTGCCCCAGGTACTCCGCCGTGACCGCGGCCTCGCCGGCTTGCCGTTTCTCGACCAACCCGCTCGGCCCAACAACCGCGATCGTGTCATCGTTGACGCCGAAGCGCGTCAGGTGCGTGACCTCGTGCCGGGAGCCGTCGCGGAAGTGCGCCACAACGCGGAGCTGCCGGCTTGTCGCCGGCTCATCGAGGATATCGCGGGGAGGCAATAGTTCCAGGCGTTCGAGCGGCGGAGCGCTGGCCGAATCATCGCGGGCGCCCTGGGCAATCCAGCGGCGGAGCAATTGATATTGCGCATCGCCGGGCGTCAATCGTTGCCCGCCTTCGTGCGGCACCTGCCCCGTGGCTTTCTGGAGAACCAGGCTCGCCGCCGGATCGAGCCGATCCAAACGCCGGCCGTGAACCTCGCGCGTCAGCGTAAGGATGTCGAGGGCGGGATCGTAGCCGCGCAGACTGAGGCGAAAGCCGTTCTTGCCGCTGGGCGTGCCGTGACACGCGCCGGCATTGCATCCAGCCCGCGTCAGGATCGGCTCAATCTCGTGCCGAAAGCTTACCGGACGCGGATCGCCGGCCCAGGCCCAATTTGTGGGAGCTGCCGCGAGAAGAGATAATATGCCGAGCAATCCAAGGCGGAGGTAGGATCGACCCATACCGCGACTCCACGCCGAGTAGCTGTGTTTTCTAGCATCGTAACAGGACCATCCATTGGCCACTAGCCAAATCTCTACCTCTGGCGATGAGGCTGCGTGTGCCCATTTCATTTCGCGCCAACACCTTCGCGGTCGAGTTCGTCTAACATGGAAAAGGCGGTCGCATGGGCCGTCGGGACAATGAGCGGAGAACGCGTGACGGAGCCAGACGACCAACGCCTGATAAACAACCTTCGGGCCGGCGATCCCGCGGCTCGCGTTGAGTTCGTCCAAAACCATTATCAGGCGGTGTATCGTCTCCTGGTCCATCTGACGTGCGATGTCCACCAGGCCGAGGATCTCACGCAAGAAACCTTCGCCGCGGCCTGGGAGAAAATGCGCACGTTCCAGGGGAGGGCAAGTCTGGCCACCTGGCTGCATCGGATCGCCTATACGAAATTTATCGACGCCCAACGAGCGGAGCGGCGCGCCGCGGAAATGCTCAAACGCTTCATAAGCCCGCAGGCTTCCCCGTCCGATCCGTTAGACACCGTGATGGCTGACGACGAGACCCGGCGCTTGTATCGGACTCTGCAGGCGCTCGACGCGCCGGAGCGAACCCTCCTCGTCCTGCACTACCTGCAAGACCTGAGCTACCGCGAAATAGCCACGCTACTCGATGAACCAACCGGTACGGTGAAATGGCGCACGGCCGAGGCCCTGAATCGCTTGCGGGCAATGCTGAGTGACGAGGTACCTAATCATGCACCGCGAACAGCTTCCGAATCCGAACCGATCTCCTGACGATCTGGAAGCTCGACTGCGTTCCTTGCCCCAGCCTCCCGTGCCTGCCGATTTGGAGACGCGGCTGCTGGCGGCTATCCCGGTGGAAAGGAGCGGCTCGCGGCGGCGTTGGGCTGTCTGGGGTGGTCTGACGGGCGCTCTGGCGGCCGCCTGCGCGTTGGCTGCCCTCGCCTGGCTGAGGCACGATGGCAAGCCCGTGGTCCCAAGCCCTCAAACGCGTCCGTTTGCGCACCGAGTTGCCGATCCGAGTCCTGGACCCAGCGCATCCATGCCCCGACCACGGGACGACTTCTCCGCCATCGCCGCGTGGCGGAACTCACGCCGAGTTCCGGAGGAGGTGGAAATGCCCACGTTTAACTGGCCGATCAAGGAGACGACGCCCATCTTGGTCTCGACTACGATCCCTCCCGATCTGTTCGATTGAGAGAGCGGGCCCAACATTGAAAAACTTGCTCGCCCCCCAACCTTTTTTTGTGAGGTACTGCTGATGCTGCGCGTGTTCTGCCTGGCAATGCCCCTTCTGGGACTAACCTTGGTGTCCGCGTCCGCCGAAGCTCCCCCCAACCTGAGCGCGAACGCCGCCCTCAAGTATTGGCAAGCATTTGCCACTCTGCCCTCGTTTACGGACGAAGACCAGCAGAGACTGCGCAGGGAGAGCGTAACCATGCCCCTGGACGCTCACGCCAGAGAGATCGTGACTAAGGCAGACTATGCGTTGCGGATGATGCACCGGGGAGCCGAGCTGCCGCGCTGCGACTGGGGCATCAGTTACGAGGAGGGCATCGGTGTTCGGCTCCCCCACATGAATGGGGTCTCGGTGTTAGCCTCTCTGACCTGCCTGCGCGCCCGCATGCGCTTCGAGGCGGGCAAGAGCGCGAACGCCATCGATGATATCATCGCGGCCCTAACCCTGAGCCGGCACGCCTCGCAGAATGGGGTCCTGATCGCGGTCATGGTCGGCTACAGTACTGAACACCGCCTGAACGAGACGCTCGCCCTCTACTTACCCAAACTCAGTGCCGAGGAAATCAAAAAGCTGAAAACGCGTCTGGACAAATTACCCGAGGGGGGAAACCCGGCCTCAGCGATGAGGTTCGAGGAGAAAGGTTTCCTGGATTGGTTCGTTCACGAAGTGAAGGAAGCGAAAGACAAGGAAAGCTTACTGGACTTCCTGAGCCAGCTCACTCGTGATCAGTCCGATTCGCGTGAGAAAAGCCGTGAAAAGGGCCGTGCTTTCCTCGAAGAATGCGGCGGCGCCGCCGAGGGCGTACTCAAGTGCGCGGAACAAACGCGGCAATCTTATGCACGGATGGCGAAGCAGTTGCTCTTGCCGTTGGACCAGTTTCAAGAGGAATTCGAGCGCGAGTCGAAAAAGCAACGCAGCAGCAACCCGGTGTTCCACGTGTTCTTTCCCGCCCTGGACCGAGTGCGTTGGAGCCAGGCACGCATGGACGTCCGCCGCGCCCTTCTGTCCGCGGCAATTGCTGTACAACTCGATGGCCGCGAGGCGCTGATGAAACATCCCGATCCCGTTGTCGGTGGTCCGTTTGAGTATACGGCCTTCGAAGGCGGTTTCGAGCTGCGCTCGAAATTGAAGCTGGATGAGAAACTACGCACGAAATGGAAACTTGTGGACGAACGGGCCGGTGAACCGTTGACGCTGACCGTCGGCCGGCGCGGCAAATGAACATGATCTTGTCTTCGCTCCCGCGCTCCGCGTGGGGGCGAGAAATGATGTGTGCCACTAAGTGTCAACTCCTGCCGCCACTCCACCACTCGATTCTTGCTGTTCCTCTGCCAAGTCGTGCCAGTCAGTGACAGCTGGCAAGACTTGCCACGAGTTGACTCCGCCACTCGTGGACTTGCCCCGGCCCTCTTGACAATGATTAGCAAATTACTTTATATTGCAAAGTATATTGTATTGCAGCAACCTGAATCCTGGCCCGATTCGGAGACTTTGAGGAACCTCTAAGCCATGAAGCCCCGAGCGACTTGACTTCTGTGGCAAGACTCTCACCACTCATATCTTGGAAGCATCCAATGTTCAAAAAGCCGCTCGCACGCCGGATAATCAAACTCTTCGTAGTCGTAGCGTTGCTAGGGATTGTTGGAGTCGGCGTACTGGTGGGGACGCTCTGGATTGAGCACAACTCCGAGGTCACGCTCCCTCCTCCCACAGGGCCATTCGCGGTTGGCCGTTCGCTGCATCACTGGATTGACGAGAACACCGTGGACGCTCTTGCGCCCGTTCCTGCAACCACACGCGAACTTCTGGTCTGGCTCTGGTACCCAGCGGAGGCTGGGCAATCCGATGAGGTGATGGACGACTATGTCCCGGCTTTCATCCGAGCACCGACCGACCGCGTCGGCGCGCCGCTGTTCAGACTGCTGACACGCGATCGCTCGAAGGTTCACGGGCACAGCCTACGTGACCCCGGCATGTCGCCCCGGCAGCGCTCCTACCCGGTGGTCATCCTGAGAGCAGGGGCATCCTCCGAGGTGGTGAACTACTCAACGCTCGCCGAGGATCTGGCGAGTCACGGTTACGTCGTTGTGGGATTCGATGCACCTCATCGCACACGTGTCGTCGTTTTTCCGGATGGCCGCGTGATCGAACGGACACCGGATAACAACCCGGAACTCTTTTCGGGAGAAGAGCTGACTCGTCGCGCCAATAAGCTGTTAGCCGCGTGGACCGCTGACGCCGCGTTCGTGATCGATCGGCTGGAGCAATTGAATTCCTCGGACGCATCCGGCAAGTTCACGGGACGGCTCGATTTGTTGCGCGTTGGCATCTTTGGCCATTCCTTCGGCGGCGCGACGGCTGCACAGTTCTGCTCTCAGGACTCCAGGTGCAAGGCCGGCATCGATATCGATGGTTCGCTTCACGGCACTGTCGTTCAGGAGGGCATCCACAAGCCTTTCCTATTTCTCTTGAGTGACCACGGCGATTTTTCGTCGAACGCGGAGAGCCGTCAGATCTGGGCCGACATCCGATCCGTCTATGACCGGCTGCCGGCGGATGGAAGGTTGCTGCTCACAATTCGTGGAGCAAACCATTTCACGTTCAGCGACGATGGTGCTCTCTTGAAGAGCGATCTCGCACGTCGTCTACTCCGTCTGACAGGGCATCTCGGTATCGATGGCTCTCGTCAGCTTGCGATCACGACATACTGCGTGCGTAGTTTTTTCGATACATATCTCAAGGGAGCAAATGTTCCACCGCTTAAGATTCCTTCTTCACTTTACCCCGAAATTCAGGTTCTCGAGTGATTCGTCCGAGCCACGGTTGCAGGTTGGCCTCACGGAGGCATCGATGACCGCCAAGCCCTATGATCCAACGCTGAAAACGCTGGTCGAGATCGAGCCAGAATCGTGGCCGGTCCTGCTCGGTTATCCCAAAGCGCCGACGGAGATAATCGACGCCGATATTGCCACGGTTAGCGGCGCCGCCGATAAGGTGCTCCGCGTGGCCGGCGATCCAGCCTACTTGCTGCACCTGGAGTTCGTTTCCGGCCATGATTCGGCGGCGCTGCCCAGCACTCTGCTGATGCGCCACGGCCTACTGGGGCATCGTCACGATCTGCGCGTGCGAAGCGCGGCGATGCTGCTACGCCCGGAGGCCGATTCGCCGCAACTAACGGGAATCCACGAGCGTCGCTTTCCCGGCGAGGAACCGTACCTGACATTTCGCTATGCAGTAGTGCGTGTATGGCAGCTTCCGCCGGAGCCGTTGTTGAGAGGCGGATTGGCCTTGTTGCCGCTCGCTCCCATTAGCGCCGTGACAGAAGCCGAATTGCCGGGCATAATAAAGCGGATGGAGCAACGCTTGAGGGGTCGGCGCAGCCGTAAACAGGCGCCGCTGGTGTGGGGAGCTGCGTACATCTTGTTGGGATTGCGCTATTCGCCGAACTTGGCGGCGCAGCTATTTCGAGGAGTGATGTCCATGAAAGAATCCTCAACGTATCAGGCCATTCTCGAAGAAGGGCGAAGCGAAGGCGCTCTATCCGAGACGAAAAAATTGCTGCGACAATGGGGTGAGGATGCCTTCGGCGCCCCAAATGCCCAAATCGCGACCGTCATTGAACAGCTCAACGATCTGACGCGACTGGAGGATTTGCTTCGTCGCGTGCAGTCTGTAACCAGTTGGCAGGAACTACTCGGCCCACCCGGCGCTGGTTCGCGCAAAGGACGACGGAGGCTATCGACGTAGAGGCGATCCCAGCGCTCTTGCACTCGCCTTCCCAACCGCCAATAATCGGTCAGAGGAAGAAATCGCCATCTCCCACCGTATGAGGGGGCTGTTGTGATGCGCCGCGATCGCATCGGCTGTTGGGATTTCCTGCGAGCGAAGCTGAGCCGTCGTACTGTGCTAAAAGTCGGCGGACTCGGCCTGGCGGGGCTGAACCTGCCGGCGTTGCTGCGAGCGGAGCAAACTCCGGGCAAACGCAAAGCGACCGCCCGCAGCGTCATTCTTCTGTTTCAATTCGGCGGGGCGAGCCATCTGGATAGCTTCGATCCGAAACCGTCGGCCCCGCGCGAGATCCGCGGCGAATTCGCCACCATCAAGACGCGTGTGCCGGGGATATTGGTCACGGAACACCTGCCGCGGATGGCCCGTATCGCCGATGCGTTCGCGCTGGTCCGCAGCGTGCATCACACGCGCTCCAGCCATAATCCCGGAGCGTATTACTCGCTGACCGGGCGCGAGCCGCTGACCGACCTCGTGACGGCCAACGCCTCGGCCACCGACTTCCCGCATCCCGGCTCCGTCGTCGCGGCCCTCGATTCCGGCGAGCGAAAGGTGCCGCCCTTCGTGTCGCTGCCGACCATGATTGCCGATGGGCCATTCCGCACTCCCGGGGAGTTCGCTGGATTTCTCGGCAAGATTTACGATCCGTTATGGGTGTTAGCCGACCCAAACGCGCGGGACTTCAACGTCGAGCAGCTCACGCTGCCGGCCGAGTTGGACATCGAGCGCGTCCACGAACGCCGTTCGATCCTGAGCGAGCTGGATGCGAAAAGCCGC
>Ga0070738_10002763_pt1 | contig 25563 bp, 20 predicted proteins | sample Coa_R2_2_FD_66446 | JGI IMG/M metagenome (GOLD analysis project Ga0070738, IMG submission 66446) | Surface soil microbial communities from Centralia Pennsylvania, which are recovering from an underground coalmine fire - Coalmine... | ecosystem: Environmental > Terrestrial > Soil > Unclassified ...
CCGCCGCGTCCGGGCCTGCCGCCCAGGGCGAACACTCCCAAGACCGAGGACGCTCCCAAGACCGACGAGCCGAAGAAGGAGGAGCCGAAGGCCGAGGAGCCCAAGGCGGAGACGCCTCCTCAGACGGACCCGCCGAAGACCGAGGAGCCCAAGCCGGATGCTCCGAAGCGGCGCCCCGGCCCTCCGCCGCGCGCGAAGCCGGCGGAGACCCCCAAGCCCGAGGACACCTCCGACACACCCAAGTGAACAATTCTGTTTACCGGTAGCACGTCAGGCGGGAGACTGGCCGGCGCATGTTGCATCGTTGCAGGCTCTTTCTCGTTTGCGTCGGGCTCGCCTCGCTGACGGCATGCGGGCCGATCGGTCTCGTCGCCATCGGCGCCGCCGTCGGCGTCGGCTTCGGAGGAGGCGGCCACGGCGGAGGGAGTGGAGGGGGCGGTCGAGTGCCGATCGTCCCTCCTCCCTTCCCGCCGGGCCCTCCCGTACCGGCTCCTCCAGCTCCGCTACCGCCGCCCACTTCGCCCACGCCACCTCCGCTACCGCCGAGCGGGTGGCTCGAGTTCATCGCGCAGCCCTCGAACACCGTGGCCGGATCGGTCGTCGCTCCATCGGTGACGGTGGCCATCGAAGACTCGAGCGGCCACACGATCACGACCGCGAGTGCGTCGGTCACAGTCTCGCTCGTCGGCAACCGCGGCCTCCTCTACGGAACACTCACGCAGGCGACGGTGAACGGCGTCGCAACCTTCTCGGACCTCATCGTCAATAAGCCCGCGAACGCTTACGCCCTCGAGGCGACCGCGAGTGGCCTGGTCACAGGGACGAGCGCCGCGTTCAAGGTGACCGCGGTCAAGCCTGAACCCGATAGGTCCCTTCCCGATCTGGCCGCCGAGCGCTTCCTTCCGACAGGTAACACTCCGGATTCGGTCGCGATCGGTGATTTGAACGGCGACGGAATCCCCGATGTCGCCGCGGTCAACCGAGCGTCGAACACGGTGTCCGTTTGGTTCGGAGTCGGCGCCGGGACCTTCGGACCCAAGACGGACTTACCGGTCGGGAGCGATCCGAGAGCGGTGGCGATCGTTGACGTGAACGGCGATGGCAAGCCCGACCTCGTGGTTGCCAACAACGTCTCGAGCTCCGTGACGATCTACCTCCAGGACGCTGGACACCCCGGTCAATTTCTCGCGGCCATGACGCTGGCCACGGGAACCGGGCCTCAGTACATGACCGTTGGAGATGTGAACGGCGATGGCCTCGCCGACATCCTGACGCCCAACTCCGATGGGACCATCTCGATCCTTCTTCAGGATGCTGCACAACCGGGTCATTTCCTGTCGCCAGTGAATCTGTTGGCCGGTGGCGGAAACACGATCCGGTTCGTCGCCATCGCCGACGTGAACGGGGACGGAAGGGGCGACCTCATCGCGACGAACTTCGACGCCAACCTCGTGTCCGTGCTGCTGCAGGATCCCGCCCACGCCGGCGAGTTCTTGGCGCCAGTGAGCTACCCGACCGACACGAATCCGACCGTCGTGCGGGTCGCCGACCTCAATGGAGACGGGAAACCCGACCTCGTGACGTGCAACTTCGGATCGAACACTCTCTCGCTTCTGTTGCAGAACCCGAGCAGCGCCGGGGCGTTCCTCCCGGCGACCACGATCACCGTCGGATCCAAACCCGGGGACGTCCTCGCGGCGGACGTGAACGGCGACGGACGCACGGACCTCGTCGTCGCGAACACATGGTCTGACAACGTCGCGATCCTCTACCAGGATCCCGCTCATCCGGGCAGTTTCCTGGCCGGTCCCGTCTATCCCGAGAGCTCGCATCCCACCGAGCTCATGCTCGGCGACGTGAACGGAGACGGCATCCAGGATCTCGCGGTCGTCCTCTACGACTCCAACGCGGTGAAGGTCTTGATCGGCGCGAAGGCCCCGCTTGGAACGTTCCTCGAGGCGCAGACCTACGCCACCAGGACGAATCCGCGCTACGTCGCCTCGGCGGACCTGAACGGAGACGGCCTCCCCGACCTCGTCGTCACGAACCAAGGCGGCAACACCGTCTCCGTTCTCCTCCAGAACCCGGCGGCCCCGGGGACCTACATGGCGGCGGTCGACTATGCGACCGGGAGCGGCCCCTCGGGCGCCGCGATCGCCGACGTGAACGGCGACGGCAGGCCCGACCTCGTCGTCCCCAACCTGTGGGGCGGCACGGTCCAGATCTTCTTCCAGGATCCGGCAAACCCGGGCGCGTTCCTCGCGCCGACGACGATCACGCTCGGCGCGAACCCCGCCTTCGCCGTTGTCGCCGACTTTAACCACGACGGGTATCCCGATCTCGCCGTGGGGACCGACACGAACGACGCGATCTCCATCATCCTCCAGGATCCGGCGCACCCAGGCACCTTCCTCGCTCCGACCTCGGTCAGCGCGGGAATCGATACCCAGTTCCTCGCCCTGGGCGACTTCAACGGCGACGGGTGGATCGACATCGCCGCTTGCGGTCCCAACAACTCGTCCGTGAGCGTGCTCCTCGCCGACCCGGCGAATCCTGGCTCGTTCATTCCTCCTTCGACGACCTACGCGACGGGCGTCACTGCGATGTCGGTCGCCGTCGCGGACCTCGATGGCGACGGCAAGCTCGACCTCGCCGTGTCGAGTCGCGACTCGAACAACGTGACCGTGTTCCTCGGCAAGGGCGACGGAACCTTCCGGGCGGGCACCACCTACCCGACACTCGCGAACGCCTGGGACGTCCAGATCGCCGACATGAACGGCGACGGCAAGCCGGACCTCGTCGTCGCCGAGTGGGGCGCGGGTTCGATCTACGTGCTGCTCCAGGATCCCGCGAATCCGGGCACGTTCGTTCCGGGACCTCGCTATGGCGTCGGGGGGAATCCGAGTTGGCTCGCGATCGGGGATCTCGACGGTGATGGGAACCCCGACGTCGCGGTCGCGAACTGGGGCTCGGGCACTGTCCAGACGCTGCTCAGCTCGCCCCTCAACGCGCCGCCGGCGCTCACGGCGAGCTTCGCGGCACCCGTGATCATGACCACCGGCGCCGCTGCGCGCTGGGTAGGCGCTGCCGATCTGAATGGCGACGGGAAGCCCGATCTCGTCGTGGTGAACTCGCACGCGAACACGATCTCGGTCCTGCTCCAAGATCCGAAGAGCTCCGGTTCCTTTCTTCCGGGCGTCTCGTACGCGACGGACTCGAACCCGTGCCTCGCCGCGATCGCGGACCTGAACGGAGACGGACGCCTCGATTTCGTGACGGCGAACCAGGCGGGAGGCGACGTCTCCGTTTTCCTCCAGGATCCGGCGAACCCGGGCCTGTTCCTCGCGCGCACCGACTACTCGGTGGGCCCGAACTGTTGCCAGGTCGTGGTCGCCGACTTCAACCACGATGGGAAGCCCGACCTCGCCGTGACGGTCGCCGGCTCGAACCAGGTTGCGATCCTCCTCCAGGATCCAGCGAACCCTGGGAAGTTCCTCGTGCCCACCACGTTCACGGTCGGGAACACGCCCCAGTTCCTCGCGACGGGCGACTTCAACCGCGACGGGTGGCTGGACCTCGTCGTGGGCAACTCGGGCGACGACACGGTGAGCGTGCTCCTCGCCGACCCCGCGCATCCGGGGAGCTTCATGGCCCCGACGGCCTACTCGGTCGGAGCGTTCCCGAATCTCGTCGTGGTCGCAGACCTGAACCGCGACGGCAAGCTCGACGTCGTCTGCGCGAATCGGGACTCGAACTCCGTCTCGATTCTCCATGGAGTGGGGGACGGGACGTTCGGAGCGCGCGTCGACGTCCCGTGTGGCACCGCTCCGTGGGGAGTCGCCGTCGCAGACCTGAACCGAGATGGACGCCTCGACATCGCCGTCGTCAACGCGTCGTCGAACGACCTCGTCCTGCTCATGCAGGATGCGACTGGTGCGTTCATTGCCGGACCGACGGTCTCGCTCGCGACAGCGGGGGCGAATCCGAGCTTCGTCGCGCTCGCCGACCTCGAGGGGAACGGCAGGCTCGATGCCGTCGTCACATTCTTCGGGTCGGGGAACGTCGCGATTCTTTCCGGCCGGTAGCCTTCTTGCGTTCGGGGGGAGCGTCTTGCTCCAATCCCGCCGACTCGGTCAAGCGAGTGCCTTCTCGCACTCCCCAGGAGAGACCTTGATCCAGGACCGTTCGGGCCCCGGCGCCGTGACGGAACACGACGAGAAGGTCGAGCGCATAGCGAGGCAGCTCCGCGAGCGGAAGGGCACGCAGCCCGTCTCGCTGCGGAAGAAGGCCGTGTCCCACGTCGTCCCCAAGTTCTTCGACAAGAAGCGCTCGGACGACAAGATCGACGTGAGCGACCTCGACCGGATCCTCGAGATCGACCCCGTTCGCCGGATCTGCGTCGCCGAGCCCGGGGTCACCTTCGTGGACCTCGTGGACGCGACCATGAAGCACGGGCTCGTCCCGATCATCGTCCCCGAGCTCAAGACGATCACGATCGGAGGCGCCGTCGCGGGCTGCTCGATCGAGTCCATGTCGTTCAAGTACGGCGGCTTCCACGACACCTGCCGCGAGTACGAGGTGATCACCGCGAACGGAGACGTTCGCACCTGTACGCCTCACGGCGAGAGCTCGCTCCTCTTCCAGATGCTCCACGGCACGTTCGGGACGCTCGGGATCATCTCGAAGCTCACCTTCGACCTCATCCCGGCGAAGAAGTTCGTCCACGTCGTCTACGAGAAGCACCGCGACCTCGCGTCCTACAAGGCGTCGATCTGGCGCCACTTCAAGGACCGGGACGTGGACTACGTGGACGGGATCATCCACTCGCCCGAGCTCTACGTCCTCTCGGTCGGCCGCTTCGTGGACGAGGCGCCCTACCGGCACAGCTACGACTGGATGCGGATCTACTGGAAGAGCACCGCGGCGCGCGCCGAGGACTACCTGAGGACACCCGACTACTTCTTCCGGTACGACAAGGGCGTCACGAACGTCCACCCGAGCTCGTTCCTGGGGCGGCTCCTGTTCGGGAAGTTCGTGAGCTCGTCCGAGATCCTCGCGCTCGCCGAGAAGCTCCACTGGCTCCTCCTCCCCGCCGAGAGGCCGCCCATCACGCTCGACGTCTTCATCCCCTTCTCCAGGGTCGAGGAGTTCCTCGGCTGGTACGGCCGCGAGTTCAAGTTCTACCCGCTCTGGATGGTCCCTTACCGGCGCGTCCGCGACTACGAGTGGATCGCCCCCTCGGTCTTCGAGCGCTGCAAGGACGACGAGCTCTTCCTCGACCTCGCGATCTACGGCATGGAGCAGCCGCCCGACGGGCGCAACTACTACCGGCTCATCGAGGAGGAGCTCCTCGCGATCGGCGGGTTGAAGACGCTCATCTCCCACAACCACTTCACCGAGGATGAGTTCTGGAGCCTCTGGAACCGCCCGAACTACGAGAAGGCGAAGGCGGCCGCCGACCCGCGCGGCGTCTTCCGCGGTCTCTACGAGAAGACCTGTCGCTAGCTTCGGTGCCTCACGCCGCGACGCGGAGGACGATCTTCCCGGTCACGCGGTGGCTCCGGTTGAGCTCCTCGGCTTCGCTCGCCCGCTCGAGGGGGAGCACGGTCACGATGCTGATCTTGAGCTTCCCCGCGTCGATGCGCGCCGCGAGCTCCCGGAGCTCGTCGCCGCGCGGGCGCGTGAACATCATCTTGGCCTCGATCCCGCGCGCGCGGGCGAGCTCCTCGTCGGGCGATTGCACCGTCGAGACGAGCCTCCCGCCCTTCTTCACGACGTCGAAGGCGCGCCGCTGGAAGTCGCCGCCCACGAGGTCGAGGCAGACGTCCACGTCCTTCGCCACGTCCTCGAAGCGGTACTTCCCGTAGTCGATCGCGTCGTCCGCGCCGAGCTTCCGGATGAGCTCGATCTCGTCGCCGTGCGCGGTGCCCGCGACGTGAGCGCCCGCGTCCTTCGCGAGCTGGACCGCGATGCTCCCGACCCCGCCCGAGGCGCCGAGGATGAGGACGTTCTCGCCGCGCGCGAGCTTGCCGTGGTCGAAGAGGCCCTGCCACGCCGTCAAGCCCGCGAGAGGAACGGCCGCCGCCTGGAGCGCGTCGAGCGTCTTCGGCCTCGGAGCGATCGCGCTCTCGGGCGCGACCAGATACTCGGCATCCGCTCCGCCGGACACGTAGCCGAAGACCTCATCACCCCGCTTGAACTGGGTCACGCTGGGACCGAGCCCTTCGACGGTTCCGCAGAAGTCGGCGCCCGGGATGAACGGGAGCGGGATCTCCCGGAGCATGCCCTCGCGGAGCTTCCAGTCGATCGGGTTCACGGACGTCGCCAGAACCCGGACCAGGACCTGCCCTTCCGCGGGGACCGGCTTGGGCACCTCGTCGAGCCTCAGGACCTCGGGTCCGCCGAACGAGTGCACGCGGATCGCCCTCATCGTTGGCCTCCGCGGATCACCACTGCAACACGCGTAGCCTTCGTTGGAACCACCTTTCCGAAAACGGGTACACACGCCGCACAGGGTCCTTCTGGGAGAATGAGTTACGAGAGCGCCGCCAGTTGCTCTCGGGGGCCGCGAGTGAGCAGGGAGACCGTCGCCGTCGCGTTCGTCGCGATCCTGGTGGGCTGTTCCCACGGGGGATCGTCGTGGTCGGGCAGCAGCGCGGCCGCCTCGACGGCCTCCACCACGAGCTCCATGACGCCCAGCGTCGTGATCCAGCTCGGTGCCGGACTGGCGCCGGCCGTGAGCGCTCGGATCCAGCAGCTCGTCGCGGCGACCTCGTCTCGCTCGGTCGCCGTCCTCGCCTCGAGCGCCGCGGTCGGGCCGCTCGCCTCGGGCTCGCTCGTCCTCGCGTTCGGCGACACGACGGCGACGCGCTCGATCATCACGAAGACCGAGGTCGCGAGCCTCCCCTCCGAGGGGTTCATCGTCCGGTCCTCCGTCAACAACGGCGTCACGACCGTCGCGACGGATGGCGTCCCGCTCGCGCCCGATCCGTTCTCGCTCGGCGTGAACGCGGGGCTCGACTTCGGCGCCTACTCCCTCCTCGAGGAGATCGGGTTCGCGTTCCTCCACCCGCTCGCTCCGACGATCCCGGCCGACCTCGTCACCCCGACGGCTCCGATCGACCGGCGCGAGTCGCCCCGCTGGGGGATCCGCGGCATCCACATCCACACCCAGCACCCGCTCGAGCTGAACGAGCTCCTGAACGGCTGGGGCAAGAGCGACCCCAACGACGCCGCGAGCTGGAACGCCATGCTCCCCGACTGGGAGAAGTTCCTCGAGTGGGCGGTCGCCAACAAGCTGAACCGCGTCGAGTGGTTCCTCCTCTCGGCGGCGTCTTGGCAGACGTTCGCCGAGGGCCCGGTCCGCCAGGGGCGCGAGGCGCAGCTGGTCGCGCGGGCGCATGCGTGGGGCGTCGCCGCCGGCGCCGACATGCCGATCGCCGAGCAGCAGCAGCACGCCTGGTTCATGGTGACCACGTCGAGCTCGCTCCCCCAGCAGCTCGCCCAGGTGGACGCCCGCGTCGCCTGGTCGAACCAGGCGGGCTTCGACTTCGTCTCGACCGAGCTCGGGACGAGCGAGTTCACGAGCACGAACGACCAGCTCATGGTCGCGTGGCTGAACGAGCTCGCGGCCGTCACGAGCGCGAGCGGCAAGCGGGCCTACGTCAAGGCTCACTGCTCGACCGGCCAGACCGCGCAGCACTACACCGACCCGGTCACCGGCGGCTCGCTCAACTACAACTTCCTCGCCCGCGTCTGCGACCCCGCGCTCGGCGTCTACCCGCACACGGTCGAGGTCTACGGCCTCGACGACCCGGCGCCGACCTACGGGAACACCGACTTCGGCTACATGCGCACGTTCATGGAGACCGAGGCCGGGAGGCGCGAGGTCATCTGGCACCCCGAGACCGCCTACTGGATCAGCTACGACGTGAACGTGCCCCTCTTCTTGCCCGTCTACGCCCAGAGGAGGGTCCACGACCTCCGCCTCATCGCGCAGGACGAGACCGCGGGCAAGGTCGGCCTCGGAGCGCACGCCGGCACGCACATCGACGGACAGGTCTTCTTCTCGAGCGGCTGGGAGTGGGGCTACTGGCTGAACGACGTGATCTGCGCCCGCGCCTCGTGGCAGCCCTACGAGACCGAGCCCACGGACGACGCGGCCTTGACCAGGATCCTCGAGTCGGCGCTCCGCTCGTTCGGTCAGGCCGCGCCCTCCGCCGCGGCCGCGATCGTGGACCTCTGCCACTCGCAGCACGACCTCCTCGTGAACGGCGTCGTGAGCGGCGCGGCTCCGTCGAGCATCGTCCAGCTGAACGGCATGGGCTACCTCGAGGGCTGGGACACCTGGGACGACGTGGCCGTCTCGCTCACGCGGACGACCGGCTTCCCCATGACGCCGACCCAGCCGATCAAGCTCGGGCTCGTCGACATGCGCTACGCGTGGGTCTGGGGCGGCCCCGACTACGCGACCGAGGTCGAGCCGCTCCTCGCGGCCATGGAGGCGACGTTCGGCGCCCACGCGTCCACGCTCGATGCTCTCAGGTCCAGCATTCCCCAGGCCGCCCAGCCGCTCTTCGCCGACCTCGCGGACGCCGCCGACGTGACGGCGCTCCGGGCGGTGCAGGTCCACGGCCTCTACGACTACGTCGAGGGCACGATCACGGGCACGAGCGCCCTCGCGCGCCTCAAGGACGCGCGGAACGCGCTCGACACGGCGCAGCTCCTCGTGAACCTCCGCGAGCAGAGCTACCGGGTCGAGCCCGACCGGATCGCGGCCTGGCGCAAGAACCCGACCTGCTACGCCTACACCTACCTCTGGACGGCGCACTCGCTCTACTTCTGGTGGCGCGACGAGGAGAAGGCCGTCGACGCTCCCTGGAGCCCGTTCATCTACAACGTCATCAACCCGGTCGACGTGGCGATCGGCGAGAGCCCCGCGATCCCCTTCCTCCAGGCGGCGCGGGCGTGGGGCGACCAGCACAACATGGGCTGGCTCGTGGACGGCCTCGCCGAGCCGGCGACGGAGCCCACGTATCCGACCGGGGGACTCCGGCAGCGACCCTAGGTGACGAGGCGCAGGGTCCTCCTCGTCGTCGTCGTCCTCTGCCTGGTGGGCGCCGCGCTGGCCCGTCCCGTTCTCCGGACGTGGGCGCCCCAGGCATCCGTGGACGCGAGCCTCGTCCGCGACGGACGAGCCATCATTCACCCCCTGTTCGATCCTTCGATCGGGGCTCCGGCGCCGGATCCGTGGGGACATCCTTTCCGTGTGCGAGCGCGGACCGCGGCCGACTCCGCGCGGGACCTGCATCGGCTCGGGATCTACTCGAAGTCGCAGCAGACCGGGCCGACCAGGCTCCTCTATTCGATCGGGCCCAACGGGATCGACGAGGGCGGCGCGGGCGACGACCTCTACCCCGATCCGTCCGCCGACCCGCTGGTCTCGCACGCGGTCGCCTGGGCGCCCGACGCGCTCCTCGCGATGGCGGCGCTCGCCGCGTGGTGGCTCGCGTGGGCGCGCGTTCGCCGCCGTTCTTGGAAGGCCGAGGCCGCCATCCTCGTGGCGCTGATCGTCCCTCCCTGCGCCCTCACGGCGTATTCGCTCGCCTGGCTCCCGATGGAAGTGTTCGCCGGGATGATCTCGACCTCTCTCGTGCCCCCCGCGCTCTCGATGGCGGTCGCGGTCCTGAGCTCGGTGGCGATCTTCTCGACGATCGGGTCGCTCTGGGTCAGGCTCGGCGCCCCGCCGTCCGTGACTCCGGCTGAAGCCAGCGCGAGGTAGGATGCGACGACGTGATCCGCACCCAGGACCTCATCAAGCACTACGTGCTCGGAGGCGAGACGATCCGGGCGCTCGACGGCGTCTCGATCGGCATCGAGGAAGGCGAGAGCGTCGCGATCCTCGGCCCCTCGGGGTCCGGCAAGTCGACGCTCATGCACCTCCTGGGCGGCCTCGACACGCCGACGGGCGGGACGATCGAGGTCGACGGCGCGCGCCTCGGCGAGCTGCCCGAGCCCGCGCTCGCGCGCTATCGGAACGAGAAGGTCGGCTTCGTCTTCCAGTCCTACAACCTCCAGCCCCACCTCACGGCGATCGAGAACGTCGAGCTCCCTCTCAAGCTCCGCGGCACGGAGCGGAAGGAGAGGCGCGCCCTCGCGCTCGAGCGCCTCGCCGAGGTCGGCTTGAAGGACCGCGCCGGCCACCGCCCCACGGAGCTCTCGGGCGGCCAGCGCCAGCGCGTCTCGATCGCGCGCGCCCTCGTGGGGGGCCCCCACTTCGTGCTCGCGGACGAGCCCACGGGCAACCTCGACACGAAGACCGGACAGGAGATCGTCGACCTCTTCCTGCGCTTGAACCGCGAGAAGAAGCTCACGCTCGTCGTCGTGACCCACAACCCCGAGCTCGCCGCGCTCATGGGCCGCAGCATCGCGCTCCGCGACGGGAAGGTGGCCTGAGCCGTGCGCGCGAGCGACTACCTCGAGGAGATCGTCTGGAGCTTCAGGAAGCAGAAGCTCCGGACGTTCCTGACGGCGACCGGGATCGGGATCGGCTCGTTCGCGCTCGCGATCATGGTCGGCCTCGGCGAGGGCCTCCAGAGCTACATCGACTCGCAGATCAAGGCGTTCGGGAACCCGCGCGTCGTCATGGTGTTCCCCGAGGTCGCGAAGCAGGGGCAGAAGTTCCTCGATCAGCTCAAGCAGGTCGGGCAGCCCGCCGAGGAGCTCACCGAGGAGGACGAGCGCCAGAAGAAGAACTCGCGCGGCGGCCTCTGGATCTCGGCCGAGCAGGCGGACGCGCTCCGCGCGATCCCGGGCGTCGAGTCGGTCGCGCCCTTCGTGGGTCTCGAGATAGACGGGATCCGGCTCGCGGCGGCGCCGAACGAGGCCGAGATGCCCTGGTACAGGGTCGACTTCGGGACGCTCACCTCGAACCCGATCATGGGGGCGCTCACGGCGGGGAGATTGCCCGCCGCGGTCTCGTCCGCCTCCGATGCGTCCGGCGCGGAGGAGGAGTGCGTCCTCTCGCCCCAGTACGCGCGGAGCTTCGGCGCCCTGGGCGACAAGGACCCCTCGGGCGGCCGCGCCCGCAAGGGCGACGCGAGCTGGCTCGTGGGGCGCGAGGTCGAGCTGCGGGTCGCCAAGCTCTCGAACGTCGCATCCAAGTTCGTCTTCCGCGACCCCACGAAGTACAAGAGCGAGCGGCGCACGTTCCGCGCCCGCGTCGTCGGCCTCGCCGAGGAGTCGCCGCTCTCGCGCGTCGTCTTCGCCTCGCTGCCGCTCGGCCGCGAGATGGCCCGCTACCAGAGCCAGAACCCGGAGCTCCTCTCCGAGGAGAAGATCGGCTTCCAGGCGATCGTCCGCGTCGCCGCCACGGCCGACCCCAAGAAGGTGAAGGACGAGATCCGCAAGCTCGGCCTCGTCGCCCAATCGACCGAGGAGCAGCTCCAGCAGGTCTCTCAGGTCTTCCTGGTCCTCGACTCCTTCCTGACCGTGTTCGGCCTCCTGGCCCTCGTCGTCGCGACCTTCGGGATCGTGAACACGCTCCTCATGGCGATCACCGAGCGGACGCGCGAGATCGGCGTCATGAAGGCGCTCGGAGCGACGCGCTCGACGGTCCGCCGCCTCTTCGCGGTCGAGGCCGCGGCGATCGGGCTCGTGGGTGGAGCGGGCGGCGCGCTCTTCGCGATCCTCGTGGGCCTCGCGGGGAACGTGATCGCCCAGAGATTCCCGGTCGCCGCGGCGCTCAAGGGTTACTCGGTGTTCGTCTTCCCGTGGTGGCTCGTGCTCGGGTCGATCGCCTTCGCGACGCTCGTCGGCGCCCTGGCCGGGATCTACCCGGCGAACCGGGCCGCGAGGCTCGACCCGATCGACGCGCTCCGCCACGAGTGAGCGTCGAGGAGCCCGAGGAGCTCGAAGAGGGCGCGCGCCTCGAACGGCTCGGGGAGCGTGACCGAGCTCGCGAGCTCCTGGTCCGCGGGTGAGAGGCCGGGTAGCGCGATCACGGTCACGGACGCGAGCGGCTCGGGCTGGGCCCGGAGCCAGTGGAAGAACGTCCGGCCCTCGACGTCGTCGAGGTCGAGGAGCACGACCGTCGGGCAATCGCCCGTGCGCGCGAGCTCGATCGCCTGCGCCCCATCCGGGGCGCAGGCGACCTCGAAGCCGCTCTCGGCGCAGACGAGCCGCACCACCTCGCGCATCCCGGGGTGCGACTCGAGGACGAGCGCGCGCACGGGTCAGGTCCCCGCCGGGACCGCCGTGGTCGGCGTTCCGGGCTTGGCGACCTGGTCGCCGCCGACGATGAGGATCACGACGGCGTTCGAGCTCGTGAGGAGCGGGCTCGTCGCGCCGCTGGCGTTCACGACGTTCAGGTTCGGGACCTGCGCGCCCGAGAGCGGCGTGAAGGCGGCGAGCTGGCCGTTGCTCGTGATCGTCGAGGCTTCGCCCTCCGTGGCCGTCCCCGTGGTCGCGCCCTCGTAGACCGCGACCGACCCGTTCGACGCGAACGTCACGAACTTCTCGCGCGGGGCGACGAGGGAGCCCGTCTGGGTCCAGGGGCCGACGTTCGTCCCGTTGATCGGCGCCATCCAGACCGCCGCCGTCGGGGCGACGGCCGTCGTCGCGTACGGCGTCGTATCGGAGCTCGTGTTGCCGCCGAGCACGTAGAGGAACCCGGCGGACGCGAAGCTCCCGTGGAAGGCGACCGGTTGCGGCAGGTTGCCCTGGGCGTTCTCGACCCACGCCCCGAGCGTGCCGTCGGGCTTCACGGGCGCCACGGCCGTCGCCGCGATGGGCGTCCCGGTCGAGCCGAGGCCGCCCGTCACGTAGATGAAGCCGTTGTAGGTCACGGCCGCCGCCCCGACGCGCGTCTCCGGGAGCGAGGTCGTCGTCGTCCAGGTGATCTGGCCGGTCTGCGTGCTCACGGTGCCGAGGTAGACCGTGCTCGTTCCGCCCGGGGCGTCCGTCGCGTTCTGTTGGCCGCCGATCACGTAGACGTACTCGGTCCCGTGCGCCACCGGCGCGTTCGTCTCGTCGGCCTCGGTGACCGCGGCGAAGGCGACCGTCGTGGGCAGGTCGTTCGTCGCCGTGAAGCTTCCGACCGCTCCGGTCGAGGCGATGTTCGCGACGATGACGCTCGAAACGTTCGCGGTGCCGGTGTTCCCGCCGATCACGACGAGGAACGCGGTCCCGGTCGCGCCGGGAACCGCGACCGCGGACGCGGCGCGGAGCCCCGAGGGGAGCGCCTGCGCCTGCGGCGTGAACGTGATCCCGGCGGGCGTGAACGTGCCCGCGGGGACGAGCTGGAGGTTCACCGAAGAGGAGACCGCGCCCGTCTGCGCGACGACCGAGACGGCCACGGTGCCCGGCGCGGTCAAAGACGTGGGCACGACGGCGAGGATCGTGTTGTTCGTCCAGTTGCCGCTCGCGACCTGGGCCGTCGAGGTCGTGCCGTTCTGGGCGAAGTTGACGTGCCCCGGGCTCGATCCGAAGTCCGAGCCGTTGATCTGGATCGTCGCGCCCGGCGAGCTCGTGGGCGTCGTCGAGCCGTTGATGTTCGAGATGATGGGGGCGATCACGAAGCCGTGGTGATGGCTGCTCGAGCAGCCCGACGACGCGGTTGCGAGTCCGAGAGCGACGAGGCCGCCCAGCAGGCAGAGCCAGAGTGCGCGCATTGCTGTCCTTTCCCAGTCGTGAGTTGAAACGCGATGCGGGGAGGCGACGACGTCGCCCGAGCGGCGGGTCCCCGGTTCCGACGCGCCGTGGCAAGCAAAGACGGGACCCCTGCCTAAGGTCCCTCGGGAGCGATGTCGGAGGTCGTATTTGGACGCGATGCGTTCTCTCGCGAAGAGTCATTTCGAGGGGCAAGCTCCGTCGAGACGTGGGTGTTAACCTTCGGTCGCTTGCGATCTCCCTCGGGCAACTACTCCGCCGGCAACCAGCTCGGTCCCTACTCGATCCAGAGTCTGCTCGGGCGCGGCGGCATGGGCGCGGTCTACCGCGCGATCGACGCCTCGGGCCAGGAGATCGCGCTCAAGGTCCTGCCGCGCGAGGTCACCGAGGACCAGCGCTTCGTGCTGCGCTTCAAGCACGAGGCCGAGACCGCGGCGCGGATCCGCCACGCCAACGTGACGCGCTTCCTGGGCGCGGGCGAGGACAAGGGGCGTCTCTTCATAGCGCTCGAGCTGGTGAGGGGAGGGTCGCTCCAGGACCGGCTCAAGAAGGGCGCGCTCCCGTGGCGGGAGGCTGCCCGGTTCGGGGCCGAGATCGCGCGCGCGCTCGAGGCGCTCCACGGCGCGGGGATCGTCCACCGGGACCTCAAGCCCGCGAACGTCCTCGTGGACGAGGCGGGCCACGCGAAGCTCACCGACTTCGGTCTCGCCCGCGGCGCCGACCAGTCGCGCCTCACGCGGACCGGCGAGTTCGTCGGGACGCTCGAGTTCATGGCCCCCGAGCTCGCCGAGGGCGGCAAGGCCGTGGACGAGCGCGCCGACCTCTACAGCCTGGGCGCGACGATCTTCTGCCTCGCGACGGGCGAGCTCCCCTTCAAGGGCTCGGGGCCTTCGCTCATCAAGCAGCACCTGAACGACGCGGCGCCCTCGGCGTCGTCGATCGTCCCGGCGATTCCCGCCGAGCTCGACCGGATCATCCAGCGCCTCATGTCGAAGGCCCCGGCCGGCCGCGGGGCGGCCTCCGCCGCGGCGAGAGAGCTCGAAGCGGTCGCGAGCGGGGAGGTCGCGCGCGGCCGGTCGAGCTTGCTCATCCCGGGCGCCCTCGTCCTGCTCCTCGTCGCCGGAGGCGCGGCGGCCTTCGCCCTTCGAGGAAGTCGTCCGGGGACGACGGCTCTTCCGCCCCCGCCGGCGCCGGTCTCGACCGCCACGACTCACGTCGATCCCGTCGTCAAACGACCGAGATGGTTCGAGGCGCTGCCCCCCGACCTGCGCCCCGACGACGGGGTCATGGAGCATCTCAAGGCGAGCGACACGCCGGGCGAATACGTCAACGAGAAGGACGGCTCGGTGCTCATCTTCGTCCCGGCGGGAAGGTTCCTCCAGGGCGACGACGCGTCCGACAGCGGGAGCGAGAAACCCCAGCACTGGGTCGAGCTCTCGGCCTACCTGATCGGCAAGTACGAGACGAGCGTCGCGCAGTGGAAGCTCTACGCGTCCGGCCACTCGACCGTCGCCGAGGGCGGGAAGGGGCGCGTCGCCCGGCTCGCCGAGGGCGCACTCGACATCATCCCCAACGAGAAGGCGACCTGGAAGACGCCCAACGGCGACGGCGAGGTCGCGAGCGACGGGCTGCCGGTCGTCCAGATCACCCCGCGCGAAGCCGCGGACTACGCGGCGTGGGCCCAGCTCCGGCTCCCGACCGAGGCCGAATGGGAGCGCGCGGCGTGCTGGCGGGCGAAGGAGGGGGTCCGGCTGCTCTTGCCTTGGGGGAGCGAGGAGACCATGGACCGTGCGAACAAGATGGTCTTCGACCCCACGAACGGTGCCGTGAGGTCTCACCTCGAGAACGTGACCACGCGCCCGGAAGGCGCCTCGCCGATCGGCGCGCTCAACATGAGCGGCAACGCCGCGGAGTGGGTCCTCGACACCCTGAGCGAGGACCTCTACCGGCGACTCCCGGATGGCGTCCGCGACCCCTGCAACGTCGTCGAGGGCGGCCGCGCCATGTGCCGTGGCGGGAGCTTCATGGACGCGCGCGACCCCCTCTTCACGCGGCACAGGCGGGGCATGAGGGACGACGAGTACCCGAACAACATCATCGGGTTCCGCGTCGCCCTGAGCGCCGACGGCTCACGCCGGCCCCGCTAGGGCTTCGCGATACCGCCCGAGACCTTGAGGGTCTGGATCTTCACGCGGAGGTTCGACGAGAGGAGGAGGCCGATCTTCCCGTCGAGCTCCTTGTGCGTGAGCTTCTTCTTCGGCTGCTCGATCTTGTTGAGCCAGGTCTGGATCTCGTCGCCCGTGCGGACGATCTTGATCGTCATGACGGACTGACGGTTCCACTTCTCCTGCGAGGGAGCGTTCTTGCCGATCGCCGTCACCGACCCTCGCTTGAGGCGCACGAGCTGGTCGCCCCAGCGGACGCCGATCGCGTCGTTGTTCTTGACGCCGACGAGGAAGACGAGGTCCGACGAGCCGCCGTTGAAGAGCGCCTTCATCGTGCAGTCGATCGTGAAGTCGCCGTTGAACTCGACCGGGTCGAGGAGGCCGAGGGCCGTCCCGGACGATGCGACGCCGACCTCGAGGCCCGAGATCGCGTTCGCTTCCTTGGGGCCGCCCTTGGCGTACTCGACCTTGTCCGTCCCCTTCCACTTCCAGTCGAGCAGCTCGGGCTCGTCCTTGAAGGTGTAGGTGAGGTCGACGGTGCTCTTCTTGGGCCGCCAGTTCGGGGCGACGTGGAGCTTCTTCGCGAGCGACTGAGCCTCGGTGCCCTCCGTATCCACGGGCCCGGGCGAGTCGTCGGGCTTGGCATCGGGCTTCGCGTCCGCCTTGTTTTCCAGCTTCGGATCCGGATTCGCATCGTCGGCGAGCAGCGCCGGCGTCGTAGCTCCCAGGACGAGAGCCGCGCTGAGACCGAAAATCCTGCTGAACCTCATGGGCCTCCTCCGGACCCTCCGAACTCTTCCTGCGTCGATGGTAGCGTGGGGAACCGTGGCCCGCGGAAAGAGGGTTGTAAGAGGTTTGCAAGCCCGGACGCTCCCGCCGGGCCTCACCCGGGCGAAGCTCGAGAAGTTCGTCCGCGAGCGGGAGTGGTACCAGAGCCACGACTTCCTGGCGCCCTTCGGCGTGAAGGCCCTCTCCGACTCGGAAGCCAAGTGGCGCGCCCTCGCCCTCCCCTCGCTCGAGGGCAAGACCGTCCTCGACCTCGGCTGCAACACGGGCGCGCTCACCTTCCGCGCCATCGAGGCGGGGGCGGCCCTCGCGATCGGGGTCGACCACGACGCCGAGACGATCCGGACCGCGACGACCATCCGCGAGCGGATCCGGCTCGAGCCGCGCGCGATCTTCGTCTGCTCCCAGATCGACCGCTTCCTCGACGACGTCCCCGCGAGCTTCGACGTCGTCGTCGGCGCCTCGGTCGGGCACTACCTCAACTTGCCCATGCTCCTCCGCCGCCTCTCGGGTGGGGCGGCCGGGCTCGTCTCGCTCGAGCTGCCCTACGTGCGCGGCTCGGGCGAGTTCCACGTCTCGCGGCGGGGCGAGATCCTCATCCCGGGGGAGAAGGCCCTCGCCTCGATCGCCGCGGCGTTCGACTTCGAGGTCAGGAAGAAGGGCGAGTCCGAGCCGCTCGACGAGGACGAGCGCGCGGTCTTCCACTTCGTCTCGAGGACCGGAGCGGCGCCCGCGCGCTACCTCGCCGCGAGGTGACTACTTCTTGTGCTCGTCCAGGATCGCCTGCGCCGCCTTGATCCACGGCGTGGGGCCGCCCTCCATGTAGCCGAGCGTGCCGACCTTGTTGCCGTCGGCGTCGAGCACGAGGACGGTCGGGAAGCCCTCGACGCCGTACTTCTCGAGGAGCTTCTTGTTCTGCGCCTTGAGCTCGTCCGTCTGGGCCTTCTCGTTCGGGAAGTCGAGCTCGAGGAGGACGACGTTCTTCTCCGCCCACTCCTTGAAGGCCTTCTTGGCGAAGACCTCCTTGTGGAGCTTGATGCACCAGGGGCACCAGTCGCTCCCGGTGAAGTTGGCGAGGATGAGCTTCTGGCCGTCCTTGGCCGCCTTGGCGGCCTTGTCCCACGACTCGCCCCACGCGCCGGCGGCCGCCCCCTCGTCCTTCTTGTCGGGCTTGTCGGCCTTCTCGGGCTGCTTCTTCGGCGCCTCGACCTCGGGGCCCTGCTTGAGCGCCTCCTCGGCCTTCTTGATCCACTCGGGGGCGCCGCCCTTCGCGTAGTGCGTCCGCCCCTTGTCCTTGCCGTCGCCGTCCACGAACACGACCGCGGGGAGGCCCTGGACGTGGAGCTTCTCGACGAGCGCCGCGTTCTTGTCGGCGTCGATCTCGACGAGGACCGCCTTCTTCGCGGCCCACTCCTGGAACTCCTTGGCGGCGAAGATCTCGTCCTTGAGCTTCTTCGTGAGGGACTGGTCGGCCTTCACGAACGCGGCGAGGACGAGCTTGCCGTCCTTCTTCGCCTGCTGCACCGCGTCGTCGTAGCTCGTGAGCCACTTCGCGTCTTCCGCATGAGCGAGACCGAACGCGAGGGCGAGGCCGAGGACCAGAAGCGCCTGGGTTCGCATGGAGCCTCCTTGAGGGAACACATGATACGACGTCCCCGGAACGCGCGTGGGTGGGACTTTTCTTCCCGCCTCGCGCGTTTTGTTCTTTCAGCCCACTACGGGAGGTCTTCGTGATCGAGCAGATCGACGGTCAGGCGTTCGACGCCCGCGTCCGCAAGTCCCAGCGGCCCACGGTCGTGGACTTCTTCGGGCAGCAGTGCCAGCCCTGCAAGAAGCTCCTTCCCATCCTCGAGGAGATCGCGCCCTCGTTCGCCGGCAAGGCCGACTTCGTGAAGGTCGACGTCGAGACGGCCGAGGAGGTCGCGGTCGACCTCGGCGTCTTCTCCGTCCCGACCCTCGTCTTCTTCAAGGGCGGCAAGGCCGTGGACAAGATCACCGGTGTCCCGGCCAAGGCGACCCTCCTCACCCGTCTCACGGAGCTCACCAAGACCTGATCCGTCGCCTCCCTCGCTGCGCGGCGGTCGTCGCGCTCCCGGCACTGGCGGTCCTTGCTCACGCGGGCGAGCCTCTCGTCCGCGCCCGCCTCGTCGTCGGCGTAGCGACCGTCCGCCCGGGCGAGCCGTTCGACCTGGGCGTTCTCCTCGAGATCCGCAAGGGCTGGCACGTCTACTGGAAGACCTCGGGCGAGGCCGGGGTGCCGACCTCGCTCGAGCTCGAGCTGCCCGCCGGCTGGAAGGCGAGCGAGGTCCTCTTCCCCGTGCCCGAGGATCTCTCGGACGCGAACGTCGCGCAGTTCGGGTACACGGGCTCGGTCCTCCTCGTGACGAGGGTCACGCCGCCCGCCGACTTGGCTCCTTCGGGGTCGATCACGATCGCGGCCCGGGCCTCGTGGCTCTGCTGCGAGCGTCAGTGCATCCCGGGCGAGGCGGCGCTGCGCTTCGCGGCCCCGCTCGCCGAGCGCTCGACGCCCGACGCCGAGGGGGCCGCGCTCCTCGAGCGTTGGCGACCGCGCTTCCCGAAGGACGTCGCGGCCGAGACGAGCGGGAGCCTCGCCTCGGGCCGCTTCGAGGCGCGCGTTCGCCTCGAGGGCGCTCCGGGAAAGCTCGAGGTCTTCGCCGCCGCGCCCGACGAGCTCCGGCTGAAGGGGCTCTCGGCACGCGCTCACGAAAACACCGTGTCGGTCGAGCTCGAGGCTCGCGTCCTCGAAGGGATGCGTCTCGAGCGGGACGACCTCGAGGTCGTCCTCGTCCAGCAACCACCCGGAGGCGAGCGCAGGGGTGTCCGCTTCCGGTTACCTCTCGGAAGAAAGCAGGAGTGAATGCGTAAGCTCATGGTCGGCGTCGCGGTCCTCGGGCTCGCCCTGATCGCGAACGGCAAGGATGCAGGCGTCGGCGCGGGCGACAAGGCGCCGGAGTTCTCGCTCGAGAGCCACGAGGGCAAGACGGTCAAGCTCTCGGACTACAAGGACAAGATCGTCGTGCTCGAGTGGACGAACCCCGGCTGCCCGATCGTCCAGCGCCACTACAAGGCGAAGACCATGTCGACTCTCTACGACAAGTACAGCGAGAAGGGCGTCGTCTGGCTCGCGATCAACTCGACGAATGACGCGTCGAACGACACGAACAAGGAATGGGTGAAGGAGCAGTCGATCAAGTACCCGGTCCTGAACGACGCGTCGGGCAAGGTCGGCCACGCCTATGGCGCCAAGACGACCCCCCACATGTTCGTCGTCGGGAAGGACGGCACGATCCTCTTCGACGGCGGGATCGACGACGACAAGAGCGGCAAGAAGGACAAGAGGACGAACTACGTCGAGAAGGCCCTCGACGAGATCCTCTCCGGGAAGAAGGTGAGCACGCCGCACGCCGACACCTACGGCTGCTCGGTCAAGTTCAAGAGCTGAATGGCGTTCTGTCCCGGGGCCACGGTTGAACGCCGGCGGCCCCGGGACTAATCTCCGACCGTGCCGGACAAGCCCCCCCAGGTCTTCCTGTTCTTCCTGTCGGGCTCGAGGAAGGGGAAGATCGACGCCACCGACGCCCAGGTCGTGAGGATCGGGCGACAGCCGTACTGCGAGGTCAAGCTCGACCCGTACCAGGACATCCCTGCGTCGGGCGACCACTGCCACATCATCCGCGAGGCGGACGGCTACTATCTCCTCGACTCGGGGAGCACGTTCGGGACGTTCCTCAACGGGAACGCGATCCAGGGGCGCGTCAAGCTCTCCACGGGCGACGTGATCGAGTGCGGCCGTGACACGAACGCCGGCCGCGAGGGCCCGCGGCTCAAGTTCTACCTCGAGACCGACCTGCGGAAGTGCCCGGTCTGCGAGGGCCCCGTCTACAAGAGGCACTTCAAGTGCCCGACCTGCCGCAAGAAGACGTGCCTCAGGTGCATCGACTTCAACAAGAAGGTGTGCCTCAACTGCGCCGCGGCGCCGGCCCGCCAGAAGAGCGCGGGCTTCGAGGTCGTCGAGGACGAGACCGTCAAGGCGAAGAAGCCGGCGCGCGTCGTCCTCTCGGGCAAGGAAGCGGCCAAGGTCAAGAAGCACAAGGCGAAGAAGGAGGCGGCCAAGGCCGCGTCGCCCAAGTCGACCGAGGCCGTCCCCGCGCCGAGCCTCGGGCCTCCCTTCTGCACGATCTGCCAGGACTTCGTGAAGGGCCAGGCGTTCGTCTGCCCCGCCTGCGGCAGTGAGGTCTGCTCCTCGCACAAGTCGGGGCGCGTCTGCCAGCCGTGCGCCGGGGTCAGCCCCGACCCGGTCGTCAACAAGAAGAAGACGACGAAGGCGACCAAGATCGCGCCCGCGACCGACCTCGAGGGCGTCGAGGCCGAGCTCGTCGTGCCGGCCTCCGAGGAGAAGCCGCCGCTCACGCGGAACTTCCCGCGGTTCTCCGAGCCGCCGCCGCCTCCTCCGGGCACGACGCGCTTCTCGCCGTCGCGGGTGCCGGGCCCGAACGTGCCCGTGGGGCAGCCCAAGAAGTCGACGGAGGAGATCAAGAACCAGATGCCGCCCGCGGTGCGGACGGGCGTCGCGTCGTGCGCCCGGTGCAAGGGGCCTCTCGGGGCGGGGACGTTCTGCTGCCGCTCCTGCCGGCGGATCCTCTGCTACGCCCACGTCGCCGTGGACGACTGCTGCGAGGACTGCTACCTCGCCCGCCGTGACGGGAACGCTCAGGCGCGCGGTCCCTCGACGCCGGCGCCGCTGCCGCGGCCCATGACCTTCTTCCCGGACCCCTCCTCCGAGAGCCGGCCGGCCGGGCACCGCACCATGGAGCTCCCGGCGGAGACCCTCGGCGCCGTCCCCGGCACGGAGGGCTTCGAGCGCGGGGCCACGATCTCGGAGATCGAGGCGCTCGACATGATGCCGCTCCTCGACACCGAGAAGGAGGCCGACGCCGACGACGACCTGGCGCGTCCGCCGCCGGGCACGTCCTCGTCCGAGGACACGACCGGACTCAGCTTCGTCTGCCCGCACTGCGACGCCCCGCTCGACGCGGCGGCGCGGGCGTGTCCCCGTTGCCGCAAGGTCCTCTAGAGAATTGATAGAGTGACCCTGTGCCCTTCGAAGGTGACCTGAAGCTGGTTTCGCTCGAGTCGGTTCTCCGGAACATCGACTCGAACGCCCTCACGGGGATCCTCTCCGTCCGCGACGCCCGCGGCGAGCGGAAGGTCGCCTTCATCTCGGGCAAGATCCACGCGTTCCTGCCTCTCCCCGCCGAGGCCCGGGGCGTCCCGAGGGCGCTCTCCAAGAGGACCCCGCTGACGGTCGACGAGATCGAGAAGCTCCGCACGAGCCTCGCCTGGAAGCGCATGAATCTCAAGCGCGCCCTCGAGTATCGGGGGCTCGTGAAGGAGGAGGACTACGCCCGCGCCGTGCGCGACGAGGTCATAGTCCCCCACATGCAGGAGCTCTTCCTGCACCGCGAGCGCACCTTCCGCTTCGACGAGGCGGCGTTCGAACAGACCCCCGCCGTGTGGGACGCGTGGGACCCCGATCAGCTCGCTGCCGAGCTCCGGGTCGCGATCGAGCCGCTCGTCTTCGAGTGCCTCAAGCGAGTGGACGAGAAGTCGCCCATCACGACGACCTTCGAGGCCGCGAAGCTCGAGGACGACGGCCCGCAGCTCGCGACCGACCAGCCCGCCGCGCCATCCGAGCCACCGACGAGCGTGCCCGAGAACAAGGTTCCCTCCAAGGAGGGAGTCGAGAGCTCGACGGGCCCTGTCGAGAAGTGATCGAGCCGACGGTCATCGGCTCTCCGCGTTGACCTCATCCCGGCGGCGGAGGCTGCTGCTGCTGCTTCCCCGACGACCCGCTGCCGAAGATCTTCCGCATGAAGCCCCTCACCTTGAGCTTCGTCTGCCCGCTCGAGAGCTCGCGGTCGAGCTCCTTCACGAGCGCGGCCGCGTCGTCGAAGCGATCGAACTGGCGCTTGGCGAGGCACTTCATGCAGAGGGCGGCGATCGATTTGGGGATCTCGGGGTTGAGCGTCACGGGGTCGGGCGGCGGCTCGGAGCAGACGCGCTTGATGATCTCGCGCGGGTCTCTCCCGGGGAACGGCGCCGTGCCCGTCATGAGGAAGTAGAAGGTCGCGCCGAGCGAGTAGATGTCGCTCGTCGCGTTGACCTCGCCGAAGCCTCCCTTGGGCTTCGCCTGCTCGGGCGGCATGTAGGAGGGCGTGCCGAGGATGAGGCCCTCGTCCTTACCGCCCTTCTGCTGGGCGACGAGGCCGAAGTCGATCAGGACCGTCCGGTAGGGCTGCGCCGCGCGGTCGATCATGACGTTCGCGGGCTTCAGGTCGCGGTGGAAGATCGCCTTCTTGTGGACGCTGTCGAGCGCCGAGGCTACGTCCCTGGCGATCCGCATCGCGTAGAGGACGGGGAGCTTGCCTCCCTGCTCGCGGACGAGCGTCCGGGAGTCGACGCCCTGGATGAGCTCCATCGTGTAGTAGTGGAGGCCGTGCTCGCCGCCCGAGTCGAACATGCGCACGATGTTGTGGTGCTGGAGGTTGACGAGGGTGCGCATCTCGTCGGCGAACCGTCGCTGCTCCTCGGGGTCCTGGCCGGAGAGCATGACCTTCATGGCGAGGATCTCGCCCGAGAAGCCGCGCTCCTTGGCGAGGGCGCGGGCCTGCGTCCCGGGCCGCACCCTGAGGACGACGCCGAAGGCGCCTCTCGAGAGCTCGCCCTCGATCTCGTAGTCGCCGATCGTCATGCCCTCGAAGCTCATCCTGAGCTTCGAGCGGCGCTCGAACTCGCGGCGGTCGAGGCGCCCCGTCCGCTTCTTGACGCCGGGCTCCGGGGAGCTCGCCTCGGGCACGGGCGCCCCGCCGGCGACGAGGTCGTCGGGCACGGCGAGCTCGGGGTTCGGGGCCGGCTCCGGCTCGGGGACGAGATCGAGACCGTCCTGGGGCACGAGGAGCGTCGGCTCGGCGAGGATCTCGTCCTCGGAGGGCGGCGAGGGCTTCGTGATGAGGTCTTCGTCGGGGACCATGAGCGTCGGCTCGGCGAGGATCTGCTCCTCCGTCATGGGCGCCGGCTTCGCGGGCGCCTTCTTCACCGGCGGCTTCTTGAGCTCCTCGTCCGGGAGCATGAGCGTCGGCTCGGCGAGGATCTTCTCCTCCTCGATCGACGAGTCGGTCGAGAGGGCCTCCTCCGAGGGCGGCGTCGCGAGCGGGTCGTGGTGCATGGTCGACGACGAGGCCGAGCCCGCGAGCGAGTTCAGGAGCGCCTCGTCGCTCGCCGTCGGGACGATCTTCCCGGAGTCCGATGTGCGGCCGACCTTGTTGATCGGTCCTTCGGCTCGGGACCTTGCCGGTCCCTCGCTCAGGACAGGCTTGCTCGGCTTCTTGTCGCCCTTCGCCTGCATGGACTTCACGCGCTCGTTGAACGCGTGGGCGAGCTTGTGACGACCTTCCTTCGTGATGAGGCCGGCCGACTCGAGGATCTGCTCGAGCTTCTGCTGCGGGAAGCGCTTCTTCAGGTCCGTCGCGCGGGCGAGCGCGGCGTCGCTCACGAGACCCATGGTCTTCGCGAGGTTCGCGATGAGCTCGTCCCGCTTGTCGAGCACGTGGGGATTCTAACAGTTGCCCGTCCGGCGCGGCCGCTCAGCGCCTGTCGCGGGCCAGGATCCAGATGAACGTCGGGCACCCGATCGCGCTCGTGACGACGTTGATCGGGAGCTCCGTCGGGTAGAAGAGCGTCCGGGCGAGCGCGTCGCAGGCGACGAGGAAGGCCCCGCCCGCGAGCGCCGAGCACGGGAGGACGACACGGTGGTCGGCCCCGACGACGCGGCGCACGAAGTGCGGGACGATCAAGCCCACGAACCCGACCGGACCGGCGACGGCGACGACGCCGCTCGTCGCGAGGCTGGCCCCGAGGAACGCGAGACGGCGGGTGCGGACGGGGTCCACCCCGAGGGCGCGCGCCGACTCCTCGTCGAGCGACGCCACGTCGAGGTCCGGGGCGACGAGCGAGAACAGGGCGAAGCCGAGGAAGATGAGAGGGAGAGTGCCGACGAGCGGACGCCAGCCGATCCCGGAGATCCCGCCCATGCTCCAGCGGACGATCGCGGCGAGGTCGGGCGTGTCGGAGAGGAACTCGAGGACGGCGATCCCGCTCGCCGCGAGGAGGGCGACGGCGACGCCGGCGAGGAGGAGCGTCTCGGCCGGGAGCTCGGCGCGCGAGCGGGCGATCCCGTAGACGAGGGCCGCCGACGCGAGGCCGCCCACGAGAGCGGCGAGCTCGATCCCGGGGACGCCGAGGAAGACGAGCATGGTCACGGCCTCGAGCTTGAGCGCGCCCGCGGCGCCGAGGGCGGCCCCGCTCGAGATGCCGAGGGTGTAGGGCGTCGCGAGGGGGTTGCGCAGGACGGCCTGGAGCACGACGCCCGCCGCCGCGAGCGCCGCGCCCGAGACGGCGGCGGCGACGGTGCGCGGGAAGTTGAGACGGAAGAGCTCCTCGACCGGCAACGTCGTCGCGCGCGTGACGAACGGCGCCAGCAGGACGACGCAGACGAGCACGAGGAGCGTCGCGAGGAGCGCGGTCGTCGCCTTCACCGGACGGGCTCCGCACCGATGCTCGGGGGCTCCGCCCCCGAGGTCCCCCGATTCATCGGCGTCCCGGCCGTGACCGGCCGGGCCTCCAAAGCCACGAAGAACGGGTCGCCGCGCGGCGTCTTGCCGACGAAGGGCTCGACCTGGAAGACCGTCCTCAGGACGTCCTCCGTGAGCGCGTCCGCCGGCTTCCCCTCGCGCGCGACGCGGCCGCCCTGGAGGACGAGGACGCGGTCGGCGAAGCGAGCCGCCGCGTTCACGTCGTGCGTCGCGGCGAGGACGAGCTTCCCTCTCTCGTGCGCGAGCTTCCGGGCGAGGCCGAAGACCTCGAG
>Ga0070738_10002765_pt1 | contig 25539 bp, 25 predicted proteins | sample Coa_R2_2_FD_66446 | JGI IMG/M metagenome (GOLD analysis project Ga0070738, IMG submission 66446) | Surface soil microbial communities from Centralia Pennsylvania, which are recovering from an underground coalmine fire - Coalmine... | ecosystem: Environmental > Terrestrial > Soil > Unclassified ...
ATCGTCATTACCAACGGTTCTGACCAGACCGTGCAGCTGCGCACCCGCTATTGGATCATCACCGACGCCTCCGGCAACCAGAAGGAGGTGCGCGGCGAGGGCGTCATCGGTGAGCAGCCGGTGCTGGCGCCCGGGGAACGGTTCGAATACACGTCCGGCGTTCCCCTTACCACCGCCTCCGGCTTCATGGCCGGACGCTATCAGATGGTCAGCGAGACCGGCGAGCGTTTCGAGATCGAGGTCCCCACCTTCTCGCTCGACAGCCCCGACAGCAAGCGGGTGTTGAATTAGCCGGGCGACCGGTTGTCGCGCAATGGCCGCCCCTGTTCCGCTGTCATCGCCCGCGAAGGCGGGCGATCAAGCAAGCCACGGCATATCGGCTCAAGCACAACTGTCGCTGGAATACTGAATCACCCGCTTACGCGGGTGATGACGACCGTCGATGGGGCGCGCCTTTCGTCCTCCCGCGCCTTTGTCCCTCTCAATACCCCCGGCTGCGCGCCAGCTGGTCGGTGTGGAAATTGGCGTCGCCGAACAGCTCCTCGCAGACGCGGGCGCGCTTCATGAAGAAGCCGATGTCGAACTGGTCGGTCATGCCCATGCCGCCATGCATCTGCACGCCTTCCTGCACAGCGCGCGTTGCGGTGGTACCGGCGCGCGCCTTGGCGACAGCGACGGCCGTCGCAGCATTGGCGACATCGGCATCCAGCGCCTGCAGGGCCTTGAGCACGGCGGCGCGGGTGATCTCGATTTCGATGTAGAGCTGCGCGGCGCGGTGCTGCAGCGCCTGGAACTCGCCGATCGCCTTGCCGAACTGCTTGCGTTCCTTCAGGTAAGCGACCGTGCGGCCGAATACCTCCTCGCTCAAGCCCACCATTTCGGAGGCGACCGCGCCGCGGCCGATGTTGAGCACACCATCGAGCAGCGCAAAGCCGCCATCGACCTCGCCCAGCACGGAATCGGCAGTGACCTCGACATTGTCGAAATTGATCCGCGCGGCGTTATGGGCATCGACCATGATGGTGCGCTCGGTCGCGACGCCCTTTGATTTGGGATCGACCAGGAACAGCGTGACGCCGTCACGCTCGCCAGCGGCGCCTGCAGTGCGTGCGGCCACGATCAGCAGGTCGGCGACATGGCCGTCGACCACGAGCGCCTTGGCACCGTTCAGCTTGAAACCGTTGCCGGAGCGCACCGCCTGCAGGTCGGTCTGCAGCGGGCGATGCTTTGCACCCTCGTCGACCGCAAGCGCCGCGACAAGGTCGCCGGCTGTGATCTTCGGCAGATATTCGCTTTGCTGCGCCCTGTTGCCGCCGCGCAATAGCGCGGAGGCCGCGACCACCGCGGTCGACAGGAACGGCGATGGCGTGAGATTGCGACCGATCTCCTCCATCACCACGCCGGCTTCGACGCAGCCGAGCCCGCTACCGCCGAATTCCTCCGGCACCAGCAGGCCGGCAAAGCCCATCTCGGCAAACGTCTTCCACAGATCGCGCGAGAAGCCGGTGGCATCGCGGCTGTCGCGCAGCTGACGCAGATGCGCAACCGGCGCCTTGTCGCTGATGAGCCCGCGCGCGGAATCGCGGAGCATGGATTGTTCTTCGGTGAGGACGAGGGCCATGGGTTGGGTATCCAATTCGAAATCTGAGTTCTTTGACTCGTCATTCCGGGGCGGTGCGAAGCAGAACTACGGTGCGCAATTGCGCACCTGAGAATCTCGAGGTTCCGGGTTTGCCGCTTCGCGCCGCCCCGGAACGACGGTGGGGGCGTCACGCCCCCGGCAAATCCAGGATGCGCTTGGCGACGATGCCGAGCATGACCTCGCTCGTGCCGCCTTCGATGGAGTTGGCCTTGGTGCGCAGCCAGGCCCGCGGGCGGGCGCCTTCCTTGGAGCGCTCGCTCTCCCATTCCAGGGCATCGATGCCGCCCGCCGACATCAGGATCTCGTAGCGGCGCTTGTTGAGCTCGGTGCCGTAATATTTCATCGCAGAGGAGAACGCTGGATGCGCTTGCCCGGCCTTGTTGAGATCGACCATGCGCTCGGCAGCCGCAGCCAGGGCCGCTTCGTCGACATCGAAGCTTGCGATCTGGCCGCGCAGGATCGGATCTTCCAGCCGTCCCTGCGCGTCGCTGCCGACGGAGTCGGCCGCGATCTGGCCGAGCGGACGCCCGACCCCGCGCTCGCCCATCCCCGAGATCATGGCGCGCTCATGCTGCAGCAGATATTTGGCAACGTCCCAGCCGCGATTGACCTGGCCGACGACATTGGCCTTGGGCACGCGCACATTGTCGAAGAAGGTCTCGCAGAACGGCGAGCGGCCGGAGATGAGCAGGATCGGCTTGGTCGACACCCCCGGCCAGGTCATGTCGAACAGGATGAAGCTGATGCCATCATGCTTTTTTGCGGTAGGATCGGTGCGTACCAGGCAGAAGATCCAGTCGGCATAGTTGGCGTAGGAGGTCCAGATCTTCTGGCCGTTGATGACGTAGTAGTCGCCGTCGCTTTCGGCGCGCGTCTGCAGCGAGGCGAGATCGGAGCCGGCATTGGGCTCGGAATAGCCCTGGCACCAGCGGATCAGGCCCGCGGTGATCTTGGGCAGATGCTCCTTCTTCTGCGCCTCGGTGCCGTATTTCAAAAGCGCCGGGCCGAGCATGGAGATGCCGAAGGACGTCAGCGGCGCCCGCGCGCCGATCGCCGCCATCTCCTGGCGCAGGATCTTGGCCTCCTCGCCATCGAGGCCGCCGCCGCCATATTCCCGGGGCCAGTGCGGCACGGTCCAGCCCTTGTCGCGCATGCGCTCGAACCAGACGCGCTGCGGCTCTGACGAGAATTTTGCATTGCGGCCGCCCCAGAACGTTTCCTCGTCCGAGGTCATGGGCTTGCGCATCTCGGGCGGGCAATTGGCCTCGAGCCAGGCGCGGGTCTCCGCGCGGAATTTGTCCAGATCAGCCATCGGGTGCGTTTCCGTAAGAGTAATGTTGCATCGACCTTAGCGCTGGCACCGGCGATTTCAACATGTCTCTGCGGCAGCACCGCTGTGGTCAAGCCGCCCGATCAGCGGTATCGATCCGTCATACAGCGTTTGAAAACATGGAGGAAACCGAGATGCGCCTGCAGCTGATTTCGCCAGACGAAATGAACGCCGACCAGAAGGCGACCTATGACGAGGCGGTGGCCGGCAAGCGCGGCTCCGCGCCGGCGCCGATGCTGGCCTGGCTCAATAGCCCCGAGATGGCGCGGCATGCGACACGGCTCGGCGAGACGCTGCGCTTCAACACCATGTTTCCGCCCAAGCTCTCCGAAATCGCGATCCTGGTGACGGCGCGGCATTTCACCGCGCATTACGAATGGTGGGCGCACAAGCGGCTCGCGCTCAAGGGCGGCATAGATATCAGGATCATCGACGACATTCGCGACCGCCGCACGCCGGAGTTCGACGAGCCCCAGGCAGCGATGATCTACCAGGTAGCAAAGTCGCTGCATGAGGGGCACGGGCTGTCGACATCGCTCTATGCGGATGCAGTGAAGCTCTTGACCGAGCGCGGCCTGGTCGAGATCGTCGGCCTGTGCGGCTACTACACGCTGGTGTCGCTGACGCTGAACACGTTCGAGTTTGGGCTGCCGGACGGGGAAGTGTCGGAGTTGGAGTGATGTCACTCCTCATGGTGAGGAGACGCGCGAGCGCCGTCTCGAACCATGAGAGCCCGTGGCCCATCCTTCGAGACGCGGCCTAACGACCGCTCCTCAGGATGACGTCTTTGCGCGGCGTCCACGCACCATGATCAACGCCGCCGCCAACACCTCCAAGGCGATGCAACCATAAAATGGCAGCGCATAGCTGCCGGAGAGATCGCGCAACAACCCGACCACGCCGGGACCGAAAGCATAGGTGACCTGGTTGATCGCGGTGATCAGGCTGATCAGCACGCCGAAATGTGCAGCCGGGAATTCGCGCTGCACGATCAGGGACGGCAGCGTGATCAGATTGCCGACGGAGAAGCCGAAAACGGCGCTCGCGGCGATCAGCACAAATGCGTTGTGCGAGTTGATGATGACCGCGAGCGCGATCGCCTGGCTCAAGAACGACAGCGCGGAGGCGAGTCGCTGGTTGAGCCGGTCGATCACCGTCGAGAACACGATACGTCCGAACATCGCGTTGGCCGTGAGGAACGCGACCGCGACCGCCGCGCTGTCGCGCCCGATCAGCGGATCGAGAAACGAAATCAGATGGACGATGAAGCCGACCTGCGCAAATAGCACCAGCGCAAAGGCAATGGCGATGGACAGGAAGCAGATATTGCGAAGCGCGGCGTTACGGATCGCGACCGATGACGGCGCTGCCGCTGCCCTCACCGGCCCCACATGATGCGGCGGCTGGCCGACGAATAGCGCGACGATCGGCACCAGCACGACGAGCATTGCCAGCGCGCCAAACATCATCGCCCGCGAGAAGCCGAGATGGCCGACCGCGAGCACCAGGAGCGGCACGCCGGCGATGCCGCCGAAACTTGCGCCGTTCAGCGCCAGGCTGATCGCCATGCCGCGCCGCGCATCGAACCACAGGCTCAGCGCGTTCGTGATCATCGCCAGGCTCATGCCGGCCCAGCCAAAGGCGAGCAGCGCATTGGCGGCATAGAGCTGCCAGAGCGAGCTGACCTGCCCGATCGCGGACACGGCTATGGCCATCGCGGCAATCCCACCCAGCAGGCAGGCGCGCGGGCCGAACGCGCGCACCGCTTCCGCGACAAAGACCACGACGAGCGCGCCGAACAGATAAAAGAAGGTGGTGGCGCCCGAGATCAGCGACGCCGGCCAGCCTTGCGCGCGGTGCAGCTCGGCGAGATAGACGCCCTGGCCATAGAAGCCAAAGCCCCAGCCGAAGGTCGCAACCAGGAAACAGATCGCGACAATGCGCCAACCGTGATAGCGGATGGAGGTTTCGTCGACGGGGATGTGGGTGGATGCGTCCACTTCTAAGCTCGCCTTACTTGCGCCGTCATTCCGGGGCGATGCGCAGCATCGAACCCGGAATCTCGAGATTCCGGGTTCGGTCCTACGGACCGCCCCGGAATGACGGGCGAGAATATTAGCAGCGCGACGCGCCAATCAATTCGACCCGCACCGAACTGTCAGCAGCTGGCATCACACATTCACCGTCGCCGGATCGTAGAAAAAGCGCTCGCGGCAGATGCGGTCGCCGCGCCATTCCTGATAGGCGATCTCGTCAAAGCGGCGGACCTTGCCGGTTTTGTCGGTCATCTCGAAATTCCAGTGGATGGCGACGCGATCGCCCTCCACCACCGACGACACCGCCTTGGAATAGATCCTGGCCATGCGCGCCATTATCTCGCGCTCATGGGCGACGAACTTGTCGCGTCCCTGCCGCGGCGGCGCCAGGTTCTCCTGCATGGTGGCATCTTCGGTATAATAGCGCTCGACGGCACCGGCATGATCGCCCGACTCGACGGCCGCAATGAATTCATCGACACGCGCACGCGACGGCATGAGACCTCCCGTTTGATTCTGGTTGGGAAGTTTAAATGGAGGGCTCGGGGAATTCGTCAATGGCGGCGAGTTGCCTGCGGCGGCGCTTGGCGGCTGATGTCAGCATGAGCACGACAAGGCCGAGCACGACCGGCGGATAGACCACCATGTTCACCGCCGACCAGCCGTAATTGGCGAGCAGTTGCCCTGACGAGAACGAGCCGATCGCCATGGTGCCGAACACCAGGAAATCGTTGAACGCCTGCACCTTGTTGCGCTCCTGCGGCAGATGGGTTTCCAGAACCAGCGCGGAGGCGCCGACGAAGCCGAAGTTCCAGCCCATGCCGAGCACGATCAGCGTCGCCCAGAAATGCGGCGCGGTGGTGCCCGACAGGCCGATGGTCGCGGCCACCGCCTCCAAGGTCAGCCCGATCGCAACCACGATCGGCGCGCCGAACCGCGTGATCAGCGTGCCCGTGATGAAGCTCGGGCCATACATGGCGACGATGTGCCACTGAATGCCGAAATTGGAATCGCTTACCGAAAGGCCGCAGATCTTCATCGCCAGCGGCGCCGAGGTCATCACCAGGTTCATCATGGGGTAGGCAATGATGCCGCACAGCGCTGCTGCGATGAAGCGCGGCTGACGCACGATTTTCGACAGCGGCCGGCCCGCATGCATGTCGGCGGCCGCAGGCTTCGGCGCATCGACGCCGGCCGTGATCGCCATCGCAACCAGTGCGACCGCAGCCTGCACCACAAAGCTGAAGGCAAACAGATAAGGCGGCCAGATATCCATGGTCCATTGCACGAGCTGCGGACCGAGCACGCCGGCAAACACGCCGCCGGCCATCACCAGCGACACGGCCTTGGGACGGAAACGGATACTCGCGCCATCGGCCGCGGCAAAGCGATAGGATTGCGCCACCGCGCCATAGAGCCCGCCGAGGAAGGTCGCGAGGCAGAACAGCCAGAACTGTGCATGCAGAATCGCAAGCGCGCCGATCAGACCGGTGAGCGTGCCGCAGCCGGTGCCGATGATGAAGGCGACGCGCCTGCCGTAGCGCCGCGAGATCGCGCCGGTCGGCAAGGTGCCCGTGGCGAGCCCCAGCACATACATCGAGAGTGGCACGGTCGCGAGCGACATCGACGGCGCGAGCGTCGCGCCGACGATCGAGCCGGTGGCGAAAATGACCGCCGAATTGGCACCGGTGAGCGCCTGCGCGGCCGCCAGCCGTGCGACATTCGTCCGCGCGCGGGCATCGTCGGTCGTCTCCTCGCTCGCAGTCACGTCGATCATCAGCGCCTTCGGTTGCGGGTCCCGGTCGAGGTAGGGTTCAAAGCGGCGCGACTATGCGGAGGCAGACGCGCGCGATCAAGCGCCGCAGACGGGCGCGGGCTATGCGCCGGAGACGTATTAAGCCCGCCCGAACACCAGGATCATGTTATTGGCCGGCATGTCCTTGACCTCGCGCAAGGCCAGGCCGGAGCGCGCAGCGAGCTGTTCGAGATCGACGATGTCGCGCACGCCCCATTCCGGATTGCCTTCGCGCAAGGAGGTGTCGAACACCGCGTTGGAAAGCGAGGTGTGCTGGCCGCGGCGCTTGAACGGGCCGTAGAGAAAGAGCCGGCCGCCGACGCGGAGCAGTTCGCCGGCGCCTTTGATCAGCCCCTCCGCCACCGGCCAGGGCGCGATGTGGATGACATTGGCGCAGAACAGCGCAAGCAGCTCGCGCGGGCCGCCCTCGCGCCGCATGGCGCTGGCCCAGTCAGGATCGGACAGATCGACGCGCAACGGCGGCCGGATGTTCTGCAGGCCGGAATACGCGCGCCACGCCGCGATGCTCTTCAGATGTTGCTCGTTGTAATCGGTCGGCCACCAGGTAATGCCGGGGCTCTCTTGAGCGAAATGCACGACGTGCTGGCCGGTGCCGCTGCCGGCCTCCAGAACGTCGCCCGATTTGCCCGCCAGAAAGGCCGACAGCACCGCCCAGATCGGCTGGTGATTGCGATGGAATGCCGGGGCGTCCAGCCGCCCGTCCGATTCCATCCCTCCGCCGTCCTTGCCGAATTCCACGACATAATCCACCACCAGCCGCGCTCCTGTTCCCCGTCCGATCCGCGTCGCGGAACCCAGTATCCGCAAGCGGCGGCCATTTTAACCTCAATTCCCGTCACTTATCAGCGGCATTGCCAGACAATGGCGTTTATGCTTTTCAAGACCTATATTTCCTGAAACAGATCATCGACATAGCGCGCTCCCCGGATCCGCCCTTGCTCGCCCCTCCCCGCACCCGATCCATCCCTTTGGTCGCCCTTGTGCTTGCGCTGCTGGCGGCAGGCGCACGCGCGCAATCCTCGGCCGCCGAGGGGCAAAAGCTCGCTTTCGACCGCGGCAAGGGCAATTGCCTGACCTGCCACGACATCAAGGGCGGCGACCTGCCGGGCACCATCGGGCCCGCACTGAAGGACATCAAAAGCAAATACCCTGACCGGAACGACCTGGTCGCGATCCTCACCGACGAGACCAGGCGCAACCCAGAGACCATGATGCCGCCGTTCGGGCGCAACCGGATTCTGACCAATGAGGAAATCAACGCCATCGTCGATTTCCTGCAGACGCTGTGACGGCTGTTCGGAGACAGTGATGAGTTTTTCAATTGAAGGATTTTCCGCAACGCGCCGCCTGGTGCTGCAAGGTGCCGGCGCGGTGGCGCTGTTCGGGTTCGGCGCCCTGGCCGCACGTCCGGCGCTCGCCGCGGCCAATGACACATATCCGGAAGCGGCGTTCAAGCAGAAGGCCGACAAGGACGCGATCCAGGCGCTGTACGGCCGCACTGCCGATGCGTCCGACAAGGTCAAGCTGGATGCACCCGAGATTGCCGAGAACGGCGCGGTGGTGCCGATCTCGGTGACAACGACGCTCGAAAACGTCACCTCGATCTCGTTTTTCGTGAGCGGCAATCCGAATGCGCTTGCGGCGTCCTACGCCATTCCCGAGGGCACACTGCCTGCGGTCTCCAACCGGCTGAAGATGCAGCAGACCAGCAATGTGATCGCAATCGTGGAAGCCGGCGGCAAGCTTTATAGCGCCACCAAGGAAGTCAAGGTCACCGTCGGCGGCTGCGGCGGCTAGCGCGGGAGGACATAGTGGCATCGACAATCCGCGTGCGCGCAATCGCAAATGGCGACACCACCGAGGTGCAGGCCCTGATCCAGCACCCCATGGATTCAGGTTTCGTGAAGGATGCGCAAGGCGCCGTGATCCCGGCGCATTTCATTCAGCAGCTCACCTTCGAGCACAACGGCAAGGCCGTCTTCACCGCCGATTGGGGACCGGCGGTGGCGAAGGACCCTTACGTGAAGTTCGGCTTCAAAGGCGCGAGCAAGGGCGATGAGCTGAAGGTCAGCTGGGTCGACAACAAGGGCGCCAGCGATTCCACCACGGCCAAGATCCAGTAGGTCCGCGCGTGCGCTTTGTCCTTGCTCCGGTTCTTGCTCCAGTCCTTGCCCTGATCTCGGCGGCGCTCGCGGCAGGCGTGATCGCGCAAGCTGCGCCGGCCGCTGACAAGCCTGATCCCGCCGCGGATGCAAAGGCGTTCCGCAACTACTTCGTGACAAAATTCCCGAGCGTAAAGCTGGAGGATTTTGTCAACGGACCCTACTCGATGAACGAGGACATGCGGAAGCAGTGGGTGGAGAAGGAGGAGTTTCCGCCTTACGATTTCGCGCTCGATGCCGGCAAGGAGATGTTTGCCAAGCCATTCAAGAACGGCAAGACCTATGCCGATTGCTTCGAGAATGGCGGCATCGGCGTCAGGCAGAATTTTCCGTACTTCGACGCGCAGAAAGGCGAGGTGGTCACCCTCGAGCTTGCAATCAACCGCTGCCGCGAAGCGAATGGCGAGGCGCCGCTGTCCTATGTCAAGGACGACATGGCCTCGCTCACGGCCTACATGGCCTACACCTCGCGCGGCAAGCCGTTCGACATCAAGATCCCCGATGATCCGCGCGCGCTCGCCGCCTACGAGAACGGCAAGCGCTACTTCTACACCCGACGCGGCCAGCTCAACTTCTCTTGCGCGAGCTGCCATGTGCAGAGCCCCGGCCAGCGGCTGCGCGCGGAAATCCTGGCGCCAGCGCTTGGCATCCTCAACGCCATGCCGATCTACCGCTCCGAATGGGCGGGCATGGGCACGATCAGCCGCCGCTTCATCACCTGCAACAGCCAGACCCGCGCCGTGCCGGAAGAGGCGCAATCCGAGGACTATCGTGACCTCGAATACTACCTGTCCTATGTCAGCAACGGCCTGCCGATCTCCGGCCCAGGAGCTCGACCATGAGGCGCTTGGTCCTCGCTGCAAGCCTGCTGATCGCGGCCGCCGCGCCTGCGCCTGCCGCCTCCGAAGCTGATTTCAAGACGGCCTATGCCGCCGCGGAAGCGGCGGAGAACGAAGCCGGCAGCCTGCGTAACCAGTGGATCACGACCGAGACCACGCTGAAAGCGGCCAGGAAGCAGGCAGACGCAGGCGATTTCGACGCGGCTACGGCTACCGCCAAGGAAGCCGAGGCACTGGCAAAGGCCTCCATCTTTCAGGCTACCAGCGAGAAGGACCGCTGGAAGGACGCGGAAATCCACTGACAGCTCTAAAGAACGCGGAGAATAAACGCGCGATGCCGACCAGCCGGCGGGATTTCCTGAAACTGTCGGGCGGGGCCGCGCTGCTGCCGTGGCCGCGTGCCTCGCGCGCGGCCGACGTCGCGAGCCTGTATGACCTCCCGCGCTTCGGCAACGCCCGCGTCCTGCATCTCACCGACACCCATGCGCAGCTGAGGCCGGTCTATTTCCGCGAACCCAGCGTCAATATCGGCATCGGTGCCATGGCCGGCCAGCCGCCGCATCTGGTGGCAAAGCCCTTTCTCGAGCGTTTCGGCATCAGCGCCGACAGTGCGGAGGCCTATGCCTTCACCAGCCTCGATTTCGAGAAATCGGCGCCGCGCTTCGGCAGGCTCGGCGGCTTTGCGCATATCAAGACGCTGGTCGATCGGCTGCGCAGCGATGTCGGCGACAGCCGTACGATGCTGCTCGACGGCGGCGACCTCTGGCAGGGCACGGGCCAGGCCAACGCGGCGCATGGCGCTGACATGGTGGAAGCCGCCAATCTGCTCGGCATCGAGGCGATGACCGGCCATTGGGAATTCACCTATGGCGAGGCGGCGCTGCGCGACAATCTCGGCCGCTTCAAGGGCGAGTTCCTGGCGCAAAACGTCTTCCTCACCGAGGAGGCCGCCTTCAACGACGCCAAGGCGTTCGATCCCGCGTCAGGCCGCGTGTTCAAGCCGGCGATGATCAAGGAAATCGGCGGTCATCGCATCGCCGTCATCGGCCAGGCGTTTCCCTATGTGCCGGTCGCGCACCCGAAACGCTTCACGCCGGACTGGACGTTTGGCATCCATGAGGCGGAGCTGCAAAAACTCGTGCAGGGCATGCGCGACAACGACAAGGTCGATGCGCTGATCCTGCTGTCGCATAACGGCATGGATGTCGACCTCAAGCTTGCGAGCCGCGTTGCCGGCATCGATGTCATCCTCGGCGGCCACACCCATGACGCCGTCCCGCAGCCGATCGCGGTACAGAATGCCGGCGGCACCACGCTCGTCACCAATGCCGGCTCGAACGGGAAATTTCTGGCTGTGCTCGATTTCGAGCTTGCAAAAGGCAAGGTCGACGGCGTGCGCTACCGCCTGCTGCCGGTGTTCTCCGAACTGTTGAAGCCCGATCCCGCCATGGCTGCGCTGATCGACAGGATGCGCGCGCCACACGCCCCCTGGTTCGACAAGATCGCAACCTCCGACCGCCTGCTCTACCGCCGCGGCAATTTTTCCGGCCCGATGGATCAGCTGATCTGCGATGCCTTGCGCAGCGAGCTCGATGCGGAGATCGCGCTCTCGCCCGGCTTCCGCTGGGGTACCACGGCGCTTTCGGGTGAGGCGCTCACCATGGAGGACGTGCTGGCGGAAACCGCCATCAGCTATCCCGAGACCTATGTGCAGGATATGTCCGGCGCCGACATCAGAAGCGTGCTCGAGGACGTCTGCGACAACTTGTTCAATCCCGATCCCTATTACCAGCAGGGCGGCGACATGGTGCGCACCGGCGGCCTCGCCTATACCTGCCGGCCGTCGGAAAGTGCCGGGCGGCGGATCTCCGAGTTGCGGCTCGACAGCGGCGCGCTGCTGGAACCAAACAAGCGTTACAAGGTCGCTGGCTGGGCGTCCGTCAATGCACAGGCCGGAAAGCCGGTGTGGGACGTGTTCGCGAATTACCTGCGCGCGGGCAAGACCGCCCCATCGCGCGGCAGCGGCGTCACCCTCAAGGGCGTCGACGGCAATCCGGGTCTTGCGGAGCAAGGCTGATACGGCGTTTAGTCATTGTGCGCTGCGCAGCGTGCGATTCTGCGAGGGGAAAGGGTATATTCTCGCCGCTCGCAATCCTCATTGCGAGCGAATCAACGACGGACAAACCGCCGTCGCCCCGGCGAAAGCCGGGCGACGGAAAAAATTCTGGGATCGCCGTCTCGCTCGCGATGACGGCGCAAAACAATCAAGGACTCTTATGCTTCGCAATCTCGTTCTCGCCTTTGCATTCTCGCTCGCCTTCGTCACCACCGCCGTCGCCGAAGGCAAGACGCATCGCATCGCGATCCAGGTCGATCAGAACGATCCGCAGGTGATGAACCTGGTGCTCAACAATGCGACGAATGTGATTGAATATTACCGCGACAAGAACGAGGACGTGGAGATCGAGATCGTCGCCTATGGACCGGGCCTGCACATGCTGCGCGCGGATACCTCGCCGGTGCGGGATCGCATCAGGCGGCTGAAGGACCTGGTGTTTCCCGGCAAGATCCAGTTCTCCGCCTGCAACCACACCAAGCTGGGCATGGAGAAGGCGGAGGGGCACGCCATTTCTGTTGTGCCCGAGGCTACGATTGTTCCTTCCGGAGTGGTCCGCCTGATGGAATTGCAGGAACAGGGCTGGAGCTATGTGCGGCCGTGATTATTTGATGTGATAATGTTCGGAATCATTTGAGGACGAACGGCCATGATCTTCCGCCAGCTTTTCGACAGCGTGTCCGGCACCTACAGCTATCTGCTTGCGAGCCGCGCCGGCGGCGAGGCCTTGATCCTCGATCCCGTGCTGGAAAAGGCCGACCGCTATTGCCAGCTCTTGCGCGAGCTCGATCTCAAGCTGGTGAAGGCCGTCGACACCCATCTGCATGCCGACCATGTTACGGGCCTTGGCGAGCTGCGCGACCGCACCCATTGCATCACCATCATGGGCGAGCAGAGCAAGGCCGACGTGGTGTCGATGCGCGTATCCGATGGCGACAAGGTGACCATCGAGGGCATGTCGCTCGACGTCATGTACACGCCCGGCCATACCGACGATTCCTACAGCTTCCTGATGGGCGACCGCGTCTTCACCGGCGACACGCTTTTGATCCGCGGCACCGGACGCACCGATTTCCAGAACGGCAGCGCGCGGGCGCAATATGATTCGATCTTCAACCGCCTGCTCAAACTGCCCGAGGAGACGCTGGTCTATCCCGCCCATGACTACAAGGGCGACACCGTCTCCACCATCGGGGAGGAGAAGCGCTACAATCCGCGGCTGCAGGTGCGCTCGGTCGATGAATATGTCGAGCTGATGAACAATCTGAAGCTGCCCAATCCCAAGATGATGGATGTCGCGGTGCCCGCCAACATGCATGTCGGCCTGCACCAGGAGGAACTCGCGAAAGAAGGCCGCGCGCTGACCGCGCTGGAGGCGATCACCGCACTCGGCCGGCCCGACATTCTGCTGGTCGATTTGCGCGAGAGCAGCGAACGCCACAAGCACGGCACGCTCGCAGGCGCCCTGCACGCGCCCTATCCCTCGATCGAGGAAAGCCTGAAACCGGGCGGCATGCTGCGCGAGGTGGCCGCCGCAACCGGCCGCCGCATCGTGTTCTTCTGCGCCTTCGGCGAGCGGTCGGCCATGGCAGTTACCGCCGCCAAGGACGCCGGCCTGCTCAACGCTGCCCATATCGCCGGCGGCATGGACGCATGGAAGAAAGCCGGCGGCCCGGTGCAGGCGTGCTGAAGCGAGGGAAATGACATATGGGCGGCAGCGGCAGGAAAGACGAACCGAGCAAGAAGGCGGACGACGAGGCGAAGCAACCGCCGGCTCCGCCGCCGCAGGCCGACGACGACGACGATCGCGAAGACGGCGATATCGCCACCCCGAAGCGCGATCGTGACGGGACCGACGACGAGCCGTTGTGAATTGGCTTGCGGACGTTAGGCTCCGGCGAGGAGCCTGTGGAGGCAGACCCCTCACCCCAGTGAGTTCGTATCTTCCGCCTGAGCTGCCCTCTCCCACAAGGGGCGAGGGCACATCGATGCGCAGCGTGTGCGTGGCCGAAGCTTGGCTGGGAAGAGATGCGGTGCAGATTATTGTGCCCTCGCCCCTTGTGGGAGAGGGCAGCTCCGATCAGCGACGCGGATGCATTCGGGTGAGGGGTCTGCTTCCGCGACTTCCGCCGGAGCCGTTCGTTCCAGCTCACGCCAACGCTGCCATGCAGCACCGTTCATGGACAAATAACGTGTCTTGCCGATAGTTTGGCCCGTTCGAAATCAGCTGGAATCTGCATCCCGTCATGGTCGACATTCTCGCCGCACCGCAACAACATGAGGCCGAGTCCAAGGCTGACACGGGCTTGCGCACCCTGACCCTGATCTCGCTGGCACATTGGGTGAGCCACGTTCATATCCTTGTGCTGCCGATGCTGTTCCCGTTCCTGAAAGCAACGCTTGGCGTCGATTATCTGCAGCTGGGTTTCGCCCTGACGGTGTTCGCGGTGGTGTCGGCGCTGACCCAGGCACCGACCGGCTATCTGGTCGACCATTTTGGCGCGCGAAAAATCCTGCTGATTGGCATGACCCTGGGCGGCCTTTCGTTGATGCTGCTCGCATTGCATCTGAGCTATCCGATGCTGGTGGCCAGCGCCGTACTGCTCGGTCTCGCCAACAGCGTCTATCATCCCGCCGACTATGCCATTCTCGCCGCGCACATGGACGAGGCGCGCATGGGCCGCGCCTTTTCGATCCACACCTTTGCCGGTTATCTTGGGACTGCCGTGACGCCCGCGATCGTCGCCGCGCTCACGACCTCGGTCGGCGGCGCCGGCGCCCTTGTAGCCATCGGAGCCATCGGCATCGTGGTGGCGTTTTCGCTTCTGCTGTTCGGCGTGCCCGAGGCGAGTGCAAGACATCAGGCGAGTGGCGGCGGCAAGCCGTCGCGGCAAAACATCGTCACGCCCGCTTTGATCGTGCTGACCTTCTTCTTCATGCTGCTCGGCCTCTCCAGTGCGGGCATCTCCAGCTTCGGCCTGGTGGCGCTGATGAACGGCTATGGCGCCTCGTTCTCCACGGCGAACGTGGCACTCACCGCCTATCTCGGCGCGGCCGCGATCGGCGTGCTCGCCGGCGGCTTTCTTGCCGATCACACCAGGCGCCACAGCCAGGTCGCCGCGGTGTGCTTCGGCATCAACACTGCCATCGTGCTGGTGATTGCGCTGATGGCGCTCCCGGCGGCGCTGCTGATGATTGCCATGACGGTCGCGGGCTTTCTCGGCGGTGTTATCGCGCCCTCGCGCGACATGCTGGTGCGCAACGCTGCGCCCGCGGGCGCCGCGGGCCGCGCCTTCGGCCTCGTCTCCACCGGCTTCAATTTCAGCGGCATCTTGAGCCCGGTTCTGTTCGGCTGGATCATGGACCAGAACCTGCCGCATTGGGTGTTCGGCCTCTCCGCACTGTTCATGGTGATGACGGTGGCGTTGACGCCGTTCACGGAACGGAAGCAGGACGCGGAAGCTGCTGATGCTTGACGCATTGCTGGCCCCTGATCGCCGCGGTTGACAGTCGCAGGCTTGCGCCGATGATACGCCCAACCACAACAGGCAATCCGGGGATGAAACATCATGCCAGGCAATCCAGACCTCGTGATCCGCGGCGGCACTATCGCTGACGGCAGCGGCGGCAAGCTGCTGGAGGCCGATATCGCGATCTGCAACGGCCGCATCAGTGAGGTCGGCAAGGTCACAGGCAAAGGCAGCGAGGAGATCGATGCGCGGGGCAAGCTGGTCACCCCGGGCTTTGTCGACATCCATACCCATTATGATGGTCAGGTGACCTGGAGCCAGGACATCTCGCCGTCCTCACAGAACGGTGTCACGACCGCAATCATGGGCAACTGCGGCGTCGGTTTCGCGCCGTGCAGGCCGAGCGACCATCAGCGGCTGATCCAGCTGATGGAAGGCGTTGAGGATATTCCCGAGCCGGTGTTGAGCGCCGGTATTCCATGGCAATGGGAAAGCTTTCCGGACTACATGGACTGGCTCGCAAAGCGCGCGTTCGACATCGACATCGGCGCCCAGCTGCCGCATGCCGCGCTGCGCGTCTATGTGATGGGCGAGCGTGGTGCTCGGCGCGATCCTTCCACGGCAGACGACAATGCGCAGATGGCAAGGCTCGCGAGCGACGCCGTTCGTGCGGGCGCGCTCGGCTTCTCCACATCGCGCACCCTCAACCACCGCACCTCGACCGGCGATTTCACCCCGACCTTGAAGGCCGGCGAGGACGAGCTGACCGCGATCGCCGCCGCCATGCATCGCGAGGGCCGTAGCGTGCTGCAATTCGTGCTCGATCTCTCCACCTTGCACGAGGACCTGCCGATGATGCTGCGGGTGGCAGAGACGACAAGATGCCCGATCTCATTCTCGGTGACCCAGAACGATCGCGCGCCGCAGCGCTGGCGCCAGACGCTGGCGGAGATCAACGCGGCGGCGGCGCGGGGGCTGTCGGTCACGGCGCAGATTGCTGCGCGTCCGGTCGGGCTGCTGCTCGGGCTCGAATTGTCGCGCAATCCGTTCCAGACCCATCCGAGCTACAAGGCAATCGCGCATCTGCCGCTGAAGGACCGGCTCGCGCGGCTGCGGCAGCCAGAGGTGCGCGCCGCGATCCTGAAGGAAAGCGCGACAGCGACAGACGATCCGCTGTTCTTCCGGCCGAACTACGACAAGATGTATCTGCTCGGCGATCCTCCCGACTATGAGCAGCCGCCGGAGAACGCGCTCGGGCCGCGGGCGAGGACGCTCGGCAGGCAGCCCGAGGAGCTCGCCTATGACGCGATGCTGTCGGACGAGGGCCGCGGCATGCTCTATGTGCCATTCCTCAATTATGCCGACGGCAATCTCGATGCCACGCGCGAGATGCTTGTCGATCCGCGCTCGGTGCCGGGCCTGAGCGACGGCGGCGCCCATTGCGGCATCATCTGCGATGCCAGCTTTCCGACCTACCTGCTGACGCACTGGACGCGCGACCGCTCACGCGGCGAGAAGCTCTCGATCCCGTTCGTGGTCGCGGCGCAGTCGCGCAAGACCGCGCTCTCGGTCGGTCTCGCCGACCGCGGCCTGATCGCGCCCGGCTACAAGGCCGACATCAATGTGATCGACTACGGCCGCCTGCATCTGGATCCGCCGAAGGTTCATTACGATCTGCCCGTCGGCGGCCGGCGCCTGTTGCAACAGGTCGACGGCTACGAGGCCACCATCGTCTCCGGCGTGGTGACGCAGCGCGACGGCAAGCCGACCGGTGCGCGGCCGGGCAGATTGGTGCGTGGCGTGCAGGGCGCTGTGAATTGAGAGTTTAGTCGCCGCAGGTTCCGCATCGGCGGTTCGCCTCTCCCCTTGTGGGAGAGGCCGGATCGCATCGAAAGATGCAATCCGGGTGAGGGGTTTGTCTCCGCAAACAACACTGTCGCGATCGAGTTCGCGGAGAGAGACCCCTCATCCGGCGCTTCGCGCCACCTTCTCCCACAAGGGGAGAAGGAAGATGGCTACGCCCGCACCCGGCCGCTGGCGCGCGATGAGGGAGCGAATCGCACCGGCGTCTGGCCGCGGAGCCGGGCGCGCTCGCTGTTCGGCCAGAGCAATACCAGCCCGAGCAGGCCCGACACGATCATGATTACCGCATTGATGGTGAAGCCGTGCAGATAGCCCTGCATCGGCGTCTCCGCATGCTGGATCACGCTGCCCATCACGGCGGGCGCGATGATGCCGGCCAGCGTGTAGAGCGCGCCATAGATCGCGATCACGGCGCCGCGCTGCGATGTCGGGGTGAATTCCCCGAGCATCGGCGGACAGACCACATAGATCGAGCTGCACAGGCCGGGACCGAGCACGAGCAGCACGACCGTCATGACTGTCGATCCCTGGACATAGGGCAGCAGCGCCAGGATCCCGCCGCCGATCACGAGCGGTGCCGCACCGAGCACGCCACGGGCGCCGCGGGTCGACATGCCGCGCGCCATCAGGACTTGCGAGATCCAGTCCGTGAGCAGCACGATTGACGCCCCGAAAATCCAGGGCAGGATGGAGATGAAGCCGGCCTGCTGCTGCGAATAGCCGAGTCCGTTGACGATGAAGGACGTGAACCACGTGAGGCCCAATGACAGCGCCCAATAGGCCCCGAACGTCGCGGCGACGCAGCCGATAAAGGTGCGCGAGGTGAGCAGGCGCAGATAGGGAATCTTCGGCTCCGCGGCCGCGGCCGTCGCGGTTTGCGTCAGCGGCCCCTCTTGGCCCATGAAGAACCACGCGACCACCCACAGGAGCCCGACCACGCCGAGCGCGCCGAACGCGTAGTGCCAGTCGTAATTGACGATCACCCAGTTCAGCGCCGGCACCGCAAGGATCACGCCGAAGGCGGAGCCCTGTAGCAGAACCGCGGTGGGCAGCGTGCGCTTCTCGTCGGGAAACCATTTGAACATGGCATGCACGGCAACCGATGCCGCCGGCCCTTCACCAGCGCCGAGAATCACACGGCAGACCACGAGCGTTGCGAAGCTGACGCTCCCTAACATCGGGAACTGCGCCAGGGCCCAGACCACGGCCAGAGCCAACAGCACCCAGCGCGCCTGGACGCGGTTGACAACGAAACCGACCACGATGGCCGAGATGGAGAACAGCAGGAAGAAGGAGGACCCGAGCAGACCGAACTGCTCCGGCGAGAGCTTCAGCTCGGTCATGATCGGCACGCCCGCGAGACCGACCACGATCTTGTCCGCGAAATTCACGACCATGAGCAGAAACAAGAGAAACGTGATCTTCCAGGCGCCCCTGGGCGTCGGCTGCGCGGCCATTGTGGATCCTTCCCCGTCTTATGTTTCGTTTGGTTATGGTAGCTTGAATTATTGGTGGTCCCTTGGAAGGGACGGTTCCATGCTATAGACGGGACGGGCGGCAACGCAACCCTTTGCCCGTCGTTAACCTCCCAATCTTGCATTGCAAGGTGGCCGCATCACCGCAAAGTGTTGCAGCGGCGCACCCGCTTTCTGTCAAGGCAAGGAACCGTGCTGAGCATTCGCGATCTGAAAAAGTCCTATTCTTCCGCCGGCGAGAGGGTGGCCGTGCTGCGCGGCGTCGATCTTGCTGTGGCCGCCGGCGAGCGCGTGGCGCTGACCGGAGAATCCGGTTCGGGCAAGAGCACGCTGCTGCATCTGATCGCGGGACTCGACGCTGCCGATGGCGGTGAGATCGTGATTGGCGAGGCGAGCATCACCAAACTGTCGGATGCCGCCCGCGCGGCGCTGCGGCGCGACCGCCTGGGGCTGGTGTTTCAGCAGTTCAACCTGGTGCCGAGCTTGAGCGTTGCCGACAATCTCGCCTTCCAGGCCCGGCTCGCGTCCCGCCACGATCCGGCGTGGCAGGCCGAGCTGATCGAGCGGCTCGGTTTGAGCGAGCTTCTGAGACGATACCCCGAGCAATTGTCCGGCGGTCAGCAGCAGCGGGTCGCGATCGGCCGCGCGCTCGCCGTCAAGCCGCTGCTCTTGCTTGCGGATGAGCCGACCGGCAACCTCGACGAGGCGACCGCTGACGACGTGCTGGCGCTGACGCGCGATCTGGTCGCGCGCACCGGCTGTGCGTTCCTGATGGTGACACACAGCGCGCGGCTTGCAGCGACCCTCGATCGCCGTGTCACCCTGCATGCCGGGGTGGTCGCATGAGGCGCGCGCTGTGGATCCTCGCAGTGCTGCTCAGCCATTGGCGCCGGCACAAGATGCAGCTCGCGACCTTGCTGATCGGCCTGATCTCGGCCACCGCGCTGTGGAGCGGTGTGCAGGCGCTGAACCAGGAGGCACGCGAGTCCTACGATCGCGCGGCGGCCGTGTTCGGCGGCGCGCGCACCGCGGCGCTGGTCGCGCGCGCGGGGGGCACTTTTTCGCAACAGCTGTTCATCAAGCTGCGCCGCGCCGGCTGGCAGGTCTCGCCGGTCGTGGAGGGCCGCGTCCAGATCGGCGGGCGCAGCCTGCGCCTGCTCGGCATCGAACCGCTGACGCTGCCGGTCGATGTCGGCAACGCGCCGACGCTGGGAAGCGACGACCTGCAGAAATTCATCCTGCCGCCCGGGCAGACCCTGATCGCACCGGATACGCTGGCCGAACTCGCTTTGCCCGAGGGCGCCACGCCCGAAATCAGCGACGGCGAGAAGCTGCCGCCGCTGCATGCAGCGCGCGAGCTGGTGGGCGATGTGCTGGTCGTCGACATCGGCATCGCCCAAACCCTGCTGCACAGGCCGAACGAGGTCTCGCGGCTGCTGGTCGGGAAACCCAAGGGACCGCTGCAGCCGCTGGAGCAGGTTGCGGGCGACCAGCTGCGACTTGTCCAGCCCGACGCGGAGACGGATCTGGAGCGGCTGACCGACAGCTTTCACCTCAACCTCACCGCCTTCGGCCTGTTGTCCTTTGTGGTCGGGCTGTTCATCGTCAACTCTGCAATCGGGCTCGCGTTCGAGCAGCGCCTGCCGATGCTGCGAACCTTGCGCGCCTGCGGCGCGTCTGCCGTGATGCTCAACAGCGTGCTGGTGATCGAGCTGGTCTCGCTAGCGCTGATCGCGGGCGCGATTGGCCTTGTCTGCGGTTATCTGATTGCGGCAGCGCTGTTGCCTGATGTCGCGGCGTCGCTGCGCGGTCTTTACGGCGCGCAGATTCCGGGCGAGCTGTCGCTGCGCCCCGAATGGTGGATCTCGGGCCTTGCCATCAGCGTCGCCGGCGCACTGGTTGCGGCGGCCACCAGCCTTGCCAAGGCGATCCGGCTGCCGCTGCTTGCAACCGCGCAGCCGCAAGCCTGGCAGCAGGCGCAACATCGCTGGCTGATACTGCAGAGTGCCGCGGCGCTCGCCATTTTCGCGCTCGCGGGCTTGCTGCTCTGGTACGGCAATTCGCTGCTCGCCGGCTTTGCGGTGCTCGCTTCACTATTGCTCGGCGCCGCGCTGCTGTTGCCCTCGCTGCTCGAAGCGGCTCTCACGGCTGGCGAGCGAACCGCGGAAGGTGCGATCGCGCAATGGTTCTGGGCCGACAGCCGCCAGCAACTCTCGGGCCTGTCGCTCGCGCTGATGGCGCTGCTGCTCGCGCTGGCCGTGAATGTCGGCGTCGGCACCATGGTCGAGACCTTCAGCCGCACGTTTGTGACATGGCTCGATGGCCGCCTCACCGCTGATATCTATCTCGTCGCTTCCGACGATGCGCAGGCCGCGGCGATCAAGGACTGGCTCGCAAAGCGAGACGACGTCGCAGCGATCCTGCAGGGCGGCCGCGCCGACGCGCAATTCGACGGCGCGCCGCTGGAGGTGTTCGGGCTACCTGAAGATGCGACCTACCAGGCGCACTGGCCGCTGCTGCAATCCGTGCCCGGCGCGTGGGCGCGCCTGCGCGAGGGCGACGCAGCGTTTATCAGCGAGCAACTCTCGGAACGTGCTGGACTCGGACTCGGCGACACCATCGATTTGCCCACACCGACGGGCAACTGGCGGCTGCGGGTGATCGGCCGCTATGCCGACTATGGCAACCCGAAGAGCCAGCTCGCGGTGAACGTCGGGGCTCTGATGACGCATTTCCCGCAGACGCCGAAAACGCGGATGGCGCTGCGGGCCAAGCCCGGCGCGACGCCGGCGCTGATCGCGGCGCTTTCGCAAACATTCGGGCTCGACGGCCGCAATCTCGTCGACCAGGCAAGCCTGAAGGCGGACTCTCTTCGCATCTTCAACCGCACCTTTGCGGTGACCGCGGCGCTGAACGCCTTCACGCTCGGCGTTGCCGGTATTGCGCTGTTGACCAGCCTGCTCACGCTCGCCAATTCGCGCCTGCCGCAGCTGGCGCCGCTCTGGGCCATCGGGCTCACCCGCCGCCAGCTCGCCGGCATCGAATTGACCAAGACGTTGTCGGTTGCGCTGATCACCGCGCTGCTCGCCTTGCCGCTCGGGCTGCTGGTGGCGTGGTGCCTGATTGCGATCGTGAATGTGAAGGCGTTTGGGTGGCGGCTGCCGTTCCATGTCTTCCCCCTGCAGCTCGTGAAACTGCTGTGCGTTGCGATGGCGGCCTCGCTCGTCGCGTCGCTGTTGCCGGTCGCGCGGCTGGCGCGCATGCAGCCGGCCAGCCTTGTGAAGGTGTTCGCCAATGAGCGCTAAGGCAAACATATCGCGCCGCGCTTTTGCAGGCGGCCTTGCGGCTCTCGCGCTTTCATCGCGCCGCGCGCCTGCGCAGGGCTATGCGGGGCTCGGCAGCAATGCCAATGATTATGCACAGGTGACGCCCGGCAAGATCTTCTCGTTTCCCGCCGATCATGGGCCGCACCCGGACTTCCGTATCGAATGGTGGTACCTGACCGCCAACCTCAACGACAGTGCCGGCGCGGCCTATGGAATCCAATGGACATTGTTCCGTCAGGCGCTGCAGCCCGGACCGCAGCGCGAGGGCTGGGCCAACCAGCAGATCTGGATGGCGCATGCGGCGGCAACGCGCGCCGACACCCATCGCTTCAGCGAACGGTTTGCACGCGGCGGGGTCGGGGAAGCGGGCGTCGAGACAAGCCCGTTCCGCGCCTTCATTGATGCCTGGGAGATGCGAGGGCTCGAGACCACCGATCCGAACCGCATCGCGCCACTCGAGCTGAGCGCGGCGGCAAAGGATTTCTCCTACGCGCTCAAGCTCGACGCCGACCGGCCCTTGGTGCTCCAGGGCGACGGCGGCTACAGCAAGAAATCCGAGCGCGGCCAGGCCTCGTATTACTACAGCCAGCCGTTTTTCAAGGTCAGCGGACGGCTCGCCATTGACGACGTCAGCCTCGATGTCTCGGGACAGGCCTGGATGGACCGCGAATGGAGCAGTCAGCCGCTTGCCGCCGACCAGACCGGCTGGGACTGGTTCGCGCTGCACCTGGCAGGCGGCGACAAGCTGATGCTGTACCGGATGCGCCAGAAGGACGGCAATCACTTCATCTCCGGCACCTTCATCTCGGCCGACGGCGGCACGCGACAGCTGAGCTCGGCAGAGGTCAAGATGACACCGAAGGAGACAGTCGAGATCGACGGCCGCAAGCTGCCGGTGCAATGGGATATCGCCATCCCCTCACGCGAACTTGCCATCCACGTCGTCCCGCTCAATCCGCGCGCCTGGATGGGCACGGGGTTTTCCTACTGGGAGGGCCCGATCAGCTTTCATGGCACGCACACAGGGGTTGGGTATCTTGAATTGACGGGATATTGATGCCGCCAGTTACGGAGGGGAGTTTCCATGTATCACTACACCGCGCTCGTCACCTGCCTTGCGCTCCTGTTCTACTTCTACACCAGCGTTCGCGTGGCGAAGGCGCGAGCCGCGTTCAAGATCAAGGCGCCGGCGATCTCGGGCAATCCGGATTTCGAGCGCGTGTTTCGCGTGCAGATGAACACGCTGGAATGGCTGCCGATCTTTTTGCCTTCGCTCTGGCTGTTCGCCGTCTACGTCAGCGACCTCTACGCCGCGCTCGCGGGCGTCATCTGGATCGTCGGCCGCGTGCTCTACATGACCGGCTATGAGAAGGCCGCAGAAAAGCGCGAGCGCGGGTTTTTCATCCAGACGTCGGCAGCAGGCGTGCTGCTGCTGGGCTCACTCGGCACGATTGTATGGCGGATTTTGCACGGGTGATTGCAGCCGGCATACACTCCGCAGTCGTCCCGGCGAAAGCCGGGACCCATACTGCGGAATCTGTGAAATGGGCACGCGGGCGGACGCCGTCCTTCGCAACAACATCCGCCTGAGGTTATGGGTCCCGGCCTTCGCCGGGACGACCTCAAACAAGATTCGCCGGGATGGCCATCGAGAGCGGCGCTCTTACTTCGTCAGCGGGCAGCCGCTTTCCTTGGCGGTGAAGAACGCCTTGTCGCCGGGGATGGTGGCGAGCTGCTTGTAGTAGTCCCACGGTTTTTTCGACTCCGAGGGCTTCTTCACCTCGAACAGGTACATGTCGTGCACCATGCGGCCGTTCTCCAGCACCTTGCCCTGGGCGAAGACGTCGTCGACCGGCAGCTCTTTCAGCTTCTTGGCGACCGCATCGGAATCCTTGGTGCCGGCCGCCTTGACCGCCTTGAGGTAGCTCAGCGTTGCCGAATAGGTGCCGGCCTGGATCATGTTCGGCATCCGGCCGGTACGCTGCATGAAGCGCTCGCCGAAGGCGCGGGATTTGTCGTCGCGGTCCCAGTAGAATCCCTCTGTCAGCACCAGGCCCTGTGCCGTTTCCAGGCCAAGGCCGTGAACGTCCGACAGCACCATCAACAGGCCGGCGAGCTTCTGGCCGCCCTTGACGATGCCGAACTCGGCGGCCTGCTTGATCGAGTTGGTGGTGTCGAGGCCGGCATTGGCAAGGCCTACGATCTTGGCCTTCGAGCTCTGCGCCTGCAGAAGGAACGACGAGAAGTCCGACGAATTGAGCGGCACGCGCACCGAGCCCAGCACCTTGCCGCCGTTCTGGTTGACGATGTCGCTGGTGTCCTTTTCCAGCGCATAGCCGAAGGCGTAATCGGCGGTGAGAAAGAACCAGGTGTCGCCGCCGGCTTTCACCAGCGCGCCGCCGGTGCCGACTGCAAGTGCGCGGGTATCGAAGGCCCAATGGAAGCTGTAGGGCGTGCAGGCATCGCCCGAGATGCGCGAGGTTGCAGCACCCACCACGATGTCGATCTTCTTCTTTTCCTTCGACAGGTCCTGCACCGCCAGCGCGACCGAGGAGGTCGTGAGCTCGGTGATCATGTCGACGCTTTCGGTGTCGTACCAGCGCCGCGCGATCGCGACCGCCAGATCAGGCTTGTTCTGGTGGTCGGCGGTGACGAGCTCGATCTTCTGGCCCAGCACCTCGCCGCCGAAATCCTCGATCGCCATCCTGGCGGCTTCCACTGAAAATTTGCCGCCGTAATCGGCATAGACGCCGGACTGGTCGTTCAGGACGCCGATCTTCACCTGCGCTGCGGCCGGCTGGGCGAGCAGCATCGTGCCGATTGCCGCCGCCAAAAATCCAAACTTCATGCTCGTCTCCCCAGCAATTGTCATGAATGATATTGAAGAACCCGTTGACATGAAAGAGCCCTCGGCGTGGCCGCCAATTTCGCAACGAATGCGGCAGGGCGACGACGGTTTCGCCTCACCCGGAGTGGGCTTCCTTTTCCAGCTTCGGCTTGCCACCGTCGGCGAGGTTGCGCACGACGATATAGAAGATCGGCGTGAAGAGGAGGCCGAACAGCGTCACGCCCAGCATGCCGAAGAACACGGCGACCCCGACCGCCTGACGCATCTCCGATCCGGAACCGCTGGAGATGACGAGCGGCAAGACGCCGAGAATGAAGGCGAACGACGTCATCAGGATCGGCCGCAGCCGCAGCCGGCAGGCCTCGATCACGGCATCCAGCCGCTTGTGGCCCTCGAGCTCGATGTCGCGGGCGAACTCCACGATCAGGATAGCGTTTTTCGCCGCTAGCCCCACGAGAACCACGAAACCAATCTGCGTCAGGATGTTTACGTCCTGCCCCATGATGCGCACGCCGAGTGTTGCGGCGAGCAGGCACATCGGCACGATCAGGATCACCGCAAACGGGAGCGTCCAGCTGCCATATTGCGCGGCGAGCACGAGATAGACGAACAGCAC
>Ga0070738_10002766_pt1 | contig 25532 bp, 33 predicted proteins | sample Coa_R2_2_FD_66446 | JGI IMG/M metagenome (GOLD analysis project Ga0070738, IMG submission 66446) | Surface soil microbial communities from Centralia Pennsylvania, which are recovering from an underground coalmine fire - Coalmine... | ecosystem: Environmental > Terrestrial > Soil > Unclassified ...
TCTATTTCAGAGATGACGGTTTGGCGCTCCGCCGCTGGCAGGCCGCGAAGCAATGCGTCGCGCTGGCCAGCATGGGATAAACGAAAGTAGACTGTAGCTTGCATGGTGATACTCTCTTTCTGCCCCGATGGGGCATGTGATGTCTGACTGGACTCATCAGCACGCGCTATACGCGTGGACGCGATAGGACTTATCGCATTTCGTCCTGAGATGCGGCAGCAAGCACGCGGTAGGCTATCCCGCCATGCAAAGAGCGGACGGGCACCGCGCCGCGTCGTATCACGGAGTTGCGCAGCGCTTCGGCGTAGCGAGTAGCATAAGATTTCGCCGCGCCGCGTAGCCGATACTGGAGGTAGGTGGCAATTGTGTAGAGACGACCTGATGCGGTCGTCTTGAGGTAGTCCTGAGTGTATTGAGATTCTCTCATGGTGTTACCTTTCTGCCCCGATGGGGCATGTGGTTTTCCCGTGGATGCGATAGGACTTATCGCGTTTCGTCCTTGTCGTGCGACATGCGGTAGACTATCTCACCCACATACAGCGAGAGTAGCACGGAGCACGCGAAGTAGGCGATGATGGCAAGGGCAATGAGCAGCATCATTGGACCTCCTGCTTGTCGAGCAAACGCGATATCACAATGCGACGTCCGAGAATCTCAGCGCGTTTGAGCGTGCCGACATCGTAATCGTCACTTCGGCCCCACGCGGCGAGAAGACGTTGCATTTCGGTGTAGATGGCGTCATTCCATTCCACCCACGTCAGTTGCTTGCGAGTGTCCATTGGTGCCGTCCTTTCACTCGTAATAAACTCCGCCCAACGCGCCGCGAACGCGCTTGAGTCCGAGACTCGTTAGCGCTTCGTGGCGTTCGCGCCGGGCTTTGTTTTGCTTCTCTCGGCGTTCTGCGTCCCGAAGCGCAGCGGATACTTCGAGATACTCAGGAGAATTAGGCGTAATGAGATTCAGTTTCTTTCGCAAGTCCGCAACACGTTTTTGACTTGGTGTCATTGTGCCGTCCTTTCTTCGCGACAACTGCGATTGCTGCGATACTATGCACTCCGCGTGCCACTCGCGCTGTGACGCGCTGTGAGGGCTTTGCGTGATGCGCGGGACAGATGTGAGCTGTAGAATTTGCGCGGTGCCGTGTAGGATTTACACGGTGCGAGGCGCGTGAGTGGCGCAAGTGACGTGAAGAGAATGAGATAGCGAGTGAGTACTAGAGCGCGTAAAATGTGCGTGGAGTGAGTAAATTTGGGATACAAGAAAGTGGAAAAAGTTTTCCCACAAAGGGAAAAAGTTTGCCTAAACGTGGTAAAATTTTTCCCATGAGCCATGTTGACCGCGAGTCATGTTTGACCGGCAGTCACTTTCCATAACTCACGCGAGCGACACGGCGACGCGACCGGCGACCAAAGGCCGTGACCGTCAGGCTGATGGCCCGACGGTCAGCGCATCTAGCACGTTGGCGTCGCGTCACTTAGCGGCTCGTTGGGTTCGATAAGCGTCTGATTTACTTAGGTTTGCCGGCTGTGACCTCTCGTAACTTCAGCGCGAGCCGAGAACAACGGGGTAGGGGAGCCTTCGCGGCCTCGATGATTGTAATAGACCCACCCTCTCTCTCGCTTTCTCTCCCGCTTTCGAGCCTCGTTTCCGTGGTCGCAAGGGAGTCATCGGCGGGTTTTCGCGTCCTCTATATCACAGGCGGCACTAGCCTCGCAGCTCTTTCGCCACATGTACTTAGGCCCTCACACCCCGCGTCGCACACCCGCACTCACATTTCGCGCACAGAGGCTCTCTGGCGCGCCCTCACAAGCCGTTAAGCCCTCAGCCGCACCGCACCACACACAGTTCGCCAAATCGCCCCCAAATCGCAAGGACGCCCATCGCACGCAGCACCAACGACGCACATGGCGCACAGGACCGGGCGTTATTCCGGCAGGGCGCGTCGGCGATCGGCGACAAGTGGAAAAGTCAGCGATAGGCGACATCAGCACTCGCACCCCCAATTCACCAAAGGCGCGAGGGCGTTCATCGAAGCCCTCGCCTTTATAATAATCTTTTATTTAGATAAAGAAATCGTCCAAATCTGCGCGCCGCACGCTCAGCGCACTTGAGTCCCTCGCACTCAACTTTCTGACTCCCGGCGCTGCATCACGCACGCGTTTCGATTCAATTTTTTGTATTTGTGTGTCACGCGAGACACACCTGCCGGGATAGCGCCCGGTCTCGCTCGTAACGAGTGTGTCTCTCTTGACACACGTCTCCAGTTTATGGTATTCTGAATCTGGCGATGAATCACTCGCACTGTCCTCGCTGCCAGCGATGCCTGATCCAAGGATGCTGGCACTTCTGCGACCCGCCCATCGCACGCGGCTCCTCTGGGGCGCGGGGCTCTGGGCGGCTTCCCTCCGCACGTCGGCTGCGGCTGAGTCGCTCGACGCACACGCAACGCGACGCAGAACAATCGAAAGCCGACTCTCTTTTGGCCGCTCCGCGCGAGCGCCGTCTACCGCCTCCTCCTCCGGCGCAGAATAGAGCGGCCCCGGTATTTGACTCATGGCAAATGACTTGAACGCCCGGCCCATCCGCATCGACACCACGTTCGCTACTGGCGCGCAACTCGGTCGCGTCGCCAAGGTGCGGAAGGTCTATTGGTTCCAGCCCGCGACGACTTCGGACACGTTCTCCATCACCGAGAAAGTCAGCGGCAAAACGCTCTTGCAGGGCAAAGCGGAAGCAGCTCTTCAGTCGCAGGTCTTTGACTTCGCCTCGAAGCCGCTCATCTTGCCCAAATCGAGCGATTGGAACGTGAGCATCACGAGCGGCACGCTGTTCATCTACACCGAGTGATGCCTGCCGCGCCTGCTCAGGAATTTTTGTTCAATCCGAACTGGCCGCAGCCCGCTCCGTCGCTTTCGCCGCCGTGGATCACGGTGCGCCTGGCTCACGGCTGCCGCGCCTTTGCTCTTTTCGCTCTGACTCGATGGCTCTTGCACTCGCACTTTTCGCGCTTTCGGCTCTTCTGACCCTGGCCTGCTGGAATAACGCCCGGTCTCGCGTCGCGGCGGTCGAAGCGCGCGCGAAGATGCTCGAATTGCGTTTGGCCGCGAAAACGTACTCGCGCCCGGCTCCGGGCCAGTTCGCTGTCTGCTCGGACTGCGGCTTGCACGTCGCGCGCTACCACGCCGATGGCGCTGGCCGCGTTCATTGCGCTAACTGCGCTCCGCAAAGCAACCTGAATGGCTGATTCGTCAATAATTCTGCCGCCGGATTCCACCGGCAAGCCGCTCGACGCGGGCACGGTCACGACCGGCGCGGGCACCGTCTACCGCGAGCGCATGGCTGTCGGCGATCCGGCAACGGGCGGCAACATCGCGGCGGTCACGAATGCCGCGCCTGGCTCAACTCCCTTTGGCCTTGTAACGTGGCCAGTCACTTCCGCTTCTCAGCCGCTTCGCGTTGATCCGGTAGGCACGACCGTCCAGCCCGTGAGCGGCACCGTCACCGCGAATCTCGGCACGCTCAACGGCGCGGCCACCGCCGCGAAACAGCCCGCGCTCGGCACGGCAGGCACGCCATCCGCCGATGTGCTCACAGTTCAGGGCGCGGCGGGCATGACCGCGCTCAAGGTCGATGGCTCCGCTGTGACGCAGCCGGTCAGTGGCACGGTCGGCATTTCCGGCACTCCCGGCGTCAATCTCGCGCAAATCGGCGGCACGGCCCTCAGCGGCGCGAATGTTGTCGATACAGTCAATACGGCTTTGCGCGTCAACGTTGTCGCGGGCGGAGCAAGCGGCGGCACGTCCTCGTCGTTTGGCGCGGCGGTTCCCGGCACCGGCACTGCGGCGGGCTTTTCCGACGGCACGAACATGCAGCTTGCGCGCGTGTTCGATGCCGACACCGGCGCAGGCACGCAATACGTTCTTGGCGTCAATCTTCGCAAGTCCGCTTCGGGCGGCTCGACGGAACTCGCCGGGCAAGCCACGATGACGAACTCGATTCCCGTCGCCATCGCTTCGGACCAATCCGCCGTTCCCGCGTCGCAATCCGGCACGTGGTCGGTTCGCGTCACGGGCAACGCGGGCGCGAATCTCGACGCCGCGACTGGCTCTTCGGTTCCCGCGAACGCTCTTCAGTCCGGCCGCCGCGCCGCGAGCGCGCTTCCCGCTTCCGTAACGGACGGCCAGCTTGTCGCGCAGATGGCCGATACCGCCGGGCGCGCCATCGTGCGGAGCGGAGGCCCGCGCGAGCTTTTGACGGCGAACAACCTGACGCTCACGACCACGACGGTGACAACGCTTATCGCCGCCGGAGCCGCTGGCGTATTCCGCGACTTGACGTTCCTTCAGGCGAGCAATACGTCTGGAACGAACGTCCGCATCGACGTGAGCGACGGCACGCGCACGTATTCTTGGTTTCTCGCGGCGAATGGCGGCGGCTTCAACGTGAATTTCGATCCGCCGCTGTGCGCCACAACCGCCGCGACGGCGTGGACCGCCGCTATCAGCGCCGCCGTCACCGACGTGCGAGTCAGCGCGCAGAGCGTGGATACGAAGTGAGCATCAGTCTCGTTCAAGCCATTGACGGAGAAACGATCGGCTCCACGACGAACGCGCAGACTTTCGCTTCGGCGAACACGGCGGGCAATTGCATCATCGTCGCGTTCAAGTTCTCGGATAACGCGGCATTTGTATCGCTCGCCGACTCTCGCGGAAATACGTACACGCAGTGCGGCGCTGAATTTGACAATACGACGCTTAGAGTACGTTCGCGCATCTACGCGGCGTACAACATCGCGGGCGGAACGAACACCGTAACGCTCACGATTAGCACGGCTCCCACGGACGACATTCGCTTGTGGATCGCGGAGTTTTCAGGGCTTGCCACAAGCGCGGCGAACGACTTGAACGCCGGGCAGAATGGCACGGCGGGTTCGGGCGGCTCGATGACCAGCACCAGCGTGACACCCTCGGCCAATGGCGAGCTTATTTTCGGATTCTTTGTTCCCGGCAGCGGCCCGGTATCGGCGGGTTCGGGATTCACGGCGATTAGCACGTCGGGCGGCAATCTGACCGAGTATCTTGTGCAAGCCACGGCGGCGAGCATCGCGGCCACGGGCACGGACTCATTTGGCCCGGGCGATCCGTATACAGGCAAGGTCGCCACGTTCAAGCCGCCTGGCGGCGCGGCTCCTTCGGTTCTTTACTCCATTCCACTGCTCGGAGCGGGACAGGCATAAATGGTAACACTGACGAATCCGGTCAAGATCAACGACACCATCGGCGGCACCACGACGCTCAGCTACGACGTGCTTCGCGTGGTGGGCATATTCAGCGATCCGGTCACGCAATCCATCAGCGCGCAGGTCCAATTGCGCGCTTCGGCCAATGCGGCTGCTCCGCTCATCAGCGGCACGCTGGCGATCAATACGCAAGGCTCGCCGTCGGCTGTGCTGAGCATTCCGAATCTCGGCGTGTTCATCAACATCAACATTTCCGGCGCTATCGCCACGATCCAAGGCTGGATTGCCGCGCTTCAAAACGCCATTGAGTCGGGCCTTGTTTCGACCGGCACCGTCGTCGGCACGCAGTCTGCGGGAATCTGATGAGCGATAACCGCGTCCAAGAGCATCCGCTGTGGAAGGTGCTGACGCCGCAAGAGCGCAACTGGCTCGCCGCGTATCTCGAAACCGGCGACGCCGAATCCGCCGTTCGCGCTTCGTATCCCGGCGTGAAGGACACGCGCTCTTACTCGCGCAAGCTGCTCCAGCGCCCGCAGCTTCAGGAGCTTATCGCGCACGCGAGCGGCGAGAACATTCCGCGCGGCGACAGCGCCGAAATGAAGCGCATCTTGTGGGAAATCGCGCGCGATAAGTCCTCCACGCCCGCGTCGCGCATTTCAGCTTGCGACCTGATCGCGGACCTTGAGGGCTGGCGCTCCCGGTCCAAGGCGGTTCAAGCCAGCGATCTTACAAGCGTGCTCCAGCAAATCGAGAGGGACAGTTATGTCGGCAGCTAGTGTTCTCGGAAAGAAGCATCCCGGCTTCAAGGCCGTCGCGTCGTCCATCGCCAAGCGCGAGGGCGTTTCGGCCTCTGCGGCCCGCGCAATTCTCGCGTCGCGCACGCGCTCGGCGTCGAAGGCGGCGAAGAAGCGCAACCCGCGCCTCAATCGCGTCAAGGGCGGCTACTGATGCGCCTCACATCTCATCATCACGTGAGGATTCAGTGCCGCTAGGTCCTGGCGTCCGGTATCGCTGGAAAGTGATGCCGAACGGCAAGAAGATCAGGCTCGCCTTCAAAGGCTCCAAGGTCATTGAAGTCAAGCCGCTTGGCGGTTCCGCGCGGCGCATTCTCTCAGGCAAATGATGTTCGATCCCGTTTTGTACTTCGCGCGCCTCGCGGAAGTCGCGGCGCAGCTTCTCATCGCGGCGGCGCTCTTTCGCATGGCCCGCAAACGGAAGTAAGCCAGCGCAATAGGGAAGGTATGTAAGCGTATGGCATTCGATATCGCGTCTCTTATCGGCGGCAGCATCGGCGAAGCCTTCCAGAAGATCATGGGGGTGTTCAAGGTCGACCCCACCGTCGCGTTTCAGAAGCAGGCGGAAATCGCGGAGATTCAGCTTCAGCTTCAGGGCAAGATCATCGACCAGGTTCAGGGGCAGCTTGAAGTCAATAAGGCCGAAGCCGCGAACTCGCGCCTGTTTGTCGCGGGCTGGCGGCCCTTCATCGGATGGGTTTGCGGAAGCGTTTTCGCGTACGCCTACGTGCTTCAGCCCTTTCTGGCATTCGGATTCGCCGCCGCGTGGCATCCGGTCGCGCTTCCTTCGCTCGACTTCAGCCAAATCATGCCTGTCCTTTTGGGAATGCTGGGCCTCGGCGCGATGCGCTCGTACGAAAAGGTGCAGAACGCTCCCGGCTCGGACAAGCTGCATTAGGAGTTTCGATGAGTTTCGCCATTACCGCTTTTGTCTCATTCATCGCTGGATTCGCCGTATCCGCTTTCCTTGGCGGCCCCATCGGGAAGGAAGAGGCGATTCTGTCAGCCGCGATCAAGGGTGAACTTGCCGTGCTGGAACGCGCCGCGCTCGCCGACGCGCGGAATCTCGCTTCGCACGTGCTCGCGTTCGTCAAGAGGATGCGCTCGATTCTGTGACGGCGGACCTTGGCAAGCTGCGCGATCTAAGGCAGCGGGCGCGCACGGACCTGTTCTGGCTTTCGCGCCACATCCTTGGCTATGACTTTCAAGAGGACGTGCATCTTCCGGCGTGCGCGTTCCTCGTGAAGAAGGACCCGCGCAAGCCGTTCGCCGAGCAAAGCGAAATCAAGCAGCGCCTTTGGCTCGATCCGCGCGGGCACTTCAAGACGACGCTGGACATCGCCGACGTAATTCAGTGGATTCTGTGCTTTCCCGACATTCGCATCCTGATTATGACCGGCACGCGCGATCTCGCCGCGCGGATGCTTCAGGAATGCAAGAACCACTTCCAGATGAACGAGCGGCTGCGCGCGCTCTTTCCCGAATACGCCGCGCCGCAAAAGGACTGGGGCACACAGGACTCGTTCGTGGTTCCGGCGCGAAGGAACTGGCGGCTGCGCGAGCCTACCGTGTCGATTTCGACGGTCGATTCGGTCAAAGCCGGGTCGCACTACGACCTGATCAAATGCGACGACCTGGTGAACGAAATCAACGCGGGCACGCGCGACCAAATCGAGAAAACGATCAAGGCGTTCAACTACACGACGCCGCTGCTTGAGCCATTCGGCTACCGGGACGTGATCGGGACGCGCTACGACTATTCGGATTTGTACGGCTGGCTGACGGACACGAACGACGGCAAGACGCGCATTTTCCGCCGCGCGTGCTGGTCGGTCAGCGACAAGGGCGAGTATACGCTGCTCTTCCCGCAGCGCGCTCTGCCGGGCGGCAAGGTCGTCGGCTTCACGCTGGAGATGCTTCAAACCATCCAGCGCGACGATCCGTACCTGTTCAATTGCCAGTATCTCAACGATCCGTCGCCCATCGAGAAGCCCGACATTACCGAGGAGAACTTGCGGGCGCGTTTCGTCCCCATTACTTCCCTGCCGCGCGAGGGCCGCACGTTCATCACGTGGGACCTGGGCTTTTCGAGCAAGCAATTCGCGGACTGGTCGGTCGGGGCCGTGGGGCGCTTCGACAACCAAGGGCGGCTGTTCATTCTCGACCTGATCCGGGGCCGCTACAGCGCCTACGAACTGGTGCAAATGATCCTGATGAGCGCGCGCAAATACCGCCCTGGCGCCGTGGGCATCGAGAAAAGCGGCGGCGCTCCGCTGATCGAGCCTGCTCTTATCGCGGCGGCGCGCGAGCACCGCGTGCACATGCCGCTCGACTGGATTCCGCATCCGACGAGCCGCAAGGTCGAGCGCATCGGCGGCCTCATCGCGCTCTTCAAGGACAACCGGCTGTTTTTCTCCGAAGCCATCGCGGACAAGGACCAGCTTGTGCGCGAGTTCGTCCGCTTTCCGCGCTACAAGCACGACGACATTCCCGACGCCTGCTCGATGCTTCTCACGTACCGCAACCGCACGGACATTGAATGGCCCGCCGAGGAAATCGAACTGATCTCCGCGCCGGTATGCGCTCCCGAACTCGGAGCGGGCTTGGTCGGCTAGCTTATGGCACTTATTGACGCTCTTTTTCCCGAGCAATCGCGCGACGCTCAAAAAGCCTTCGCGCCCATCGAAAAGAAGGAACTTGCCTGGCCTGGCGAGATTCCGCCCGACACGGCGATCCTGAAGCGCGTCATTCAGGACATCAACCAGTCCGAGCACTACATCTACACGCGCGGCTGGCCCACGGAATGGCTCCGGTACGAGCGCCTGTATCTCTTTCAGGTTCCGATTCAATTCTGGGAAGGCACGCAAATCCCCCGCGCGCACTTGGGCGTGCCGCTCGTTTATGAGCATGTCGAATCGACGCTGCCGCAAGTCATGCTCGGGCTTTTCAGCGACGTGCCTCCGTTCGAGTCGCGGCCTTATCCCGGCACGTCCGAGGATGCCGCGCGCGCGAACGACGCGCTGCTCGCCTGGGAACTGAAGCGCAGCAACTTCCGCGAGGAATTGCGCCTCGGAGTCAAGAGCGCGCTCATTTACGGCACGGGAATTTGGAAATGGGGATGGAAGCGCGAGACTCGCACGCGCGTCCGCAAAGTCCGCAAAGGGCCCGCGCGCATTGGCGTGACGAACGCGGACCTTGGGCTGGCGACGCCCGACGCGACGCAAATCACGGTTCCGAATCCCGAGAGCGAGGTCGAGAACGAAACGTACGAGGAGCAAGTCAGCCTTCCAACGTTCGAGCACATCCACATCCGCCACGTTCTTTTCGACGCGGGCTTGCGCGTTCCCGACATCCGCAAGGCGAAGTGGGTGGCGCACCGTCTCTACATGACGCCGCTTCAGCTTGATTCCCTGCGCGACGAGGAAGGCTATGAGATTCCGCCGCGCGAGGTTCTCGCCGAACTCGCCATGCCGCCGAAAGAGATGCCCGTGCAGTCATCGCTCGAAGTCTCGCCGCTCGACGTTGGCCAGGACTTCATGCCCGCGACGAACTTGTGGGGCTATCGCGCCACGCCGCGCCCTCAGGAAACGACCGCCGACCCGCTGCAATTGCCGCTCGAAGTGGTCGAGTACTGGACGCGCGACCACGTGTTCACCGTCGTGCAGCGCAAGCTCGTGATTCGCAAGGAGCACAACGTATTCGGCGAAATTCCCTTTTGCTCTCTGGTGCTTGGCGACTTGCCCGACTCTTTCTACGGCGTCGGCTACGCGAAGCTCATCGGCAACGAGCAGCGCCTTCAGCAAGGCGTGCTCAATACGTTCCTCGACGATCTCTCGCTTTGCCTCAACACGCCTTTCATTCGCGTGCGAGGCGCGAACGTCCCGACGCAGCAGCTAAGGATGCGCCCCGGCGGCGTCATCGACACGGACACCAAGGACGGCATCGGCGTGCTGGAGCGCGAGCCTCTTGCGATGGAGACGTTCTCGGTTCTCGCGGCGTCCGACCAGCGTGCGCAGCGCCACACCGGCGCGATGGACATGGCCGTCCAAGGCGTGATGCCGACCGAGAAGTCGAGCGTGACGCGCACGGCGACCGGCGTGAACATGCTTTCAAGCGGCTCCGGCTCCCGGATGCAGTATCTCATCGAGAATATCGCCGCGCAGGTGTTCGTCCCAACGCTCGTTGCTTACCACAAAATGAACGCGCTCTATCTCGAACCGGAGCGCCTCGAAAGCATTCTCTCGAACGAACTGAACGTGGCGTACAAGGGCGATCCCATCGAGCTTGTGAACGCGCAGGTGGACTTCGACATTCTCGCGGCCTCGAAGCTGCAATCGCGCCGCGCGATGGCCCAGTCGCTTCCGCTGCTTTTCCAGTTCCTGCTTACCGAGCCGGTCATGCAGGGCCTTCAAGTCGAGGGCAAAAAAGTCAACATCGCCGAACTCGCCTCGATGCTCTTCGACGTGAGCGGCTGGCCGAATAAGCAGAACGTGATCGTCGATATGACGCCCGAGGACAAGCAATCCGCGCTGATGCAGAACCCCGCCGTGCAGCAGATGATGGCGCAGCAGGCCGCCGGAGCGCAAAAGCTCGACGCGCAAAAGCAGGTCATCGAGGAACAAAACATCGCGCGCGCTGGCCGTGACGTGATCCGCGAACTGATGAAGAAAGCCGAAGGGCCTGAAGTGGGCCTTGACTCGCTCTGATGACGCTAAGGAACAAGCTGCTCAGCATTTTTCCGCAATTCTTGCCCGAGGCCGATCCAGGCGAAGCCGACCCCGCCGCGCTTCAGGAGCAGGCCAAGGTCGCCGAAGCCGTGGCGATGAAAGCTCGCCGCCTCGAAGAAGTAAGGCGATGCGCTGGCTGGCAGGACGTGCTCGACATACTCGAAAAGCGGTGCGTGAAAACCGAGCACGACCTCATCAACTACAACGGATGCGACAAGGAAATGATCGCGCGATTGCAGTACCGCGCGCGCGTGCGGCGCGAGGACTTCGAGCTTCTTCAGGCCGAAATCGCCGCCGTGATCGACACCGCCGCAGCCGTCACGCCCCCGCTTTCCGTGCCTCAGTTCAACCCAGGCACGAATTACTAGCCCGCGCCGCGCCGGATTGCGCGGCAGGAGACGCAACGTGACCGAAGAAACGCAAGCGCAGCAGCCCGCGCCTGCCGGGGATAACGCCCCGGTCCAGCAGCCGAAATTCCGCCAGGAGATCGACCTTGGCGATGGTTCCGGCGTTCAGGTATTCGAGGCGGATTCGCAGGACGCGCTGATCGAAAAGCTCGTCGAGGCGCAGAAGAACGCCACCGTCAAAATCAAGGAACTGAACCGCAAGATCAAGCTTGGGTTGCGGCCCGGAACGCGCCCGCAAGACGCGCAAACAAGCCAGCAGAACACGTTCCAGCCGCGCCAGCTAAGCGCCGAGGAACGCTTCCTGCTCGCGCAAAAATTCCAGAACGACCCCGCGAGCGCCCTCGATGAGGCGTTTGCCGCGCAGTTCGGCATGTCGGCGGCGCAGCTTTTCGCCGAAGTCAATTCGACGCGGCAGTTCCGCCAGCAAATCGAAAAGAGCGCGCGCGAGCAGAGCGAGGCGCAGGCGTTCATCGAGGCGTATCCCGAATACACGCCGACGCCGAACAACAGCGACGCGATGCTGCGCTACTTGGAAGCGCACAACATGCCCGTCAGCGCCGAGAATCTCGCGCTGGCCTATGAAGATTTGTCCTCAAGCGGATTGCTTGAGACGCAAGCCCCCGCGACCGGCGAAGCTCGGATTGAGCAGCCGCGAGCAAAGAAGGCGAGCACCGGACTGAGCGACCGCAATCAAGCGCGAGTCGAAGTTCAGGACGGGCTGCCCGACGCCGAATCGTTCCGCAAGCTGCCAGCGGCAGAACGCCGCGCGGCGCTATACCGCCTCGCGCGGATGAGCGGAGCAGGTCCCGCCAGTTAACGGCGGTTATTCAATCAGGTAATCTCTTTTGGCATATTCACCTGCATCGACCGTCACGACCACTGGATCGCTGACTCACCTTGCCACGATTCACTATGACGCCGTCGCGGTCGAGAACTTCAAGGCGAACACGGCCTTCTACGAGGCGTGCGAAAAGCGCCAGCTTCCGCAGCGCGCCGGTCTCACGACTCAGTTGTTTGGCTATTCCGTGTTCGCGGCGAACACCACTCCCGGCACTGAAGGCACGGTAGGCAACGGCATCGCGCCGACGACCGTGACTCGCAGCGTCTCTCTCAACCAATATTTCGACTTCATTTCGTTTTCCGATTTGCTGGTCGAAACGGCGATTGACGATATCGTCGAAAACTCCGCAGCGGAAATGGGCTACCGCGCGGCTCTTACCGTCAATACCCTCACTTCCACCGAGTTCGAGAACGCGGCGGGCGTCGCTGGCACGTCCATCGACCTGGCCGATAACGAGTTCTTCAACGCGGCGGTCGCGCGGCAGGCTGTGATGTCCCTGCGCGGCCAGAACGTGAAGCCCAAAGCGGACGGCATGTTCGACGGCCTCATCCACCCCTTCGTGGCCTTCGATCTCGTGAACGACAACACGGCGGGCGGCGTTATCGACATCCTGAAGCACGTCGATAGCGGCGTCAACGCGATGCAGCGCGGCATTCAAGGATTCCGCGTCATCGAGCTTGCTGGCGTGCGCTGGATCGAAACGACGGCCGTGCCGACGTACTCGAACTATCCTTCCGCAGGGAAAACCGGATATGCGTCGTACGTTGTTGGCAAAGACGCCATTTTCGCCGTATCGCTTGAGAACACGATGATTCCCGGCGAGAAGAACTTCCAGTTGATCGTCAAGACCTACCGCGATGGCAGCGTGGCCGACCCGGCCAACATCATTCGCGCGTCGGTCGCGTACAACTTCAAGTTCGCGGCTATCCGGCGTCCGGGCGCGGTGATGGGCCTTCGCCGGGTACGCAACGAAGCCTCCATTTCCTGATGCTCATTCAGACCAACCCCAATGCGCGGGGGGATCGCAAGCTCTCCCCGCGCGAAGCCCTTCTCGCCAAATTCGAGGAAACCGAACGCGCCGTACGCAAGTTCCGCCTCGATGATCACGACCTGCTGAAGGACAAGGACGCGCGTCTTGGCAAGCCGATGGCGCATACCGAACTCATTCGGCGCGTCGTGAAGATGAATCCGAACGTGTGGGCCGAGGACAGCATCAATGACCGCAATTGCGTCGGGTTCTACACAACGGGGCCGGATGGCAAGAAAAAGTATCTGGTCGCGTTCGAGAAGGGCATATTGCCCGAGTTCAGCTACATCCTGGTGGACCGCGCGGATTTGCCTGTCAAGGAAAAGCGCGGCTACAGGACGGTGCTGCATCGCCTGCTCTTGCAGAACGCCGTCAAATGGCGCGACGTTCTCGAAGCGTTCGGCGATACAGGCATCAACGAGGTTACCGCCCGCTGGCGGCATAACACTCACAGGTTTCGCCAGCAATAGAGGTACGAAATGGCATATCCAGCAAGCGGCGGAAGGGCGTCTTACGAAACCGGCGCGTTTTACCTGGTGAAGTCCACGGACTTCAACGGCACGATTCAGCCCGCGCTTCCGAGCGTTGGCGCGAACTCGTCCGCCGATCTGATCGTCACGGTTTCGCGCAAGTTCAGGCCCGGCGCGGTGGTCAACTACAACCGCCCGCAAGGCACCGCCGATCCCACGGGCATTTCCATCGCGGCTGTCGACTGCATCGCTCCGGCGAGCGGCTCGATGGCGGCTGGCAATCCTCCGCGCGTCCGCATCCGCTTTCAGAACTCGACGGCAGGAGCTTTGACTCCCGCGTCGCAAAACTACGAGTTGTATCAGGAGTAAAGATGAGCGAACAAACCAAGCAGTCTAACGCGGCTCTCGACGCCGACGTAATCGCCAAGATCGCGGCGACCACGGCGGTGACGCTGGCCGAGGAGATGCGGAAGCCCGATCCAGCGGTCGCGGAGCAGAAAGAGCGGCACCGCCAGCGCATTCGCGCCGAGCGCGAACGCCAGGAAGCGAATCGCATCGCGCGCGAGAAGGCGTGTCCCGGCCCTCACCGGCGCGAGGACAACACTTCCGCCATCGCGTGGATGACGACTCCGGCGGCGGACGGCCTGCACGACTACACTCGCGGAGTGTGCCAAAGGTGCCAGCGGCTGATTCAGCCGACGGACCCGGACTTCCTCGAACTGCTGCGCGTGCCAACCGGCGTCGCTTTCGTGCGCTAAGTAACCAATGGCCTCGACGATCACGGTCCAGCAGGTGGTGAATTACGCGCAGACGCAAATCCGCAACGCGCCTCTCGCGGGCGTGGGCGGATTCACGAACGAGCCTGCGCTGACCATCGCCAATAACGTCTTGCAGGACATATTCGCGTTTCCGAATGCGTGGCGCTTCAACCGCAAATCCGCCGCGCCGTTCAACACGGTCGCGTACCAGCAAGAGTACACGCTCACGGGCGTTTCGGACATCGGCTGGCTTGAGCGCGTCGTGTTTCAAGACACGAACAGCACGAACGTTCCGCAGCCGAACCGCGAGGGCGAATGCGTTTTCTCGATTGCGATGGAATCCATCGTGGACAATCCGACGAAAATCGCGCTCGACCGCGAAACGCAAACCGGCGACAGCGTGGTGCGGCTGTGGGCGGTTCCGGGGACGTACGTCTGGACTGTGTATCTCGATTACCAAGTCAAGCCGCCGCTAATCACGTCCCTTAGCGGCACGTGGTCGCCCGTGCCCGACGAACTCGCGTTCGTTTACCGCGCGGGCTTTCTCTATCACGCCTTCACGCATCTTGGTGATCCGCGCGCCGAGGCTCAGTTCCAGAAGTTCCAGCTAGCCTTGGCGAAGGCTCGCAGCGTGAAGGACGCGGAGCAGCAGAACGAGGCGTTCTTTCCGTCGCGCCCCATCATGGTGGGTTAGTTGATCCGGCAAATCCCAATTCAGCCGGTCTATCTGAACCGCTTCATGACCGGTCTGTACACGCAGCGCAACCCGCTCGTCACGCCGTTCAGCGTCGTCGGCCTGCACATGATCGAGCGCAAGGACGCGCTCATCGGCGGCGCGAACGTCGAACTCACGAACCGCATGACGCTCGCGCGGCGTCCGGGCTTCACGAAATGGGACCCGAACCAGCTAGGCGCGAGCGAGATTCCCCGCGTGTTCGTCTCCGACCGCGATACGAGCAATCCCGCCGTCGTGCGCGTCTACGCCGATTTCACCACGTCCATCAAATCGAGCCAAGGCTCTGGATGGACGCTCGTATTCACGCCTTCGGGCGGCGCGGCTCAGTGCCACTTCCAGCGCGTCGGCAAGGCGCTGTACATGGCGAATGGCTCCGACGCGAAGAAAGTTGTGGACGGCGTTTCCGGCGTCTCGAACTGGGGCATCGCGGCTCCCGTCACGGCTCCGACGCTTTCGTTCCCCGCTGGCTCGCTGACTCTCACGAGTGGCCGCGCGTACGTCTACACGTACGTCAATTCGGCGACCGGGCACGAATCGACAGCATCACCCGCGAGCGCCTCGACAGGACCAATTACGTCGAAGAACATTACGGTCCAGGGCACGCAATCAACGGACCCGCAAGTCAACAAGATCAACATCTACTCGACCAAGGACGGAGGCTCGACGTTCTTCTTCAACGCGCAGATCGCCAATACCGCGTCGTGGTCGTACACGGACTCTACGCCGGATGCCTCGCTCAACACGCTGCAAACCGCGCCAATCAACCATATCAATGATCCGCCGCCGCAAGGGCTGGCGAATATTTGCTTTTGGTCCGGGCGCATGTGGGGCAGCGCCGGTAATATTCTCTACTACAACGCGGGGCCGGACGCGCTAAACGGCGTTCCCGAGGAGTGCTGGCCTCCCGCGAACACGTTCACGTTCCCGCTCAAGATCATAAAAGTCCAGCCGACCTCGCAGGCGCTCATCGTGTTCACCGCCGAGACTTCCTACGCCATCGCCGGGCTCGACGCCTCGACGTTCTACGCGCAAGAGTGGATTCACGGCCTTGGCGTGCTGTCGCCGAACTGCGTGGCCAGCGACGGCGATTCTCTTTACGTTTATTCGACGCAGCGGCAATTGTTCTCCATCGGGGGAAGCGGCAGCGGCGAAATCGGCTTTTCCATCGCCGACACGATTCTCTCCACGTTCGACCCTTCCGCGTCGTACGTCACCGTGCATCGCGCCGGTTCGCAGGACGTGGCGCTTTACATGGGCGATGGTTCGTCGAAAATAGCGCGGTACTCGCTGCCTCTTTCGGGATGGTCGACGCTTTACTCGCCGGTGATGGGCTGCGGCGCGCTTCGTTCGGTTGAGACAAGCCCCGGCAACTATCAGCTTCTCGCCGGGCAGCCTTCCGCGCAAGGATTCGTATTCGCCCGCAATCCAAGCGTGTTCACCGACAACGGCACGGCCTATCCCGCCTCGGTCACTATCGGCACGCTGGTGCTCGCGCCTCCGGGCTTCATGGGCGAAGTCGAGGCGATTCTCACGGAAACAACCGCTGCGGGCTCGCAGCCAAGCGTGAGCGTGATGCCGGATGAAATCTCGGCCACGTTCACCGCGCTGCCCGTCGCCGTGAATGAGCCGCCTGAATTTCCCGCGTCCACGACGCTCGCGGCGAACCGCTACTACTGGCGGAGCGCGCAAACTCCGCTGCCCGCGTTCGTCCGCAACCTGCAAGTGCAGCTTTCATGGCCCGCCGAAGCCGCGCAGAACGAATTGCTCGGATTCGGCATCATGCCGCCCGAACTTCAGACCAATGTTCAACAGCAGTAATTTCGATCTCGGCAGCGGCCCTCCGAAGCCCGTGGAAGGCAATCCGGTATCGTCCGTTCAAACGTCGGTGCCGTGGGTGCCGGGCTACGCTCTTGGAACGATTCCGCCGAATCAGCTATTGCTGACGCTCGGCAAAAAGACAGCCGCGAGTTCGCCGATTATCGTGACGAAAGCCATCAGCGTGCAGGGCAGCGCGGCTTCCGGCGGCGGCATTTCCTCGATGAGCGTAACGGAATCGCCCGTAAAACAGCAGGACCGCACGTTCTCGCTTGTCAGCGTCTCATTCTTCCGCGATCCGTCCGACACAACGTTCGCGGGCGTGCGTATCTGGTTCATTGGATACAAGGGCAGCGCGAATCCTGTGCTGATGACAAGCGCCACGGATTCGCCGGTTTCTTTTCTCGCCGAATCGACGAAAGAAACCGTGATGGTTGTGCTTCAGCGGTACTCGACCGACGGCTCGATGCAGGACTTCAACTTGTGTCCTTCCGCGCCTCTCACGCTCGACGGCGTGGTTTCGCCTCCGCCCGCGCCGACAATCTCGCAGCCGCTTGTCGCCATTCCCCTCGGCTATCAGTTCGCTTTCAACCAGCTTAGCGGCTTGCTCAGCGACGTAATCGACTCGTATCGCGTCTACCGCAATCCGGTAAATAACCCCACGACCGCCGCGCTATACAACACCATCAAGCACGACCCAACAAACCTCGGCAGCGTGGTCGTTCAGGACACTACGGGCGGCGGCCAAACGCTCTACTACTGGGTAAGCGCGGTCAACACCAGCGGGCTTGAGTCGTCCAAGACAGCGGCGCAATCATCGGCGGTAACGAGCGGCACGGCGAATCTCGACACGGACGTGAATGACGGCTCGAACTTCGGGCGCTCGCTCATCCAAAGCGTGAATTTAGTTCCCGACTCGGAACTGAAGCACGTATCGCTTTACTGGCCGGTGCGCTCTGGCTCGTTCAGCGTCGTATCGTCTCCCTCAGCGAGCGGCGGCGCTGCGGGACAAGCCTGGCAGTCTCCCGCCGGAACCGGCTTGCCAAGCGGTGCCACGTATGTGAGGTCCGTGCCATTTCCGGTCACGGCTGGCAAAACATATACGCTCTCGGCGTGGATTGACGCAAGCCACGTCACATCCGGCTCGCCATTCGTCGCGGTTGAGGATGCGGAACTTTCAACCGGGTATGGCGCGGCAAGCCAGACAGCGGGGCAATCAGGGCGCATTACGGCCACTTTCACCATCCCAACCGGCGTGACTTCTGCGGTTCTTTTGGCGCACACGAATGACTGCGTCATCGCATCCGGCCAATTCCTTTACTTTTCTGGGTTTCAAGTAGTGCTTGGCTCGAACGCGGGCGTCTACACGCCAAGCGTTTTGGACCAGCTTTCCGGCACGCCGCTCGTTGACCTGAGCAACTCGAATCATCTGAACAAGAACCTCGACAACATCGGCGATGGCCCCATTTTCAAGCGCCTGTCGAACGTCGCCAGCGACAATACGCTTCACGTCTCGACGCCAATTAATAACCAAGGATCGATTCTCTCGGCTGGCGATAACGCATTCTTCAGCTACTCCAGCACGACGACAAGCATCAGCATTTGGAACACCGCATTCTCCATTCCGCGACCGGACGGCACGAATGTCTCGATTCCCGCGAATGGTTCAAGCGGCTCCCCGGCTTGGACCTTCACAGGACTGCATCCATCGACGAACTATCACTTTGGCGCGTACTACAATATGGGAAGCGGCACGGTTCAGGTAGTGCAATCCAATAATGTCACCCTTCCGGGAACAATCGCATGGGTAGTCCAAACACTTAGCGCGGATGGGCGCATTCCGCTTTTCACGGATTGGGCGATATTGACGCCCGCTTCAGGCACGGGCGGCGGTGGCGGATCGCCAGGCGGAGGCGGCGGAACGTGCCCCGCCGAGGACCAGCTTATCGAAACGCGCGAGCTTGGCTTCATTCCCGCCATCGAACTGCGCCCCGGCCTTCACGTGCGCGGCTGGCACGATGAGTGGAACGCGGTCGAATCCGCCGAGGCAATCGAAGGCTGGCTGCATCGCGTCGTCGCGGGCGGCGAGGAGTATCGCGTCGATCTGAATCACCGCTGGCTTCCCGAAGGCACCGCGCCCGATGCGCCGCAAGAGGAATGGCGGCTATCCTCGGAACTCGCATCCGGCGACGTGCTTCAGGCCGCCGATGGCTCACTTGCCGTGGTTGAAAGCGTAAGCCCGGCTTACTGGGGCCGCTACGTCAAGATTCGCGCGGCCAATCAGCGGTTCAAGATCGGCAAGCTAATCGCGCACAATTACGCCACACTTCCCGGATTATGAAACAGAAGCTCATCGCAATGCTCACTGACACCGCCGCGCTCCGGCTTGAGGAGCAGGCAACGCGCTCGATCCTCGGCGACCATCACTACATCGCCATTGAAGGCGGCGTGATTCTTGTTTGCTTTCCGCCGCGCTATACAGCAGCGCGCAATTTCCTCGTTTCCTTTGGCGCTTTGGTTTTGCCGCCGCGCCACGATCCAGTCAACACGGCTGGCGAGAAGCTGGCCGCAGCTTCGGGCGGCGTGATCTCCGCTAGCGACACCGGCTTCGCCGCCGCGCAAAAACTTCACGAACATCACAAATGGCCCTTGCTCGATCCGCACGAATGAGGAGCGCAATGAAGAAAATTTGGATTCGCCCCGCGCTCAAGTCCGACGCGCCGCTTTACGCCGAGTACGCCGCTGCCAATTCCGCGCGCTCGCTGTTCGACATGAACGTGCTCACGTACCCGAACACGTCGGTCTACGTCGCCCACAGCGGCGATCCGGTCATGTTCCTGCCGGTGCAAATGGCCGCCGTGCTCGAATCGCTCGCGCCAAAGCCCGGCCTGCCGCGCTCGGAGCAAGCCCGCGCCCTCGCCGAAATCGTCACGTCGGTCGTATACGACGCATCGCGCCAGGGCGTGCGCGAAATCTACTTCCTGAGCGCCGACGCTCCGACCATCGAGTTCGCCAAGCGCCACGGCTTCGAGGAAGTGCGCCACACCGTGCTTCGCCTGAAGCTCGGCGCTATCGAGGAACCTCATGCAGCCCATTAAGTGGCAGTACGACGGTCCGTTCTTCGTCTCGAAGGGCGCGACCGCCGAGCAAAAACAACTGGAAGCGCAGCAAGCCGCTTTCTACTCGCAGCTTACTTCGCTCTTTCAGCAGCAATTCTCGAAACAGTCGCAGATTCTCGACTTCCTGAAGACGGCGATGGAGCCGCTGATCTCGAACCCGCAAGGCTTCACGCCCGCCGAGAAAGCCGCGATGCAGACGCAGGCGAGCCAGCAAAACACCGCCGACTTCCAGAACGCGCAACGCCTGTTGCAGCAGCGCGCCTTCGCCCTGGGCGACCGCACGATTCCGCAAGGCGCGACCTCGCAGGGCCTCGCGTCCATCGCCGCCGCAGGGGCCGCGAACGAAGCGAACGCGCAGCAGCAAATCACGCTCGCCGACGCGAACCTTGCCCGCACGAACTTCTTCAACGCCGCGAGCGTGCTTGGCGGCAACGCGGCGATGCTCAACCCGCTCGGCTACGCCAATTCCGCGACGGACGCGGGCCAGGCGGCATTCAACTCCGCGACGACGATTCAGCAGGAAAATTCCTCGAACTTCCTCAATTCGCTTCTCGGCGGCCTGTCTGGCATGGGCGTCTCGGCCATCACCGGCGGCATTACCGGCGGTCTCAGTGCCCTTAAAATTCCCGGAGCCTAGCTGTGATTCTCCTCGAAATCCTCGCCGACGCGCTCATCTACTCGACGGGAACGTTCGACCCGCAGTCTCCGGCGTATATCGCCCGCAATCCAGGGATGCTGCCCGCCATCTCGCCGAAGCAGCCGCGCGACGAACACGGAAAGCGCGTATTCCGCTCGTTCATCGACGGCTACCAGGCTCTTTTGTACGACCTGCGAATAAAGTGCGCCGGTAAATCGAAAGCCGGTCTAAAGCAAGGCGCGACGCTCTCGGACCTTGTATGCGTCTACGGCCATCCGCGCGCCACCGCCGTGAGCGTGGCCCTCTTTATCCGCCACGCGCTTGGCGGCGCGAACATCACCGAGCGCACACCTCTTTCTTACTTCATAGGGGAAACCAATGCCTGATGACGTGAAAAGCATCCTAGCAAACAGCGGCGGCCCTCCGACCGCTCCCGCGTTCACGCCGCAAGACGCGACGCCGCCGGACATCCAGCCGGTGAACCAGCAAGCGCCGCTCTCGAATCCCGTCCAGACGCAGCAACAGCAACCTGCGCCCGCGAAGCCCGGCCTCTGGCGCTCTCTTCTCTTTGGCGCTCTGGCTGGCATGGCCCAGGGCGCAATCGACGCTTCCCCCGCGACACTCGCGCGCCAAAGGGCCGCGCTCGCCAATCAAAAAATTGCCGAGTCGCAAGCGAATATTCAGCAATCGCAGGCTAATATTCAGCTTGAGCAGCAGCGCGCCGACCTCGAACGCCAAAAGTTCCAAATGGCGCAATCCGAAGCGCAAGACGAGCGTCAGTTGCGGCAAATCCAGATGGCACACATGCAGACGCAAATCGCGCTCGCGCAGCGCCAGCTTGCCCTATTACCGCAGGACCGCCAGGACGAAATCATCGACAAGCTGCGCGACAAAACGGTCGATCTGGTCGCAAGCGGCGCTCAGCAGGTCTCATCCTTCAAGAGCTATGGCGACGCGCTCGCCGAAAGCGCGCGCCTGATGAAGTCGAACAACTCGTTCGAGTTCGTCGTGATGCCGGACCCCGTGAACAAGAACACCTGGAACGTTCTGCGCGCGCCTCTCAATCAGAAACTCACGGAAGAAAAAGTCATTGACGCTCCCGGCGGGCGAAAGATCGTGTTCCCGGCAGGCACGCCGCTCACCACGTTCGTCGACGCGCAGAGCCGCCTCGTTACCGACGAAATCAACCGCGCGTCCGCCGAGCGCATCGCCAGCCTGAACAACAGCACGCGCGTCACGTCGCAGCGCATCGGCATCATCCGCATGATGGTTCCAGCGCTCCTGCGCGCCCGCACCACGCTCCAGAACGCATCCGCCGCCGAACTCAGCAAGCAATCCTTCTGGCAGAACATCGGCCTCACGCCGCCGCCAAAGGGCGTCGATGCCCGCAAGAACGGCCTCGCGCAAATCGACTCCGCCCTTCAATCCCTCAACGACGAAGCATCCGGCTATGGCGTTTCGCTCGGCATGGGACCGGGCGTTGCCCCGGCAGCGCCAAATCAGGCGCAAGAGCCGCCGCGCCCGCCGAACACGCCGCCTGATTGGAAATTCGATCCGAACGGCCCCAAAGGCCCCGCATGGTATCCGCCCAGGATTCTAGCGCACAAATGAACGACGACACCAAACAAGGCGATCTGCGCCCTGGAATCGACTATATTCCGTACGTGCCGCCCGCGCAGCAGCAAGGCGGTGCGGACGGCGATCTGCGGCCCGGCATCGACTACATTCCCTACGTGCCCCCGGCGCAAAACGCGCCTGCCGGTGAAACGCCCGGTCCTGAGCCGCAGAGCCTCGTTGACCGGATTGATACGCCGCTCGTATCGAAGGAATCGGTCACGAAGGTCATTGGCGCTGGCGGATGGAATCAGCTTGAAAGCTGGCTCAAGGATACTGCGGAAAAGGAAATCGCGCACGCGAATCCGTGGCGCGCGGCTCTCGCTACGTTCTTTGCGGGGGCGATTCACGACACGAAGGACATAGCGGCGGGCACGGCCAGCAATCTGACGAGTCCCGTTGGCGCGGCTACGGCAGCCGCTTCGCTGGGCACGGGCGGCGTGGCATCGGCGATCCAGATGCTTGGTACGCTCTATTTCGGCATGCGGTCGCTCCAAGCTATTGGCGAGCCGCAGCAGGAAGGCGAATCCAGCGCGGACTTTTTGCAGCGCAGGCTGCTTGGGTCATTGCAGCTTGTGCTTGCGTCGGCTGGCGTCGCGGCGGGCGGCAAGGACTTGGCCCGGAACGCATTGCGCCGCTACTTTGGCGTGAAGGGCGATCTCGCGGATAAGGTTGCCGTGAAAGTCGAGCAAGCGCAGCAGGCGCGCGCCGCATCCGAAGCCAATGTCGCGCAAATCATGAAAAGCGCCGAGGATCAGAAAGCTGCGGCGGCGTCGCGCGCGGCGAATTTGCGGGATTCGGCGATACCGCAAGCGATGAACGATATTCTGCGCGACGCGGCTCACGCGCTGGTCGTCGAGCAAGCTCGCGTGATGAAGCCGTTTGCCGACATGGCCGAGCGGCTGAAAAACACTAAAGTCGCTGATGCCGCTGAAGTGCGCTCGATGATCGAGGGCGCGTTCGGGCAAAAGGGCGTGCAGTCAAGCGAATTGCCGCCGTCGGCTTTCCGCGCCCTGGGCAACCGGGGCAAAGTCGGTGATTTGTACATTGACGGCGTGCCTGCGTCGGAAATGCCGCCGCAACTGGCCGAGGCACTGCGGAAAGGTGCGTCCCAAGAGGAACTGAATTTTCACGATCTCACGCGCGTGCGCGAGGACTTGTACGACCTGTCGCAGTCGGCGGGCGATTCGGCGGTGCGAGCGGGCGCGGGCCTGGCGCACAAGCTGGTGACCGATTTGCAGGAATCCATCGCGCGGAAGAATGGATTTGGCGAGGCGTACCGGCGCGCGAAGAACGACTACTTTCAGTTCCGGCACGATCTAGGCAGCGGCATCATGGAAAATTTCCTGAATGCCGAGAAGTCGCTTCAGTCGCTTACGCCGAAGCTCGCCATGCTCACGCGCGGCACGTATGCCGAGGCCATTGCGACCGTATTGCGGCGCGCGGGCGTCGATGTGCGGCCATTGCTCGACATGGTGAACGAGGCAAAGAGCCTAGAAAAGGCACCTGGCGCGATTGACCGGGAAGCGCGGGCGCAGATTCGTGATGAGCAGTCCGCTTTGAAGGCCGAACTAAGCCGGATTGGAAAAGAGAACGCGGTCGTGCCCGGCAAAAGCGATCTCAGCCTTGCGGGCAAATCGAATCAGGAAGTCAACGCGATCCGGCTGCAAAAGGTCCTGACCGATGCGTCGTCGCGCGGCATTGGAAGTCCGATTCCTCTTGTGATGACGTTGGTCGGACTGCTGCGGATGTGGGAAGGCAGCCCGTACGGCGCGATTCAGGCCGGTTACGGCGCGTCCCGGCTGGCGATGCCGAAGCTGGTGCGCTCGCCCGCGTTTCAGGAGTGGCTCTTGCGCGAAGCGAACGTCGAGCCGGGCAATCGCTTGCTCGCGTTCCGGCTGCGGCAAGGAATCGCTGACTTGTACCCGATGTTCCGGCGAGCGGCGCAATCCGGCGCGCTATCGGGGCGGCAGCTTATTCCGGTCCCGGCCCAGAACAAACCACAGGTCGAGGAAGATCAAAATCGCGAATAGCAGCACGTCAAACATGGCAAGAAGATCATAACACGGACGCGAACATGCTTCAATGGCTCTTTTACCCAGTTATCGTGATCGTCATTACCGCCATCGGAGCGGCATGGCGGCTAAGCGGCACCATCACTCGAATCGACACGAACGTGACCGAAATCAAGACAAACCACTTGCCGCACATTGAAATGCGGCTGGACCGCCTGGAGAACAAGCATCATGGTTCTCGTTAAGCCCGGTGTGTCGTTCTCGGCCATCGCGCCCGCTGGATTCCGCATCCTGTCCGCGCTGGAGAGCGTGTCGCGCCGCCTGGGGATCAGCCTGACCATCACGAGCGCCTGCGACGGCGAACACAGCGGCCCGGGCGATCCGCACCATCGCGGCGAAGCCTATGACGTGCGCTCGCATGGCGTGAATGCGAAGGACACGGTGCTTCTGGCCGTGATGCGCGAGCTTGGGGAGCCGCAGCCGGAAAGCGGCGGCTTTGTCACACGCTGCTTCTTCGGCTGGATCGAGAACGCGGGCTCGGACAACGAGCACTTTCACTTCCAGTTGCGCCACGGCGCTGAGTATACCGAATGACGCTCGCGCTCGTTCTGCAACTCTCTGGATTCATTCTCGCCATTGCCGCGCTCGTTCTGCATTGGTCCCATTTGGATTTTGTCGCCGCGTTCGGCGTTCACGTCGCTGGCGACGCGCTGTTTATCGCCAAGGAGGGCATTCCGTTGCCTGGCTTCTCAAAACTCAAGCAGTTCTTTCTCTCGCACGTGAAGCTACTGCCGTGGTCGCAGTTCGCTTTCACGATGCTCGCGCTCCTTTCGCTTCTCGAATTTGCCAAGGGACCGCACCGTACCCTGGCGCACGCCGCATTCCTCGCGGCCACCGGCATCGCGTCCGTGGCGTTCGTTGCCGGGCTGAAGAAAGCTCCCGATAAGCCGGTGAGCGAGCGGCACCTGCTGCAAGGCGGCGGCCTCGGCGTGGCGCTCGCTTTGGGAGCCAAGCTGAATCCCGCGCTCGCCACGCTGGCCTTTGTCGCGCTGGCCGTGTCGCAAGCAGGCCAGTGGTACGATGAAATTTACCCGTAACGCGGCCAAGTTACGCGGCGTTGCGTTCATTTTGCGTGCAAAACCTGGCCTATTTAGGACGGTTTCGGGCGCTGAGAGCGGGTAAGGGACGCGGAATCAGCGGGATTTAGCGTATACCCGTCAGTCTCATAACCCGAAGGTCGTCAGTTCAAATCTGACCCCCGCAACCACAATTCGTTCATAACCAGCGGCTTGGCAGGCGTCACTGCCAGGCCGCTTTCGTTTCTGCGTTCGTT